>Ga0209676_1000060_pt1 | contig 338238 bp, 306 predicted proteins | sample AraplaCvi_mLB_r2_FD_184282 | JGI IMG/M metagenome (GOLD analysis project Ga0209676, IMG submission 184282) | Arabidopsis root microbial communities from North Carolina, USA - plate scrape MF_Cvi_mLB_r2 (SPAdes) (version 2) | ecosystem: Host-associated > Plants > Roots > Endosphere | place... | reverse complement strand
TCGTGTCGAGCGAAGTCGAGACACCCATCGAGGAAACGCCTGGCCCGAGGGGCATCTCGACTTCGCTCGATGCGAACGGACACTTTAAGGCGCAACGGCAACTTCCGGTCGCGTTCGGCCATTCGTTATTTCGAAGGGTTGATCCTGCCGCTTGTCGTGGCAAAGAGCGGGTGCCGGGTCGCGCCGGGCAAATTGCTGGACCGCTTTCTCCGGCTCGCCTAAGGACGACGCGATCCGATGCACGCCTACGCTAATCCCACGCGCTTTCTTGCGATCGCCAAGCCGCTGACGCCGTGGTTGCTCGGTGCCGGGCTGTTGCTTGTGCTGGGCGGTGCCTGGGCCGGGCTCGCGATGGTTCCGGGCGATTACAAGCAAGGCGAAACCGCACGCATTCTATATGTCCATGTCCCGTCGGCTTGGCTCGGCATGGGCGGCTGGACGTCGCTGGCGATCGCGGGGCTGATCCAGCTCGTGTGGCGGCATCCGCTTTCGGGCATCGCGGCGCGCGCGATAGCGGTTCCGGGGATGCTGTTCACCGCGCTGTGTCTCGCCACCGGATCGATCTGGGGCCGCCCGACCTGGGGCACCTGGTGGGAATGGGACGGGCGGATGACCTCGATGCTCGTCCTGCTTTTTCTCTATGCGGGCTTCATCGCACTGACGAGCGGCGACGACGGGCAAAGGCAGGGCGGATCGCTGTCGCGCGGCGCCGCGATCTATGCGCTCGTCGGCGCGATCAACATCCCGATCATCAACCGCAGCGTCGTGTGGTGGAACAGCCTGCATCAGGGGCCGAGCATCACGCTGGGGGGATCGAGCATCGACGGCGCGCTGCTGTGGCCGCTGGGCTTGACGCTGCTCGGCTTTTCGCTGCTATTCGGGGCAATCGTGCTGATGCGGATGCGGCGGATCATCGCCGACAATCGCGTTGCGGCGCGGCTGCGGCGAATGGCCGACGAGGAGGATTGACGGGTGACGGGGGTGATCAGCGGGGGTGGCCAATGGGCGTTCGTCGCCGCGGCCTACGGGCTGACGGCCGTGCTGACCGGCGCGGTGCTGTGGGCGAGCTGGCGCGCGATGAAAAAGGCCGAGAAGCGCAGCGATGCGCTGCGGAGGGATCGCAAGTGAAAGCCAAGCATCAGCGACTGATCCTTGCGCTGGTCGCGCTGTGTGGTGTCGCCGGCGCGGGGGTGCTTGCGGCGAGCGCGCTGCGCGACGAGGCGGCCTATTTCCGCACACCGGTCGAGGTGCAGGGCGGCAAGGCCGCGGTCGGCGAAGCGATGCGCCTCGGCGGTATGGTCGCCAAGGGAAGCATCGAACGGCAGGCCGACGGCCTGACGATCCGTTTCGTCGCCACGGACGGCAAGGCGTCGGTGCCGGTCGAGTACAAGGGCATCGTCCCCGACCTGTTCGGCGAGGAGAGCGGCATGGTCGCCGACGGCCGGATGCGCGCCGACGGGACCTTCGTCGCCGACCGCATCCTCGCCAAGCATGACGAGCGCTATATGCCGCCGCAGATGGGCGAGATGCCGAAGAATATGAAGGCGCCGGCAACGACATGATTGGTGCCAATTTCACGTCATCCCAGCGAAAGCTGGGATCTCCGGCGTCCGAGCAGAACGATAGCGGTCCCAGCCTTCGCTGGGACGACGAGCTTTTCCAATGATCGCCGAACTCGGTCTGGCCCTGCTGTGGATCGCGGCCGCGCTCGCGTGCCTTTCGCTGGTCGCGGGGACCTTGTTCCTGCGCGGCGGATCGAAAGATCTGGCGGCGCTGGTGCGGCCGGCGAGCGTCGCGCAAGGCGTGCTGACGGCGGCGGCATTCGGGCTGCTGATCGCGCTGTTCGTGCGCTCGGACATGTCGGTCGAACTGGTCGCGCGCAACAGCAACAGTTTGAAGCCGATGATCTTCAAGATCGCGGGGACGTGGGGCAATCATGAAGGGTCGATGCTGCTGTGGCTGATGATCCTGTCGCTGTCGGGCGGGCTGATCGCGATCTTCGAGAAAAGGCTGCGCGAGGACACGCTGGTCGCGACCCTCGCGGCGCAGGCGGCGCTGAGCCTCGGCTTCTTCGCCTTCCTGCTCTTCTCGTCGAACCCGTTCAGGCGGCTGCCCGTTGCGCCGCCTGACGGGCAGGGGCTCAATCCGCTGTTGCAGGACATCGGTCTCGCCTTCCACCCGCCGACGCTTTACGTCGGCTATGTCGGCCTGTCGGTGGCCTTCAGCTTCGCCGTCGGCGCGCTGATCACGCGCGAGATCGGGCCGGCGTTCGCGCGCGCGATGCGGCCGTGGGTGCTGGGGAGCTGGATTTTCCTGACGCTCGGCATCACCGCGGGCAGCTACTGGGCCTATTATGAGCTCGGCTGGGGCGGCTGGTGGTTCTGGGATCCGGTCGAGAATGTCTCGCTCGTGCCGTGGCTTGCGGGCGCTGCCTTGCTCCATTCGGTCGCGGTGACCGCGACCCGAAACGCGCTGCGCGCGTGGACGGTGATGCTCGCGGTGATCGGCTTCTCGATGTCGATGGTCGGCACCTTCATCGTGCGGTCGGGGCTGCTCACGAGCGTCCACAGCTTTGCGGTCGATCCCGAGCGCGGGACCTTCCTGCTCGTACTGATGGCGATCTATATCGGCGGCGCGCTCACTTTGTTTGCGCTGCGCGCCGGGGCGGTCGCCGAAGGCAAGAAATTCGCGCTGCTGAGCCGCGAGGGTTCGCTGGTGATCAACAATCTGCTGCTGACGACGATCCTCGCGCTCGTCCTGCTCGGCACGCTCTACCCGATCGTCGCCGAGGCGATGGGCGAGAAGATTTCGGTCGGGCCGCCCTATTACAACAAGGTCGCGGGGCCGCTGGCGCTGATCCTCTGCCTCGTGATGGTTGCGGGGCCGCTGCTGAGCTGGCGCAAGGATGACGGGAAGCGGCTCTGGTCGCGGCTGCCGCTCGCGATTTTCGCGGGGGCGGTGGTGCTGTTCGGCCTCGTGTTGTTCGGGGGCAAGGTCGGCATCCTGCCCTTGCTCGGCATGACCGTAGCGGGAGTCGTTGCGGTCGCGAGCCTCGCGCCGCTCTGGGGCCGGAACCTCCGCCGTACGCCGCTGCCGACCTGGGGCATGGTGGTTGCGCATTTCGGCGTCGCGGTGTGTCTTGCCGGCATGGGAGCCGAAAGCGCCTTCATCAAGGAGCGGCTGGTCGCCGCGGCGCCGGGCGAAGTCATCAGGATCGGCAATTTTTCGGTAAAGTTCGCCGGGGTGAAGCCCGTCGCCGGCCCCAATTACACCGCGATCGAGGGCACGCTCGTCGCAACGACATCGTCGGGCAGCAGCTTCACGATGAAGCCCGAGGCGCGGACCTTCCCGGGCCTGATGGGCACCGCGCCGACCGAGACCAACGAGGCGGCGTTGCTGACGCGGCCGGGCGGGCAGCTTTACGCCGTGCTCGGCCAGCCGGTGGCGAGCGACGATGGCCGCGCCGACCGCTACCAGATCCGTCTGTGGTGGAAACCGCTGGTATGGTGGATCTGGCTCGGCGGCGCGCTGATCGCGATCGGCGCAGCCTTGTCGCTGCTCGGCCGCGCGCAATTGCTCGCGATCTGGCGCGCGCGGCGCGCGCGCAAATTACAGGAGCGTTTCGCGCCATGAAGAATCGCTGGGTCCTTTTCGTGCCGCTGGCGATCATGGGGCTGCTGTTCGGCGCCTTCATCTATCGGCTGGTGACCCCCGCCGAGACGCTGATCCAGTCGCAATGGATCGACAAGCCGATGCCGCTGTTCGACCTGCCGCCCGCGACCGCGGGGGTCGAGGGGCTGAAGAGCAGCCAGCTTGCCGACGGCAAGCCGCGGCTCGTCAATGTGTTCGCTAGCTGGTGCATCCCGTGCCGCGCCGAAGCGCCGCAGCTCGAGGCGCTGAAGAAGGCGGGCGTGCCGATCGACGGCATCGCGATCCGCGACCGGCCCGAGGATGTCGCGATGTTCCTCCGCGAATATGGCAATCCCTTCGATCGCATCGGGTCCGACATGCAGAGCAGCGTCCAGATCGCATTGGGATCGTCGGGTGTGCCCGAAACCTTTCTGATCGACGGCAAGGGGATCATCCGCGAGCAGATACAGGGCGTCATCCTCGCCGATCAGGTGCCCGAAATCATCGCGAAGCTCGAGGCGATGAAATGAGCCTGCGGCTGTTCCTCTTCTGCCTGCTCGGCGCGCTGGCGTTGCCGCTGGCGGCGCAGGACCGGTTGCCGCCCGCGCCCTATGCCTATCAGCAGCTCAAGGACCCGGCGCAGGAAGCGCGCGCGAAGGCGTTGATGGAGGAGCTGCGCTGCCTCGTCTGTCAGGGGCAGTCGATTGCCGACAGCGATGCACCGCTCGCAGGCGACATGCGGCACGAGGTGCGCACGAAGATCGCGGCGGGCGAAAGCCCCGGCGAGATCAAGGCGTGGCTCGTCGCGCGTTACGGCAATTGGGTAAGCTATGATCCGCCGTTCGACATGGCGACATCGCTTCTGTGGCTCGGGCCGCTGCTTTTCCTCGCGGTCGGCGGATGGCTGGCGTTCGGCCGGTTCCGGCGCGGGGGTGACGACACGGAGGACGGGGCATGATCTGGCTTTGGGTCATCCTTGCCGCGGCGATCACGATCGGCGGCATTTTCTGGCTCGGCAAGCTGCCGGCGGCGGCACGGCCGCTGGCGGGGGCTGCGGTGATGCTCGGGCTCGCGGGCTATGCGCTGCAGGGCAGCCCGTCGCTGCCGGGCAAGCCCGTTGCGGCGCCCGAAGAGCCCGAAGGATTCGGCGAGGCGCTGACCGACCAGCGGCAGGGGATGGCCGAGCGCTTCGGCCCCGCGGCGCAGTGGCTGGGCATGTCGGACGGCTTCGCGCGGACGGGGAAGACCGAGCTTGCGGCGAAGACGCTCGAAAAGGGGCTCGAGAAATATCCCGACAATGTCGATCTGTGGGTCGGGCTCGGCAACGCATTGGCGGCGCATGGCGGCGGCGTCATGTCGCCCGCCGCGGCGCTCGCGTTCGACGAGGCGGCGAAGCGCGATCCGACGCATCCCGCGCCGCCCTTCTTCGCGGGGCTGGCGCTCGCACAGGGCGGCGATCTGAAGGGCGCCGAGGCGGTGTGGAGCGGGCTTCTGGCGCGCAGCCCCGCCGACGCGCCGTGGCGCGGCGATCTCGAGATGCGGCTCGCGCAGCTGCGGCAGGCGCTGGGACCGCAGTTGCCGGCCGAAGCTCCGGCCGGTGCACCGGATGGGGGCGTCCCGAATTGAAACCTATTACAAAAGCTCCGGCTCGTCTAAAGGCGCGCGATGACTGCTGAGTCGCAACAGGCGGCCGAAGGTGCGTCGAGCACTGCTCCGGTTGCCGCCGATACCGGCCATCACGGCCATGGCCATCATGGCGACAGCAAGCTGAAGCTTGCCGTCGGCGCGGTCGGCGTCGTTTTCGGCGACATCGGTACGAGCCCGCTCTACGCGTTTCGCGAGACCTTTGCAGGACATCACCCGATCGAGGCCGACCGGCTGCACATCTATGGCGTGCTGAGCCTCGTCTTCTGGTCGATGATGCTCGTCGTCACCTTCAAATATGTGCTGACGATCATGAAGGCCGACAACAAGGGCGAGGGCGGCAGTCTGGCCTTGCTCGCGCTGATCAGCCGCTCGTCGGGCGAGAAGCGCTGGACCTGGCCGATCATCCTGCTCGGCGTGTTCGCGACGGCGCTCTTCTATGGCGACAGCATGATCACCCCGGCGATGTCGGTGCTCTCGGCGACCGAGGGTCTGAGTTACGTCAACAAGGGATTCGAGCCCTATATCGTGCCGATCGCGCTCGCGATCCTGATCGGGCTGTTCGCGATCCAGTCGCGCGGGACGGCGAAAGTCGGGATGCTGTTCGGGCCGATCATGCTCGCCTATTTCACGATGCTCGCGATCCTTGGCATGATTCATATCGTCGATCACCCGGGAATCATCGTCGAAACGCTGAACCCGGTGAATGCACTCCGCTTCTTCTATGTCGACGGGTTCACGGCCTTTATCGCCTTGGGCGCCGTCGTGCTCGCGGTGACCGGCGCCGAGGCGCTCTATGCCGACATGGGGCATTTCGGGCGCGGGCCGATCGGGCTCAGCTGGCTGACCTTCGTGCTGCCGGCGCTGATGCTGAACTATATGGGGCAGGGTGCGATGGTGCTCGAGGCCGACATGGGCCCGCGCAGCGACCTGATCGCCGATCCCTTCTTCCAGATGATGCCCGAGGCGTGGCAGGTGCCCGTCGTCATCCTCGCGATCCTCGCGACGATCATCGCGAGCCAGGCGGTGATCTCGGGCGCCTTCTCGCTGACGCAGCAGGCGATCCAGTTGGGCTTCATGCCGCGCCTGCGCGTCGAGCACACCAGCGCGTCGGCGCAGGGGCAGATCTATATCCCGATGGTCAACTGGGGGCTGATGGTGATGGTCATCCTGCTCGTCCTCGGTTTCGGCTCGTCGAGCAACCTCGCCGCGGCCTATGGCATCGCGGTGACGGGCGCGATGTTCATCGACACCTGCCTGATGAGCGTCGTGCTGTTCACGCTGTGGAAGTGGCCCGCATGGAAGGCGCTGCCCGTCCTCGCAGTCTTCTTCATCGTCGACATCGCCTATTTCGGCGCGAACCTGATCAAGGTTCCCGACGGCGGCTGGGTGCCGCTTGCGATCGGCCTCACCATCTTCACGCTGCTCACCACCTGGTCGCGCGGGCGCAAGCTGATGCAGCAGGAAATGGCCGAAGGTGCGATGCCGATCCCCGTGTTCGTGAAATCGGCGGCGAACAGCGCGACGCGCGTGCCGGGGACCGCGGTGTTCATGACATCGAGCAGCGATGGCGTGCCGCACGCGCTGCTCCATAACCTCAAGCACAACAAGGTGCTGCACCAGCGGATCATCCTGCTGACGATCAAGATCGCCGACGTCCCCTATGTGCGCGCGGAAAATCACTGCGCGCTCGACGATCTGGGGCAGGGGTTCCACCGGCTGGTCCTGAACTATGGTTTCATGCAGCCGATCGACGTGCCCGATGCGCTGAAGCGCGTGACGAGCTGCGGCGGCGAGTTCAAGATGCTCGAGACGAGCTTTTTCCTGTCGCGCCAGACGCTGATCGCGGCGAGCAAGCCGGGCATGCCGATCTGGCGCGAGAAGCTGTTCGCATGGATGCTGCGCAATTCGGAAAGCGCGATGGAATATTTCCGCCTGCCGACGAACCGCGTCGTCGAACTGGGAAGCCAGGTCGCGATCTGACACGGCGGGCCGGATTAACTTTCCGACATGCGGCAATAAGCGTTTGAACATTGCGGCCGGTCTTGCGATGCAAGGGGCGAAGCTGAAAAGGCTGCGCAAACATGACTGTCGGTGACCGCGACGCCCTGATCCTGCCGGTGCCGCCGGAACCCTTTGCGCTGATCGTCGGCGGCGCAATACAGGGCCGGTCGGACGAGGCTCCCGAAACCGCGCTGCGGCATATGGGCCTGCGTCCCGAACGGGTCGACGCGGTCGCGCCCGAAATGGCCGGACGCATCGGGGCACCGCATTTTCGCCTGACGTTCGGATCGGTATCGGTTCTGGCGGGTCCCGCCGGGGGCGCGACGCTCGAGCTTGCCGATCCCGATCATCCGACCACCAGCCTGCTGGCGGCAAGCCTGCCCCGAAAGTGGCGCGAGAGCGGCAAATGCTGGATATTCATCCCCGAAGGCGCCGGGCCATATTCGTCGCCGGGCGAGCAGACGACGGCGATGCGCGAGTTCTTCAAGATGATGGTGTTGCTGATCGACCTGTTCGACGCCAGCCATATCTTCTGGTCGCCGGCGCGGCTGTGGTCCGATGCGCCGCAGTTCCGCGCGTCGATCGCCGAAATGCTGGCGAGCGGGATGCCGCCGGTGCTGCACCTCGTCGCGTTCCGGCGCAAGGATCTGGGCGATGGCGCCGCGATGGGAACGCGCGGGCTGGCGCTGTTTGCCGGGCAGGAACTGGAGGCGCGCGTGCCGGGCGGCTGGACCGCGGCCGAAATGGTGCGGCGCCTGTCGCGACTGGCGCTCGACATGATGCTCAACGGCCCGATCCGCGAGGCTCGCACGATGCGCGGGCTGGAAGCGGGCGAATGGATCGACCTGCTGCCCCCGCCGGACGGCGCGCGACAAAGGTCGACCGTGGTGGTCGAGTTCGGCCGCAACGGTTGAGGCCGGCGCGGGGCTGGTACGGCGCGCCGGCGGCGCAAGCCGGATTCCAGCGCCATCACCTCATCCCCGTCAGCCTGATGCAGCGTCCGCAAATGGCGGCGATGTTCGAGCAATTGCGGGGCGAGGGTTTCGCGCTCCATCATTTCGGCCGCAACGGGTTGATGCTCCCCGCCTGCGAACCGGCCGCGCTGCGATCGGGCCATGCGCTGCACCGCGGGCCGCATCGCGGCTATAGCGACGTCGTCGCCGCGCGCGTCGAGGCGATCCGCGTCCATTTTGCGCTGCAGGCGCCCGTCGACCCCGGAACCGCGCGCCGCACCGCGGTGATGCGCCTGCGTCTGCTGCAGGACACGACGCGGCGCGCGCTGACCGACCGACACGGTGGCGGTTTCTGGCTCAACCGGCGCGATCCGATGCGATTGTTCGTCGATCGCCCCTATCTCGACGAAGCGATCGACAAGCTGTTCGGCGGGTAACGCGAGCCGGGGGGGTGACGATCGGGCCATGGCGGTCTATCGTGCCTGGCGGAGGTCCCATGACGAGGCACCGCATCTATTCGATCAGCGTCGCGAGCGTTTATCCGCACTATATCGCCAAGGCGGAGAAGAAGGGGCGCACCGGGGCCGAGGTCGACGAGATTTTTCGCTGGCTGACCGGATATAGCCAGCAGCAGTTCGAGGCCGAACTGGCGAAGGGGACAACTTTCGAGGATTTCTTTGGCGCGGCGCCTGCGCTCAACCCGGCGCGCGAGCTGATCACCGGCGTGATCTGCGGGATCCGGGTCGAGACGATCGAGGATCCGCTGATGAAGGAAATCCGTTATCTCGACAAGCTGATCGACGAACTCGCCAAGGGGAAGGCGATGGCGAAGATATTGCGCGGCTGACGGGGTGACGAAGATCGTGCGGGAACGTCCGCTTCCCGCCGCGAAGGGCCCTAGCGTATCCGCTGACCGCCCTTCCAGATGGCGGTGGCGCGGCCCTGCACCGGCATGCCGTCGAAGGGCGTGTTACCCGCCCACGCCGCCATCTTCTTCGCATCGACCTGCCACGGCGTGTCCGCATCGACGAGAATGAGGTCGGCTTCCTTGCCCGGTGCGAGTGTCCCGGCGTCGACGCCGAGCAGGCAGGCGGGCGTGCCGGCGAGCAGTTCGAACAGGCGTCCGGGCGAGATATGGCCGTCGCGGACGAGACCCAGCCCGAGCGCGAGCAATGTCTCGGCGCCCGCCATGCCGGGAAGCGCCTCGGCGAAGGGAAGACGCTTGTCCTCGGGGCCGCGCGGGTCGTGGCCCGAGGCAAGGATGTCGATCGTCCCGTCGGCGATCGCGGCGACGCAGGCGATGCGGTCGTCTTCCGAGCGGAGCGGCGGCGACAGGCGTGCAAAGGTACGGAAATCGCCGATCGCGGTGTCGGAGAGCAGCAGATGCGCAGGCGTGATGCCGCAAAGAACGGGCAGTCCCTTCGCCTTGGCGGCACGGATCAGGTCGAGCCCGCGCGCGGTCGTGACCTGGCGGAAATGGACGGGCGCGCCGGTTTCCTCGACGAGCGCGAGGTCGCGCGCGATCGCCATCGCCTCGGCGACGGCGGGGGCGGAAGCGAGGCCGAGGCGCGTCGCCATCTCGCCGTCGGTCGCGACCGCGCCCGCGGTGAGACCTTCGTCCTCGGCGTGGATGATCGTGACGAGCCCGAGCGAGGCGGCATAGGACAGCACGCGGCGCATCACGCCGCTGTCAGCGATGCGGCCACGGCCGGTGGCGATGGCACGTGCGCCCGCCTGCTTCATCAGGCCGATTTCGGCGAGTTCCTTGCCCGCAAGCCCCTTGGTCGCGGCGGCGAGCGGATGGACCCAGAGATCGGGTTTGCCGCCCTTCGCGGCGCGCTCGACCAGCCCCGCGCCGTCGAGCGGGCCATTGTCGGGCATCAGCGCGGCGCGGGTGATGCCGCCGAAATGGAAGGCAGGCTTGTCGGTAGCGAAAACGCCGAGATCGATGATGCCGGGGGCGAGCCACTGACCCCGGGCGTCGACGGTTTCGGCGCCGTCGGGAAGCTCGGTCGGGTCGAGCGCGGCGATGCGGCCATCGACCACGAGCAGGCTGCCCGCGCGCGGCGTGTCGCCATCGATCAGCTGCGCATTGACGATATGGAGCGGTTTCAGTTCCATCCCGGCACTCCCCGCTTGCGGCGCGTCAATATGTCGAGGCACGCCATGCGGACCGCGACGCCCATTTCGACCTGTTCGGTGATCGTCGAGCGCGCGGGATCGTCGGCGATGCTGCTGTCGATTTCGACCCCGCGGTTCATCGGGCCGGGGTGCATGACGATCGCGTCGGGTTTCGCCTTTTCGAGGCGTTTCGGGGTGAGGCCGTAGAGCGCGTGATATTCGCGCGCGCTGGGGAGGTAAGCGCCGTCCATGCGCTCGTTCTGGAGGCGGAGCATCATCACGACGTCGGCGTCCCTTATGCCTTCATCCATGTCGGTGAAGGTCGTCACATGCATCCGTTCCATCGCGGGCGGGGTGAGCGTCGGCGGCGCGACGACGCGCACCTCATTGCCAAGCAGCGTGAGCGCGAGGATGTTCGAGCGCGCGACGCGGCTGTGCAGGACGTCGCCGCAGATCGCAATCGTGAGGCCCTCGACGCGGCCCTTGCGGCGGCGGATGGTCAGGGCGTCGAGCAAGGCCTGCGTCGGATGCTCGTGGCGGCCGTCGCCTGCGTTGAGCACGGGGCAGTCGACCTTGTCGGCGATGAGCTGCACCGCACCCGACGACGCATGACGGATGACGATCGCGTCGGCGCGCATGGCGTTGAGCGTCATCGCGGTATCGATCAGCGTCTCACCCTTCTTCACGCTCGACTGCGCGGCGTGCATGTTGACGACGTCGGCGCCGAGGCGCTTGCCCGCGATTTCGAACGAAAGCAAAGTGCGGGTCGAATTCTCGAAGAAGGCATTGATGATCGTCAGACCAGCGAGCCGGTCGTCATGCTTTGCCGCGCCGCTGCGGTTCAGTTCGACCCATTGTTCGGCGGCGTCGAGGACATAGGAAATCTCCCACGGGGTGAGCGGGGCGATGCCCAGAAGGTGGCGATGGCGAAACGCATCGCCGCCGGGCGGATAGTCGCTGGCGGGCCGGATGGTGGAGCTTGTCATTAAAGCCGAGCGTCTACGCACGCGCCGCGAAAATCGCAAGCGAGAAGGATACCGATGGCGGGAAGAATGAACACGTCACCCCCGCGAAGGCGGGGGGCCCCATCGGCTTGGCGCAAGGTTGCCTACGGCCCCCGCCATCGCGGGGGCGACGGTTATTTATTCAGCGCCCAGAGCGTGAGCAGGATCAATTCGAGGATCAGAATCGCGATTATCTTCGCCGCGAACGGCTGTTTGCGCGTTTTGTGGCGGATGATCCGCGAGGCGGCGAAGCTGCCGATCGCGCCGCCGAGCAAGGCCCAGCCGAGCAGGGTGTTTTCCGATATGCGCCGAGCGCCGCTTTCGGCGAATTTCTTGTCGAGGATCATCAGCACGAACGCAGCCAGGTTCGCTGCGATCAGCCAGTATAGGATATATGGCATCAACCGCGCGTCATCGCGTCGATTGCGCCCTGGAGGATGAACGCCGCGGCGGCGCTGTCGACGCGTTCGGCGCGTTTGGCGCGGCTGACGTCGGCGGCGATCATCGCGCGTTCGACCGCGGCGGTCGACCAGCGTTCGTCCCAGAGCAGCAGTGGCAGGCCTAGCGGCATGAGGTTGCGCGCGAAGGCGCGCGTGCTTTGGGTTCGCGGGCTGTCGCTGCCGTCCATGCTCAGCGGCAGGCCGACGACGAGGCCGACGATGCTGTGCTGCGCGATGAGGGATTTGAGGATTTCGAAATCGACCGAGAATTTCTTGCGGATGATCGTCTTGTCGGGGGTCGCAAAGCTCCAGTTGGTGTCGCAGAAGGCGACGCCGATGGTTTTTGTGCCGACGTCGAGGCCCATGAGACGGCCGCCGTTCGGGAAATGGGCGGTGAAATCGGGGGCGGCGGTGGTGATCATCACGACCTCCCTAGCCGTTCGTGTCGAGCGAAGTCGAGACACCGTGCAGGCGTGCGCACACGACGGACATCTCGACTTCGCTCGATGCGAACGGATTTAGAAGCGGGGCCCCGGATCAAGTCCGGGGTGACGACTTTGGAGCTGTGGGCGCGGCCGAAGGCGTCGGCGGCACAATCGGCGCCGCCGCAGGCGGCACCGGCGACGGCTTGCGTTCGTAGGTCGCGAGGCGGCGGAGCGCGTCGGCGCGGACATTCGCCCAGAAGAGGGTGATGTCATATACGTGATAGTTATTGCCCGGCAGCACATAGCCCGCGACGACATAATTTTTCGCGATATCGGCGTCGCCGATCATCAGGAAACCGCGCGTGTCGTCGCATTTCGCGCCGATCTTTCCTGCGATCAGCGATCCCGACCTGAAACCCTCGGTGGGCTTGAGCGTGCCGATATTCGCCGCGGGCGGCGCTTCGGTGTCGGGGATGCCGGTGAGCGGATTGGTGCAGAGCATGCGCGTGCCCGCGCGCGGGCGGCCGTCGAAGCCGATCGTGCCGTCATAGGCGTCGGTGACCATCACCGGATCGGCGGGATCGGCGAAGCTCGCCCAGCCGAGGATGCAGCCCTTTTGTTCAGGGGTCTGGCATGCGGGCAGGCCGAGCCCGGCGATGTCGGTGTCAAGGCTGACCGGCCAGCCGATCACATAAGCCGCGACGATGCGCTTCGCGAGCGGCGTGCCCGCGATCTTCGTGCGGAGCAGCGTCGTGAGGTGGAGTGCACCCTGGCTATGGCCGGCAAGGATGATCGGCTTGTTCTTCGGCTGTGCGGCGAGGAAGGCGTCGAACGCTTCCTCGACGTCGCGATAGGCCGAATCGATCGCCTTGCCCGCGGTCACACGGTCCTCGGCAAGAAAGGCGCCGAGCGTTGCCTGACGGTAGCGCGGCGCCCAGATTTCGCCCGCGTCGGCAAAGGCGCTCGCCATGCCCTGCACGAACAGATTGGCGCGATGGTCGGAATCGCGGTCCTCGAGCGGGGCATTCCAGCTCGAGCGGCTGTAGTAGCTCGTCGGATGGACGAAGAAGACCGCGGCGTCGCCCTTGGCGAAGGGCGCCGTGGTGTCGGCTTGGGCCGCCTTGGCGGGCGGGATCAGTGGCGCAGCGGGCTTTTCTCCCGGAAGCGCGGTGCCCGGGGTTTCGCTGCCGTCGGCGGCGGGGCGCCATGCCGACGGGTCCTTTTCCATTCCCGGCCGCGCGAACCACATGTCGGGGGCGTCATACGCGTTGGGCGCGACGGCCGCCTGCGGCTTGAATTCGGTGCTGGGGACGAAGGCAGTGCGCGCGATCCAGCCGGGGAAAAGCTGGTACACGACCCCGGCGGCGAGGATGAGGAGGATGATCGCGGCAATGAAATAGAGGAACTTGCGAGCCAAGCGGCGCTCCATACGGTCGGGAGAGACGGGTTTTGGCCTCTCTAGCCGCTCCCGTGTCTACCTACAAACAACTCGTCATGCCGGGCCTGTTTCGGCATACTTGTCTCAATTCGGACCCAAGGCCATGGATCCCGAAACAGGTTCAGGATGACGAAGTTACGGGATAGGCTGTGTGCCATGACCGATAGCATGGCACCTGCCTCTCCCGATTCGGCCCGGATTTCCGCGCGGCTGGACGACAGCGATCCGCCCTGGCCGCTGCGCCCGTGGATCATGGCGGCGATCTGTGCCGCCGCCGGGCTCGCCTTTCATCTGTTGATCAGTCATCCCTATGACGATCCGCTGCCCGACTGGCGCAGCGCGCTCGCGACCGCCGTCGCGGTGGCGGCGGTTGTGTTCGTGCTGGGAGTCGAACTGCGCCGCTGGCTCTGGGCATCGGGGTTTGCGCTCGGCTGGGGCGCGATCCTCGGACTGATCGCGTGGCAGACCGCGGCGTATAATCTGCAAGGATCGCCGATCGAATGGCCCTTCTGGTCGGGAATGCTCGCGGTGCTCGTCGCGACGCCGCTGTTTCAGACGCGGCGCGATGTCGCGCCCGACTGGCGCTTCTGGAAGCTGTGGCAAATGCCTTACGAGCGGCTGCACAGTCATGCGTGGACCGACGCGGTGATCGGCGCGGCGAGCCTGGCGTTCGTCGGCATCACCTTCCTGCTCACCGTGCTGATCGGGCAGATGTTCAAGCTGATCGGGATCAACCTGATCTTCGACCTCCTGAACGACGAATGGTTCGGCTGGATGCTCGCGGGCGCGGCGTTCGGCGGCGCCGTGGGCCTGCTGCGCGAGCGCGACCGGCTGGTGTCGACCTTGCAGCGGCTGGTGATGATCGTGCTCGCGGTGCTGGCGCCGGTGCTGGCGGTCGCGCTGGTGCTGTTCCTGTTGTCGCTGGCGGGGACGGGATTGCAGAAGCTTTGGGATTCGGGCTTTTCGACCGCGGCGGTGATGATGGGCGCGGCGGCGTTCGCGGTGCTGCTCGCCAATGCGGTGATCGGCAACGGCAGCGACGACCGCGCGACGAACCCGGCGCTGCGCTGGGCGGCGCCGGTGCTCGCGGTCGCGGTGCTGCCGCTCGCCGGGATCGCCTTTTATTCGATGCATTTGCGCGTGATCCAGTACGGCTGGACCCCCGAGCGCATCTGGGGCGTCATCGCGGCGGCGATTGCGCTCGCCTACGGGATCGCGGGCGTGTGGGCGGTGGTGAAGGGGCGGCGCGCCTTCGATGATATGCTGCGCCCCTTGCAACAGAAACTCGCGATCGGACTGGCGCTGCTCGCGCTGTTCCTCGCGCTGCCGATCCTCGATTTCGGGGCGATTTCGACGCGTGACCAGCTCGCGCGGCTGAAATCGGGCGCGACGCCGGTCGAGAAGTTCGACTGGGCGGCAATGGCGTTCGATTTCGGGCCGAGCGGGCGCGCAGCGCTGAAGGAGCTCGAGCGTTCGCCAGCCACGGCGCGCGCCGATGCCGCGAAGGCGGCGTTGGCGGCGAAAAACCGCTGGGATCTGACCGGACCCGAGGGGCCGACCTTGCTTAAGCCCTTTGCCGAGCGGCTGCGGATCATTCCTGCGGATCGTCCGTTGCCCGTCGAGGCGCTCGAGCGCGTATCGGGCAGCTATATGTGCAGCCGGGCGAAGACGTGCGTTGCGGTGTGGCTCGACGACAAGAGGATCGGCGTGCTCGGGCAGAATGAGCCGGGCGATTCGCTCAATTTTGATTTCGTGACGCAGAATGACGCGGGGCAGTGGGTGCAGGGCGATTGGGCGAAGGCGTCGCCGGCCAAAAAACCGCCGGTCGACCTGTCGAAGGCGCGGATCGAGGTCGAGACGGTGTCGCAACGCCGTATATTGGTCGATGGCGTGCCGGAATCCGGCACTTTCGAATAGGCGCACCTTGAAGCGCACGGGGCGGGATGCTAGCGGCGCGGCTTCGTTAAAGTTAGGGCGATCATGTCAATCGATCAGGCAACAGTAAGGAAAATCGCGTCGCTGGCGCGCATCGCGATCAGCGACGCCGAAGCCGCCGCGATGGAAGGCGAACTCAACGGCATTTTGGGCTGGGTCGAGCAACTCGGCGAGGTCGACGTGACCGGGGTCGAGCCGATGACGGCCGTGATCCCCAACACGCTCCGTCTGCGCGACGATGTCGTCGACGCCGATCCGCTGACCGGCGGCAACCGCCGCGACGATATTCTCGCCAATGCGCCGGCGCCGCAGCACGGCTTTTTCGGCGTTCCCAAGGTGATCGAATAATGACCGATCTTACGAACCTGACTGTCGCGCAGATCCGCGACGGGCACCGCGCGGGCGATTTCAGCGCCGTCGAGGTCGCCGAGGCGTTCAACGCCAATGTCGCGGGCGCGAAGGCGCTGAATGCGTTCATCGTCGAAACCCCCGACCATGCGATCGCGGCGGCGAAGGCGGCCGACGCCGACCGCGCGGCGGGGACGCTGAAGCCGCTGTCGGGCGTGCCGATCGGGATGAAGGATCTGTTCGCGACGAACGGCGTCCAGACGACCGCCGCGAGCCATATGCTCGAGGGCTTCGTCCCGCGTTATGAATCGACCGTGTCGCAGAAATTGTGGGACGCGGGTTGCGGCATGCTCGGCAAGCTCAACCTCGACCAGTTCGCGATGGGGTCGTCGAACGAGACTTCCTACTTCGGCAATGTGATCAGCCCGTGGAAGCGCAACGACGGCGGCAATGCCGCGCTCGCGCCGGGCGGGTCGTCGGGCGGTTCGTCGTCGGCGATCGCGGCGCGGCTCTGCCCCGCGGCGACGGGGACCGACACCGGCGGCTCGATCCGCCAGCCCGCGGCCTTCACCGGCATTTCGGGGATCAAGCCGACCTATGGCCGCTGTTCGCGCTGGGGCATCGTGGCGTTCGCCAGCTCGCTCGATCAGGCGGGGCCGATGGCGCGCGACGTCAAGGACTGCGCGATCATGCTCGAGAATATGGCGGGCTTCGATCCCAAGGACGCGACGAGCCTGAACATGTCGGTGCCGAACTGGGAAGCGGCTTTGTCGAGCGATCTCAAGGGCAAGAAGGTCGGGATTCCCAAGGAATATCGCCTCGAAGGCATCGACCCCGAAATCGACGCGATGTGGGACGCGGGCATTGCGATGCTGAAGGATGCGGGGGCCAAGGTCGTCGAGATCAGCCTGCCGCACACGAAGTACGCGCTGCCGACCTATTATATCATCGCGCCCGCCGAGGCGTCGTCGAACCTCGCGCGTTATGACGGCGTGCGCTACGGCCTGCGCGACTTGCCCGAAAAGGCGGGCTTGCAGGACATGTACGCCGCGACGCGCGCCGACGGCTTCGGGCCTGAGGTCAAGCGCCGCATCATGATCGGCACCTATGTGCTGTCGGCGGGCTTCTACGACGCCTATTACACGCAGGCGCAGAAGGTGCGGACGCTGATCGCGCGCGATTTCGAGCAGGCTTTTGCGTCGTGCGACGTGATCCTCGCCCCGACCGCGCCGTCGGCGGCGTTCGGGCTCGGCGAAAAGATGGCCGATCCGCTGGCGATGTATCTCAACGACGTGTTCGCAGTGCCCGCGAGCCTCGCGGGGCTGCCCGCGATGTCGGTCCCCGCGGCGCTGAACCGCGAAGGGCTGCCGCTGGGCTTGCAGATCATCGGCAAGGCGTTCGACGAGCAGGGCGTTCTGAACGCCGGGCTGGCTATTGAAGAGCGGGCGGGCTTTACCGCGCGCGCCGAGAAGTGGTGGTAAGATGAGCGATTATCGCATCAAGGGCGAAACCGGCGAGTGGGAGGTCGTGATCGGCCTCGAGGTCCATGCGCAGGTCACCTCCAACGCCAAGCTGTTCTCGGGCGCCGCGACGGCATTCGGGGCCGAGCCGAACACGCAGGTGTCGCTGGTCGACGCCGCGATGCCGGGGATGCTGCCGGTGCCGAACCGCGAGTGCATCCGTCAGGCGGTGCGCACCGGCATGGCGATCGAGGCCGAGATCAACAAATGGTCGCGCTTCGACCGCAAGAATTATTTCTATGCGGACCTGCCGCAGGGTTACCAGATTTCGCAGCTTTATCATCCGCTTGTCGGCGAAGGTTCGCTGATGATCGAGGAAGATGAGAAGGCGGGCATTCCCGAGCCCAAGCGCATCGGGATCGAGCGTATCCATGTCGAACAGGACGCGGGCAAGCTGATGCACGACCAGCATCCGACGATGTCGTACGTCGACCTCAACCGGTCGGGCGTCGCGCTGATGGAGATCGTCTCGCGCCCCGACATGCGCTCACCCGCCGAGGCGGGCGCTTACGTGCGCAAGCTGCGCTCGATCCTGCGTTATGTCGGGTCGTGCGACGGCAATATGGAAGAGGGCTCGATGCGCGCCGACGTGAACGTGTCGGTCCGCAAGCCCGGCGACGAATTCGGGACGCGCACCGAGACGAAGAACGTCAACTCGGTGCGCTTCGTGATGGCGGTGATCGAGGGCGAGGCGAAGCGCCAGGTCGAACTGATCGAAAGCGGCGGCACGGTGGTGCAGGAAACGCGCCTCTACGACCCCGACCGCAACGAGACGCGGTCGATGCGGTCGAAGGAAGATGCGCACGACTATCGCTACTTCCCCGATCCCGACCTGTTGCCGCTCGAACTCGACGACGCGTTCCTCGCCGAGTGCCGCGACAGCCTGCCCGAACTGCCCGACGCCAAGCGCGCGCGCTATCTGGGCGAGGGCATTTCGGCGTATAACGCCGATGTGCTGACCGCCGAGGTCGAGAGTGCGCTGTGGTTCGATACGCTGCTGGAGACGGGCGCAAAGTCGGTCGCTGCGGCGAACTGGGTGACGAGCGAGCTGTTCGGCGCGCTCAACCGTCTCGGCAAGAGCTTCGGGGATTGCCCGGTGACCCCGGCGCAGGCGGGCGAATTGCTCGGCCTCGTCGCCGACGGCACGATTTCGGGCACGATCGCAAAGCAGGTGTTCGAGAAGATGCTCGAAAGCGGCGACGGTGCCGCGGCGATCGTCGATCGCGAGGGCCTCAAGCAGACCAGCGACACCGGCGCGATCGAAGCCGAAATCGCCAGGGTGCTCGCCGCCAATGAAGACAAGGTCGCGCAGTATAAGGGCGGCAAGGAAGCGCTGTTCGGCTTTTTCGTCGGCCAGACGATGAAGGCGATGCAGGGCAAGGCGAACCCGCAGGTGGTCAACGAACTGCTGAAAAAGGCGCTCGGCTGACCGCCGGTGATCCGGTTCACAGGCATTCAGCGACTTCGCTGTCATGAGCGTTGAAATCACGGCATAATGACAGCGAAGGATGGATGATGATGAAGCGGCTTCTGGTTCCGGTTTGCAGCATATTGGCACTGGCGACGGGCGCGGCGGCGAGTGCCGCGGGCGCCCCCGCGGTGAACGATGGCTATGACTGGGCGATGCGCGTCAACGACGAGGCGCCGGTCCATGACGCGATCCTCGCCTATGAGGTCGACGGCACCGACGACCAGCCGCTGAACTTCACCTGCGAGGAAGGCGGCGACCGTGTCTTTGCGGGAATTTCGGGCGGCGCGCCCGACCTGACGGCGATCGAGCTCGAGTCGGGCGACCAGCGCGTGCGGCTGACGGGGACGACCGAGGCCGACGAGCTGCCGACCTTTACCGCGCAGGAGATGCCCGCGACGTCGCCGCTGTTCAGCGCCTTCGCCGCGAACGGCTGGCTGCGGATGACCGCCGACGGCGACGTGACCGACATGGCGGCGACGCCGGCGGGCAGGCAGGCGATCGCGCGCTTTGCCGCCTTCTGCGCCGGCTGACGCGGTGCGGCGGACGCTCCGCACGCTGCTGACATTGTGGCTGGTGCTGACCTGCGCGACGCTCGCGCGGGCCGAGACGATCGTCTTCGAGAATGTCAACGTCGTGCCGATGGACCGCGAGCGCGTGATTCCGCGTACAACGGTGATCGTGACCGACGGTACGATCGCGAGCATCGGGATCAGGGCGAAGCTGCCCGCAGGAACGAGAGTGGTCGACGGCAAGGGCGCGTGGCTGATGCCGGGGCTTGCCGACATGCACAATCATGTGACGAGCCGCGACGATCTGGCGCTGCTGCTCGCGAATGGCGTGACGACGATGCTCAACATGGGCGAGGCGACGAACGCCTTCGCCGGGCGGACGCGGATCGCCGTCAACAGGGGCGAGGTGCCGGGGCCGTATATCTTTACGGCCTTCGTCATCGACAGCGACCCGCAATATGGCCATTTCGTCGTGGGCACGGCGGACGAGGCGCGCGCGATCGTGCGGCTGGCGAAGACCAACGGCTACAGCTTCATCAAGGTCTATACCAACCTGTCGGCCGACGCCTTTGCGGCGCTGGCCGCCGAGGCGAAAGCGCAGGGAATCGCGATCGCGGGGCACAATGTGAAGGCCGTCGGCCTCGCGAAGCAGTTCGCGGCGGGACAGGCGATGGTCGCGCATGTCGAGGAATTTTTCTACGGCTTCTTCCCCGAGCCGCCCGCCGACGACCAGCAGGCTCCGCCCGACGACAGGCGGATCGTCGATGCGATCGCGCTGGTGAAGGCGCATGGGGCATTCGTCACTTCGGACCTGTTCAACTATCGCACGATCGCGGCGCAGTTCGGCAAGCCCGAGGTGGTGAAAGCCTATCTGGCGGCGCCCGAGGCGCGCTATCTGTCGCCCGCCGACCGGATCGACTGGGCACGCTCGGGCTATCAGAAGAAGGCGGTCGACCTGTCGCGCCGCGTCGCGTTCGAGGCGCGCTTCGTGAAGGCGATGGCCGATGCCGGCGTGCCGCTGATCACCGGTGGCGACGCGCCCTCGATCCCCGGACAGGTGCCGGGATTCGCGCTCCACGACGAGATCGACGCGATGCTGGCGGCGGGGCTGACGCCCTTTCAGGCGCTGTCGGCGGCGACGCGCACGCCGGGCGAGTTCATCGCGAAGACGGTACCCGGTGCCGCGAAGTTCGGGGTCGTCGCGCCGGGCCACCGCGCCGACCTGGTGCTGACCGCGGACAATCCGCTCGAAAACCCCTCGGCGCTGCGATCGCCGATGGGGGTGATGACGGCCGGGCGCTGGTACGATGCGGCGGCGTTGAAGGCGATGCTCGATGGCGTCGTCGAACGGCGCGTCATACCCTAGCTGCCGGGCAGCGTGCGGATGTGGATGAGCCCGTCCTTTGCCCACAGGAGCAGGTTGGCGGGATCGTCGGCATCGCGCCGGATGAGCGGGCCGTAGAACCCCGCCCCGAAACCCTTTTCGCGGTCCTTCGCGGTGAACGCCTTGATATCGGCAGGCGTGAGAGAGAGCGCATAGGGGATCAGGCGTTCCACTTCGCCGAAGCCCGCGGCGAGCGCCGCCTTGGCGAGCTTGCCGTCGTCGGCGTTCCACCGCGCGACATTTTCATGATGGTCGTAGCTGCGCTTGCCGAGCTGGACGATGCTCGACAGGGTCTGACGGTAGAGCAGGGGCGAAGCGGCGCTGCGGCGCCTGGCCGGGGGTTTTGCCTCCAGCGCGATTTCGGCGATCACGCGGATCTGGGTGAAATCGGGCGACAGCGCGTAGCGCCACGTCACGAAAGCGACCTGCGGCGTCGTGGCAGCAAAGGCGAAGGCGCTGCGGCTGGCGGACGAGACGTCCTTGGTCGCCGCAAATGCCTGCGGCCGGAGCCAGTCGGCTTTCGCGAGCGCGGCCTGTGTCGTCGACAGCGCGAGCGCATCGACGTCGAAGCCGCGCAGCGTGTCGCGGAGCGGCGCCGCGGCCGCATTGGCGCGTTCGGTCGCCGAATCGGAAAGCCGCTCGCGCTTGTCGTCCATGCCCGACACGATCAGCGCACCGATCAGATCGCCGCCGGTCGAGGCCGCGACGCGCCCGATATCGATGCTCGTTTCGATCTGCGTTTGCGCAAGGCCGACCTGCACGGCGTGGCCGCCATCGACGCGGCGATTTTGCTCCGCCAGCGTGACGGGTGCATCGGGCGCCTTCGGTGCGGCGAGCGCAACGGGCGGCGTGAGGATGGCGGCGAGGAACAGGCTGGTGAGGGCGCGCACGAAGGGCTCCGCTGAAAGGAAGAAAGGTGCGGCGGGGCGGCGGAAACCGCCCCGCCGTGCGGCGCCTATTTCACGCCCTTGGCGAATTCGAGGAAGTTCCGGACGAAGACTTCGCGCAGTTCGGTTTCGGCCGCCTCGGTTTCGTCGGTCGTCTTCGGCGGGAAATGTTCGAGGCCATTGCCGCCCCGGCCCTTGACGAGCGCGGCCTTGTCCTTGCCGGTGCGGAAATCCTTGACGATGAAACGGTTATTGAGCGAGCGGCCGTAGATCGCCTTCTTGGTGTAGAAATTCTGCGTGATCACCAGTTCGACATAGCAGGGCGCCTTCGACGGGCTGAGGCGCGTTGCCGCCTTCGTCGTGATCTTGCGATCGGCGATCGGCGTTTCGAAGATGACCTGCGACGGCGGTAGTTTCAGCGCCTCGACGACGTTGATCGAGTTGAGCGCGTCGATCTGCATCTGCGGGCCGAGCGCCTCCTTGAGATAGTCGGCATCGCTGATGTTGCGGTTCTTGTTCGACGCCGCGTCGGCGACCGCGCCGACGATACCGAAGCCCGAAAGCCAGCCGGTGGTCATCGCCTGCCCTTCGAGGGTCGGGAAGACATGGAGTTCGCAGGTCGGCGCGGGCGCAGCGACAGCCGAAGCCGCCGCGATTGCTTCTTCGGCCGCCGTCGCGGCATCGGCCGTTCCCTCGGGAGCGGGCGTCGCCTCGACGCTGTCGGCCTTGGGTGCCGCGCTGTCCTGCGCGATCGCCGGCATGGCGGCGATGCACGATAGAGCGAGCGTTGCCAGCGCGACCCGGCTCTTGGTGAACGTCATTCTTTTCCTCCTGTTGCGGATATTTGTTCCGGCTTTTCGCTGATCGTTCCGGGCGCCGCTGCCGGTTCTGCGGTCGCCGGAAGGGTTCGAACGGGCGCGCTGTCCGTGACGAGCTCGGCGAGCGGCGGTACCGGAAGCAGCGCGGGAACGCCGGGCGTGAAGGCGATCGGCTCGCCGGTGCGCGCCTTGAGCTCGCGGCCGCGCGGGATCACCCCGGGCTTGCCCTTTATGAACGCCGAGAAGACGCCGACCGTGAACATCGCTGCGGCGGTGGCGCTGTTATTGTTCGCGCCCTCTTCGCGGTAGCGGCCGCTGAGCGCGATCTGGCGGTCGCCGATCTGCAACCGGCGGAGCGTGATGCCGATGATGCCGGGCTTGCCGAACGCGCCCTTGTTGGTGGTGAAGGTCACTTCGCCATAGCCGGCCGCGCCCTTCGGGATGACGATCGTCTCGCGCTCGACGACGTCGTGGAGTGCGACGACGGGGAAGCGGTCGCCGAGTTTCGCGGTCATCGTCGACAGGTCGGCGTCGAGCATGACGAATATGGGCGTGCCGGAGGCAAGCGTTGCGGCCGGCGCCGGATCGACGCGCGGGGTATCGACGGGCGGGATCGGGGGAAGATCGGCGGCGGGTGCGGGGGCCACAACCTCCGGCACCGGGACGTTCGCCACGACCGGTTGCGCGGCGATATCGCCGGCGAACGCCATATTCCAGCAAAGCGCCGCCGAAACTCCGGCAGCCACTCCCCCCCGATTCATCCCATCGCCCCCGATGTCCGGGTTCCTCGACCCGATAGTTCAGGTTGCTAGTTGCCGCCGGTTTCTTTGCAAGTGTTTTTTCGTCCGCTTAGAACTGCTTACCAAAAAGCGCTTCGCTGCCGCGTCCGGCGACTTGCTATCGATCCGCCTTCCACACGCTCTTTCCTTCCTTCACCGTCTCGACAACGCGGATATCCTTGATCTGTTGGGTCGGTGTCGTCAGCGGATTCTTGTCGAGGATCACGAAGTCGGCGAGCAGACCGGCCCTGATGCGGCCCTTGCGCTCTTCCTCATATGCCTGCCAGGCGGGGCCGGTGGTGAGTGCCTGCAACGCTTCATAGGCGGTGAGGCGCTCGCCCGCGCCGCTGACGACGCCGGTCGGCGAGACGCGCGCCATGGAGGTCCAGAGCATGAAACGCGTGTCGAGCGGCGTGACGCTGTAGTCGCTGTGGTTCGACGGGACGAGGCCTGCGCGCTTCGCCGAGCGGAGAGGACTGATGAAATCGACCACCTCCTTCGGGAAGTTGGTGCGGTGGATGTCGGCCCAATACCATGTGTGGTTCGAGAAATAGGCGGGCCCCACGCCGATACGCCGATAGGCGGCGAGCTGGTCGCGGCGCTGGAACTGCGAGTGGATGACGATCGGGCGGCGGTTGTCGGCCGCCTTTATACCCAACGTGTCGAAACCCCTGATCGCCATGTCGATCGCCGCGTCGCCATTGGCGTGGACGAAGAGCTGCCAGCCGCGGTCGTGGACCTTCTTCGCCTGCGCGATGAACTCGGCTTCGGAGAGGACGGGTTCGCCGTGCCACGGGTGGTGCCCCTCGGGGCTGCCGCGCTTGTAGTCGCGGGTGAAATAGCCGGTACGCGCCTGCACCGATCCGTCGAGGACGAATTTGATCCCCTGCAGCTTCACATGGCCCTGCCAGCTGCCGAATTCGAGGTCGGGGTTGGCAAGCAGGCCGTCGAGTCCGGTCGAGAAGGGCAGCAGGGCAAGGTCGATCTTCAGCTTCTCGCGCGCCGCGGGCGAGGTGAGGAAGGCGATGTCCGGGGGTTGGGTTGCGCCGTCCTGTGCGTGCGTATAGCCCTCGGCGAAATAGGCGTTCTGTGCGGCATCGAGCGCGGCAAGCTTCTGCTCCGCCGTCGGCTGCGGCATTTTGGCGAGCAGCAGGAACATCGCCTTTTCGAGCAGCACGCCGTTGAGCCTGCCCGCATCGTCGCGGAGCATCATGCCGCCGGGCGGAACGGGGGTGCCCTCGTCGATCCCCGCGGCCTTGAGCGCGGCGCTGTTCGCCACCGCGCCGTGGAGCGAGACGTGGAGCACGACGAGCGGGCGGTCGGGAGCAATCGCGTCGAGCTCGGCGCGGGTGATATAGCGTTTCTCGGCGAGCGTTTCGTGATCGAACTGCCAGACCGTGGTCCAGCCGCCGGGCCGCGCCGGCGCGCGCGCGAGATGATCGCGGATCGCGGCCGAAACGCCGGCGATGTCGGTGACCGGTCGCCCGGCGCGCAGGTCGAGCCCGCCCGCGCTCATCGTGGCGACTGTGAAATGCGAATGCGCGTCGATGAAGCCGGGCAGCATCGTCGCGCCCCCGAGGTCGCGGATCAACGCTTCCTTGCCGGCCACCTCGCGGGCCTGTTTCTCGGGGCCGACGAAGGCGATGCGGGTGCCGCGCGTAACGACCGCATCGACGGTCCGGGGCGTGTCGCCGTCCATCGTGACGATCGGGCCGCCGCGATAGAGGATGATTTGTTGTGCGGCGGCGGGCGTTGTGGTTGCCAGAAGCAGTGCGACGGCGGCGGTCAGTCTTTGCATATCGTCTCTCCCCGCCGCCATGGTGCCGGTGGGGAAGGGACCGGGTCAAGTCGTTAGTATACTAAACGTCATCGGGCCTGCTGCGGTGGCACTTCGCTCGGGCCGCGGCCGGGTTCGTCGATGTCGCCGCCACCGGGACGGCCGGGGATTTCGCTCGGCTGGCCGGCGGGGTCTTCGGCCGGGGTCGGATGCACCGGGCGTTCGGGCGGTGCTTGCGGTTCGATCGTGTCGGGCTTCGGCTTGGGAAGCGGGTCGGGGCTGCTCGTCATTGTCACTCTCCTTGAGTTGATCAACGAACCGGCGCGGTGCATGTTCCGGCCACGGAATATGGGGCTTTGTGCCCTTGCCCTTGGCCGCGCGTCTGCTATAGCCCCGCGCGGCCCGCACGGGCGTGCGCGGCAGCGCGCGATTTCGTGCACCCGGCCGAAAGCACCTGCGGGCGTGGCGGAATTGGTAGACGCGCTGGTTTTAGGTACCAGTATCGCAAGATGTGGGGGTTCGAGTCCCTTCGCCCGCACCAATCCGCAATGCAGGCCGGGATCATGGGGAACTCCGTCGTTTGGGCGGGGTTCGATACGAGATTTTGAGCAAGGATAAGACCAAGGCAATGAAGACCGTCGAAACGCTGAACGAAGGCCTGAAGCGCGAATATCGCGTGACCATCACCGCCAAGGATATCGACGCGCGCGTCGACGACGAGGTGAAGAGCATCGCCCCGACCGTCCGCATGCCCGGTTTCCGTCCCGGCAAGGTGCCGCCGAACCTGATCCGCAAGATGCACGGCCCCGCGCTGTCGGCCGACGCGCTGAACAAGGCGATCGATCAGGGCGTGCGCGACCTGATGGCGAAGGAAAAGCTTCGCCCCGCGTTGCAGCCCGCCGTGGCGCTCGACGACGGCTATGAAGCCGGCAAGGACGCCGAGCTGACCGTCAGCCTCGAAGTGCTGCCCGATATCGCAACCCCGTCGATCGACGGGCTGAAGCTCGAGCGCCTGACCGTTCCCGCCGACGACAAGGCCGTGATGGCCAAGATCGAGGAATTCGCGGCGCAGATGAAGCGCTTCGAGGAAGCGCCGAAGACCAAGAAGGCCGCTGAGGGCGATCAGGTCATCATCGACTTCGCCGGCAGCGTCGACGGCGTCGCCTTCGACGGCGGTACGGGCGAGGATATGGCGGTCGAAATCGGTTCGGGCCAGCTCATCCCGGGCTTCGAGGACCAGCTCGTCGGCGTCAAGACCGGCGACGAAAAGGTGCTGAAGGTTACGTTCCCCGACGAATATCCGGTCGAGAATCTCAAGGGCCAGCCCGCCGAATTCGCCGTGACGGTGAAGGAAGTGAAGGTTCCCGCGGCATCGAAGATCGACGACGAGTTCGCCAAGTCGCTCGGCCTCGAAAGCCTCGACAAGCTCAAGGAGCTGATGAAGGATCAGGTCGAGCAGGAACTCAACGGCCTGACGCGCACCTATATGAAGCGCAAGCTGCTCGACCAGCTCGCCGCCTCGCACGACTTCGAGGTGCCGCCGACGATGGTCGAGGCCGAATTCAACCAGATCTGGCAGCAGCTCGAGCATGAAGCGAGCCACGAGGAAGATCCCGAGGCGGCGAAGGCCGAACTCGAGAACGACCGCGAAGATTACCGCAATATCGCGGTGCGCCGCGTCCGTCTCGGCCTGCTCCTCTCGGAAATCGGGCAGGCGCACGGCGTTCAGGTGTCGCAGCAGGAAATGCAGCGCCTCGTCATGCAGGCGGCGCAGCAGTATCGCCCCGAAGACCGCCAGCGCTTCGTCGAATATGTCCAGCAGGACGCACTCGCCGCCGCGCAGCTCCGCGCGCCGCTCTATGAGGACAAGGTCGTCGACTTCCTGTTCGAAAAGGCCGAGATCAGCGACCGCGAAGTGACGCGCGAAGAGATCGAAGCCGCGATCGAGGCCGATGACGACGGTCATGTTCATGGTCCGGGCTGTGGTCACGACCATGACCACGACCACAAGCCCGCCAAGAAGGCGGCCGCGAAGAAGCCGGCCGCCAAGAAGGATGCGGTGAAGGAAGAGGCCAAGGCCGAGGAAGCTCCCGCCAAGAAGGCGCCGGCGAAGAAGGCTGCCGCTCCGAAGGCCGAAGCCGCAGAAAAGCCGGCTGCCGAGAAGAAGGCTCCGGCCAAGAAGGCCGCTGCCAAGAAATAAGCCCTGGCTGACGATCAACAAAAAGGCCGGGTGGAGGATGCTCCACCCGGCCTTTTTGTTTGCGGCCTCAAATTTTCTTCATTCCCGCGAAAGCGGGTCATCGATGACGGCGCTTTAGCCGGTTTGGAGGTCGCTTGTTTCTGGAACGGGATAGCGGATCCGCCCGCTATCCCGCCCGATCGCATTAAAAGATTCTGGTCAGACCGATCGTTAGCTGACCATAATCATAAGCGCCGGTGTTTTGCGGAATGTTGTTATAAAGGGCGCCGGCCTTGAAGTACCAATTGCTGCCGACTGCAGGACTCGTCACTTCGGCAGCGGCATAATAGGATGCACGCCAGCCGCTGGCGGCATCGCGCTGAGCCCCGACCCCGCCAGCCAGCATGTAGCGCCAGCCTCCGCTGTATCGGCGGAGTTGCAGTACGGGCAACGCCTGCACATACCACCGCGGCGAATAATAGTCATATTCGCGTGGTTCGGTGCTGTGGAAATAGCGTGTCCGAAGCTGGGCGCTCAGTCCCCATTCTGGTTTGAGGACATGGACATAGTTGACGCGGGCATGGAGGCGAACATTCTTGCCCGTGAATTCCTGCGCGCCCGCCATGATCGTGAAGCTGTTCCGGTCGTCGGCCGGGAGGTCGAGGGCCGCCCCGACAAAAGTATAATAGATGCCCTCATTCACGCCCCGGGGCGTTTCCACGATATCGCGTTCGATGAAGAACTCTTTGCGATATTTGGATTCGTCATGGATCGAGGCCGAACCGATTATGGTGTCGCCGTCGGTGCCGACCTGGGCATTCCATTTCCATCCGGCGGAGCCATTTGCATAGCGCAGGAATATACGCTCCTTCTCAGCCGTCGCGAGGCCGAGGGGGCGGTACCACGCCTTTTCGACCCTTACGCCGAGGTAGTCGTCCGGCCCCTTGTATATCGGATCGAGGTTGAGGCCCGCACGAATGACGTCCGTATCGTCCGCATCGGTGGAGGCGAAGACATCGACGCCGACAGCATGATCGGCAGACGGTGCGCCGTCGCTGGCGCGGTCCTGTGCTGCGGCAGACGCGGAGACGCATAGGCCGAGAGCGGCAGCGGTCGCATGGATCGCATATTTCATTTCGTATCCCACTTTTTCTTCATGCCGATGATCTCGGCGACATAACCCCATACGCAAACCGGCTGCATCAGCAGGCTATAGGCCAGCGCATAGAACAGGAAGCCCAAGGGGTTGCGTCGTACCTTCAGGTCCTCGTTGCGATACACCCCGCGCTGAATGCGAAAGATCACGACATTCCAAAGCGCGGCCAAAGGCAGGACGGCCAGTGTCAGCGGTCCCGCAATATAGAAATAGCCGAAACAGGCGAGGACGATGCCAGGAATGAAGATGAAACTGTACACGAGGTCCAGCGGCAGGAAAGCGACGTTCCACCAGATGAATAGCGTCGTCATGCGTCGCTTGAACAGTAGTGGCCAATACGCCTTAAACGCTTCCATGAGACCGCGCGACCAGCGTTTGCGCTGCAACGCGAATTGCCGGATGCGTTCAGGCACATTGGTGAACGCCAGCGCGTTGTCGGCATAGCCGATGCGGTAGTCGCGCTCGAGCAGGGCCCAGGACACGACGATGTCTTCGCCCACACACTCAGGCCAACCGCCGACTTCTTCCAGCGCGTCGCGCCGGTAGAGCGAGAAAGCGCCCTGCGCAACGAGTGTCCCGTGGTACATGCCCTGCATACGCTTGACCGACGCGATGCCGTGGAAATAGTCCCACTCTTGCGCGCGCGTCAGCAAATTCGTTCGCGAGTTGCGAACCATCACAGCACCGGCGATGGCCACCGTATTGTCGGGGTCCGACAGATAACGGCTGACAATCTGCGTCAGGGCATTGCTTCGGACCCAGCAGTCGCCGTCGATCGTAACGATCAGGTCGTGCGAGGCTGCTTTCAAGCCATCGTTCAGGACAGACGATTTCCCCCGGTTTATCCTGAAATCATGCAAGGCGAAGCTTGCGGTGTCCGGTAGCGCGAGCGACGCGAGATGCTCGCGGACGATATCGGCAGTGTCGTCCGATGAACCGTCATTGAGGATGAAAACTTCGAGCGGTCCCTGATAATCCTGCCGCGAGAGGCTCGTTAGCGTGTCGCGGATTCCCGCCGCCTCATTATAGGCTGCGACCAGCACCGTTACGCCGGGCATGGCCTGTTTTGGCGACACGTGCGCCAGCGGCCTGCGATCAAGCGACAAGGTCGCGATCAGGAAGGCATTCATGAAGCCCGGAACATAGGCTATGAAAGTGATTGCGACGAGGGCGAAAGGCCAGTTGGTAACTTCAGCAAGATCGACCAGCCAACGCCGAGACAGCCATATGCTGAGCGCTGTCCAGGCTATGGCAAACGTCAGAGCCACAAGGAATTTGCCGCGCACGCCCAAATACAGACGGCGCCATTGTTCTTCCCTCGCAGGCATGTTGGCCATAGCGTTTCCGTCCACGGCGCCCCCGGGTGGCCATGCTAACCCGATATTTCTTTTCAACACCTTAACGGTCCCCATAATCGCGCTCGTCGGTCTGTTACGAGCGGACGCGGCCCATGCAGCGCGCAACCTGAAAGTTGGATGAACCAACGGCCGCGCCAATTTGGTTGCAGGCCGTTTGGGCGGCCCGCCGGCTATGCACATATTAAAGCCCAAATCGCTGTTTCCGGCGGGCTATCCCATCGCTGTCCCCGCGAAAGCGGGAGCCCATTCGGGCTTATCGGATAAAGCCAAGGCTCTCGGCGAGATCACGCCTGTCGGATTGCTCTTCCCAATCGGTACAGGCTTCCACGCGCGGTTCGATTTCCTGGTCCGCGGCTCGCGCCGGATCTCCGCGTCCATGGCTGATCCTGCCGGATTCCGCTTTCGCGGGAATGACGGGGGGTGAGTGGTCAGTCTTCGCCTAGATTACATCCATATTGTAGCAGTGCCAGCTGAAGATCGCCGCCGCGCCGCGGTGCGGACGCCAGGGTTCGGCAAGCTCGCGCGCCTGTTTCTCGCTCGGGCGCGCGCCGAGCTGGAGGATACGGCCGACCGCTTCCTGCACCGCAAGGTCGCCGGCGGGCCAGATGTCGGGGCGCCCTTCGGCAAAGAGCAGATAGATTTCGGCCGACCAGCGCCCGATGCCCTTCACGCGTGTGAGCAGTGCGATCGCGTCCTCGTCGTCGGCGGGGAGGGCGTCGAAGGTCAGCTCGCCGTCGATGATCAGCTGCGCAAGGCTCTTGGCATAGCCCTGTTTCTGCCCCGACAGGCCGCAGGCGCGCAGCGTGTCGAAATCGGCCGCGGCCATGACCTCGGCGGGACAACCCTCGCCGAACTGCGCCTCGAGCTTGTTCCAGATCGAGTTCGCCGCGGCGACGCTGACCTGCTGGCCCACGATGGTGCGAAGGAGGGTGGTATAGCCGGGCGCACGGATGCGCGGTTCGGGATAGCCGGCGTTGCCGAGCGCACGCGCGAAATTGGGATCGCTCGCCGCAAGCGCGTCGATTCCCGCGTTCAGCTGCTGCTGGCTGAGGCCCATCGCGATATTCTCCTTTTGTTCCAGGAGTTGCCTTTAGCAACGCTTGATTTGACGCGCAACGCGCGACATAGCGCCTGCGACACGAAAGATATGGGGACTAGCATGGCCAAGCTGATTGTGGTGACGCGCGACGGGACCGAACATGAGATCGAGGGCGACACCAGCCTGACCGTGATGGAGAATATCCGCGATGCGGGTTTCGACGAGCTGCTCGCGCTGTGCGGCGGCTGCTGCTCGTGCGCGACGTGCCACGTCCATGTCGAGGCGGGCGATACCGCCGCGATGCCCGCGATGAGCGAGGACGAGAACGACCTGCTCGATTCGACGACCGACCGCGACGACGCGTCGCGCCTGTCGTGCCAGATCCCGTTCAGCGACGCGCTCGACGGCCTCCGCGTGCGGATCGCCGCCGAGGACTGAGCCTGACGGGATCGACCTGTGCTCAATCCCGTCATGAACAACACGAAATGGGACGAACTTCGGCTCGCGATGTATGCGCTGGACCCCGCTCCCGCGTGGAGCACGCTGTCGACCAATGGGTATCGGTCGAGGCGCGACACGGAATGGTTCTATCATTTCCGGGACGGCGGATACGGCGATATCGTCCACCTCGACATCTTCGTAGCGGACGAAGCGATGCGGCAGCGAGTCAGCGACGCGCTTCGGTCAATCCATGTGCCGGGTGAGCAAACGACGGAAGGGTTTCGCGTCTTTGGCTATGCCGCAGGGGGGCAGTCCGTCGACTATCTCTAAGATGCTATGACGTGCCCGCCGTCGCGACCGCGTAGAGCGCGACCGCCGCGGCGTTCGAGATGTTGAGGCTCTCCATCCGCGGCGAGATGGGGAGTTTCGCCAGCACGTCGCAATGTTCCATGACATTGTGGCGCATGCCGTCGCCTTCGGAGCCGAGTACCAGCGCGACCTTGCTGCCGTCGAGCGTCGAGCCGAGCGTCGTTTCGGTGTCGCCCATCAGGCCGATGCGCCAATATTGCGCCTCGGCGATCTCTTCCAGCGCGCGCGACAGGTTGACGACGCGCACCCACGGCACGGTTTCGAGCGCGCCCGACGCCGAGCGCGCGATCACGCCGCTTTCGGGCGGGCTGTGGCGATCCTGCGTGATGATCGCGGCGGCGTCGAACGCCGCCGCCGAGCGGAGCACCGCGCCGATATTGTGCGGATCGGTGACCTGGTCGAGGACGATCAGCGGGCGCTTGCTGTCCGCATCGCTTTCTTCCTGCAGCAGGTCGCCGAGATAGACGCCTTCGAGCGGGTCGACCTCGATCACCAGCCCCTGATGCGGGGCATCGCGTGCGACGAGTCGCGCGAGGTCGGTGACGTCGGCGTAAGAGATGGGAATCACCGGCGGCAGGTCGAGCTGGCCGAGCGCTTCGCGGGTGCCCCAGATACGTTTGACGCTGCGTTCGGGGTTGGCGAGCGCCGCCAATACGGCGTGGCGTCCCCAGAAACGAATGGCTTGTCCGCGCTGGTTTTGGCCGGCGGGGCGACGGTGGCGAGAAAATTGACGCATGATGGCGCGCCTTTCCCATGACTGGCATTGACAGGCAAGCCTCGTTTCGCCATTGGGCCACTTCCCAAAGCGGGCCCCAATGGACAGGTGGCCGAGTGGTTAAAGGCAGCAGACTGTAAATCTGCCCGGGTTTCCGTACGCTGGTTCGAATCCAGCCCTGTCCACCACCCTCTGGTCCGAGGGCATCTCCCAAAATCCCTAGAAATGGCAGAAAACCTAGCGTATCATCGCTTGGTTCGGCCCTCTGCGTCCCATTCCATATCACTGCAGCTCAGTGAAAAGTGTGGGGGGAATGTGGGGGTAAATTTTTCGACCCTCAAGAATCGGGCTTCCGAGTGTGGGGGTAAAAAAGTAGGTTAACCCTATGAAAAAGCTCACGGCTTTGGCGATCAAGGCAGCATTGGCGAATCCTGGCACCTATCAGGACGGCGATGGGCTCTTCCTGAAGGTGGATAAACGGGGCGGGGCTTATTGGCTCCTGCGCCTGCAACGCGACGGCAAGCGGCAGGACATAGGCTTGGGTAGCGCCAGATTGCTGCCGCTCGTGGAGGCTCGCCAGAAAGCGAACGAGCTCCGCAAGGCGGTCAAGATCGATGGTCGCGATGTGCTGGCGGAGAGAAAGGACGAAGCCGCCGCCAAGGTGACATTCCGGGAAGCGGCGCGCCAATATCATAGCGAGAATGCGGCAGGCTGGAAAAGCGCCATCTACGCCCGCCAATGGCTTGCGGCCCTCGAGAGCCATGCTTTCCCGAAGTTGGGCGACCTTCCGACTGGAAAAATCTCCGCGGCGGACATCATCGATGTGCTGTTGCCGATATGGCAGGAGATTCCTGAAACGGCGCGTCAGGTTCGCAACCGGATCTGCGTCGTCCTGGATTACGCGCATGCCAAAGGCTGGCGCTCCAGCGAAGCACCGTCGGGCAACGGCAGTTTGAAAGCTGGGCGAGGATTGCCGCGCCAAGTGAAATCGCGGGAGAATCGCAAGGCCATGCCCTACAGCATGCTGCCCGCCTTCCTCACAGTTTTGCGGCGAAAACCGGCTTTTGGAAGGCTGGCGCTTGAGCTGCTCATCCTTACGGGCGTGCGCAGCCAGGAGGTTCGGCTCGCGAAATGGAGTGAGTTTGATTTCGAAGGGCGCCTCTGGGCGATTCCGGCTGACCATATGAAGCGGGGCAAAGCTCATATGGTTCCGCTATCTGATGCGGCTCTGGCGGTGCTCGCTAAAGCCAATGCCTTCCGCTTGCCTGATACCGATGTCGTTTTCCCAGGCACGGCCGGAAAGCCGATGTCGGACATGACCCTGTTGAAGGTGCTGCGAGACATGAAGGAGCCGTTCCATGTGCATGGCTTCCGTTCCACATTCACCGACTGGGCGGCCAACGAGGATTTTGCCGACCCCGTGGTGGAAGCGGCGCTCGCTCACAAGACACCTGACGCGGTGCAGGCGGCCTATCGCCGTACAACCTATCTCGGCACGCCCGCCCAACCGGGCGCGCGCGTCAGGCTGATGGAGGCGTGGGGGAACTATTGTGCCGGCGGCGCTGCCGTATCAGAAAACATAGGGTCGCCGGTCTAAACCGAGCGCGGCCCCAATTGAGCGCACACCGGCGGCGGCAGACTGCTGTCAAAGGTCGCGCGTTTTAGAGGTTGCCGCGCAGCGGGCGAGGGTTCGGCTTGTAGCGAACGTCTCGGCCCGGGCTTCAGGACGCGCGCCGTCCGGCCATCCAGTGCTCGATCTCCGATTCACGCCATGCGACGCATCGGCGCGTGAGCTGAAGCTGCCGGGGAAAGCTGCCGTCGCGGATTTGCCGGTAGAGCGTCGCGCGACTGAGGCCGGTCCGGTCGAGTACGCTCTGCAGTCTCAGAAAACGGTCGAGTTCCATGGCATTTCTTGTCCTCACTTTGACGCTCCCGAACCCGATCTGGATACATCGCGTTCCTGATATCAAGTGCCGGCAGCCGGTTACGGGCGGGCGTGCGACGGCGCTTCGTCATGTGGCCGACGGATGCAGCAACGCAACATGGGATGCGGCGCGGCGGGCGCGGACCTCGGGGCCCGGCTCGCCGAACTCAGGACGCAATATTTCTCCAATCCTGCCGAGCGGCTCCGGGCGCGGGGGCGCGATCGGAGCGCGCGATAGACCCTGGTCAGGCTACCGATCCGATCAGTCCGAGCTGGGCGGCGATCGCGACCGTCTGCGTCCGTGACCGTGCGTTGAGCTTGCGCGCGGCATTTTCGATGTGGAAGCGCGCCGTGCCGGGGACGACATCGAGTTCGATCGCGATCTGCTTGTCGGTCATTCCGCGCGCGGCGAATGTGACGCAGGCGACTTCCTGCTTGGTCAGGTGCCGCAGGCCGTCGAGCGCGTCCTGGCGGAACGGCTGGGCGTGCGCGCGCATGAAATAGACACCCGCGACGATCAGCGTCGAGCGCCATTCTTCGAGCAGGCGCTCGAAGTCACGCTCCGCCGAGGCGATGAAGTTGATGCATCCGATGTGACCGCGCGGGGCATGGATCGGCACGCAGATACCACCGGTCATGCCAAAGCTCGCGGCATAGTTGAGGATTCGCCGCTGGGCCGCGTCGATCGCGATGGGGATCGACCAACCCTCGGCGTCGACGCGCCAGATGAAGGGCACCGATTCGGTGCGGCACGCCAGATAGACGGGATTGTTGAGCCGGTACTGGCGGCGATTCCATGTGTCTCGGAATTTCGGCGGCAGGTTCGATTCGAAGATCGGCTTGTCACGGCGGTAGCCGATGAGCGCCGACAGCGACGACAGGTCGTCGATCACCGTAACGGTCGGAATTCCCATCGCTTCGCCGATATCGCGAACGGCGCGCAGCGCGGTGTCGCTGTCGCCCGCCTGCGTCATGCGCGCCGCGTGAAGAGCGGTCTTCGCGGTCTTGCCGGCCATGAGTCTCTCCCGGTTCGAGTCCAGATTCTGATCGCTTTTCCCGACGCAAGATACCTAGCGTTTTAGCAAGCTTTTTTTCCAATTCCCAAAGCTCGATCAATAGAGCGCTCCGCAAGAGAGCGCCGCCACGGCGGCCATGGAAACGAGCCTTCGGGAAGAGGAAAATGCCGCGCAGACGCGTCTGCGCGCAACATGTCCGCTCGCCCCGAACGCCTGACGATCGGGATGGATATGTCATTTGCCGCATCCGCAATTACCGGCTTTGCCGAAAGGCCATCGTCGAAAACGCCCGAGGGGCTGAGCGCCTTATCGATGATCGCGGGGCTCGCCCGCGACGCCATCGCCGACGCGGGTCTCGACAAGGACCGGATCGACGGGCTGCTCCTGACCGTCCCGGTCTTCGGTTACAGCGCCTTCTTTCCGTCGGTCGTGGCCGACAATCTTGGTCTGAGCCTCGGCTATTTCGATGTCGTCGAGCTCGGAGGCGCGTCGTCGGCGGGCATGATATGGCGCGCCGCTGCCGCGATCGAGGCGGGACTCTGCAACCATGTGCTGTGCGTCACCGCCGACCTCTCAGGCGGCGAGACGACGCCGTTCGGCCTGCTCCTGCCGCCGGGAGACAATGAGTTCGAGCAGCCCTTCGGAGCTTCGCCTCCCAATGCGGGCTATGCGATGATCGCGCGCCGCCACATGCACGAATTCGGCACGCGTCCCGAACATCTCGCCAAGATCGCGGTGAGCCAGCGTGCCAATGCGCTGAAGACCCCGGGCGCATTGTTCGGCGATACACCGCTGACGCTCGACGATGTTCTCGGCTCGAAGCTGATTTTCGATCCGCTGCATCTGTACGAGATCGTCTCGCCGTGCACGGGCGGCGCGGCCATCATCGTGTCGCGGCGAAGCGAGGCGCCCCAGAACGGCCACCCGCATGTGGCGCTGCTGGGCGCAGGCGAGGCGGGTTCGCACACCTCGATCACCTCGCGCCGCGACATCACCACCTCATGGGCCAAAGACTCGGCGGCGCGGGCGTTCGCCATGGCCGATCTCGCGCCGGAGCGTGCCGACTTCGCGCAGATCTACGACTGCTACACGATCGCGGTGCTGATGTTCCTCGAGGACCTCGGTTTCTGCGCGAAGGGGCAGGGCGGCGCCTTCGTCGCCGAGCGCGACATGGGCTTCGCCGGCGATTTCCCCTGCAACACCAACGGCGGCCAGCTCTCTTACGGGCAGGCAGGCGCCGCCGGCGGGATGACCCATGTCGTCGAGGGCGTGCGCCAGCTGATGGGGCGCGCAGGCGAGCGGCAGGTTCGCGGCGCCTCGGTCGGCGTCGTCCACGGGAACGGCGGCGTGATGTCGGACCAGGTCACCTTGATCCTGGGCAATGGAGGCTGAACCGATGCAGGAAGACTATCGCAAACCGCTGCCGCGCCCGACGGCGATCAGCAAGCCCTTCTGGGACGCCGCGCACGAAGGCCGCTTCGTCGTCCAGACCTGCTCAGACTGCGGTCACAGCCAGCACCCGCCACGGCCGCACTGCCTGTCGTGCTGGAGCGACGCTCTCGGGTGGAAGCCCGCGAGCGGCAAGGGGCAGATCTATTCCTTCACGGTCGCGCACCGAACCTCGACCAAGGGGTTCCGCGACGACACGCCCTATGTGGTCGCCATCGTCGAGACCGAAGAGGGTGCGCGCATGACGACCAATATCGTCGGCTGCGATCCCGCGAGCCTTGCGATCGGCATGCCGGTCGAGGTGGTGCTCGACCGCGTCACCGACAGCGTGACGCTCCCCAAATTCACCCCTGCGAACTGAACGGGAAATCAAAATGACCGATACGCCGAACTATATCCTGACCGAAGTGGTCGACAAACATATCTTCGTCGTCACGCTCAATCGCCCCGAGGCGCGCAACGCCTTCAACGGCGAAATGAGCAGCCAGATGCAGGCGGCGATGGACCGCTATGCCGAGGATCCGTCGCTGTGGGTGTGTGTCATCAAAGGCGAGGGCGCGTCCTTCTCGGCGGGCATGGACCTCAAGGCGGCGGCGCGCGGCGAGTTCGGGCTGATGCCCAAGCGCGGCGGGTTCGGCATCCTCTTCGATCCGCCGCTCAAGCCGCTGATCGCGGCGGTCGAGGGCCATGCCTTCGCGGGCGGGTTCGAGGTCGCGCTGTCATGCGATCTGATCGTCGCGGCGAACAATTCGACCTTCGGCCTTCCCGAGGTGAAATGGAGCCTGATCGCGATTGGTGGCGGGGTGCTGCGCCTGCCGCAGCGCATTCCCTATCATCTCGCGATGGAGATGATCCTGACCGCGCAGCCGAAGCCTGCGACCGAGCTCGCGGCGTTTGGCCTCGTCAACCGCATCGCCGAACCCGGACAAAGCTTCACCGCGGCGCTCGAACTCGCGCGCACGATTCTCGCCAATGCGCCGCTCGCGGTCCAGGGCAGCAAGGAGATCGTCCACCGCGGCATCGCCGAGCAATGGTCGTTCACGCAGGGCCTGACCGAGCAGAAGGCGGTGATGAAGCGCGTCGCCAAATCGAACGATTATAAGCAAGGCATCACCGGCTTTGCTGAAAAGCGCGCCAGTGTCTGGACCGGGAGCTGAACGATGGCGACCGCACCGCTCCAGGGAATTCGCGTCCTCGAACTCGGCCGCCTGCTCGCCGCACCCTTCGCGGCGCAGATGCTTGCCGATCTCGGTGCCGAGGTGATCAAGGTCGAGCGCGCCGGGCGCGGTGACGAGTTCCGCTATTATGGCCCGCCCTTCCTGCGCGACCGCAAGGGCAGGCGCACCGACCAGTCGGCGAGCTTCGCATCGACCAACCGCAACAAGCGCGCGATGACGATCGATTTCGCGCAGCCTGAAGGGCGCGAGATCATCCTCGAGCTCGCGCGGCGCAGCGACGTCTTCGTCGAGAATTTCAAGACCGGGAGCCTTGCGCAATACGGGCTCGACTATGACGCGATCAAGGCGGTCAATCCCGACATCATCTATCTGTCGGTGACCGGCTTCGGTCAGACCGGCCCCTATGCGCAGCGTCCCGGCACCGACGGCGCCTTCCAGGCGATGTGCGGGATGATGGCGATGACCGGCGACCCCGAAGGCGCGCCCCAAAAGGCGGGGACCTTCATCGTCGATTTCATCACCGGCCTTTATGGGGCGATCGCGGTGCTCGGCGCGCTCCGTCACCGCGAAGTCAATCAGGGGGGCGGCCAGTCGGTCGATCTTGCGCTGCTCGAATGCGGGCTCGCCTCGATGGCGATGCGTTCGGCCGAATATTTCGTCGACGGCAAGGAGCCCGAGCGCGTCGGCAACCGGACCCCCGGATCGGCGCCGTCGCAGGTGTTCCGCTGCACCGACGGCCATCTCACTGTGCAGGCGGGGTTCGAGGACGGTTATCGCAGCCTCTGCCGCATCATCGGCCGCGCCGATCTCGCCGAGGATCCGCGCTTTGCGACCCGCACCGACCGCGTGCTCAACGTCGAGGCCCTCGAGCCCGAACTCGCGGGCGCGCTCGCGAAACAGAGCGTCGCATACTGGTTCGAGCATCTCTCCGCCGCCGGGGTGATCTGCGCGCCGATCTATGCGCCCGGCGAGGCGTTCGACGATCCGCATGTCGCCGCGCGCGGTGTGCGGCTGTCGGTCCCGCATCCCGAAACGGGGACGCTCGACATGGTCGCCAACCCCATCCGCTATTCGGCGACGCCGATCGAAACCTACGCGCCGCCACCCGGGCTCGGCGAAGGCAATGCCGACATCCTTGCCGGCCTCCTCGGTTACGCGCCCGAGCGCATCGCTGCGCTCGCTGCCGCGGGAGTGCTTTGATCATGTCGACGGGAGATACGCCGATGCGCGCAGGCGCCATGCTCGAGGGAATCCGCATCGCCGACATGTCGACGGTGATCTTCGGTCCCTATGCGACGCAGATCCTCGCCGACATGGGGGCCGACGTCATCAAGATCGAGCCGCCCGCCGGCGATACCGCGCGCAATATCGGCAAGCCCGCGAAGACCCGCGGCATGGGCGCGCTGCACCTGACGATCAACCGCGGCAAGCGGTCGGTCGACTGGGACGTGCGCAGCGAAGCGGGACGCGCGGCGGTCCGCAGACTCATCGAGACGAGCGACGTGTTCGTCCACAATGTCCGGCTCGACGGGGTCAAACGTCTCGGGCTCGATTATGACGCGGTGCGCGCGATCAAGCCCGATATCGTCTATGTCCATTGCACCGGCTTCGGGCAGGCCGGCCCTTACGCGCCCTTTGCCGCCTATGACGATGTAATCCAGGCGAGCAGCGGCATCGCCTCGCTTTTGCCGCGCGTCACCGACAATCCCGCCCCGCGCTATCTGCCGATGGCGATCGCCGACAAGGTATCGGGGCTCACCGCCGCCTATGCGGTGTTGGGGGCCATCGTCCACAAGCTCAGGACCGGCGAGGGGCAGCATGTCGAGGTGCCGATGCTCGAATCGGTCGCGGCGTTCAACCTGCTCGAACATATGAGCGGGCGGACGACCGAGCCGCGCACCGGCCCGATGGGCTATGCGCGGCAGGTCGACAAGGAGCGTCAGCCCTTCCCGACCCGCGATGGCCATATCAGCATCGCTCCCTATGTCGACGGCAACTGGATCAAGCTGTTCGAGGCTTGCGGGCATGGCGAGATCTTGCAGGATCCGCTGCTCGCCGATCCGGTCTCGCGGTTCAAGAATGGTTCGCTCCTCAACGAACGGCTGCGCGCGATTACGCCCGAACGGACGACCGCAGAATGGCTCGCGCTTTGCGCCGGCATTTCGGTCGCGGCGATGCGGGTCAACGATCTCGAGGAACTGATCGACGATCCGCATCTGAAAGCGGTCGATTTCCTGCGCCTCAAGCAGCACCCGACCGAAGGCGGATATTATGAGGTGCGGCCGCCGGTCACTTTCTCGGCGCGGCCCGATCCGGAGCTCGGCCCCGCGCCGCTGCTCGGCGAGCATAGCGAAACCATGCTCGGCGAACTCGGTGCGGAATGATCGGGTGAAGCAGGCCGGGCCCCTTGCCGTCCAGCCCCCGGCACCGGACGAGCCATCGCCGGCGATGACGGCGGCCGGCTATGCGCCGGGATATCGCCACTATGTGATGTCCGCGCTGCTCGGCATCTACGCGCTCAATTTTCTCGACCGCCAGATCGTCAACATTCTCGCCGAGCCGATCAAGCGCGACCTTGGGCTGGCCGACTGGCAGCTCGGGCTGATGTCGGGCTTCGCCTTCGCGCTGTTCTACACCTTCCTCGGCATCCCGATCGCGCGCCTCGCGGAGACGGGCAATCGCGTGCGGATCATCGCGGCGGCGATGGCGGTGTGGAGCCTTTTCACCATATTCTGCGGGTTCGCCCAGACCTTCATCCAGCTCCTGTTGCTGCGCATCGGGGTCGGGGTGGGCGAGGCGGGCTGCAGCCCGCCATCGCATTCGCTGATCACCGATTATGTCCCGCGCGAGAAGAGGGCGTCGGCGCTTGCCTTCTATTCACTGGGCATTCCCCTCGGCTCGCTTGCCGGCATGCTGTTTGGCGGTGTCGTTGCGGATTTGCACGGCTGGCGCACGGCGTTCATCCTGGCAGGGGCACCGGGTCTTGCTCTCGCGTTGATTGCGGTTCTGACCCTGCGCGAGCCGCGTCTCGCTGCGGCAAGATCGGTTGCCGGCAAGCGGGCGTCCGCACCCAAGCCGCGCTTCGCCGACGCGATGCGCGAATTGCGCTCGAAACGCAGCTTCTGGTGGATGTCGGGCGGCGCGGCGATGAAGGCGTTCATCACCTACGGCCAGATGGCCTTCTACGGCTCCTTCTTCTTCCGCAATCATGGCGACGGGCTTGCGGTTCTCGCAGGCCGGATCGAGGGCGCGACCGGCATCGCCTTCGGACCATCGGGCCTGCTCGGGCTTGCGCTTGGCCTGATCCTCGGGGTCTTCGGCGCGCTCGGCATCTTCATCGGCGGCCGGATTTCCGATCGTCTCGCCGCCACCGACGTGGGCGGCTACATGCTCGTCCCCGCGCTGTCGATCGCCCTCGCGACGCCCTTCCAGATCGCCGCCCTGCTGACGGACGATCTGCTCCTCGCCTTCGCGCTCCTCGCAATCCCCACCGCGCTCAATTCCTTCTATTATGGCCCGGTCGCCGCGAGCGTGCAGAGCCTCGTCCAGCCGCATACGCGGGCTACCGCATCGGCGATCCTCTTCTTCATCGTCAATCTGATCGGGCTGGGGCTCGGGCCGCTCGCCATCGGTGCGCTTTCGGACCTTCTCGGGCGCTCGCTCGGCGAGGCCGAGGGGCTGCGGCAGGCGATGATCTGGAGCGCGGTGATCGGGGTCGCCGCCGGTGTCCTGTTCCTTCGGGCGCGCCGCACTATCCGCGCCGAAATCGTCAGCTGAATCGCTTGATAACAAAATCACAGGGAGAGACTCGTTGCGCAAGACCATCGTTTCCATACTCGCACTCGCATCTGCGGGGCTTTTGCCTGCCGCCGCCGCGGCGCAATCCGCGTCGCCGGCCGAAGCGGGGGCAAATGACGCCGACGCCAGCGGCGACATCATCGTCACCGCGCAGCGCCGCGAAGAGCGGCTGCAGGACATTCCGGCGTCGATTTCGGCCTTCTCGTCCGACGCGCTCGAAACCGCGGGGATCACCAATACGCAGGAACTGACCAAGATCACCCCCGGGCTCAACTTCTCGCGCGGCTCCTATGCGCCGCAGGCGACCATTCGCGGGATCGGGCTGCGCGGGGTGAACACCGGCGATGAGTCGGTCGTTCCGATCTTCATCGACGGCGTCTATCAACCCTTCCTGCTCGGCGGGTTCATCGAACTCAACAACCTCGAACGCGTCGAAGTCCTGAAAGGACCGCAGGGCGCGCTCCTCGGCCGCAACGCGACCGGCGGCGCGATCAATCTCGTCACCACGACGCCGACCAACGAGTTTAAGGCGAAGGCGAGCATCGGCTACGGCCGGTTCGACCTCGTCGAGGCGCGCGGCTATATCAGCGGCGGTATCGGACCGGTCTCGGCGGACCTCGGCGTTATCTATTATGACGACAATGGCTATATGCGGAATATCCTGACCGGCCGCCGGACAGGCAATCGCGACGGCTTCAGCCTGCGCTCGAAACTGCGCTTCGAAATCTCGGACGCGACCGAGGCGACGCTCACCTATTTCCACACCGAAGCCTTCAGCGCGGGCAACGCCAACGCGCCGGTCGACGGAAACACGATCGGGCGCCGCCCGGGCGTCGGCGGCGTCTACAGCGATCGCCCGTACGAGATTACATCGAATCTCGCCTTTCTCGAGACCAACCAGGACGGGCTGGCGCTCACGCTGACGATCCGCGGCGATGCCTTCGATGCGCACAGCATCGTCAGCTATCAGGACAATCGCGGCCGGGCACCGGCGGACTCGGACGGCACCAGCGCGCTCGCGGCGGGGTTCGACAATTTCTACGTCTCGAAGTCGCTCTATGTCGAAAATTACCTGACGTCGAACGGCAACGGCCCGTTCAAATGGCTCGGGGGTATGGTCTATTACAACGACCTGTCGTCCTTCGATCCGCTGCAGGCGTTCAGCAACGGCAATCTCGCGCAGCGCGCCTTCAGCCGCCAGTGGACCGACTCCTATGCGCTTTACGGTCAGGCGAGCTATGATTTTACCGATGCGCTGACGCTGACGCTTTCGGGGCGTTACACGATCGAGGACAAGAAGGCAGAGTTCGACCTGCTGATCCCGGTCAATAGGCCGGGGCGCCGTTATGCCGACAGCTTCAGCCGCTTCACGCCGACCGCGACGCTCAACTACCAGATCTCGCCCGACGCTCTGGTCTATCTTCGTTACGCGCAGGCGTTCAAGAGCGGTCTGTTCAACTCGAGCACGGTGTCGCCCTCCGCGGTCGACCCGGAAAATGTCAAATCCTACGAAGTCGGGATCAAGTCGGACCCCTTGTCGTGGCTGCGCGTCAATCTCTCGGGCTATTATACCGACTACAAGGATATCCAGGTCACGTCGCGCGATCCGGTGACCGGCGTCACCCTTCTGCAAAATGCCGCGAGCGCGCGGATTTACGGCCTCGAGGGCGATATCACCCTTCGGCCCGCCCGGGGCCTCAATCTGCGTGCGGGCTTCTCCTGGCTCAAGGCGACCTATCGGGACTTCGACAATGCGGTGGTGACGATTCCGGCGGTCGACGGTCTCGGAAGACCGATCGGCGGAAACAGCAGCGTCGTGCGCGACGTCAGCGGACGCGACCTGATCAAGATGCCGCGCGTCATGGCCAACATGGGCGGCGACTATAGTTTCGGCTTCGCGGGCGGCAGCCTGACGCTCGCGGCGAACGTCAACTATCAGGGCGAACAATATTGGGACGCGCTCAACCGGCTGCGCGAAGCACCGGTCTGGCTGGCCGATGCGAGCATCGCCTGGCAGCCGGATTCGGAAGCCTTTCGCCTGACCCTCTGGGGCAAGAATCTGTTCGACGAAACCTATTATGCGCAGATCGTCACCGCGACGGCGGGCGATACCGGCAGCTATGCACCGCCGCTCACCTTCGGGGTGCGGCTCGACGTGAAATTCCGCTGAGGAGACGCGGCCGTGGATCTGAGTTTCGGGCCCGAATATGACGCCTATCGCGAAACCGTCCGGGCCTTCGTCGCGCGCCACGCCGGCGATGCGCCGCGCACGATGCAGGCCGGGCGCATCGGTCCGGCAAATCTCGCATGGCAAAGGCTGCTGATCGAGAATGGCTATGTCGCGCGGACGATCCCGCGCGAATATGGCGGCGCGGGCGAGGGGAGCGATCTCCTCAAGACCCGCATCATCGACGAGGAGTTCGCTGCGGCGAGGATGCCGGGCGGTCTCTTCAATGTCGGTGCGGCCTTTCTCGTTCCGATGCTGCTCGAACTCGGCACCGGGGAACAGAAGCAACGCTGGATTCGCCCGACGATCCATGGCGAGACTTTATGGTGCGAGGGGTTTTCCGAGCCCGATGCGGGGTCCGACCTCGCATCGCTCAAGACGCATGCGGTCGAGGATGGCGACGATTTCATCGTCAACGGGCAGAAGATATGGACCTCGGACGCGCATAATGCCGACATGATGTTCTGCCTCGTTCGCACCGAGGCCGGCGCGCCGAAGCACAAGAGCCTGTCGATGCTCTATTTTTCGATGCGCACACCGGGGATCGAGGTGCGTCCGCTCGCGACGATGACTGGCCAGTCGGAATTCAACGAGGTTTTCTTCACCGATGTGCGCGTGCCGAAGGACCAGATCGTCGGCGCGCGCGGCCAGGGATGGGAGGCGGCGAACGCGACGCTGAAGCATGAGCGCGATTCGGTCGGCAATCCCAATTCGGGCGGCGCCAACGCGGCGATGCGGCTCAACCAGATCGCGGCGATCCTTGCGGGCGAGATTGTCGATGGCCAGCCGCAGATCGACAATGCGCTGCTCCGCGACCGGCTCGTGCAGCTTCGCTCGCGCGCCGAGGCGCTGCGCTGCCATGGCCTGCGCATGCTGACCGCCTCGGCGCGGCGCGAACGCAAGGGTGCGGCCGGCCTGATCGTCAAGCTCGTCGGGTGCGAGCTCAATCACCAGATCGCGGCGCTCGCGATCGACGCACTGGGAGAAGCGGGGACGCTGGCCGACCTCTCGTGGCAGCGGCGCTACATGTACGCGCTCGGTCTCATCATCGGCGGCGGAACCGCGCAGATTCAGAAGAATATCATTTCGGAGCGCGGTCTGGGCATGCCGCGCGAGCCGAAGGCGAGGGGGACCTGACCCATGGAATTCGGACTTTCGGACGACCAGAAAATGCTGGTCGATACGCTTTCGAAGGCGCTCGCCGACGCCGCGCCCATCGATATGATCCGCAGCGCCGACGCCGCCGATTTTCGCGCCAGTCCGGTCTGGCGGCAGGTCGTCGATTTCGGCGTGCCCTCGCTGCTCGTTCCCGAAGAGCATGGCGGCCTCGGCTTGACCTTGCTTGATGCCGCGCTGGTGTCCGAATGCCTCGGCGCCGCCGTTGCGCCCGTCCCGCATGTCGGCGCTTCCGTCCTGGCGCCGATCGCGCTGACCGGCGCCGGCAGCGCCGCGCAGCAGGCCGCCTGGCTACCCAGGATTGCGAGGGGCGAGGCGGTGTTCGGCGTCGCCATATCCGAGCATGCAGCGGGCGTGCGCGGCGACGCGGGCGTCATTGCGAAGGGCAGGCGATTAACGGGAGTGTCACGCTTCGTGGTCGATGCCCTGGGGGCGGATGCCTTCATCGTGGCCGACCTTGAGGGAGGGCTTCATCTGGTTCCGGCCGACGCGACGGGCGTCGAAGTTGAACCTGTCACCACGATCGACCGGACCAGAGGTATCGGACATCTCAGGCTCGATAGCGCGGAGGGTGAGCCGCTCGACGAAGGCGCGCCGGAAGAGATACTCTGGGGCATGGTCGAGGCGGGCCGGACGATGCTGGCCGCCGACACGCTGGGGGCGGCGGGATCGATGATCGAGAAGGCCGTCGCCTATTCGCTGGAGCGCAAGCAGTTCGACCGGATCGTCGGATCGTTCCAGGCGGTGAAACATCTGTGCGCGGAGATGGTCGCCGAGCTCGAACCAACCCGCGCGTTGATCTGGTATGCAGCGCACAGCTTCGATGCGATTGCCGAGGAAAGCGCCGTCATGTCGGCACACGCCAAATCGCTCGTCGACGAGGCCGGACGCTTCGTCGCGCGGACCGCGACCGAAGTGCATGGCGGCATCGGCTTTACCGATCTTCTCGGCCTCCATTTCTGGTTCAAGCGCATCGGTCTCAACCGGCAATTGCTGGGGGGGCCGGAATATGTCCGTGCCGAGATTGCCGGCCGGCTTGGCTGGGGCAGCATCCGTTCGACGCGCGCCTCGATATAGGAAACGCGGCTAGAAGATTAGTAAATATATGAAATGCATCGGTTTAATAATTTAATACAGTGTATTGTTTACGGGGTTAATACGATGTATCAATTGATCGGGCGAGTCTTTCCGGACTCGTCCGCGCAAGACCTCCGCAAAAGAGGCTCTGCACAGGGAGAGAAATGATGAAACGATCGACTTTGCTCGGTGCGACGGTGCTGGCATGTGCAACGCTGAGCTTCGCGCCGACCGGCGCGATGGCGCAGGACAATCCGGCGGCGGGATCGGAGGGCGCTCAGACGACCGAAGGGCTGGGCGATATCATCGTCACCGCGCAGCGCCGCTCCGAAAATCTGATGGACGTCCCCGTTGCGGTGACCGCGGTGACCGCCGACGACTTGGCTGCGGCCCGCGTCGACAATATCGCGAATATCGGCGCTATCTCGCCGAGCATCAGTTTCAGCACGACGAACAGCCCGGCGACCTCGGCGAATATCCAGATCCGCGGCATCGGCACGGTCGGCAACAATGTCGTGTTCGAAGGCGCGGTCGGCGTGTTCGTCGATGGCGTTTATCGCAGCCGCGCCGGACAGGTGCTCGCGAACTTCCTCGACATTGGCGACCTGCAGATCCTGCGCGGCCCGCAGGGAACCCTGTTCGGCAAGAACACCTCGGCCGGGGCGCTGCTGCTCACCAGCACGCGTCCGAGCACGACCGACTTCTCGGCCAATTACGAGCTCACCGTCGCCAATTACGACACGCAGCTTGTCCGCGGCGCTTTCAATGCGCCGCTGAACGACAAGGTCGGTGTTCGCGTCGCGGCGATGTGGAGCCACAACGACGGCTTCATCCGCAACCCGCTCGGAGGCAGCTACAACGGCGGCCGGTCGTTCGGGTTCAAATTCCAGACCCTCGTCGAGCCGAGCGACAGCGTGCGGCTGCATTTCATCGCCGATTATGCGGAATCGCGGAACAATTGCTGCTACGGCAATGTCGACGTCGTCGACGGGCCGACCCAGCCGCTGATCAATGCGCTGTCGGCCGCGATCGGGAATCCGATCGTCAATGGCGCGCCGCTCCGTTACCGGCAGGCGCTGAACCGCGATACCGACCAGGAAGTGCGCGACCGCGGCGTCACGCTCATCGGCGAATTCGACCTTGCCGGTGGCACACTGACCTCGACCACCGCCTATCGGCGCTGGGACGCGCCGCAGCGCAACAGCGACGCGGACTTCACCGGCGCGGACATCGTCAACATCGATGGCCGGTTCGCGAGCAAGCAGGTCTCGCAGGAGCTCGTCTACAACAATTCATTGGGCGACACCGCCGACTATGTGCTCGGCGCCTATTATGCCCATGAAAAGATCGACACCGGTCGCAATTTCATGTGGGGGACCCAGGCGCAGGCCTTCTGGAACGCGGCACTCGCGCCGCGCGGCATTCCGCCGGGCTTTGCGCAGGCTCCCGCCGGCGCGACCTTCAGCAACGAGATCGAGCAGGGCAAGAGCACCTCTTATGCGGCGTTCATGCACTGGACGGTGCACCTCGGCGAGCAGCTCAGCCTGATTGCCGGCGCCCGCTACACCCGCGAAGAAAAGGACGGATCGTTCCGCGACGCCGCCGTCCCGGCGGTCCCGCGCCCCGTCTTCACGCTTCTCGGCCTCCGTCCCGGGCCGGCCTATGACAGGAGCACGACCGACAACGCACTCTCGGGCACGCTCGGGCTTCGCTACGAATTCAACAGCGACGCGACCGCCTATCTGACCTACAGCCGCGGTTTCAAGGCGGGCGGGGTCAATCTCGACGGCAATGCCGCGGGTACGGTCGCGAACAATCCGGCCATCGACGGCACCCCGTTCGATCCGACGCCCGGCGTGCCGAACGTCCCGCTCGACCCGACCTATCGGCCCGAGAAGATCGACGGTTTCGAAGCGGGTCTCAAGCTGCGCTGGCTCGACGGTCGCGCCCGGACCAGCATGGCAGCCTTCTACAACGATATCTCGGACCTTCAGGTTGCCCAGTTCCTCGGCCTGCAGTTCGCGATCATCAATGCGAAAAGCGCCAAATCCTATGGCGCCGAGATCGAGAATGAGTTCCAGCTCACCGACGGCATCAACCTGCAACTCGCGGGGACCTGGCTGCCCAAGGCCGATTTCGGCAACGATCCACGCCTTGGCGTCCCGAATGCCAATCCGGTGCTCGGCGGGCTTGCGGGACGGCGGTTCAGCCGTACGCCCAAATTCGCGGGCAACGCGGCGATCAATCTCGACCAGCCGATCAGCAGCAGGCTCGCGATCACCGGCCGCGCCGCGGTCCAATATGTCGGCAGCCATTACACCAACACTGCCAATAATCTGCGGCAGGACAGCTACACCTTGCTCGACTTCAGCATCGGTCTGAAGGCGGTCGACGACCGTTGGGGTCTGTCGGTCTATTGCAGCAATTGTACCGACAAGCGCTATCTGACGCAGCATTTCAGCACGCCGCTCCAGACCGGCGACGTCAATTCCTACGTCGGTGCGCCCCGCCAATATGGGGTCATGCTGCGCGGAAAATTCTGACGGAGCGTCCTCTCTGCTCCCTTCCTGGCACCGCTCCTGCAGGGAGCGGTGCCTCTTGTTCCGGAGATCCAGTGAGATGGAGGCGAAGAAGATGCGTGGACAGGAATCCAAGCCCGCGCTGGCTAAGATCGCGCTTTTTGGCGCCAACGGGCATATCGGGATACCCATGGCTCGCTTCATTCGCGAGCGATCGCCCGAAACGGAGCTGCGCCTGCTGGTGCGGGTCGAGGCTCATCGTGCCGCGCTGGCGGCAGAATTTCCGGATGCCGAGATTCTCGTCGCCAATTATTATGATCTCGCGTCGCTCGAACGGGCACTCGACGGCGTAAACGGACTGTTCGTCGTGACACCCAATTTCCTCGACGAGGAACGGGCGATGACGAACCTCGTCCACGCCGCGCGGACGAACCCGGGATTGCTGCACATCGTCCGCCTGCTTGCCGATCCGCCGGGAATGACGATGGATCGAATTCCCGACGCGCTGAGGCGCTTCGGGGCGGGGACGGCGATCCAGCACCTGCGCGCCAAGCCGATATTGGAAGCGAGCGGGCTGCCCTTCACCTACATCAATATCGCAGCCTATTTCATGCAGAACTTCGCCACCGCATTGTTCAACGGCCCGATCCGCGCGCGGCGTGTGCTCGCGGTGCCGCGCAACCGCCGGATGGCCTATATCGACACCGCGGACATCGGTGCGTGCGCGGCGTCGATCCTCCTGTCGCGCAACCAGCGGCATATCGGGCAGACCTATCATCTCAACAATGGCCATGACCTGATGTGGTTCGATGAGGTCGCCGAACTCATGTCGTCGATTCTCGGCGAAGAAATCGCCTATGACCCGTCCGACGAGACCTTTGTCGAACTGTGCGGGCCCGGCATCGTCCAGTATTTCGGCAGGCCCGGCGCGATCGAGTACGCGCTCCATTATATGCAGTTCGAGCAGGATAATGAGACGATCTGGACCCGCTCGGATATTGTAGAATATCTGACCGGACGGCCGGCGACGCGGCTCGCGGACTGGATCGCGGCCAATCGGGAGGCGATCCTCGGCTAGGGGTCAGTCCGGCACCAGCTCCCGGGTCTCGGCCGAGACGGGCTGCTGTAAAAGACCGATCGCCGCGTCGATCAGATTCCGCTGCCCGATCTCCGCGGTCCAGCCGTCGGGCCAGAGGTGGGGATGACGCAAGGCGTCGCGCCGGGAAGAGTGCACCGAAAAGCCGAGCAGGAGCAACAGGCGCATCCGCTGCGAGAGGACCTGCTCGGGAAGGTCGGGAAACATGTGCCGCAAGTGCGCGAGCCCGGCGCGCGTTCCGGTGCTGAGCTCGGGGCTCAGTGTTTCGAAGAGGAGGTCGGCCTTCTTCGACAGCATCATGTCGGCGAAAGCTCCGAGCGGCCCCTCGGCATCTTCCTTGGGGAAGCTGTCGTGCGGGCGGCTCAGGATGATTGCGAGAATATCGCGTATCGACGGCGGTTCGGGGCGGCTCTCGAGAGCTTTCAGCCGACGCTGACGGTCGGCGTCGTGGACGCGCGCAAAATCTCGGATCAACTCGCGCAGCAAGCCATCCTTCGACCCGAAATAATAGTTGAGCAGGCTGACATTCTTTTGCCCCGCAGCGCGCCCGATCTCGCGGACCGAGACGCTGTCGGGGTCATGCTGCCCGAACAGCTCGATCGCCACACGCTTGATGCGCTCGCGCGTGTCCTCGGGTTCGATCGATGGTGCCGTCGACATAATGGTCTCGTCGCAGAAGGCGTTCGCAGGCACAAGGGGCCTTCGCAATCAGTCGATTTCGAACCGGATCGGCAGGGTCTTCACCCCGCCGACGCCGAGCGCCTTGTTCGAGGCGGGCTCCCCGTCGAGTTCCAGCGATTTGAGCCTGGGCAACAATTCCTCGAAGAGGATGCGCATCTCCATCTTCGCGAGATGCTGACCGAGGCAGACATGGGCGCCGTAACCGAAGGCAAGATGTTTGTTCGGCGAGCGGTCGAGCCGGAAGGCCGCCGGGTCGTCGAAAACGGCCTCGTCGCGGTTCCCCGACATATAGCAAAGCTTGAGCCAGTCGCCCCGCGTTATCGTCTGTCCGCCGACCTCGGCGTCCTCTCGCGCCGCCCGCATGAAGGAGCGCACCGGCGTCGTCCAGCGTATCGCCTCGTCGACGAGCGCGGGCACGAGGGCAGGGTCGGCCTTGATCCTCGCGAACTCGCCCGGATTTTCGGCGAGACCCCAGATCGCGCCGGCGCTCGAGGCCGAGGTGGTGTCGTGCCCCGCGGTGGCAACGATCATATAATAGCTCATCGCATCGAGATCGGAGATCGGTGCGCCCGCAATTTCGGCATTGGCGATGACGGTCGCGAGGTCATCCTTCGGATCGGCGCGGCGCGCAGCGCTGATCTTCGCGAAATAGCCGTTGAACTCGTCGATGATGCCTTGGACCATCGCGACATAGGCGGCGGGATCCGATGCCGCCGACACGCCGTCGCGCGCCTTGTCGGGGTCGTCGCGCCCGAACAGCTCCTGCGTGAGCGCGAGCATTTTCGGTTCGTCCTCTTCGGGGACACCCAGGATCGACATGATGACGTGGAGCGGATAGCCGAGCGCGATGTCGTTGGCGAAGTCGCAGCGGTCGCCCATGGCCGCCATCTTGTCGACCGTCCGCCGGGCGAGCCGACGGATATCATCCTCGAGCTTGCGGATATTGGCGGGCATGAACCAGTTCTGGGTGAGCAGCCGGTATTTCATATGGTCCGGCGCATCCATGTGGATCAGCATGCGGATGAAATTGCCGCTGCCCCCCGTCATCTCGCGCACCAGCCGCTCGGTCTCGGCGGTGACGAGCGACACCGACCGGTCGGCATTGCCGAAGGCAGCGTTACGCTTGCTGATATCGAGGATATCGGCGTGCCGCGTCACGGCCCAGAAGGGATCATAACCCTCGACCTCGGCGATTCCGAGCGGCATGTTCGCGCGCAGCCAGCTGTGCGCCTCGTGAATCTGACCGTCGGCATGGGCAGACGGATCGACGAGCAGGCGGGCAATATCGTGTGGAATGCGCGGCGCGGCGTCGCTCATTTTCTTCTCCTGTCCCAATTGTTGTTCCCGGCGGGGATTGCCTTTTGTGATACGGCGTATTAATACATCGCATTAAAGATGGCAAGGCCGCTGACGGGAGAGATAGAAAATGCAAGCAATCGCGGCGGTTGCGCATGCAGCGAGCGACGCGTTCGCGATCGAAACGGTCGATATCGACGAGCCCCGCGACGACGAGATTCTCGTTCGCATCAGCGGTGTCGGCCTCTGTCATACCGATCTCGCCGCGCAGGCGGGCGCGCTTGGCTTGCCAATGCCAGCCGTCCTCGGTCACGAAGGATCGGGCGTCGTCGAGCGCGTCGGCGCCGCGGTGACGAAGGTCGCGCCGGGCGATCATGTCGTGCTGACCTTTCTCTCGTGCGGAGAATGTCCGAACTGCTCGCGCGGCGACCCCGCCTATTGCCATCATTCGGTGCCGCTCAATATCGGCGGCGCGCGAACCGACGGATCGGCGGCGATCCGATGCGGCGGGGACGCGTGCGGCTGCAATTTTTTCGGCCAGTCGTCCTTTGCGACCCATGCGATCGCCTATGAACGCAACGCCGTGAAGGTCGATCCCGCGGCGCCGCTCGAATTGCTCGGGCCGCTCGGTTGCGGCGTCCAGACAGGCGTCGGCGCCGTCCTGCGCTCGCTCGACTGCCGGGCCGATGCGAGCCTCCTGATCCTCGGCGGCGGTTCGGTGGGGCTGAGCGCGGTCATGGGCGCGAAGCTGCGCGGCTGCTCTCCGGTCATCGTCGTCGAACCGGTCGCCGCGCGCCGCGATCTCGCGCTGTCACTCGGCGCGACGCACGTCTTCGATCCCGCCGAAGTTCCTGATATTCCCGCCGCGATCCGCGCGATCCTGCCGGCCGGCGTCGATTATGTGTTCGACACCACCGGCATTCCGGCACTCCAGGGCGCCGGGATGGCGTGCCTCGCGCCCAAGGGTGCGATGGGGGTCGTCGGCATGACCCCGCCGGGAACGCCGCCTCCCGGCGAGATGCGCGCGGTGATGCGCGCCGGCCTGACCATCCGCGGGATCATCGAGGGCGACAGCGATCCCGACAGCTTCATTCCCGAGATGGTCGGCTGGTTTCTCGACGGCAAACTGCCGTTCGACCGTATGATTACGACCTACCCTCTGTCGGCGATCAACCGGGCGGTGCGCGATCACAAGGAGGGGCGATGTCTGAAGGCGGTGCTGCTGCCCGACGGCTGAATTGCCGCGAGAGGAGAGTTTCATGGATTTCAGTTCCGATTTCACGATGACGATCGACGGCGCGGCCCATCGCGGAGAAGCGTTCATCGACGTCCTCAATCCCGCGACCGAGGCGGTGATCGCGGCCGCACCCGACTGCTCGCGCGAAGAACTCGATGCAGCCGTCGAAGCCGCTGGCAAGGCGTTTCCGGCCTGGTCGGCGATGCCCTTCGACGAACGCCGGGCGCTGCTCCTGCGGCTGGCCGATGCCCTTCTCGAACAGGTCGAGCCGATGGCCCGGCTGCTGACGAGCGAGCAGGGAAAGCCGATCGCCGATGCCATCAACGAAGTCGGCGGCGCCGCCATGTATCTCAAGGGCATCTGTGCTCTCGATTTGCCGGTGACGATCACCGAACCCGAGGACGGACAGGGGCGCGTCGTCGAGACGCACCATTGCCCCATCGGGGTCGTCGGCGGCATTGCGCCCTGGAACTTCCCGGTGCTCCTCGGCATGTTCAAGCTCGCCCCCGCGCTGCTGGCAGGGAATACGCTTGTGTTGAAGCCGTCGCCCTTCACACCGCTCGCCACGCTCAAGCTCGGCGAACTGGCGCGCGATATCCTGCCGCCGGGCGTGCTCAACGTCGTTTCGGGTGGCGACGCGCTCGGGCCGTGGATGACGAGCCATCCCGGCTTCGGCAAGATCAGCTTCACGGGCTCGACGCAGACGGGGCGGCGCGTGATGGAAAGCGCGTCGGCTTCGCTGAAGCGCGTGACGCTCGAACTTGGCGGCAATGATGCGGCGATCGTTCTGCCCGACGTCGATGTCGACGCGGTCGCCGAGCAGCTCTTCTGGTCGGCTTTCCGCAACAGCGGGCAGGTCTGCATCGCGACCAAGCGCATGTATGTCCATTCGAAGATTTACGACCGGTTGAAAGATGCTCTCGTCGCTTATGCGGCGACGGTAAAAATAGGCGATGGCGCCGAGGCCGATACGCGGCTCGGCCCCGTCAACAACCGGCCGCAATATGAGCGGGTTCTCGATCTCGTCGCCGATGCGAAGTCGCAGGGGTATCGCCTGGCGGCCGGGAGCGAGCCGGAGCGCGGGCCGGGCTTTTTCATTCCCGTCACGATTGTCGACAATCCACCCGAAGAGTCGCGGATCGTCCAGGAGGAGCAATTCGGTCCGGTCCTGCCGCTCCTGAAATTCGATGAGATCGACGAGGCGGTCGCGCGCGCCAATGCGAGCCCTTACGGGCTTGGCGGTTCGGTCTGGTCGGGCAGCGAGGAGGGCGCGCTCGAGGTCGCGCGGCGCCTCGATACAGGGAATATCTGGATCAACGGCCTGCAATATCTGACCCCGCTCGCTTCGTTCGGAGGGCAGAAGCAGTCGGGCATCGGTGTCGAAGGCGGCGTCGGCGGGCTGCTCGAATATACGGTGCCGCGAACCTTCATTCGAAACCGGGCCTGACCGCTTCCCCGGCTTTCGCGAACGATCCGGCCCATTTTGGCCGGAAGTTTCGCGAGCAATATCGGCTGCGCCCCGCGATCATGTCGTGCGTCGACCACCCCGAACAGACGGCTGGATTCGCGACACGCGTTCGTGCAACGTCAACCGGTACGCTGCCGTTGCGTCTGGTGCGGCGCGTTTCCCGCGAGGAGCGTTTCGAAATAGCCGAGCAGGACCGCGTTCTGGCGCTCGGCGCCGAAGCTATCGGGGCTGACGACACCATGTACGCCGGCGCCCTCGAAGAGGCACAGCAGCGTGTCGGCCGCCAGCCGAGGGTCGATGTCGTCGCGGATCACGCCGCGCTCGGCGAGTGACCGGATGGTCGATGCCCAGGCGGCCCGCCATCGTTCGAATTCGACGGCATAGCGTTCCGCCTTGTCAGGCCTCGGAAAAATGTAGGCCAGAAAGCCGAAATACACCTTCCAGGCATCGAGGCTGTCCTCATTATGCGGAAGGGTCGACGTGAGCGCGTCGACGAGCTCGGAAAATTGCGCATTGGGTCCAAAGCGCCCGTCATATCTGCCGTAGCGCGTCGCGCGAAGCACGAGATCGAGTAACTCTTCCTTGTTGCGGAAATGATGCGTGAGGACACCGGTCGTCGTCCCGAGCTCCCGCGCGATCGCCCGCATCGATGCCTTGTCGAAGCCTTCGCGAGCGATAACCCGGCGCGTTGCGCGCAGAATGGTCGTACGGCGCTCGTCCTCGGGCTCGGTCCCCGGATCGATCGAGAGGCTTTCACCGGCCGGGCCGGTCTCTGTGTCTCTGTTCAACATTCTCTCCAATAGGTCGAGGTCACTCGAGGGAGAAGGAGCCTCATGCTGTTGCCAGCGAATCACATAACAATAGTTGGTTTAATTAGCCACCGGACCGGTTTGCCGGTCGACCGCCTCGCGGAGCGGAGCCGCATCACGTCCAGGAAATGTTCGAGCTTTGGATCATAAATAAATGATTTATAACTGGAATATGTGATAGACATCCGTGGCGATAGGCGGGGATTGCCACCGCTTGACATCGATCGCCGCTGGGCCATAACAATGACAACTGTTGTTATCATAAATAGGTGGCCAGCAGGAAATGACGCTAGCGATGAACGATCCGGTCACCGCGGGGCTGCCAACCCGGCCCATCGCGCCCTTGCCGCAGATGCCTTTGCGTTTGCGCTCTTGCTCCGGTGCGAAGTTGATCGTCTCGTGAGCCGCCTGCAGAGAAAAGCACGCTACGACTTTGGCTGGAATGTCGTCGCCGTGCTCTTTCTATGTGCAGCATCGCTTATGGGAACCGCGGTTTACGGTTTCATCATGATCGCCGACAGCATGGCGCGGGCGCACGGTTGGTCCGACACAGCCGCGGCGAGCCTTGTGTCGGCGATGTGGATTGTCGCGCCGTTGGCGCTCATCAGCGCGCCCGTAATCAGCCGCTACGGTCCGTGGAAGCTGATCGTTGCCGGCCTGCTCCTGCTTTCGCTGGGCTTTTCCGGGCTCGCCGTCGCCTCGGAGTTCTGGCAGGTCTATGCGCTGCGTGTCCTCATGGGACTGGGCAAGGTCGCCATCATGACCTCGATCCCCATCGTCGTGGCGCAATGGTTCGATCGCCGCTTCGGAACGGCGATTGCGATCGTCTGGGCCGGGGGCAGTGCGGGCGGCGTCATCGTCGCCCCCCTGGTAGAATATCTCGATCGCACGGCGGGATTTCGCTTCTCGGCTACGGTGCTGGCGTTGGCTATTGCAGTCGTCGCCTTGATCGCCGCGGCAATGTCGCGCGCCAGGCGCCCTGAACTTCCCGATCCTCTGCCGGCGGGCGCCGAGGACAGTAAGGACCAGGCGCAGCTAGCGTCTGCCGATGGCTCGGGGCGGGAATCGAAGGGGGCCATGATCCTGGGCGGCATCGTCCTGGCCACGATCGCCCTCGGATGCGCGAATGTGGCGTTCCTCGCGCTTCAGCCGCAACTTCTTGGCGGTTTCGGGATCGAGCCGCACATGGTTGCGATCATTGTCGGCATCAACGCCGCGGCATCGATGATCGGTGCGCTCGCGATCGGGTGGCTTACCGACCGGTTCGGCCTCGCATGGCCCGGTCTTGCAGTAGGGGGTGTCTACCTCGCCGGCATGGCAGCCTATCTTCTCGTAGCCTCCCAGCCGCTGCCGGCCGCGGCGGCCGGTGCCGCGATCCTGATGGGGCTCGGCGGCGGCGCAGCGGAGGTCCTCTGGATCGGCCTCCTCAAGCGCGAGGCAAGCGGACCGCGCTTCTCGGTCGTCTACGGGGCCTGGTATTTTGCGATCCAGGTCGGTTACGCGCTCGGTGGTTTCGTCGGAGGCTGGACGCTGACGCATCTCGGGGCGGCCGGCTTCATCCTTGCGGCGGCGGCGGCTTTCTGCGCGACGCCCCTGTTTTCAACCTGGCGGTCGATCCACTGGTCAGGGCGCGCAGACCGGCGCCAGCTTGCCATTTCGCGCTGAGGCTGCCGGCCCCAATTATTATAATGACATTTGTTATTTTAAGGCTATGGATAGCCGACAACAAAAACATAACAACCGTTACGAATTGCCGTCCATCGGCGTCGTACGCCTCCGCAGGCAGGACGAGAAACGTATCAGTGAGGGAGATTAGCGGTGATCAATCAATATGCGTTCATGGTGCGTCGCAGTAAGGCGATCCTTGCGACCACTGGCGGCATGATGGCTTTGTCGGCGGTTCTTTCCGCCGTTCCGGCAGCGGCGCAGGAGGCGAGCGGACCGGAAGCCGATCAAGCGACCGAAGCGACCGGAGGCGGCGATATCATCGTGACCGCCAATCGCCGCGAACAGCGCGTGACCGACCTGCCGTTCAATATTTCGGCCTATGGCGGCGAGCAGCTTGAGCGCGCGAATATCAGCAGCGTCGCTTCGCTGACGCGGCAGGTCCCCAACTTCAATATCATCGACGCCGGCGCGCGAACCGCAGCCTCGCAGATTCCCATCATCCGCGGCCTCAACGCTTCGCAGACGACGTCGAATGCCGCGCGCTATTTCCAGTCGCCCGTGGGCTTCTATCTCGGCAACGCTCCGGTCACCGGCGCGCTGCCGCTCTATGATCTTTCGCGCGTCGAAGTGCTGCGCGGTCCGCAGGGCACGCTTTATGGCGCCGGCTCGCTTTCGGGCGCAGTCCGTGTCGTGCCGACCGACCCCCGGCTGGGCGAGGTGAGCGGATCGGTGACCGGCTCGGTCGGGAAGGTCGCCCATTCGAAGGATCCGTCCTATTCGTTCGGCGGCATCGTCAATCTCCCCATCGGTGACACGCTGGCCATCCGTCTTTACGCAAGGCAGGAACGCCAGGGCGGCTTCATCGATGCGCGCGATGTGCTGAAACGCCAGGGCGACAGCTATATCAACGGCGTGCCCGTTTTGGCCGATACGACCGATGTCGCGAACAGCCCCGGCGTCTATTTCAACAAGAAAGACTATAATTATGCCGACACCACGTCGGCGCGTGCTGCCGTCCGCTGGGAGCCGACCGACGCTTTCTCGCTCGGTATCGCCTATAATTTCGCCAAGTCGAAAGGCGTCGGCGGCAATATCGACAACAATAGTTTCGAAGGCGGTGCCTCGCCGCTCGATCCGCGCATCCAGCTGGAGGCGACGGGCGATTACGAGCGGTCAATCCCGATGCTCGAACCCTGGAAGCGGCGGACCGAACTGGCGTCGCTCGATGCGAGCTACGATCTCGGCTTCGCCACGGTTTCGGGAACTGTCGCCTATGGCAAGACGAGAGGACGCTCGTCGAACGACTCCACAGTCAGCCTCCTCGGCTCACCCTACGGTTTCTTCTACACCGGCGCGCCGGCCAACCCGCGCGCGGTGATCCCGGTCGCGAACAACGACCGCGACCGCTCCTGGACCGAAGAGCTGCGGATCGTGTCGAAGGAAGGCGGCTTCCTCGATTACACCGCGGGCGTATTCCTGCAGCAGCAGCGGCGCCGGATCGACCTGTTCGTCTATGCGCCGGGCGCGAGCGAACAGAGCTTTGCGGCAGGCGGAAGCCGGACACCGATCTACCACGGCTTTTTCGGACTGCCCGACGCGACCTATATCCCGACGCTCAGCGACGGGCTGGCCTACAGCCAGGTCACGTCGCAGCGCTTCCGTGAAGTCGCGGTCTTCGGCGACGTCACCCTCCACCTCACCGACGCCTGGTCGGTCACCGGCGGTGCGCGCGTCTCCCGGCAGAAATTCTCGTCCGATCAGGTCCTCCAAACGACCCTGTTCGCCCCCCCGGGATCCCCGGTGGTCGATGGCGTCGGCGTGCAGACCACCAATTCGGCCAGTTCCACCAAGGGGACCGACCAGATCTTCAAGGTGAACACGTCGTACAAGCTGGGCGGGGGCGGGCAGGTCTATGCGACCTTCTCGCAAGGCTTCCGCCGCGGCGGCACCAATACCTTCTCGACTCCGGCGACCAACCCCATCATCTTCGAACCCGAAGCGCTGGTCGTCTACAAGCCCGACCGCACCAACAATTTCGAGGTCGGCATCAAGGGGTCGCTGTCGCGCATCTATTACTCGCTGAGCGCCTTCTATATCGACTGGAAGAATCCGCAGATCGACCTGCAGACGCCCTATAATCTCTTCCCCGCGGTCGTGAACGGATCGGCGGCCGAATCCAAGGGGTTCGAGATGGAGCTGTCGGGACCGATCGCGGTGGACGGGCTGAGCTTCAATCTGGGCCTCGCCTATGCAAGGGCGCGGCTCAGCAAGGACTTCGGTCTCCCCGCGGGGGATGGTGCCGGCAGCGAAGTGCCCGATGCCATCAGGGGGGTCAAGGGCGACCAGCTGCCGGGCGCGCCCGACTGGAGCGGCGCGGGTTCGCTGACCTACACGCATCAGGCCGGCAAGGGCGACATGACCTATAATCTCGGCTTCGATTTCCGCAGCGGAACCTGGAACCAGCTACGCAGCCAGAGCATGAACACACCCGCGAGCAAACAGTCGGGTTACATCATGTTCAACGGCAGCATCGGCTATGCGATCGATGACTGGAATATCGAGTTCTACGGAACCAATCTTCTCGACAAGCGCGCGGTCTACGCCGCCAACCTCCGCACGCTCAACTCGGTCGCGACCTTGGGCAACTGGGGCAATTCCTACTCGGTCTCGCGTCCGCGCGAGTTCGGCCTTCGCCTGAGCAAGAGCTGGTAATCCGATAGACTGCCGCGACCCTTCGGGTGTCGCGGCAGGCGGAAAACAGCAGGCCTGTTCGGCAAAATCGGGGGCGGCGCGCGCCAGGCGTGCCGCTCCCTCTCTTATTCCTGTCTGGCGCCGCGGGCGCGGGCGGGATCCACGCCCGCCGCTTCGAGCGCATCGATCAACGGCGCGAGATGCCGCTCATAATTGCGCCAGCGGCCCGCGGCGGTCCGATAGATCGGGCGGCGGATCTGGGCCGCGCTGGCGGTGGCCGACGTCTGGGTGTTCCGTTCGATCCGCACCATCATGTCGTCCCATTCGACGCCCATATGTCCGGCGATCATGCGGCCATGTACCTCCGGCTCGCCGACGACATCCTCATAAGCCACCTCGAGCAGCTGCGAGCCCGGCATCGCGCGCCAGTGATCGAGCAGCTTGATATAGGCGAGATAATAGGCCGCCAGATCGCCCAGCGCGTAGCTGAACGGATAGGCGCTGCCAAAGAGCGTCGAAAACATCGCGAACAGATTGTCGGCGGGCGCGCGGTTGACGAGCAGGGTCCGTGCGCACGGCATGGTCAGCCGGATGGCACCGACATAGAGATAGTTGAACGGCAGCTTTTCGAGGACGACGCTCCCGGTATCGGGCGTGCCGGCGCGCCGGACATAGCTCGCCAGCACGCGCGCGGGGTCGGCGTGGGCGACGCGTTCGAACACATCGGCGCCAGCCGCCGCCGCGCCTTCGCCGAGCGCGCCGAACAGATTGTCGGTCTCGCCGTTGCTTCGCGCGCGCGGACTGCCGGTCAGGATGCGCTCGATCATGGTCGTACCCGAGCGCGGCAGACCGACGATGAAACCGTAGGCCGGCGCCGTCAGTTCGGGCGCGCATTCGAAGCGCCGGGCGTCGAAACTCTCGATGATCCGCCTGAGCTTCGCTCCATCGTCGGAAACATCATAGTCGAGCGCCTGCCGCCGCGCCCGCGCGCCGCCCGAAAAATGGCCGAAGGCGGCATCATAGTCGCCGAGATCGTCATATTCCTTTCCCAGCGCATAGTGCAGAAAGACCGTCGCGCCCGGCGCCGATGCCTGCTTCAACATGGCCCGCAGCATGTCGACATGATTGCGGTCGGCCGTCTGGGTGCGAAGCTGCGAACGGAGCAGCGCCGCCTCGACCATCGCGGGCGCATGGCGCAGCGCCTGGTCGCAAGCGGCTTCCGCCGCGTCGAGCTGGCCGATTGTTTGCTCCCCGGCCGCCAGATTATACCATGCCAGTGCGTCGCCCGGGCTTGCTTCGACCACCCTCGCATACCAGTCGCGCGACCGCCGATGCGCGCCTGCCTCGAACGCAGCGAAGCCCAGCGCTTCGTCATCCTCGGCGGTCCCGGCGGGCAGCGCGGCAACGCGATCGATCAGCGTTCCTGCCTCGCCATGGCGTCCGAGCGCGCGCAGAATCCGCACCGCGACCGCATGCTCGCTCGACGCGCAACCCCTCCGGTCCCCATTGGCGAGATTCAAGGCGAGTGCCGTTTCGAGTTCGGCTTGCCTTGGATGAAATGAAGACGGGCTTTGCATCTTCGGGACTTTCAGCGCGGGGCCGGGGCGAGGCGCTTGGCGCGTGGACCAAGGCGGCAGGCAAGCTTCTTCCTCGGCGGTTGGGCGAAGGGCCTCTTTACCATGTGCGAGCTTTCACCGAGATATTCTTGCCAATCTGGCATTCGCGCGGTCTCGCCTCAATAAGTCTACCGCGCAAGCGCACGCGCGCGCCGCCGGTTCCGGTCGATTCTCAAAACGGCTCACCCGGCCGCAAGCGCGGCCAACGCGATAAGCGCGGCTCGGCGTCCCGCGCGGATGGCGCCGTCCATCGAGCTTGCATAGCGGTCGGCCATGTCGGTACCCGACCAGGTTATCCGTCCCAGCGGTTCGCGCATGACGGGGCCCCATCGGGTCAGAAAACCGGGCGGATAGGGGGAAGTGCACGACAGGCTCCACTCGTCGATACTGCCCCAGTCCACCTCGTGGAACTGAACCGGTGCCAGCGCAGCCTCGCCGTAGGCGCGTGCAAAGGTCGCCGCAATCGCCGACTTTGCCTTGTCCGAGTCGTTCGGCAGCGAGCCCTCCCGGATGAAACCGGTGAGCACTCCGCGCGAGCCGTTGGGGGGTGAATTATCGGCCGACCACAGGAGAGGCCCTCCAATGTCGAGCACCTGGCCGTTGAAGCCCGCATCGCGCCAGAAGGGGCGGTCATATACGAGTGCAATCTTGCGCATCTTCGCGTTGGTCGGCCAAGCTTTCTGCATAGCGGCCCGGTTGGCGGGGAGAGGAGGGCTGAACGCGATCTTGTTGCACAGCGAAGGGCTCATTGCCGAGATGACCTGGCGGGCGCGTACCACACCGCTGTCCGTGCGCAGCTCGACATGGTCGCCGTCCCAGCCGCTCAATCCGCGTACGGGCGAGGAGAGGCGAATTTTCCCGGCTAGGCCTTCGGTCATCTTTTCGCTCAGCTTCCACGAGCCGCCGACGAGCCGTTGTTCCTGGGCGCCGCCTTCCATCGATTCAAGCTTTCCGAGATCGCTGTCAGAGGAATTGATCAGCGTCAGATACGCAAGGAGACTGAGTTTCTCGGGCGGCGCCCCATAGGTCAATATTGCCGACAGAAAGAAGTTCGTCCTGTCTTCTTCGCTCGCACTCTCGGCGGAGAGCCAGTCGGCGAGCGAGAGCTTGTCCCACTCGGCCGCCAGCGGCGCAGTCCAAGGAGCGGCGGAAGGCACCTTCTTCGCCATTTCGTTGATCTTGGAGACGAGGGGGTTGTGCGACATGATGCCGCCGCCCGTATCGTCCGCCGTGAGCATCTCCTCGCCCACGAAATAGACCGCCTTTCCCTTGTGATAGCTTTCGAAAGTCGCGATGCCGAGTTCGCGAGCAAGGTTGAGTATTTCGTCTTGTCCGGGGCCGATCCATTGGCCGCCGCCTTCGGTGATGATGCCCTCGCCAATTTCGATGTTCAGCGTCCGGCCGCCGACGCGGTCGCGCGCTTCGAATACCATGAAGGACTCGCATCCCGCGCGCTGCAGTTCGCGAGCAGACGTCAACCCCGACAAGCCCGCGCCGATGATCGCGATATCGACGACCGAGGGATCGCGCCGCTCGGCGGCTCGTGCCGGTGCTTCCGGGCCCAGCCCGAGGCCTCCGGTCAGTGCACCGGCCCCGATCACCTGCAAAAGGGCGCGCCGTCCGAGCTGCTCATCGCCTGCCGAATTCTTGTTCGAACCCATAACGCTCTCCCGTCCGGCCGACTGGCTAAATTTAAACCAACGATAGTTGTGTAAATAAGCACGCTGGCTGGTTCGGCGCAAGAGCAAGGTGGTTCGTCAGCGCGACCGGCGATATCCGCCTTGCCTTCGGCGGCCGTATTCCGGCCAAGAGGATATTGCGCGGCGCGCTGTGCAAGCCGCTACCCGGCAAGGGACGCGCCGTGGGATTGTCGTGGCGGCTTTGCGCCCCTGACGGAGAAGGCGAGTGGGCGGCGGGACTCAGGCCTCGCGAGCGGGCGAGACAGGTTGCAGAAGCCGCATGATCGACGCGATGAGCGCATCGAGCCGATCGGGGGTGAAACGCTCGGTTTCGATCGGCAGCATGATCATCCAGCCATCGCCTACAGACCCGATCGTGTCCGCGAGGAGATCGGCCGGGATATCGTTGCGGACGGTTCCGGCCGCTTGCTGCTTCGCGATGCTCTCGGTGAGGCGCGCGCGATAATTTTTATAGCGCTCGCGATAGATTTCCGCGAACTGCGGCTCGTGCCGCGCGCGCGCAAGCAACTGGAAGCCGGCAATCCAGCCGTCGGAGTTCGAATTGAGTTCGATCCAGCGCCTGTACATTTTTGCGAGATCGGTCACGCCGTCTCCGAGGTCGAGCATTGCGTCGAAGCCATCGAACATATGCTCGATGATCGCACCGACCATCGCTTCCTTGTCGGCGAAATAATAAGTGATCGCGCCCGTGGTGTGCCCGGCTTCCTTCGCGACCTTGCGCAGCGACGCGCCCGAATAGCCTTCCTCCGCAATCACCTTGATCCCGGCGCGGAGCAATTTATTGCGCTGTGCCTCGCGGTCGCCCACCGGGCGGCCACGCCCGGCGCGCTTCGGGGGTTTGGCGGCATCCGCCTCGGCGGCGGGTCGTTTTACGGTGTCTGTGTCAGTCATACCGATAACGTAGCAATATTTGCTCCATACTCAATTATCATAACAGCCCCGTGCAATATTCTTCCGATGACTTTGCGGTACGGGTCCGGTCGTTCCGGGCGAACCCCAGGCTCTCGGCGCGCGCGCCTCTCTTTATAGATAACATTTGTTTTGATAAAGCAAGCCAGCTTCCCGCCCCGTTACGGAACCGGGGAGGGAGGCGGTGACAATCCCGGGTTAATCTTTCACATAACACTAGTTGCGTAAATATCGCCGCGCGCCTATGGATCGAGTCGAATCAGAAAGAAGGGAGCGGAAAATGATGGCGACGAAGCTGCCATTCCCGGCGCGTCGCGACGCCGGCACCGCTTTCCGGCAAAAGAGTGCGACATTCCGGCATATCGGCCGCCTCCACATGTCCGATGGCGTTCGCCGTGACCACGCGAGCGGCGGGTCAGCCGCCCGGCGCCGCAGTCTGCGCGGCCCGGACCTGGTGCTTGCGAGCCATGTTGAGTTCGCAGCCGGCGCAGCCCGCGACCGCGACGGATATCTGCCGACGATCGAAGTCCAGGTTCAGCAAGGAGAAGGAATATGAGCGGCACGATGCAGAGGATCATTCCGGCGGGAACGCAGCCTCTCTACGACAATTATCATTTCGCGCCGGCGATCCGGGTCGGAGACCGGATCTGGCTTTCGGGACAGGTCGGGATCAATGCCGAATTTGTCGCCGGCAAGGATATGGAAGAGCAGGCGCGTTTCGCGTTCGAGGGGATCAAGGCGACGCTTGCGGCCGCCGGGGCCAGCTTTGCCGATGTCGTCGAATTGATGAGCTTTCACACCGATTTGCGCGGCGAAATCGACGACTTCGTCAAGGTGAAGGACCAGTATTTCCCGAGCGACTATCCCTGCTGGAGCGCGGTGGGCGTCACCCAGCTCGCGGCGCCCGAATATAAGGTCGAGATCCGCGTCGTCGCGATCGTCGGTTCCGGCTCCGCCAAATCCTGATCATCTGCCGGGTTTCTCTCCCAACCCGGAGTGTGCGGGGCGGCAGGGGCACGCCGCCTCGCACCATTTTCCCGGCGCCCGAACCATGAAAGACAGGCCATGAAATTGTTCGACCTTGGCGGCAAGACCGCGATCATCACCGGCTCGAGCCGCGGCATCGGCCGGGCCATAGCCGAGGCTTTCGCCGAGGCCGGCGCTCGGGTCGTGATCTCGAGCCGCAAGCAGGATGCCTGCGAAGAGGTTGCCGCCGAGATCAACGCAAAGGTCGGGGCCGGCCGCGCGCTCGCCGTCGCTGCGAGCATCTCCGAAAAAGAGGCGCTCCAGCATCTCGTCGATCGCACGCGCGAGGAATTCGGGCCGGTCGATATTCTCGTCTGCAACGCGGCGACCAATCCCTATTATGGCCCGATGGCGGGGATCAGCGACGAGCAGTTCCGCAAGATCTTCGACAATAATGTCCTGTCGAACCATTGGCTGATCTCGATGGTCGCGCCCGAAATGGCTGCGCGCGGCGCGGGTTCGATCATCGTCGTTTCGTCGGTGGGGGGGCTGATCGCCTCGGACACGATCGGTGCCTATAATATCTCGAAGGCCGCCGATTTTCAGCTTGTGCGCAACCTTGCGCTCGAACTCGGCCGGCAGAATATCCGCGTCAACGCGATCGCGCCCGGCGTCATCCGCACCGATTTTGCCCGCGCCTTGTGGGAAGATCCGGAAGCCGAGGCCGCGCTCCGACAAGCCGTTCCGCTCGGCCGGATCGGCGAGCCCGAAGACATCGCCGGAACGGCCCTGTTCCTCGCATCGGAGGCCGGACGCTATGTGAACGGGCAGGGCATTATCGTCGATGGCGGGATGACGACGCGCGCGAACGTCTGATTGGCGCCGAAGGCAAAATCATGGGTCGGTCGCCCGGAGCGGAACGGCCTGATTGACGGGAGAGGGAAATGGCAAATCGGGTCTTCTCGGCCGCGCTGTTGAGCTGCGCGGTTCTGGCATTACAGGCGTGCAACGCATCGAAAAATGAAAGCGCCCCGGGCGGATCGCTCGACGATGCCGAAAAGGCCAGCGAGGCCTTGCTCAAGACCGGCGGCAACGGCGATAACTGGGCCGGCATCGGTTACAGCTACGACGAACAGCGTTTCAGCCCGCTCACCGACATCAACGACAGGAATGTGGGCAAGCTCGGCATCGCCTGGTTCGCCGACCTCGACGATGCGCGCGGGCAGGAAGCGACGCCGGTGGTTGTCGACGGCACGCTTTATGTCAGCCATGCCTGGTCGAAGGTCGACGCGTGGGATGCCGCAACCGGCCAGAAACTCTGGTCCTTCGACCCGAAGGTCCCCGGGGAACGCGCGGTTTCGGCCTGCTGCGACGTCGTCAACCGCGGCGTCGCCGTCTGGGGCGACAAACTCTTCGTCGGCGCGCTCGACGGCCGGCTGATCGCGCTCGACAAGAAGACCGGCAAGGAACTCTGGTCGACGCAGACCTTCGACGCGTCGAAACCCTATACGATCACCGGCGCGCCGCGCGTCGTGAAGGACATGGTGCTGATCGGCAACGGCGGCGCCGAATTCGGCGTGCGCGGCTACGTCACCGCCTATGACGCCGACACCGGCAAGGAGCGGTGGCGCTTCTACACGGCGCCCAACCCGACCAAGGCAAAGGATGGCGCGGCGTCGGACGACATCTTTGCCAGCAAAGCCAACGCCACATGGTCCGACAAGGGCGAGTGGCAGACCTCGGGCGGCGGCGGCACCGTGTGGGACGCGATCGTCTACGACAAGGATCTCGACCAGATCTATCTCGGCGTCGGCAACGGCAACCCGTGGAACCATGGCACGCGCTCGAATGGCGAGGGCGACAACTGGTTCCTCTCGTCGGTCGTCGCGCTCGACGCCACGACCGGCAAATATAAATGGCATTATCAGGAAACCCCGGCCGAGACGTGGGACTATACCGCGACCCAGCCGATCATCCTCGCCGAGCAGGCGGTGAACGGGACGCCGACCAAGGTGCTGTACCACGCGCCGAAGAACGGCTTCTTCTTCACGATCGACCGCGCGAGCGGCAAGCTGATCGATGCCAAGCCCTTCGTCGACGGGATCAACTGGGCCACCGGCTACGACCTCAAGACCGGACGCCCGATCGAAAATCCCGAGGCGCGCTTCTACCGGACCGGCAAGCCCTTCATCGCCATTCCCGGCGCCATGGGCGCGCATAACTGGCACCCGATGAGCTACAATCCGTCGACCGGGCTCGTCTATATCCCTGCCCAGCAAGTGCCCCAAGGCTATCTCGCCGACATGGACGAACTCGACAAGCGCAAGGTTCTCGGCTTCAACGTCGGCACGTCGCTCAACAAGACGATGCTCCCCGACGACAAGGCGGCCTTCAAGGCCGCGATCGCCGCCACGACCGGCCGCCTCGTCGCCTTCGACCCGCGCGCGGGCAAGGTCGCGTGGAGCGTCGCCCATCCTGCCGCCTGGAACGGGGGCACGATGACCACCGCGGGCAATCTGGTATTTCAGGGCACCAGCACGGGCCGCTTCCGCGCCTATGCGGCCGATACCGGCAAGCAATTGCTCGACCTCGACATGCAGTCGGGGATCGTCGGCGGCCCGTCGACCTTCCGCGTCGGCGGGGTCCAATATATTGCTTTCCAGACCGGCAAGGGGGGCGTTTTCCCGCTCGCGGCAGGCATCGCCGGCGGCGTCGCGCGCAAGACGCCCAATATCCCGCGGCTCGTCGTGCTCAAGATTGGCGGCACGGCGAAATTTCCGGCGCCGCCGGCAACCACGACTCTCGCGTGGAATCCCCCGCCGCAGTTCGGCACACCCGCGCAGGTTGCGGCAGGCAAGGCGCATTTCGGGCGCTATTGTTTCGTGTGTCACGGCGACAGCGCGATCGGCAACGGCTTCACCCCCGACCTGCGCGTCTCGGGCACGCTTGCCAACGCCGACGCCTGGAAATCGGTGATCCTCGATGGCGCGCTGAAGGACCGCGGCATGGTCAGCTTCGCCAAGGTGCTGACCGCGCAAGATGTCGAAGCGATCCGCGCCTATGTTATCGACCGCTCGAACTGGACCAAGGCGAACCTGTCAGCCGAGGCGGCGCCCGTCGGACGCTAGGCTGCGCCGGCGATCGGCGCTGGAGCCGTGCTTTCAACAGGGCACGGATCCGGCGCCGAAACGATCATTTCCTTCCTATTCCGATGACGTTGCCGACCTGATCGGGGCGCGGCAGCACGGCATGCACCGCCGCCATCGCTGCGATCCGCTCGGCGGCCCATTCGGGCCAGGGGGCCGAGCGGCGCGTCGCATAATCGATATGCATCAGCATCAGTTCGTTGGTGGCGACGAGCCGGCCATCGTCCTCGGCAAACATCGTGTGGACCAGATGCACGCGCTTGTGATCATGGTCGAGGATCTGGCTTGCGACGCGAAATCGATCGCCCTCCTTCATCTCGCTCAGATAGTTCACATGCGCTTCGAGGACGAAATACATGCCGATCCTGTTGCTCGTATACGCATAGGGCAGACCGAGATTGTTGAATATCTCTCCGGTCGCATGATCGAAGGCGACCACATAATATCCGACATTCATATGCCCGTTCCAGTCGGTCCACGCGTTCGGGACGGTGCCGCGAAAGACGTCGAAGGGCGCATCAAGGATGGGCGTTTCCAGAGCGAAGGGAGGCATGGTCACGGGCGCGTCATTCCTTTGTGCAGAAGTTGGAGTTTGGGGAGCCCCGCGGCACCGCCCGACCGGGAACGCCCGCTACAAGCCGGCCGGGAAGTTCCGCCTCGTTCGGAGGCCGAGAGGCGGTCGGCTCCGCCCAAATTCACATCGGGCGCTGCGCGCACGCCAGCCTCGCCTGCTGCCAGCCGAGCCGCGCCAGCGCACCGATTTGCGACACCTTTTCGGCGGCACCCGCGTTCGAGGCATTGCCGTCGAGCATGCGGCGCTTGATTCCCTGTACGATCCCGACGAGGCGGAACAGGTTGAAGGCGAAATACCAGTACAGGTCGGGCGCCTGCCTGCGGCCCGTCCGGTCGCAGTAGCGTTGCACGATCTCGGCGAGCGGAGGAATACCCGCTGCTTCCAGGTCGATCCCGGCGAGGCCCGAGCCGCCGTCGTGCGGCATCACCCAGGCCATCGCGAAATAGGCGAAGTCGGCTAGCGGGTCGCCGATCGTCGCGAGCTCCCAGTCGATCACCGCGAGCGCGCGCGGTGCGTCGTTCGCGAAGATGATATTGTCTATCCGGTAGTCGCCGTGGATGATCGCCCTCTGCCCCTGCGCCGGGATGGTGAGCGGAAGCCAGGCGATCAATTGCTCGACCTCGGGGATCTCGTCGGTCTGCGCCGCGCGATATTGCTTCGTCCAGCGATGAACCTGCCGTTCCAGATAATTACCGGCGGCGCCGAAGTCGCCGAGACCGGCTGCCTCGGGATCGATACCGTGCAGGCCCGCGATCGTATCGACCAGCGCGTGATACAGGGGCCGCCGGTCAGCACGTGCGAGGCCGGGCAGGGCGCCGTCCCAGAAGGTCCTGCCCTCGACCCGCTCCATCAGGTAGAATTTCGAACCGATCACATTGGGCGCCTCGCATATCGCGACGGGGCGCGGAGCGGGGAATCCGGTGGGTGCGAGCGCTTCGAGCAGCCGAAATTCGCGGTCGACGGCGTGCGCCGACGGCAGCAGCGCCCCGAAGGGCTGGCGCCGCAGCACGAAGCTCTGCTCGCCGGTGTCGAGCCGGTAGGTCGGATTGGACTGGCCGCCGGGGAATTTCTCGAGGCGCTCGACCCGCGGGAGACCCGGAAGGGCATCGCACAGCCAGCGCGACAGCCCTTCGATGTCGAGGTCGCTCATTTGGTCGCGGCGGACCCGGCCACCGCCACGGCCCTAACCTCGAGGAGCAGTCCGGGCAGAGCGAGGCTCGACACGCCGAAACCCGTGATCGCGGGATAGGGAGGGCGGATATATTCGTCCTTGACGCGGTAGAAGGGTTCGAGATCGATCGACGTGTCGGTGAGGAGCAAGGTCAGTTCGACGATATCGTCGAGCGTTGCGCCCGCCGCTTCCAGTACCGCCTTCAGATTCTCGAAGGTCAGGCGCGTCTGGGCTTCGATTCCTTCGGGCACCGTGCGTTCGGTTGTGACCCCGACCTGGCCCGATACCCAGATCATATTGCCGACGCGCATCGCCTGCGAGAGGCGATATTGTTCGGCCGTGGCTTCGGTCCCGGGCGGATTGAAGGATTGCTGCGTCAAATTGCCTGCACTCATCGTCTGCCTTCCCTTGCGGAAATTGATGCCTGATCCGGCGCGCGCAAGGCCGCGTTAGTGGACGCTGCATTTGCCTTCGTCGCGGATATCAGCAAGATCTATTTTACGCAACGATCGTTTCTATAAATTATGAGCCTGCCTTGATGCGTGCCCGCGGTGCTATTCGGCGTAGCGGAAGAGGCAATAGCCTTGGCGCCGGATGAGGCGCATCGCGGCGAGATCGTCCTTGCCGGCGCGCAGTTCCATCACGCGGCAGAAGGTCCAGGGACGGAGATCCTCCGGGAGGGGGCCGCCCTGCGTGTCGCGCGTGAGCGCACCGTAGCCGCCCGGCGCCACGAAACAGCAGACGATCATGCGGTTTCGGCCTTCCCTGGCGGGCCAAAAGGTGCCGGCCCCGGACCGGAAGCCCGGGCGCAGAGCGCCCATGCCTTGCTCTCCGGCATGTTCGGGCATCGCCGGCGCCGGACCGGAGATGCTGCAGTGGCAGCGGGAAAGCTGGCAAGCGTGACCGGCAGCATCCGCTGCCGCGCTCTGTGCGGCGGCTGCGCACCCTTCATTCGATCCTCCCTGCGGCCCGCGTCTTTTATAATGACAAGTGTTATATAAAATGCAATGCCGCGAAGAACAAGCGGCGGAGGCCCGGCCTTGCGTGCTGCGGTCGCTGGCTTCGCCGGTTTCCGGGCGCCTTCCGGACCCGCCCGGTAACCAGGCATGCCGGCCGTGAAGCCGGCGGCCCAATCGATGGAGAGCCCACCATGACCGATGACCTCAGCTGCGGGCCCGTCGTCCCGCTCGACCCCGCGTGGCCGAAGATGTCGCTTGCCGACGCGACCGCCGCCTTGACCGCACCGGGCGCGGCGTTCGAGATGGAAACAATTGCGGTAGCGGGCATCGCAACCCGGGTGTGGAAGAATGCCCCGCACGATCTCGGTGATCTGCTGGATATGTCGCGCGCGCATGGCGAGCGCCTGTTCACGATCCTCGATGACGACCGGATAAGCTTCGAGGCGAACTGGCTCGCGGTCGCCACCTTCGCTCGGGTCCTGCAGCAGATGGGCGTAGGGAAGGGCGATCGCATTGCCTTTGCCATGCGCAATCTTCCCGAATGGCCGATGATCTTTTTCGCGGTCACTTCGATCGGCGCGATCGCGGTGCCGCTCAATGCCTGGTGGACCGGCGGCGAGCTCGCATACGGGATCGCCGATTCAGGCGCGAAGATAGTCATCGTCGATGCCGAGCGTTACGCGCGCGTCGCTGAGCATCTGGGCGGTATCGCGGCCATCGAAAAGCTGATCGTGGCGCGCGCCGACGCCGTGCCCGAAGGCGCGGTTGCGCTCGAGGCCCTTGTCGGCGCACCGAAGGACTGGGCCGACCTTCCCTCGTTCGACCGGCCCCGCGTCGATCTCGACAGCGACGACGATGCGACGATCTTCTATACGAGCGGAACGACCGGCAATCCGAAGGGCGCGCTCGGATCGCATCGCAATCTCGTCACCAATGTCCTGTCCGGCGGCTTCTCGTCAGCGCGCACGATGTTGCGTCGCGGCGAACCGCTGCCCGAGCCGGTCCCGAGGACGATGCTCACCGTTATTCCCATGTTTCATGTGACCGCCTGTTCGGCGATGCTGATGGGCGCCATGGCGATCGGCCATACGACCGTTTTTATGCGAAAATGGGAGCCGGTGCGGGCGATGGAGATCATCGAGCGCGAGAAGGTCAACATCACGGGCGGCGTTCCCACGATCCCCTGGCAATTGATCGAACATCCCGAGCGCGCAAACCATGATCTTTCCTCGCTCGAAGCGATCATCTACGGGGGCGCGCCCTCGGCCCCCGAGCTCGTCCGGCGCATCTACGAGGAATTCGGCGCTCTTCCGGCGAATGGCTGGGGGATGACCGAAACGATGGCAACGGTCACCCATCATTCCTCGGAGGACTATCTCAATCGCCCGACGAGCGCCGGACCGCCGGTCGCGGTTGCCGATCTCGAGATCCGCGCCGACGACGGCGTGACCGTGCTGCCGACGGGGACGGTCGGCGAACTCTGGGCGCGCGGGCCGATGATCGTGAAAGGCTATTGGAACAAGCCGGAGGCGACCGCTGACACCTTCGTCGATGGCTGGGTTCGCACCGGCGATCTCGCGCGGCTCGACGAGGAGGGTTCGTCTATATTGTCGACCGCGCGAAGGACATGGTGCTGCGCGGCGGCGAGAATATCTACTCGTCCGAGGTCGAGAATGTCCTCTACGGCCATCCCGCTGTCACCGACTGCGCGATTGTGGCTATCCCGCACCGGACGCTCGGCGAGGAACCCGCTGCGATCGTCCACCTCGCGCCCGGCATGACCGCGACCGAGGCTGAATTGCAGGCCTGGGTTCGCGAACGGCTCGCCGCCTACAAGGTCCCGGTCGCGGTCCGTTTCATCGCCGATACGCTGCCGCGCAATGCCAACGGCAAGATATTGAAGAAAGAGCTGAAGGCGCTCTTTACCGATCGGGATGCGGCGGCGGTGTAGCGGCGCGGTCCGGCGGTGGCATGGGGCTGTGCCGATCGGCGCGCGCGATCGCTCCCTGCTGGAAGCGCGCGCCCGTGGAAGCGCAGCTGCGATAATTAATACAACAAGTGTTGTGTAAAAGTCATTGTAATGGTAAAGCGTGATTCTCGATAAGGATTGGGAGTGCTGCAAAATGGATTCTGCGCTGCGACAAAGCTTTGAAGAGGATGGCGCTGTCCTCGTGAAAAACTGCCTCGATAAGGATCAGCTGGCCCTGTGCCGCGAGGCATTCGACTGGGCGGTGGAAAACCACGGCCCCAATGCCACGATGATGTTCGAAGGCACCGAGCAGAAGTCGCACGTCGACAATGCCAACCCCAAGGCCAAGGAACGGCTCGACGAGCTGGTGACGAAGCTACCGTTCGGCAAGATCTTCTCGGAGCTCTGGGGCTCGAAGCACGTCTGGTATTTCGCCGAGGAAGTCTTTCTGAAGGCCGGCGGCAAAAGCGGCCGCACCTCCTTCCATCAGGACACATCCTACCTGCCATGGACGGGCCGGCATTGGGGGAACGCCTGGATCAGCTTCGAATCGGTCCCCAAGAAAAATTCGCTGGAAATCGTGAAGGGATCCCATCGCGGCATTCAGTATGACGGACCCAATTTCGTCGACCCGAACGACCCGACGGCGCCCCTCCACGGCGAGACCGCCGTTCCGTTTCTGCCGCGGCTTCCCGACATCGACGCCGAGCGCGAACGCGATCCGGCCGCCTTCGATCTGGTTTCCTGGGCCGTCGAACCCGGCGACGTCGTGTTGCTCCACCCGCACTCGCTGCACGGCGGCGCGCATGTCGATGCGGATTTTCCGTTGCGCCACACCCTCGTTCTTCGTTTCTTTGGGGATGACGCCTTATATCGTCCACTGCCCCAAAACAGCGGATCCGGATTCGGTCCGGAGGGCATCCTCTTCGTCGAAGAAATGACCAAGCTGAAAGATGGCGACCCGTTCCGGTCGTCGGTCTTCAAGCAGCTTGTCTGAAGCACGGCAGGATTTCGCCAGGATTGCGAAAGGGCGGGTTGCCTTTGCAGCCCGCCCTTTCTTTTTGCCTGATACCGGACCGGACGCGGCGGGCGTTTTGTTGCAGGGCCGGGATCGGGTCGCGCGACCAGCCCGCGCCGGTCATCGCCGATGGGCGCAATCCGGCATGGGCCGGGTTGCGGACGGCCGGCGAAGCGGCCGCCAATTCCTAGCCGGTTCGGCGTACCTTTCGATTGACGCGATTGTCCATGAAATGAGCCCCTCCGAGCAGGGACTTCATCGCCGCCCATTGGAGCGGCTCGGGCAAGGTCGAAGGCGTGCTGTGCTGCAAGGCTGCATAATAGGGATGGGTCTCGCCCGATATATGGTCGGCCAGCAGCAGGCCGACGAACGATTGCGTGCCGACGCCATGACCCGAGCAGCCGGCGGTATAATGGATGTTCTGATGCTCGCCCGTCTCGCCGACAACCGGAAGGCCGTCATAGGCGAAGCTGATATAGCCGCTCCAGCTCGACCGGATCGATACATCGCGCAGCGCCGGAAATCGCTCGTAGAGCGCGATCGCGAGATCGCGATACGTGCGCTCGTCAGCGATATTCGGCGTCGCCGACCCATAGGCGTAGCCCAGCCGCTTCGTCGTGATGACGAGACTGTTCCGCGCGGTCAGGCGGTGACTTTCCATGACCAGATGCTGGGTCGTAATGCCCTCGCGATTGGGCCAGCCGAGGCTTGCGAGCTGCTCGGCCGAAAGCGACTCCGTCTCGATCGCGGAGACGCGAAGCGGGACGACCTTGTCGCGAAGCAGGCCGAGTTGCGGCGTATAGGCGTTGGATGCCAGCACGAGCTGAGGGGCATGGACGGCGCCCCGGTCCGTCCTGCAGACGATCGTGGCGCCCTGCGTGAAGGAACGGACCGCGCTATTCTCATAGAGCTTCACACCCGCCGCGATCGCGGCACGGCGCAAGCCGGTGACATATTTGCCAGGATTGAGCGTGCCGCCTCCGGGCGTTGCATAGCCGAACAGAAAGGCGGGGGGGATGCCGCGCGCGCGCATTTCGGCTTCGTCGAGATAGCGGGCAGGAGCGCCGAGCTCGATCCCGAGCTCCATATTCTCGCGCAGAAGTTTGCGCTGCGAATTATGGATTCCCGCGCGGATCAGCCCGGACCGGCGATAATCGCAATCGATGCCATATTGGTCGAGCTTCTGCTCGACATAGACAACACCGTCTTCGAAATAGCGGACGATCTTCGAAACCTGCTCGCGCCCGACGCGCTTCATGAACAGGTGATAGTCGAGGCCCTGGCCGCCGGCGAGATAGCCGGCATTTCGCCCGCTCGCCCCGAAGCCCGCAAAATCCCGCTCGATCACGGCGACCTGCGCGCCGCGCGCTGTAAGCTCGAGTGCTGTGGAAAGTCCGGCGAAGCCCGCGCCGACGATGACCACATCGGCCTTCACCTCGCCCTCGAGGGTGGGTTGGGGATCCGACGGCCGCTCGATCCATCCGCCAAACGGACGGTAGACATCGGCGGCACGGGAAATCCGGGCTTCCATCTTTCGATGCATGTTCATCCAGCCACCCTCCAGTTTATTTATGATGTCAGTTGTTATCTTAATATGTCGGGTTGGAGCGAGACGCAAGGCAATAGGTGATGCCCGATCGTCGGTCCGGCGCGGTTCGCTCGGGTTTCGGCTTTGGCTCTCGATGGCCGATCAGGCTCCGGGCTTCTTTGCCCGCTGCTTTGCTTCGGACGCTTGATGCCAAGCCAGCCGGGTTTCTGTGCCTGAAACATGAAAATGAGGCCGCGACATCTTCGGGAAAGGCGCCCGAGACGGGGGTGGGAATAATTTAGGTAACGATTGTTGCGTCAAATACCGAAAGCGCATATGCTCATGATCGAGAGATGGGAAGGGCGCGCTGCGGCCAGTCCCGCGCGGATTGCGAGAGAAGGGCAGAGGATATGGCCGAGGCGGACTTGAAAGTGGCGTGCCGTGATATCGACGTGCTGATTGTGGGCGCGGGCCTGTCGGGCATCGGCATGGCGGCAACGCTCCGGCAGAAGAACCCGCTGGAGAATATCCTCATCGTCGAGCGACGCGACGATATCGGCGGGACATGGACGCTGTTTCGTTATCCCGGCATCCGGTCCGACAGCGACATGCATACGCTGGGCTTCGAATTCGAACCCTGGCGCGAGGAAAGGGCGATCGCGGGCGGGGATGCCATTCTCCGCTACATGGATCACACGATCGACAAATATGATCTGCGCGACAAAATCCTGTTCAGCCACCGCGTCGTCTCGGCGGACTGGGACGGCCATGACGGCCGCTGGCGTGTCGTTCTGGAAGGCCGGGCCGGCGCCCGGCAGCTCGTGCGGGCACGCTTTCTCCATTTGGGCGCGGGATATTATGACCATGACGAGCCCTACGACGCGGTCCTGCCCGGCCGCGAGACGTTCGAAGGCGAGCTGGTTCATCCGCAGTTTTGGCCCGAGGACCTCGACTATTCGGGCAAGCGGGTCGTCGTGATCGGTTCGGGCGCGACCGCGGTGACCCTCGTTCCCGCGATGGCCGCGCGCGCCGCTCATGTCACCATGCTCCAGCGAACGCCGACCTGGGTCGCCATCCTCCCGTCGCGCGATAGCTTGGCGAATGCCATGCGCAAGCTGATGCCGGCGAAGCTGGCCTACGGGCTGACGCGCTTCAAGAATACGCGCTTCCAGGACTGGATGTTCAGGCGGATGCGCAATCGCCCCGAGCAGGCAAAAACTTACCTTCTGAAGCAGATATCGTCGCATCTCGGCGACCGATTTCGCGCCGCCGATTTCACGCCTCCATACGATCCCTGGGACCAGCGCCTGTGCGTCGTTCCCGATGGCGATCTGTTCGCCGCGATGAAAGCGGGGAAGGCAGATGTCGTCACCGACCATGTCGAACGGATCGAGGCGAACGGCATATTGCTGCGGTCGGGGCGCCGCTTGCCCGCCGATATCATCGTCACCGCGACCGGTCTGAAAATGGTGTTGGGCGGCAAGATCGCCATGTCGGTCGACGGGCGCCCGCTCGATTTCAGCCAGCATTATTTTTACAAGAGCTGCATGCTCTCCAATGTCCCCAACCTGACGATGTCGCTCGGCTATTTCAACGCGAGCTTCACGTTGCGCCTGTCGCTGGTCGCCGATTATGTCTCGCGCCTTCTCGACATGATGCGCGGTGCCCGGGCCGATATCGCGACGCCCGTCATCCTTCCGGGCGAAGAACCTGCCGAGATCGAACCGTTCCAGATGACCTCGGGATATCTGCAACGCGCGCGCGGCGTGATGCCCAAAAGCGCTTCCTGTCTGCCCTGGCGTCTCGAGCAGGATTATCTGACCGACCTCAAATGGATGCGTAACAGTCCGGTCGATGACGGGATATTGACGTTGGACCGCGCCCCCAGCCGGATCGATCTGCGCTAGGAGGCCGGCCTTGAGCCGACCGGAAGCGCCCATCGGTGGTGCGCCGGGCGGAACGGGCGCCGCGGGCGGGACGCATCCGGCCCGCGGCATCGGCACCGGATACGGGTGCCCGGCTGCGCGCACGGGCTCCGGGAGAGTTAGGCGGCCGGATCGTTGCTGGGAGATTGTTCATGTCGCTATGGGCTGAAATCGCGATCGGAACGGCGGGGACAATCATCCTGCTCGGAGCCGGTCTCATCCTCTTCACGGCATGGAATGCGCGGCGCGCCCGGACGAATATTCCCCCCGATGGACGTTTCGCCAATGTGGCAGGGGCCCGGCTCCACTATCTCGATATCGGCGCCGGCCCTCCGATCGTCATGATCCACGGTCTTGGCGGGCAGCTGCGAAATTTCACCTTCGCCCTCAGCGAGCGTCTCGCGCGCGATCACCGACTGGTCATCGTCGATCGGCCCGGCTCGGGCTATTCGACCTTCACCGGCGAAGGGGAGCGCGGGCTCGCTGCGCAGGCGGATATCATCGTCCGCCTGCTCGATAGGCTCGGGATCGAAGATCCGCTCGTCGTCGGCCACTCGCTCGGCGGTGCCGTGGCGCTTTCTATGGCGCTTCGCCATCCCGGCAGGCTCGGCGGGCTCGCCCTTTTGGCTCCGCTGACGCAGCATATGGACACGGTCCCCGAAGTCTTCGCCGCGCTGGGATTGACGTCCCCCTTGTTGCGCGCGCTCGTCGGCTGGATGCTCGCCGCTCCTGTCGGGCGGCTGCAGCAGCGGCGTTCGTGCGCGGCGCTTTTCGGACCCGAGGCGACGCCGGACGATTTCGAGGTCAAGGCGGGCGCCGCGCTGTCGCTCACACCATCGGCGTTTCGGTCGGCATCGCTCGACGTGGCGGCGTGCCGATCGGAAATGGCGCCGATGGCGCTGCGCTATGGCGAGCTCGCGCTCCCGGTCGGGATCCTTTTTGCCGGGCAGGACCGGATTTTGCCTTATGAAGATCATGGCCCGCCGGCTGCCCGGGCGATTGCGGGCGCGGAACTGCGCACCATAAGGGGCGGCCACATGTTTCCCCTCACGCAGGCGGACCTCACCGCAGACTGGATTCGTGAGCGCGCCCGCGCGGCTGGGCACCGCTAAGCCGCGGCAAGGTCCCTCTCCGCCGGGGCGAGCGCGTCGCATAGCGGCTGTGGCAGTCGGCGCCGGGGCATGGTGGAAGGATGTTGCCCTCCATTTGCGGCGCTGCTCAGGCGCGCTAGGGATTTGGTACAAAAGGGAGGAGGCATGCCGCATGGTTCGGACGCGACAGGACGCCTTTTTGACGACGGGCATGCCGTGATAGGAAGTGAATTGTGAAGACCGTCCTCGGATCACCGGAAAAGGCAAGAACGGCGCTGGCAATGTTCGTCGTTCCCGTCGGCATTGCGGCGATGGAATTGCTTATTTCGGAATCGTTGCAGATCGGCCGCTTCCTGCCTCTCGGGTTTTTGACCTCAGTGGTTCCTGTAGCCGGGCTCGCGACGGGTTTGCTTTGTGCGTTCCTTCTTCTCCGCGGCCATATCCGCATTACCCGGCGGATCGTGCTGGCCTATCTGGTCCTCGCCGCAGCGGAACTGGCAGCCGGTGTGGTCGCCCTTGTTCTCGGGATGGGCAAATACACCGGAGGAGACGGAGGCATGCGCCTGCTCGGCGACTCCTTTCTGCTCTGGCTTTCGAACATTCTGCTGTTCGCCATGTTCTACTGGACGCTGGATGCCCGGTTGTGGACGACAACAGGACAGCAACGTCCGCGCCATTTCTTCTACCCGCAGCATCTCGAAAAAATGGATGGTTATGAGCGGTGGGAGCCCGGGCTGTTTGCCTATGTCTATCTCGCGTTCACCGTCAGCACCACTTACGGACCGACCGATATGCCGGCGGTGTCGGCCGCAGCAAGGCTGCTCGTGATGCTGCAGGCCCTCATCGCGCTCATTCTTTTCACGCTGACTATCGCGCGTGCCGTCGCCATCATCGGCTGACGCGGTGACAGAATATCGGGCGCGACGGCACCAGGCGCTCCGGAGGCCCGCATGTTGTGATACGCGAGGGCGGGCCCAGGCGTAACGTCATCAATCACCATTTCGGTAATCTTTCGGGGTCTGCGTGGGCGATCCCATGATGGCGGATCAGCCGATGCCGTCGAAACCGCCGTCAGCGCTTTGGCGTTTGACATATAGAAAACGAATGTTATCTTATTTTAAGTGCCCCAGTTGGCGAGGAGGAAGGCGTGCAGATTTCCGAGCAGCAGAAGCAGGATCTGGCCATTGATGGCGCGATCGTTCTTCGAGGCCTGTTCTCGCCCGAGCGGCTGGAGCGTCTTCGCGAGGCCTTCGACTATGGCATTGCTCACCCGAGCTCGCTGCACGGCTACGCCTATAAGGGGACCGACCAGGAAACCTTCAACGATTACGGCAACTATAACAATCGTGCCGTTCACCTCGAAACGGTCAAGGCACTGGGGCTGGGGGAACTGGTCGCCTCGCTTTGGGGATCCGAACATGTCTGGCTCGTCGGGGAAGAGATTTTCGTCAAGAAAGGCGGTCTTGGCGGTCGCTCGCCCTGGCATCAGGACAATTCCTATTCGCCGGTCGAAGGGCCGCACCTCCTCAACATCTGGACGTCGTTCGAGAAGATCCCGCGCAAGAATGCGCTCGAATTCGTCCGCGGGTCCCACCGTGGGGTCCAGTATAATGGCACGTCGTATGACGACGCCAACGACCACACCAAACCGCTGTGGCACAAGACCGACTGGCCGCGGCTGCCCGACATCGAGGCCGAGCGCGCCAAAGATCCGGATTCCTGGGACGTGTTCACCTTCGATCTGGAAATCGGCGATGCGCTCGTCTTCCATTCGGGTATCTTGCACGGCGGCGCGCCGGTCACGCCGGATTGCCCCATACGCCACACGCTCGTCTATCGCTTCCATGGCGACCAGACCTTCTACCGGCCGCTTCCGCTCGAAGGGGGCAGCAGCTTCGAATATGACATCAGCGGCATGAATGACCCCTCGCTGAGGCCCGGCGATCCCTATCGCTCCAAATATTCCGACCAATTGCTCTGATCCAGGCCGGCGGTCGCGTACCGGGTGGAGCCGCGATCGTGCCGCAATATGGGCGCTCCACTCTCGGATGCTTGGGAGAGAAAATTGCCGATCGTTACCGAAATCAGCAAGGCCGATATCATTGTCGTGGGAGCCGGTATTACCGGTCTTTCGACAGCCTATGCCGTTCAGAAGGCGGGGCGGAGCGTGCTCGTTCTGGAAGCTTCCGATCATGTCGGCGGCCGCATCATGACGCGCGAGCGCAATGGCGACAAGGTCGAGGTCGGGCAGCAATATGTCCTCTCCACATATGATCATGCGCTGGCGCTGATCGACGAACTCGAACTGACGGGCGATCTGCTCGAGGAACATACCGAGGCCTATCAATATATCGACAAGAAGGGCAAATCGCACGTCGTCGAAGGCGACACCGATCTCCTTCGTTTCCTCGGGGTCCGCGGTGCGGCCGACCTCGCCCGCGCGACGCTCCAGTTCGCGACAATGGGCAAGCAATATCCCGCCTACGACCTTGAAACATGCATCGACGACTATGATGCCGTCACTGCGCAGGAAGGATTTTCGTGGGCTGGCGAGAAGTTCCGCGACTTCGTCTTGCGCCCCATGTGCTACGGTAGCGCGGGGACGACGCTCGACAACCTCAGTCTGTTCGATGCGGCCCGCCTGTTCAGGAGCAACCTGAAGAAGCCGAAGCATTATGGCTTCCGCCATGGCAATATCTCGCTGCCGCGAAAGCTCGCGGAACATGTGCCCGTCCTGCTCGACGCCGAGGTCGGCGCGCTCGTTGTGGAGAATGACAAGGTCACGGGCGTGACCCTGGCCGATGGTCGCAGCGTCAAGGCCGGCCACGTCATTCTTTGCACGACACCCGATTCAGCCGCACGCATCACCCCCGAACAATTCGTGCGTCCCAAGGCCTTTCTCGAGCAGTTTCACCACACCCGGCTCGCGCTGGCCTATTTCTACCTCGACCGCCCGGTCGAGAGTGCCGGGGTAAGCTTTGGCATGGCCTATCCAGAGAAGCGCTATTTCAATCTGTCGATCAACCATACGGCGATGCGGCCGTTCCTGGTGCCGAGCGGAAAGGCAATTATTTCGGGCTGGACGGCCTATCCCGATGCGCTCGACATGCTGGCGCTGCCGGACGAACAAGTCCTTGCGCGTGCGCTGGAGGAACTGAAGCTCTTTTACCCCGGGCTTTCGAACGAATGGGTGGAGCATTCGGAAGTGGTGCGTCACGATTGGGCCTATGCGCGGCAAGCTCCCGGTGATTGCAAGCAGCTTATGGAGTTTCGCGACGACGCCTGCCGGCATGCAGGGCTGTCCTATGCCAATGCCGATTATAATCTTGTGTCGATGGAATCGGGTGTGATCATGGGCAAGCGGGCGGCTGAGCGGGCGCTGGACAGTCTGAGCGAATTGGTAACTTGCTGAACTACTCGGGCTGTCGGAGCCAGTTTATAGAGGCGTTCGGTAGTGCTTTGATGTCCGCTTCTTGCATGTGCGAGACCGGAAGCGGCCAGTCCCCGATCGGCCAGGTCTGGCGGTGGTGAGCCGTGATCCGTCTCAGGCGAAGGATCGGACAGGAAGCGGAAAACATGACCGCCTCTACCCGGCTTTTTCGGCCGGATCGCCCGCTGGTTCGTCAGCATCCATCGGCTGGTAGCTTTCGAGCGTATAGCCCTGCGACGTGTTGATGATCAGTATGCGGCCCCGGCATTCATAAACATGCTCGTCCCAGCTGGTTCGATATTCGATTTGCCTCAGGTCCGGACGCAGCCTGCCGTTCGAATACCAGACACGCGCCCCATAGCGTGCGCTGGCCTTGCCGGGCTGCTCGACGCCCTTGGTCTTGCGTTCGACCGTCACCGTACGGCGATTGCCCTCCGCATCTCTGGTGAGCGGAGCTTCGCTTTTCCTGTCCTGTGCGGCGCTGTCCTCTAGAAAGGCAAGGCAGGCGCCAAAGCTTTCCATTTTCTGCTGCCGTTCGGGCGAGGTGATGGTGCCGCTCGCGGCGGCTATCGAGGCGCTGGATAGCAGTGTCGCGGCGAGGATTCCGGGCAGCAAATAGTCTTTCGGCATTTCAATTCCTCCGTCGGCCCGGTGTGAGCATGGCAGAATGGCCGATCGCGCATTTCCCGGGTTCGCGATCAGGGTGAAGATGTCCCGATGAAGATGGAGCCGTTCCCGAGCCCGGACTCTTCCTCAAGTTCGGCGTTCCGACCTTGGCCAAGACTTGTGACGGGGGTTGTGTCATCCCGATGCCGGGACTGCGCGGCGGCAGGGTGGCGGCCGGGGAAAGTGCGTGCCTGCGGTGCATCATTTCGCCAATGCCCATTCCCGCACGAGCGCGGTCGCATCAAATAGCCGCGTTCGGGCCGCATCCGGCTGGCGGAAATTGCAGCCGAAGTCGAAGCGCAGCGCGGTTTCGCGATAGTCACGCGCCCAGGTGAGCGTCCCCATCCCCTGATCGGTGACCGCGCCGTTGCAAGGCAATTCGCGCACATTCTCGAGCGGTTGCAACATCGCGCGGACATGTTCGAAGCCTCCTGGCCCGGCGTTGAACTTGCCGCTTCTCTCATAACGGATAGTCGTGCGATACGCGCCGCGCCCAGAACGATCGATCCACCATTCGGTACGCCCGCCGGTCCAGCCATTGCCGGTGCCGGCATAGGAAATCCGGTCAGGAATTGCGACGGGCGGCGGTTCCAAGGCGCGGTCTCGCGGACCGGGAAGGCCGGCGAAGGTGATTGCTGCAAGAAACATGAGGTTCCGGATCATCGAGACACTCTCCCGTATCCCTTCTGCATGCGATTACCTGTCGCAGAGATGGCAAGTCTCACATGGTTATCCGGCATCGCTACCGCGCCTTCGCCTGCGCGAAGTCGTGCACGAACAGCCCCGATTTGCGGCTGTCGAACAGCGCCTGCAAATCGCATGTCGCGCTCTTTTGTTTCTTGCAGTTCGCCTGCGCCGCTTCCTTCGCGCGCTTCGCCGTCGTTTCGGTGGTCGCGCTGTCGTCGCTGCCGTTCAAGCGATACGCCTGGATGAATCCGTTGCCGGTCAGCGTGTTCGTTTCGCAGGAAAGCGAGGTCGCATCGGCGCACGCCTTGATCGCCGCCGCAGTCGCGGCATCGGCGCTGCGGTAGCCGCTTGCGACATAGAGTTTGGCATTATATCCGTCGACGGCACCGCCCTTGACCCATGCAGACGCCGCAAAATATTTCCGCGCGCCGGCGCCGGGAAAACGCCGGTTGGTGCTGGCGCGGATCGTCGCGAAAACCTCGCACGGCAACAATTGCTTGGCCGAACAGTCGGCCATCACCCGGTCGCGTTCCGCGCCGCCATCGCCCGCCCAGCCCTTGTAGAAATATCCCTCCTTGTCGCGGATGATCGCGATCGATGAATTCCACCAAGTGCCGGCCGTCGTACAGCCGCCGCCCATCACTTTGTTGCACGCATCGAGCGCGCCCTGCTCGGCGACATTGTTCGCGCCGGTGTAATTGCCGTCGACCCAGACATCGGCGGCGTCGACATGCCAGGCAATCGCCGCATAGCTGTTGCTGGGCGCCGCGGGCTGCTGCGGCGCGCCGCCGCTGTCGTCGCGCGCGCACAGCGGCGTCGGAGCGACGCCGGGGCCGCCGGGGGCCATTCCGACCAGCCGTTCGCCCGGCCCGGGACCGTTGCAGGGATAGTGCTGTGCCTGCGCCGACGCAGGCCAAAGGCACCAAGCCAACGCGATCAGGAACATGCTCCCGATCCTGGGCATGTCGAGGTTGCGCGTCATATAGTTCATCCTATGCGGTTGATATGGTTCACCATAACCCGGCTTGTCCGCGTGAAAGGTGCTGGCGATCACATCATCGCGATGGGACCGCAGACATTTCGGTACTGCAGAAAACACCGGGAGACCTCCCGCTACCGTGGACCCCAGAGCATCTGGCACCGGTCGCCCTCGGTGAAATAATCCTCGAGAATATCATTGCGGAAACCGAACGTCAGATCGCAGTGAAACTGGTTTTCGCGCTTTTCATAATAGGCCGTTTTTCCGACCTGTCCGACCTGCGCGTCATAGGTTTCGCTGTGGGTCCGGCGATAGACCAGCGCGCGCAGCGCGCCGCGGTCGCTGCTGCTTGCCGGGGGGCCGAATGCCGCCGTCACCTCCGCCACGCTTTTGCCGATCCATTCTTCCAATGCCGGTGCAACCTCCTTCTCGCGCTTCATCCGGTCCTTGCGGCTCTTTTGCGAGGCGGCGATCGCATCGGCATCGCGCTGACTCTGCTCGGCGATTGCGCCCGCCTGCGCGACGAGCGCCTGCTTTTCCTTCATGATCTTTTCGACCTGGGCGTTTTGATCCGCGACCGAGACATTGCTGCTGTAGCCGGGCCGCTTTCCATCGGTCCATAATTTCTCCCACGCGACATCGACCACCTTGGGCAAGCTGATCGGGCCGAGGTAGATGAAGTTGCGCGGATCATTATTGGCCTCGCGTTCGCTGGCGCGCTGGCCCGATTTTTTCGGGCCCTTGTCGCAGGCGAAGGTCAGGATCTGATGTTCGGTGACGTTGGCGGGCGGATGGTCGGCAACGTCGGGCCCGCGGCGTAGTGCGCCGTCGCGCGGGCTGATCTGGACAAGATCGATGCGCAGCGTCTTTTTGACGCAGTCGACATGATAGTTGGCGGTTGACCAGTCGGGCTGCGAGGGGGCTTCATAGATCGTCGCGGCCTCGACCTTGAAGCTGGTGTCGCTGTTGAACTCGGGGCTGATATAATCCTCGTCGATCACCGTGAAGGTCCGGTTCGGCCGGTCCCCTCCGGTATAGACGAGCCACTGGTTGGCGTGCGCGGGCACGGCGATGATGCCAAATAGGATGACCGTCACGGCCAGTCCGGATCTTTTCAGGGAAATCATATGGGGAGAGGATGACATGTCGTCTCATTTCTGGCGGGGAAGGGGCAAAATGCCGGAATGAACCTATGTTTCGGCTTTCGCAGCCGTGAGGGACAAGCCGAAAGTGGATTTCGGTGACACGCTCGGTTCGGCCCTTCAGTGGCGCAAAAAATCTGCGAACGGCTTGGAATCGCCGTGAACGGCACTCGACTTGGCGGGGCAACATGCAAATAAGACACGGGATGAATGCCGACGGCCTCAGCGCGTTGCCCGAAGACGCGGATTCGCGGACTGAGCTGCGCCGGATGACTCGGCAGCTTGGCGCTGTCTATTGGTCTTCCGTTTTCCTGATCGCGAGCCTCCTCTGGCATTTTGTTGGGGTGAACGCGTGGGTGTCGGCGCCGGGAAAGCTGGTCTGGATCGGGGCGAGCATCGCTATCACCTATGGCATTTCGGCGCTCCTCCTTCGCTGGCGCCATTTGTCCTTCCTGCACAAGGCAGTGTTGTGCTTTGTCCTTACTTTGCTCTGCTCGCCTTTTTCCGCGAGCATCGATTTTCTTATCGCGTCCTGGTACATGTGGCCGGCGAAGCCGGCGTTCGCGCCGCGCGATTTTGTCTATAGCCTGATCGAGAACAGCTCCTTCTTCTTCGGTTGGGCATGCCTCTACGTCGCGATGCTCTACAGCCATGAGGTGCGCCAGCAGGAGCGGCGACTGGCCGCGATCCGCGAAGAGGCGTTGACGGCGCAGATGCGGGCGCTGCGCTATCAGATCAATCCGCATTTCCTGTTCAATACGTTCAACTCGATCGCGGCGTTGATCGAGGAAGGCATGCCAAACGAAGCCAAGCGAATGGTCGTCGTCTTGTCCGAATTCCTGCGGACGACGCTGACGCTGGATCCGTTCAGCGACGTTCGTCTGGACCGGGAAATCGCGCTGCAGCAGGATTATCTGGCGATCGAGCGCGAACGTTTTTCCGACCGGCTGAACTTTGCATTCGACATTCCCGCCCCCTTGTCCGGTGCGCTCGTGCCCAGTCTGATCTTGCAGCCTCTCGTCGAAAACGCGATCAAGCATGGCGTCGGGCAGGCCCGCGCGCCCATCGTGGTTCGCGTCGAAGCGCGGGCGACGGAGCAATCGCTCCTATTGACGGTGACCAATGATATTACTCCCGATCGGGGAACGGCGGAGCATGCCTCCACCGGAATCGGGCTGGCCAATGTACGCGAAAGGCTGGCTGCCCGGTTCGGCGGGCGCGGGCGATGCAAGGCGGGCTATAATGGCAAGGGAGAGTGGGAGGCGATGATCGAAATGCCGCTGCGCACCGAATGAGTGGCTTCTCGGTCCTGATTGTCGAGGACGAGCCGCTCGCGCGCGGCCGCATCCGGCGCGCGCTTGGGGCCATGGCGGACGTCCATATCGTGGGCGAAGCGGCGAACCTCGATGAGGCCGAAATGCTGATCGATCGCTTGCGCCCCGACATCATCACGCTCGACATCCAGTTGCCGGGCGGGACCGGCTTTGATCTTCTCGAACGGCTTGGAGTTGCAGCGCCGGCGACAATATTCGTGACGGCATTCGACCATCAGGCTCAGCGCGCCTTCGATGCGCATGCCATCGACTATGTGACCAAACCGCTCGAACAGGCCCGTCTGCAAGTGGCGGTCGCGCGTGCCTGCGCCCGGCTGCGGGCCCGTTCCAGCGAGGAACGCGTGGGCGAGCTTCAGGAGATGGTCCGGACGCTGCGCGACGCGCTTCGGCAGACCGAAAGCGCCGGACCGGATTTCTGGGTGCGATCGCGCGGAGATTACCGACGCCTTTCGCTGCAGGACGTCACCCACATCGTTGCCGAGCGCGATTATGTCCGCATCTTCAGCGACGGCAAAAGCCACCTGCATCAGGAAAGTCTGACGTCATTGGAGCAACGCCTTCCACCCCAACTCTTCATCCGCATCCATCGCAGTGCGATTGTTCGCAGGGACGCCATCGTTCGTTTGAAGACCTTGCAGTTTTCGGCATTGACCGCTGAGCTCGTCGACGGGAGTGAAATACGCATCGGGCGAACCTATTCGGCAAAGATGCGAGCCGAGGTGGCGCGTGACAGGATAGCGGAACCACGCTGACCTGCTGGCAGGGGGCCAAAAAGGCCAGACTGCTTATCGCCGTTCGAACGCTCTCTATCCCCAGCAAGTCAACGCACTGCCGGAGGTCCAGTATAAGCTTGCACCTACGGCGAGCGTCGTCCGGCGTGCCGCGTGCGATGTGTGTTTTTCGCGATCCCCACCCGAAAGCAGACTGGCGCCAACCGGCCAGGTCCAGCGGTTGCAATCGCCTCCGGCGCTCAAATGGCTGTCGTGGCAAAATGGTATGGGGAGCGGCCAATTGACGTATCGTTATCTTACGCTAGCTAAGGGCAATGTTCGCGCTTTTGCTATTGAAGAGGTCAACCAAGCTGCCGCGCGACGCGAAGCTGGGCCTCTTTGCCGTGCAGCAATTTCAGCTGCGCCGAACAGGCCCGAACGCTCTGATCAGAAGAAGGCATAGCCGATCTCCACTATTCTCCCGCAGGTCGTCATAAGGGTGTGGGCGGCGGTTTACCCCGCCGCCCCCGGGTATGTCAGAAGTCCATCGCCGGCATCGGCGCGGCCTTCTCTTCCTTCGGCAGCTCCGCAACGAGCGCCTCCGTGGTGATCAGCAGCGAGGCGACCGAAGCGGCATCCTGCAGCGCGGTTCGCACAACCTTGGCGGGATCGATCACGCCGGCCTTGACGAGGTCCTGATATTCGCCGGTCGCGGCGTTGAAGCCCCAGCCATACTCATCGCTCTCGAGCAGCTTGCCGACGATCCACGCGCCGTCCTCGCCTGCATTGTCGGCGATCTGGCGCGCCGGGGCGCGGAGCGCGCGGCGAACGATGTCGATGCCCGACTGCTGGTCGTCGTTCGCGGCCTTGAGGCCCTCGAGCGCTTTCAGCGACCGGAGCAGCGCGATGCCGCCGCCGGGAAGAATGCCTTCCTCGACCGCCGCGCGTGTTGCGTGGAGCGCGTCGTCGACGCGGTCCTTCTTCTCCTTCACTTCGACCTCGGTCGCACCGCCGACGCGGATGACCGCGACGCCGCCCGCGAGCTTGGCAAGCCGCTCCTGAAGCTTCTCGCGGTCGTAATCGCTTGAGAGCCGCGATCCGAGCATGCCGGACATCAAGATCGGGAGAAGAACGCTAAAGGGCGGGTCGCATCTTTGTGCTGAAAATTATTGCAGGCGCTATCGCCCTGCTGCACGTCACCCACAGACCATCGACACATCGACAGGCCATATCGGCTTCCGCTGTATCGTCCGCTTTTGACATTTTTGATCTAGAAGCGGCCTGTCCGGAACCGGCCAGAAAAAGCCCCATCCTTCGACGGGGCTTTTTCCATCCTCTGCGGTCGTGACCAAAGGAAGCCCCATCAACTCTCACAAGGGTCGCATTCGAGAGTCTTTGCCGGGAGAGCTTAGGCTGATCCATGAGAGAGTCGAGCGGTAAAAACCACCAGGCGCGAAAGGTGCAAGCCTCGCTGAAATCGGCGGGTTTTTGTGCTCGTGATCCGCTTGGGTTCGCACCGGGCTAGGGTAAGCCGGAGGGGACGCGGCGGTAGACGCTGGTACGGGTGGAAGGTCTCGTTCTGCGTAGCGAATTGATGCCCGCATCATGCCTGTCTGTGGTAGAATGCGCCATCACCCGATTTCGATCGCAAGCTTCCCGTGACTGAGAGACATCGAGCTCCCGCTTGCCCGACGGGAGTCTATTCGATGATCGCTATCCACGAACCTTCGCGACCTTTGGGGCGGATCATTCGGTTGTGGAACCGGCTTTTCCATCACGGGCTGGAACATGTCCCGCAAACGATGGAAAATGCGTTTTTCCAGTCGCGCCGCCGCCGCCGCGACCTTGAGCGCGCAATCGATAGCTGGGCGCGTGAGAGCAATGCCCACTCGGGAGCCTCGCAACCAGCCGATCTTCAAATCGCACCATTATCTCCCGCCCAACAAGCGATTGAACGATGGGACAATGAAGGGGGCGCTCAACCCCGACGAGGACCGCGATCGTGATTTTGCACAATCTTTTCGGCCGCCATGTCGTCAACGTCAGGACCAGCCGGCAGGATCGGGACCAGCGGTCTCACCAGGATATGGAAACGGCAAAGCCGGGCAAGCGGAGCAGCTGGCGCCGGCCGGGTTTCGTTTTGGGAAGTGTCTTGTGGCGCTTCAAGTTTTCGGTCGCCGGCGGTGTCCGATTATCGGTTCACATGCCGGAACGGCGTGCCTGCGCGACCGCATCGGCAAGGCTGGTGTAGCGATACCCGTCCCGGAGATAGGTTGCGGCGGGCACGCGGGTAATGGCGTATCGATCCAGCGTTTCGCGCTCGGCTGCGTCGATGCCGCCGCATCGGCATGATCCACCATTGCCGGCTGTGCTTTTGTCCATGTCGAAGTCCTTTCAAGCCTGGAGTTGGTCGAGAAGCGTCGCAATCTTGATCGTGGCGACGGTCGAAAAGGCGTCGGAAATCGCGTAGGGAAGCAGGATCCGCTCGCCGAGCTTCATGGCGCCGCACGAATAGACGACATTGGGGACATAGCCGTGCCGTTCGGCGGTCGCGGGCTGGACGAGCGGTTCACGCGAGCGCCCGAGCACGCGCGACGGATCGTCCTTGTCGAGCAGGACCGCGCCGATCGAATAATGGCGTACTGGCCCGACGCCATGGGTGAAGAGCAGCCAGCCTTCGTCGAGTTCGATGGGCGAGCCGCAATTTCCGATCTGGACGAACTCCCAGGGATATTCGGGTTTCACGATCACCTCGCCTAGGCCCCATTCATGGACGCTGTCCGACAGGATCAGGTGCAGGCTCTCATTGTCGTGGCGCGCGATCATCGCATAGCGCCCGCCGATCTTGCGCGGAAACAGCGCCATCCCCTTGTTGCGCGCCGCAGTACCCTTGAGCGGTGTCAGGTGGAATGTCACGAAGTCCCGGGTTTCGAGCAGCTCCGATCGTATGCCGCGGCTGCTGTAAGCGGTGTAGGTCGCATAATAGATGGTCTGGCCTTCGCTCTGGAAGGCGACGAAGCGGGCATCCTCGATTCCGTTCGCCTGCATTTCGGTGACGGGAAAGATCACGCGCTCGGCGATGTCGCCGGCAGGATCGAAGCTGAGTTCCAGATAATCGCCGACGCGGGCCGTCACGTCGGGCGTCGCGGCGAGCCGCGCGGGCGGGTCGATGGTGACGGTTCCGTCGGCGGCCAATATCCCCGACCGGAACGTCAGCGACGAGATATGGCCTTCGCCGACCGCACGCAGGCTGAGGATGAAGCGGCGGCACCCCTCGGGAACGTCCGACTGGTCCGGATGCGGCACGATGCTCGGATTGAACAGCGCCGCCGCTTCGAAGCTGTATTCATGGAGGAAATAGGCGCCGACGAGCTGGCGTTGCGCCAGCGAGAAAGTCGCGTGCGCGGCGAAGGCATCCTCCATTTCGGCGGCACGCCGTTCGAAGATCGCGGGCAGATTGCGGTGCCGGTCGTCGAAGTTCCGCAGCGTTTCGGCAAGCAGCATGTCGGTTTGGTCCGCAGTCAGCGCGAGGACGCGGTCGACGATGTGATTGGCGCGTGTCTTGTCGAGGGGATTGAGGTCCCGCGGCTCGACCGCTGGTCGGAACGGGCGGACGACGACGCGCGATGGGTCGGGCCGCAGATGGAGCGCCTGCCGGTTGAAGAATGGGGCGGATGGCGGAGCCTCTTCAGGCATCGACGGTGTCGTGCGTGGATGGGGCGATCGTCTGTGGCGGCGCCGGCCGGTTCATGGCGTTCAATCTTTGCATGTCGGCCAGCGAGAGCAGGAAGGACAACACCGATTCCGCCCCCCGGTTCTCATTCGCTCGGTCTGGATGCAGGCCGTCGCGGCAACTGCCCGTTGCGACATCGGCCAGTTCGATGCCGAGGTCGTTCGCGCCGAGAAACCATGCGAATGCGCGTTCGGCTTCCGCATGCCAAGAAAAGCCCGGATCGACGCGTTGCGCCGCGATACAGGCGGCGATCGTCGCACAGGCTTCCAGCGGCTGTTGATCGAACGCCTGGGGCATATTCCGCGAAGCCATCAGGAAACCATGCGAGCCCACGGGCCGGAAATGACCTTCGCCTGACGTCTGCATTGGCACCAGCCAGCGCAGGCTTCGCAGTCCCGCTTCGACTATGTTCGCCGAGCGCATTGCCGCGCCCGTGACGATCAGCGCCTGCGGCAGCCGCGCATTGTCATAGCTGAGGCCATTCTCGAACCATGTCCATTCGGGACCTTCCCGTGCGCTCAGCAGTTTTTCGAGGCGGTCGGCGAGTTCGGCCCGCAGACCCGCGGCGGCATAATCTTCCGCGTAAACCGCGCAATAGGGCGCGAGGCCGAGCAAGGTGAACGCCCAGGCCCGCGGCGAAGTAAACGCTACCACCCCGTCCAGCGCCTCGCTGAACAGCTCTCTTGCCCAGCGCGCGTGCCCAGAGGAGCAGGCGCGCACGCTATAGGTACCGAGCGCCCAGAGCGTCCGACCGTGGCTGTCTTCCGAACCCGCATCTTCCAGCCATCGCCGGTCGAAGCTCATGAAATTGCGAAAGCGCCGATTGTCCGGATTCCAGCCATGCTGAATGAAGGCCGCGAATGTGGACGACAGCCGGCGCGCCAACGGCGCATCGGGACCGTCGGCGAGACCGCAGCACAGCAGTAGCGCCCGCGCATTGTCGTCGATGCAATAGCCATGACTGCGGTCGGCGATCGCATGAACCGCGTGCTGGGCCATGCCCGTATCGTCACACATCGCGGCGAGATGATCGAGCGACATAGGTGGGAGGTTCGGTCGGGCTTGCGTCTGTGTGATCGTCGGGATGGGTTTTGGCATGTCCATCCGGTCGCCGGTCGCGACCCCGCCTTTGCGGGAAGCCGCGCGAAAGCTCGCGGCATAGCGGCGCGCCGTATTCGCCCAGGTCATCGGACGGCTGGCGGCATAGGCCTTGCGACCCATCGCCAGACGCCCGGTTTCGTCGCCCAGCAGATTGGCGATTGCAGGACCGAAGCCAGCCGGATTGTCGAACGGGATCAGCACGCCCGACCCATCGATCAGCAGCTCGGCGGCGTGCCAATATGGCGTCGATACGACCGGCCGCCCCATGCCGTGCGAGTAGGCGAGGGTCCCCGAGGTCATCTGCGCGGCCGCCAGATAGGGCGTCGCGTAGACATCGCACATCGCGATATGGTCGAGCAGTTCGGGGCGGTCGACGAAGCGGTTTATGAAGACGACATGATCGTCGAGGCCAAGAGCGCGCACCCGGGCCATCAGCGTGTTGCGATACTGTTCGCCTTCTTCGGCCTGCAATATGGGATGGGTGGCGCCCATCACGACATAGAGCGCGTCGGGTGCGCACCGGACGATTTCGGGCATGGCGTCGATCATCGTCTCGATGCCCTTGTTCGGGCTCATCAGCCCGAACGTCAGGATCACCTTGCGATCGGTAAAGCCCAACCGTTCCTTCGCCGCCCGCGTCGAGGCGAGCGGAACATCGGGAATGCCGTGCGCGATGACGTCGATCCTCTCCGGATCAGCACCATAGACGTCGATCAGCATGTCGCGGGCCTTGCCGGCCATGACCACCACCCGCGCCGATGCGGCGATGATTGCGTCCAGGACCCGGCGCTGCGCCGCGTTCGGCCGATCGAGAACCGTGTGCAAGGTGGTGACGAGCGGCGCGTCGAGCCTCGCGACCAGATCGAGAACCAGCGCGCCCGCCTCGCCGCCGAAGATGCCGAACTCATGCTGGAGACAGACGAGGTCGAACGCCTCGCGATTGATGAAATCAGCGGCGGCGCGATAGTCGGCCGCATGGTCCTGCCGGATCGTCCTGCCGACGGTTTCCGGAAATACATGGTTGCCGCCCGGCTCGATCATCGCAACAATGGTCGTATCCGCAACCTCGCCGAGCGCTCCGACCGCCAGTTCGAGGTCGGTCGTGAAGGTGGCTATGCCGCAGCGGCGCGGGAGGGCATTGCCGACGAAAGCGACCCGCAGCGCTGGCGTGTGCAGGCCATCTCAGTGCTTGCCTTTCGGCTTGGCGGTCATCTTTACCGCGGACGCCTCTTGTACGGCGAGCGCGGTCGGCGCCTTCGGCTTCGCGGCCTTTGGCTTGCGGATCTCGCGATTGCTGCGCTTTTGTGATTTGGCCATGTCAGACGTCCTTCCGATCGTTCGCTGCGACCGGGAATCCGACCGGATGCGTGGGACGGGGCGACGCAATCGCGCCGGCCGCCGCGTTCGAGGGAAAATAGGCGCGATGACGGTAAGGGAAGAATTTGAAGCGCTGACCGAGGCTTTCGATCTTGCGACGATATCGCATGACCTCCGAGGGCTTGGTCGCTGCGGAATAGCGCATCAGCGCGATCTGTTCTTCTTCGAGTAGTTGATTGAGGCACATGGTGCGTGCTCCTGCATCAAGCGAGAGCACAATGATTGTCCCTCTGTCACGTGGAGCTTGTTCAGAATTCAGGTGATGTGGCCTTATAACACATTCTGCAAGGATCGCCGCACGAATACGGGATTGGGAGATATTAGTTCTCGTTCGCCGATGGACGATAAAAACGGTAGCGTATGACATCGCCTTCGATCAGGTGGCCGCGAAGCCGCAGTCGCATCTCCTCGGCGCCCGCACTCGAGGTACAGACGAGGCGCGTGCCGCCCGACTGAAGCGGCTCGATCGCGCTAATGCTGACCCCTTGCGCCAGGCAGAGGCGCCTGACCTCCTCTTCGGGCAGGGACAGGTTCATGGCACGGCTCATTGGGACCGCGGCGTGTTTTTCCATGCCCGTATGGCGGCGGCCACTTGTTCATAGCCTTCGGCACTTGCGGTCGCCACTGCGAGCGGGCGGCCTCCCAGCTCGTCATTCTCCGCGTTGAGGAAGGCGATTGCGGCGTCGCGGCCACCGAGAAGCAGGAAAGCGAGTTGACTGATATCGCCTTGCCGCCGCGCATCCTCGAGTGCGAAGGGCGCCCGGCTCCTGCGGAAAAAGCTGTTCGACCGCCGCTTGATAGCGTCTTGTCCCTGCACATCGGAATTCATGGTGCGCCTCCTTCGTAAGCGGGAGCGCGATGTCTCTCAGCCGCGACGGCCTACGATGTACGGTGCCGCGATGCGATTGATATGGGGACGATGCCCGGAGATGTAAGATGCGAGCTGTTGGCTGTCCGCTTTTCTTCGGCATCGTCCTGAAAGCGGACGGTCTCCTAGCGGCCAGAACGGTTCATTGCGTGCCCGGAATCCCTGCCAGTTCGGCGGGCGTGACGACGGGCTCTTTCCGGTCCTTGCGTTCCGAATAGCGGTCAACGAGCTGGGCGGCATGCCCGCGTGTGAGGATGGTGAAGCGGACAAGCTCCTCAGCAACGTCGACGATCCGGTCATAATAGCTCGACGGCAGCATACGCCCTGCCTCGTCGAACTCCTGCCAGGCTTTGGCGACGCTCGACTGGTTCGGGATGGTGATCATTCTCATCCAGCGACCGAGGATGCGGAGCGTATTGACGCTGTTGAACGATTGCGACCCTGCCGACACCTGCATCACCGCAAGCGTGCGTCCTTGGGTCGGGCGGAGACCCTTATATGCCAGCGGCAGATGATCGATCTGCGCCTTCATGATGCCCGTGATCTGACCGTGGCGTTCGGGGCTGCACCAGACCTGGCCTTCGGACCAGAGCGAGTGTTGGCGAAGTTCCTCCACGGCAGGATGGTCGTCGTCGGCGATCTGGTCGGGCAGGGGGAGGTCGGAGGGGTCGAAGATGCGCGTCTCGCAGCCAAAGAGCTGGAGCAGGCGCGCCGTTTCCTCGACGACGAGCCGCGAATAGGAGCGTTCGCGCAACGATCCGTAGAGCAGCAGGATGCGCGGGGCGGGATCGAGCGGGCCGAGGCCGCGCGCCGGCTTCGTCCGGATATATTCCGTGTTCAGGGCGGGGAGGTGGTCGGGATCCGAGAGCGAGCGGAGGCGCGTATAGGTCTGTTCTGTCATGATACTCAGGCTTCTGAAGGCGTGGTGGCCGGGAACCAGCGGCGGCCGAGGCGGAAGGCGACGCCGACAAGCAGGATGAGGACGGGCACTTCGACCAGCGGGCCGATGACGGCCGCAAAGGCCACCGGCGAGGCGAGCCCGAAGGCGGCGATCGCGACCGCAATTGCCAGTTCGAAGTTATTACCCGCGGCGGTGAAGGCGACCGCGGTCGTGCGCGGATAGTCGGCTTCGATGAGTTTTCCCATCCAGAAGCTGATGAGGAACTGTACGACGAAATAGATGGTCAGCGGGATCGCGATCCGGACGACGTCGCCGGGGATGGTGACGATCTCGCCGCCCTTGAGGCTGAACATCGCGACGATGGTGAACAGCAGCGCGACGAGGGTGACCGGCGCGATTTTCGGCAGGAAGCGTGTCTCGTACCACTCGTCTCCTTTCGCCTTCGCGAGGAACTTGCGGGTGAGGTAGCCCGCGAGGAAGGGAATGCCGAGATAGATGAGGACCGCCTCGGCGATCGTCCAGAAGCTCACGTCGATCACGCCGCCTTCGAGTCCGAAAAGCGGCGGCAGGACGGTCAGGAAGAACCAGGCGTAGACGCTGAAGAAGAGAATCTGGAAGATCGAGTTGAAGGCGACGAGCGCCGCGACATATTGATTGTCGCCCTTGGCGAGCTGGTTCCACACGATTACCATCGCGATGCAGCGGGCGAGACCGATCAGGATCAGGCCGGTCATATATTCGGGCCTGTCCGAAAGGAAAATGACCGCGAGCGCGAACATCAGCACCGGCCCGATGATCCAGTTCTGAACGAGCGAGATCGCGAGCACGCGCTTGTCCTCGAACACGAGCGGCAGTTCGTCGTAGCGGACGCGGGCGAGCGGCGGATACATCATCAGGATGAGGCCGATCGCGATCGGGATGTTCGTCGTTCCGACGGACATGGCGTCGATCGCGTCGGGTAAGTCCTTGAATGCCGACCCCAAGAGGACGCCGAGCGCCATCGCGAGGAATATCCAGAGCGTCAGGTAGCGATCGAGGAAGGACAGGCGTTCGCGCTTTGCCGCAGTCATGATGCTGTCCTCAGGCCTGGACGCGATTGCCGCCGGCGTCGACGACCTGTTCGCCATCTTCCTTTGTGAAGGCGCCAAGCTGCGGTGCGGGCAGGATGTCGAGCACGGCTTCGGAGGGACGGCAGAGCTTGACTCCGAGCGGCGACACGACGAGCGGGCGGTTGATGAGGATCGGATGCGCCATCATCGCATCGACGAGCGCGCTGTCGGTAAGGCTTTCGTCGCGGAGACCGAGCTCCGCATAGGGCGTGCCTTTCTCGCGGAGCAGCTCGCGCGGTGTGATCCCGGCGCGCTCGATCAATTGCTCCAGCAAGGCACGCGAAGGCGGCGTCTTCAGATATTCGACGACGTGCGGCTCGATCCCCGCGTTGCGGATCAGCGCGAGCGTGTTGCGCGACGTGCCGCAGTCGGGATTGTGGTAGATGATGATGTCGGTCACTGCGCCGGTTCCTTCAGCAGCAGGTGAGTTCGGCGAGCAGCGGTTCGCATAGCTCGGGGCGGCCCTGGCAACAGTCCTTCGCAAGGAAGAGCATCAGTTCGCGGAGCGTGTCGATATCGGCTCGTTGGATCTGCTGTCGCCCTTGTTTTTCGGATTTGACGAGGCCTGCCTTGGCCAGCACCGCGAGATGCGTCGAGAAGGTGCTCTGCGTAAGACCCGAAGCGTCAACAAGCTCGCCGGTCGACAGGCCTTCCGGCTCATGCCGGACAAGCAGGCGAAAGGCCTCGAGACGCGTGGGGTGGGAAAGGGCGGCAAGAGCAGGAAGTGCGGAACCGATGTTCATGCATCGGAATTATCCGATACATCTGCGCCCGTCAAATCATATCGGAAATATCCGATAGGTCGAGCGGGCCGGCCGATGACTCGGCTCGGGCAACATAAGAGAGTTCGCCCGGCTAGCGGCGATATGGAACAGCTATTGAAGGGTGGGCTTCGGTGTGTAGCCGTTCTTCTGCCCGATGGGGTCCGGAAGACGCCGTGTTGGATCGGGATGGGGTGGTGCTTCGGTCGCAGGCTGGGCCGGCCCCCGCCTGGTGGGACCCTTTTTGCCACCGGAAGCCATTGGTGTGTACATCAAGATCTCCCGGCCAGATATTCGGAGCTGCAATCCGAAGCGTTAGGATGGCGTTGCCGATCGATCGATCATGCGAGGCATTGCTTGCGCACCTCATTCGCGAGATGGTCTCTTTCGGCTCGCGCCTTTTCGGACTTCAGCTGGCGAACCGCCATGGCATGCCAGGCCGCGGCCGAGCGCAGGCTGCGATCACGCACCTGCGTCAGCTCGGCTGCAGCGGCTTCGGCCTCGCACCGTTCTGCCTGCTCGCGATAATGAACGCTTGTTGCTGTAGCGGCCACGGTTAGGTCCTTTCGATCAGTCGATCATGTCGGCGATGAGACGGCGGAGTTCGCGGCGCGATAACGTCGGCGAGCGCCGAGCCTGCGGGCGGAGGCGTATCGGCCTCCCTGCCTGTGAAAGGCCTGTAAGGCCGGGGTAGATATTATTCTGAAACATGTTGGTCTTCTTGAATATTAGTGTCAGCGCCGCTTGCCTGCGGCGCCCGGATTGCCGGGGCCGCGATCGCGATAGACGATGCGGCCCTTGGTCAGATCATAGGGCGTCATTTCGACGCGCACAGCATCGCCCACCACCGAGCGGATGCGGAAACGCCGCATTCGTCCGGCGGTGTAGGCAATGAGCCGGTGGCCATTTTCGAGTTCGACGCGAAAGCGCCCGTCGGGCAGAATCTCGTCGATCATCCCGTCGAAGGTGAGGAGCTCTTCCTTGGCCACCCGGCGCGTCAGGCCGTTTCGAGATTCACGGCCGAAACCTTGCCGTCACGGCCGGTCTCGAGGTCGTAGCTGAGGCGCTGGTCCTTGTTCAGCGTCGCCATCCCGGCGCGCTCGACGGCGGTGATGTGGACGAAGCTGTCGCCCGAACCATCCGCGGCTGCGATGAAGCCATAGCCCTTGTCGCTGTTGAAGAATTTGACGTTGCCGATCGGCATGGATGTTTCCTTTCACGAAAACAGGGTATCCGCCGGCAAAAGCACCGGCAGAGCTGGAAGCGTGAGAAGGGAAGAAGCGACCCCCTGCGGGGGCATCAAATTTCCGTCGCAGGCGACGTTAGCGATCTGCATATAAGTCACCAATCTAAAAAAATCAAGGAATTCCTTGGCTTTTAGTTTGTCGACAAATAGTCGGCCGAGAGCAGGAGGTCGATGCCCGCCCGGCGCCTGAGGTTCGATCAGGACCTTTCGACATGCAGATGGCTTGTAATGCAGCTTCGGGACGCCCACATGAGGCTATCGCCGGCTTGGCATTGCATGCCGGTGACTGAGAGACAATCGCGCTCCCGCAAAAGGGAGCAGACATGGATCTCAACCAACTTCTCTATCATCACCAGATGGCGCTCATGGCGGTGAGCCAGGCCCGGCGCGACGGTCACTTGCTTCCGAACTTCGATCTGCCCCGCTATTATGCGAAGCGGATCAACGAGTATCGCGAGCGCCGTGGGCTGGCGGACGGCTTTACAGCGGTTATCGCGCCGGAACATGTTGGTCCGAAGGCTGACCCACCTGTTTCCGAGCCGGCAACCGACTACCCGGTTTTTGTTGGCGACACGCTGATTGCAGAATTGCTCGTCAACGAGGCGCTGGCGATGACCGAGGAGGAAAGGGCGGCCTTCGGCTTGGAGGACGTCGTCGGCCGGCTTGCCGCGGTCCAGGAAGATATCTGGGTTATCGGACGCGACATCTACCGCGCGCTTGGCCTCGACGAGGACAAGCTGGCCGCGCTTGCGGCAAAGTTGTCGGCCTTGCCTGATTTGCATCCAGCCGATGCGGTGCATCTCCAGCCGTTTCGGTCGCTATCGGAAGCGGGCATCGTCCACACATATGTGGAACAATTCCGGGTTGGGCCATTCCGATATTCGAATATCGACGACGCGCGTGCCGCGCTCCGGCGCCAAGGCTCCAGCAGTGGAGCCGAAGGAAAGCAAGCCAATGACGTCTGAGCACGATAAGCCGCGCACCGCTTCGGCGAGCGCGCGTACAAACCCGTTTCGGCGAAATCGCAAGGTCACACCCCTTGCGCCGGAGGATGCGCAGCGGCAAGGCGCGATCAGCGCGCTGGCATTCCAACTGCTTGGCGGACGCGACGCGGCGCTCGACTTTCTCAACACCGAAGACACTATTCTGAGCGGACGTCCCATCGCGGTCGCGACGCGAAGCGATGCCGGCTACGCCAGCGTCGAGCGCGAGCTTCGTGTACGATCCCTTGTCCGGGATGCGCCGCATGGAGGATGATCGAGCAGGTGCCAGTCACATCGTCCGCTGCTGGTTCGAGTGGGAGATCGACGGCCTTGCGCGAAAGGTCATTCTCGTCGTCGAAACCGATCTTCCCATGCAGCCCGACGAAAACGGCTATGAAGTCATCGCTCTCGATGAGCTTCGCGCCGCTGCCATCGCCCGGTCGCGAGCGTCCCCTGGCGCTATCGATCGGATTCGCATCATTCCGGTTCGCTACTAGCTGGCCCGCGCAAGTGGATCGGACGTCACGATATGGCCGACTATGAGATTATCGCCGTCCGCGAAGGTGCCGGTAACGGCCGGACGCATCATATCGCCGCGGTGAAGGTGGGCGAGAGCCTGTTTCTCGCCGATCAGATCGTCGACTGGATCAACGCGGGGACGCATCGCTTCTGGGTGTGGTTTCAGAATGAACAGGTCGATGTGATCGCTAGGGAGCAAGGTTCGTCACGGCGCTATTACCTGACCATAAAAAGCGGGGCTTTTCCGCCCGTTGCCTTGCTCTCGCTGCCCCGTTTTTAAGTTTGGAGTTCGGATTCGGATCCGTAACCAGCCAGATGTGATCATTTCACTTTCGGTACTGCCGCCGAAATCACCGATGATCTGCCGGCAATCAGAACGCGCTTGGTCGAGAGGGCTGCCGCCTCCTTCCTCCCGCGTCCCGTCAGGCCGCCACGACCGGATTGGCCTGTTCGCCGAGGTCGAGGCTGCCGTCGCCGGTGCGGATGGTCGCGCGGACGATATCGCCGGGCTGGAGATAGCCGCCCCGCTTCAGCTGGCCTTCGATGAACTTCCGGTTGCGCACCTGCGGCGGGAGCAGGGCGGCAATTTTCTGGACCAGCGCGCCCGGCGGCTGCAGGGCCACGCCGCCGGGCGTGCCAGTGAGGATCAGATCGCCCGGATCGAGGTCCATCACTTCGGACAGTTCGCACAGCGTCTCGGCGGGCATGAAGATCATGTCGTCGAGTGTCGCTTGCTGGCGAAGGACCTCATTGACCCGGAGCGAAAGCTCGAGCTCGCCGAGGCGGTCGACGTCCTCGGGGGCAAGGATCACCAGATAGGGTCCCGTGGGCGTGAAGCTGCGAAAGGATTTGCCCTTGTAGAACTGGCCTTCCGGAACCTGCAGGTCGCGGGCGCTGACATCGTTGGTAACGACTAGGCCCGCCAGCCACTCGCCCAGATTGGCGTCGTCGATCCTCTCGGGGCCGCGGATCGCCTTGCCGATTACGAGGCCGAGTTCGACCTCATAATCGAGGAGCTGCACTCGCGCCGGCTTGCGAATGGGGTCGCGCGCGCCGGCGAGGCTCGAGACCGCCTTGCCGAAGAAGACGTTGGATGTGATGGTGTCGGGGTCGATACCCACCTCGCGGACATGGCTGCGATAGTTGGTCGCCTGCGCCACCAGTTGCTGGTTGCGCGTGATCGGCGACAGGATCGCCACGGCGTCTTCCGAGACCGGGGCCGCGTTCGGATCGACAGTCACCGTCTGCGCGCGCACCGCCTCGATCAGCTCGCCCGTGGTCGCATAGTCGCCCGCCAGCGGCCGGAGACCGGATCCGGTCTTTTCCGCCCAGCGGGGGCCGCTGCCGGCATCATATCGAAGGAAATGTCTTGGCATGATGTGATATCCCGAGTGGAGGTGAGGTCAGCTTGCAAACTCGGCCGCGCGAAGCCCCGTCGCGGCGTGCCACGCAGCGCACAGCTCGTCGCTCCGGCCCGTGCCGAACACATAGCGGTCAGGCCGGACGAGCACCGCTTCGGCCCGGTGCGCATCGAGCCATCGGGTTAGGGCGGGCGCGAAGGGGGCGAGGTCGGGCGCCGCGAGCGCGCCGCGCGCGACCAGCCAGTCGCCGGTGCCGAGCCGGTCGTCGAGGCGCGCGCCGTCCGGTGCGAGCGGCTGCGGGAAATAGCTGCCGGCGCCGGGGCTTCCCGCCAGGATCGTCCCCGCAGAGATCGGCGGATAGGCGTCCGGCCCCTGCGGCAATTTCCCGAGCGCCCGCGCGAGCCCGAGCTTCATGTCGCGCGCGAGCGCCGACCAGCGGCTCGTCGTGCAGACCATACGCCCCATCATGATCGCCATGTCGATCGTCGCACGCAAATGGGGCGCCCGCTCGGGCTGGTAGCTGTCGAGCAGGCTGTCGTCGGCGCCCTCCTTGATCACGGCGGCGAGCTTCCACGTCAGGTTGCAGGCATCGCGAAGCCCGGAGCACATGCCCTGTCCGGCAAACGGCGGGGTCTGGTGGGCCGCGTCGCCCGCCAGCAGAATGGAGCCTTGCCGCCATCGGTCGGCGATGCGCGCGCGAAAGGTGTAGACGGCCTTCCTCTCGATCCGCACCGCGCCCTTGACGTTCCAAGGCTCCAGCAATGTCTCGACGAACGCGTCGTCGCTCACCTGCTCGGGGGTCTCGCCCGTGAGGATCATGAACTCCCAGCGATGCCGGCCTTCGCCCATCAGGACGCAGGTGGTCGGCCGCTTTGGATCGCAGATCTGCAGGTTCGCGCTCGGAAGCCGCGCGGCGTCGTCGACCAGCACATCGACGACCAGCCAGGGCTCCTCGAACTGCAGGTCGTCGAACGCGATGCCCGCCGCCTCGCGTACCGGCGAGCGCGCGCCGTCGGCTCCGATCAGGAAGCGGCTGCGCACGCTTCGCGGTCCCTCGGGCGCCTCGATCCGTGTCGTGACGCCCCGGCCGTCGTCTTCGAAGGAGCGTACTTCCCACCGGTAGTGAAGGGCAGCGTCCGGCCAGTTCGCGAGCGATTTGCGCAGCGCGGCCTCGACCGAGGGCTGGTGGATCATATTGGCTCCCGGCCAGCCGCCGGGGCCGACCCGGTCCACCCCGTCGAAGCGCATCAGCAACCGGCGGCGGCCGTTGAGGAAATCATAGCGGACGACGCGCCGGCTGGTCGCATAGACCGCGTCGGCTGCGCCCGCCTCCTGCAGGATACGCATCCCTTCGTGATCGATGTGCGCGGCGCGGGGCAGGGGATAGGCGGCCGCTTCCTTTTCGGCCACGATGACCTTCACGCCGCGCCGCGCGAGCAGGACCGCGAGCGTGAGGCCCGTCGGACCGCCGCCGGCGATCAGCACATCGCATTCATGCTCCATCGGTCAGCCCTCACCGACCATCGTGCCTTCGATGTGGCCGAGACCCTCGATCTCGCAGCGCACCACATCGCCCGCCTTCAGGAACCGGCGCGGGTCCATCGCGGCCCCGACGCCGCCCGGCGTGCCGGTGAAGATGCAGTCGCCGGCCTCGAGCGTCATGCCGACCGAGAGATGCTCGACCTGCTGCCAGATGTCGAAGACGAGATGGCGCGTGTTCGAATCCTGACGCTTCTCGCCGTTGACGAAACAGCGCAGGTCCAGCGCATGCGGGTCGCCCACCTCGTCGGCGGTAACGATCCATGGTCCCATTGGTGCATGGGTGTCGAAGCTTTTGCCGAGCGACCATTGCGGTCCGGCGTGCTGCCACATGCGCTCGGTGACATCGTTGCCGATGCAATAGCCGAAGATCGCCGCCGGTGTGTCGGCCGCGGCGATATGCTTGCCGCCCTTGCCGATGATCGCCACCAGTTCGACTTCATAATCGGCGGTCACCGTTCCCGTCGCGATCTCGATGTCGTCGAACGGACCGTTGACGCTCGTCTGCGCCTTGGTGAACCAGACTTGCCGCTCGGGCGTCGCCATGTTCGATTCGGCGATATGGTCGGCGTAGTTGAGGCCGATCGCGAAAATCTTGCCGGGACGCGGAACCGGCGCTTCAAGCTTTACGGAGGCGATCGGAACCCCGCCGCCGGCGCGCGCCTTCGCCTCGAGTTCGGGCTTCAGCCTGTCCCATTCACGGATCAGATCGATCATTGTGCCGGGCACGCCGCTGTCGATCACGCTGTCGCCGACGACGATCCCGGTCCGCGTCTCGTTGTTGGCCGTATAGGTACAGAGTTTCATGCATTGGACTCCAAGGACTTGCGGCGAAACAGGCGTTTCAGGCGCAGTTGCAAAGCGGTGATGAAGGAGATGAGGCCCGGCGGAGGCGGGCGCTTGCCCGCGAACATCGGATGGGGGGCGCCCCATTGAACGGCGAGAAGGGCGCTCATGGGCTGCTTGTTCGGTGGATCGTCGGCGGTGAACAGGTCGCCGTCGGTCCAATGCTCCAGCTCGTTGCCGAAGGGGTCTTTCCAGTAATCGAATATCTGGCTGCCCATGATGTGGCGACCGACGCCCCAGGCTTGCTGACGTTTCTTCGTCCGCAGATACTGATGGCCGAGCATCAGGTCATCGAGATTGGAGACCTCGAAGGCCGCATGCAGCAGGCCGAGCTCTCCCGGAAGCTGGGCAAGAAACAGCGTGTGGTGGTCGGTCGGCTGATCGCTGCGATCGCAGCGCATGAACGCGCCCAGAGGAACGTCCTTGGCGGCCTCGACCTCATCCGAGGTCAGGAAGCCGAAGCGCTCCTTATACCATTGCTCCGACCGCCTGAAGTCGCTGACCTTGAGCACCGCATGGCCGATGCGCATGACGTGCGCTGGCCCCGCTTCCAGCCGCACGGTCGAGCGGAGGCGCGGCTTCATAGTCGCGGTGTTCCGGGGCGGGTCGGGAAACGAAAAGGCCGCTGCGCCTGTCTGCTGTCCGGCGACGACCTCGACGCCATAGCCGTCCGGATCGGTGAGCCGGACGATCTTGCCGCCGCCCGGTTCGTCGAGGTCGGTGACGGGCACGCCTTCGTGCGCCGCAAGCCGTTCGAGGTCGCCGAGCGTTTCGGCGCGGAGGCCGACGGCGAGAAACTTCGCTTCACCGGGCTCGGTCACATGGACGAAAGCGCGCCCGTCGCCCGCCTTGCCGTAAAGCCGTCCCCCGGCCTCGAATACCTTGAGGCCGAAGTCCTCCAGAAAGGCCCTCATCACGCCGAGATCGGGCGCGGAAAATCGCACATGTGCGATATCTTCGACCTTGATCACGGACATGGGCTGCTCCTCGATTCGCTTACTTGACTATATGGTCATTTAGGCCATAATTGACCATATAGTCAACTATGGCCTAAATGACTGGGCAATCGCTGAAATGGAAGCGCCGTTCTTGATACTGACCACCCATCGACTAAGGCTTGCCCATGTCCGTTGAATCGAACTTATCTCCCCGCGCAGCCCGGACCCGCGCCGCGCTCGTCGCCGCAGGTTTTGACCTGCTCGCGGTCAAGCCGATCGACGCGATCCCCATCGACGAGGTCGTCATGAAAGCCGGCGTGGCGAAGGGAAGTTTCTTCAACCATTTCATGGACAAGCAGGCCTTCGCAGCCGCGATCGCCACCGAGGTCCGTCTCGAGCTCGAGGAAGAAATAAGCCGGTCTAATCGGGACGTGGCCTGTCCACTGGAAAGGATTGCGGGGGGCATGTTCGTCGGCGCCCGTTTTGCGATCGACCATCCCAAGCGAACCGCGGTGCTTTTACGCAGTTCGGCAGGCGTGACGGCGCGTGCCCACCCGCTGAACAAGGGCGTGGCCGAAGACTTCGACGAGGCTTGCGAACGTGGATTGCTTCGAGATGAAGCGCGCGGAAGCGGTGTTCTCTATTGGCTCGGCCTATGCCAAGTGCTGATGGCTAATTTGCTTGAGCGTCCGCGTACGCTCGCTGAAACCGAGCGTCGCATTGATGAGATGGTCATGCTGGGTTTGACCGGGCTCGGCATCGCCGAAGCGAAGGCTGCAAAGATCGTCGCGGAGAGCCGGGAAGGGATCTAAGAAACTCGATACCCACGCACGACGCATTGCGGCCGACCTCTCAGGCGATCCCGGTCCGCTTCTTTCCGTTTCGACCTAATAGCTGTCAGAGCGCGACGGGGAGGGAACATCCGGAGGAGTGGCAGATGCCCGTGCCGGCGCTCATCCGCTGGACTTCGCCCGCGCGAATGAGGGCGCTGTTGCCGAGATTGTCGCGATGCTCGACAGCGCCCTTCAGCACGATCGTCACGATCTCCATGTCTTCGTGGCCATGTTCCGGGAGACCGGCGCCGGGGACGACGCGGTCTTCGTTGAGCACCCGGAGCGCACGGAATCCCATATGCTTGGGGTCGTTATAGTCGGCGAAGGAGAAGCTGTGGCGGGCGTCGATCTGCGCCCCCTGGTGATGGCCGCGGGCGCCGCGATCTCTGAACTGGATCATAGCTCTCTCCCGGAAGATGGAGCGCCGCCTGTCAGGCGGCGCTCCGGTCATTGTCAGGCGGCGTCGACGAGAACGATTTCGCTGTCTTCGATCGCGGTGACGCGCAGCACATCCATGTCGCTGATCGCAGCGCCGTCGCGGGCGTTCACCCGGACGTCCTCGATCTGAACCGCGCCCTTCGCCGGGACGAGATAGGCCTTGCGGCCCTTGCCCAGCGGATATTCGGCGGTCTCGCCCGCGCGGAGCGTCGCCCCGACTATGCGGGCATCGGTGCGGATCGGCAGCGCGTCATCGTCATTGTCATAGCCCGAGGCGAGCGTCACGAACTTGCCCGACCGTTCGCCCTTGGGGAAGGGCTTCGCGCCCCATTGCGGCGCTTCGCCCTCGCGGGTCGGGACGATCCAGATCTGGAAGATCTTCGTCGTGACATCCTCCAGATTATATTCCGAATGGCGGATGCCCGTGCCGGCGCTCATAACCTGCACGTCACCCGCTTCGGTTCGGCCCTTGTTGCCGAGGTCGTCCTGATGCGTGATCGCGCCTTCGCGGACATAGGTGATGATTTCCATGTCGCGGTGCGGGTGCGGCGGGAAGCCGGTTTGCGGCTGGATCGTGTCGTCGTTCCACACGCGCAGGTTGCCCCAGCTGGTGCGCGCGGGATCGTGATAGCCCGCGAACGAGAAGTGATGCTTGGCGTCGAGCCAACCGTGGTTGGCGCCGCCGAGGCTATCGAAAGGGCGAAGTTCGATCATTTTCTGTCTCCGTGGCGCACCGGGATCGGCCGCCGTTGAAGAGGATTTAGGGATTGCAGGCTATTTGGTTCAGTGGGATAAATTGCTTCGAAACGTTCGAGGAAATGGAAAAGTGAGTAATCCCGGTACGCCGACGCTGGACCAGCTTCGTATCTTCCTCGCTATCGTCGACACGGGCAGCTTTGCGGCTGCAGGGCGCCAACTAAACCGCGCTGTTTCGGTGATCAGCTATGGCATTTCCAATCTCGAGACGCAGCTCGGCCTCACGCTCTTTGAGCGCGAGGGGACGCGCAAGCCGCAGCTCACCGTCGCAGGCCGCGCCCTCCTGTCGGAAGCGCGCGCGATTTCGGTCGGGATCGACGGGCTGCGCGCCAAGGTCAAGGGGATGCTCGACGGACTGGAGGCCGAGGTCGATCTCGCGGTCGATGTCATGCTGCCGTCCGAGCGACTGGGCAAGGTGCTGCGCGCCTTTGCCGCCGAATTCCCGACGGTGCAGTTGCGGCTCCACGTCGAGGCGCTGGGGGCGATCACCGCGATGGTGCTCGATCACAAGGCGATCCTCGGCATCTCGGGGCCACTGGCCGCCGGGGTCGACGGGGTCGAATGCGTGGCAGCGGGGTCGATCGCAATGGTGCCCGTGGCTGCCCCCGATCACCCGCTCGGTCGGATGGAGCGTATCCCGCCGGGCGCCGGGCGCGACTATACGCAGCTCGTTCTGACCGACCGTTCGCGTTTTACCGAGGGGCGCGACTATTCGGTGATGAGCCCGAAGACGTGGCGGCTCGCCGATCTCGGGGCCAAGCATGCGTTGCTGCGCGAGGGGATCGGCTGGGGCAATATGCCGTTGCCGATGATCGAGCCCGATCTGGTCGCGGGAACGCTGGTGCAGCTTGCGATGCCCGATCATCCCGGCGGCACCTATCGCTTTGCTGGCGTCTGGCGCCGCGACACGCCGCCGGGGCCCGCTGCATCATGGCTGCTCGAACAGTTCGTCGAACTCGGCCAGCATGATGCCGAGCTCGCAGGGATGATCGACCTTTAGAGCTTCAGCATCGCCTCGGCGCCGACCATATGGATCGTGCGCGCGGGGCCGGTGTCGCGGATGAAAGCGCCCGGACGGAAGGCCGAGAGCGAGGCCGAGAAGGACAGCAGCGCGCTCGCCTGCCAGCCCGCCGAAATCTCAACCTGGTCGCCGATATGCAGGGCCTTGCTGACGCCCGCGGGGCGGATCGGCCCGCCAGGGATGTCGTAGATCCCGTCGCCGCGGGTCTGGCGCCAGAAGGAAGCCGCTGCGAGTTCGACGGTCATCCCCGATCCGAGATCGAAATCGACGCCCGGATGCAGGTTCATGATATTGCGCGGACCGATCGGCGACAGCTCGCCGAAATATTTGCCCTTCGGAAAGAGCGCGTTGAACGTGCCGAGCCGGCCGTCGGAGGGATCGCGGTCGCCGCTCGCGATATTGGCGCGGAGGCGAAAGCGCGGCTTGAACATTGCTTGCGGAAAGCGCCACGCGGTTTCGGTCGCGATCGACCAGGCGCGGATCGGCATGCCGTCGAACTGCCCGCACTGCAGCATCGCTTCCCAGTTCCAGCCGAGATTGCCGCGCTGGCCGAAGAAGCGGAGGCCGAACGTGTCGCGGTTCTCGTGCCCGCTGCGGTCGGCGAAGCGCGCCTCCTCATTCTCATAGCCAAGCCAATAGGCATCGATGCCGATGCCCTTCGCTGGCGAGAGCGTGGTGTACAGGCCGTCGAGACGACGTGTCTTCGACGTTGCGTCGTCGAAATCACCCCCGCCGATCGTGACCGGCCGCAGGTGGAAGGCGTCAATGCGCAGCGGGCCGTGCTCGCCGATCACGCGGACCCCGTCAAAGGCCTGCGGGATGTTCGGGCCATAGCGTATGCCGACGAGCCGCTCCGAACCGAGCGCCATCAACTCGCGTCCGCCGCGCAGCGTCAGCCTGGTGTCGTCGCCAAGGCCGAAGCGGATATCGGCGAAGCCCTGAAGCAGGTCGATCCCGGTCTCGTCGGCGGGGCCCTTGCCGGCGCCGACGCCACGGGCATAGCCGGCGATGCCCTGGACGAAGGCGCGCACCGGGCCGGCGTGAATATCCGCATGCGGCATAACGCGGAGCCAGAGATAGCCGTCGTCGGGCGCGGGCGGATCGCCCCAGAGGTTGTCGTCGAACCCCTCGAACCGCGCCCGCGCCTCGCCGCCCAAGGTGAGATAGGCCGAACCGTCCTGCGTCAGCGGAAGATATTTCGCCTTGCGCCACCCATCGCGCGCCGCGTCCGGGAGAACCGACCAATCCTCGTCGTAGCGAAGGTTCGTCTGCGGGGCCTCCTGCGCCGACGCGGCAAAGGGCAGCAGCGCGGCGAGGAGCGCGAGCGTGCGCATCAGCGGCGGGTGACGAAGTGGCGCACGACCGGCGGCGTATCGCCGGACTGGAACGCGCGCAGTGTTTCCTGCTGCACCCGGTCGGCATTGGTCACGCGGTCGTGCTGGCGCAGATGTTCGAGCCAGCTTTCGACGGTGAAGCTTTCGATCACCGTTCCGGGGTAGGCGGTGTCCTCGTAAATGCCCCAATGGATCGCACCATCGCGTCGGCGGATGCGGCGCATCTTCTGCATCTCGGCGAAGAAGACGGGCACCTGCGCCGGGTCGACGCGATATTCGACCGTTACCAGCACCGGACCGCTGTCATGCTCGATTGCGCCGTCGACGAGCGGTGTCGGCCAGTGCGAGGAGGGTGCGAGGTCGAGCGTGCTCGCCTTGTCGAACGGGAAGCGCCAGGCGAGCGCCAGCCCGGCGAGGGCGAGCAGCGCCGCCGCGACGAGCAGGGTCGACGGCACCCCGATGCGCGACGCGACCGAACCCCAGAGCGCCGATCCGCCCGCCATGGATCCTTGAAAAACGAGAAGGTAGATGGCGAGCGCGCGCGCCTTGACCCAGCCGGGCGAGGTCGCCTGCGCGCCGCCGTTGAGCGAGGCCATCATCGCGATCCATGCGAGGCCCGCGATGAACAGTGCAGCCGATGCGGTCCAGAAGCTGCTTGCCAGCGAGAGGGCGGCCATTGCTGCGGCAAGCAGGATCGAGGCGGCCAGTGTGATCGCGTTTGCGCCCATGTATCCGCGGAGCCGCGGCATCAGCATCGCGCCGCCGATCGCGCCGAGTCCCATGAAGGTCAGCAGCCCGCCATAGCCCGCTGGGCCGAGCCCGAGGTCGCGCCGCGCGATGATCGGCAGCAGTGCCCAGAGGCCGCTGGCAAAGAGGAAGAAACCGACCGAACGGATCAGCACCACCTGCAATTCGGGCGCGCGCATGGCGTAGCGCAGCCCCGCGCGCATCGCGCCGACCATATGCTCGGTGGGCAGGTGGCGGTCGGGAACGGCGCGGTGCCAGCGGAAGAGGACGATGATGACACCGACGACCGACAGCGCATTGACCGCGAAGACGGCGGCGGGCCCCGAGGCGGCGATGATGACGCCGCCGAGAGCCGGACCGATCGCGCGGGCGATATTGACCCCGAGCGAGTTGAGCGCGACCGCCTGTTGCAGTGCTTTCGGCGGCACCAGTTCGGGCACGATCGCCTGAAAGGCGGGCGCGGAGAAGGCCGCGCCGACCGCGATCAGCGAGGTGAAGACCAGCAGCACCCACGCGGTGGTGAGCCCCGACAGCGTGATCGCCGCGAGCCCGGCGGCGCCGACCAGCCCGAACAATTGCGCGCCGATCAGCAGACGGCGGCGGTCGACGATGTCAGCGAGCGCCCCGGCGGGGAGCGCCAGCGCGAACATCGGAAAGGTCGTCGCGGCCTGCACCAGTGCGACCATCAGCGGGTCGGGCGACAGCGAGGTCATCAGCCAGCCTGCGCCGACATCGTGCATCCAGGTGCCGACGTTGGAGACGATGGTGGCGATCCACAGCGCACGGAACACCGGGCTGGCGAGCGGGCGCTCGGCTGCAGGCGCGGGTGTGGCAATGGTGACGGTCACGCCTTGCGCTCCTGCAGGATGGCCGCGAGCATCAGCCCGCCGATCAGGCCGACATGCTCGAGGAAGGTGTTGCGCTCGTGGAAGCGCGCCACCGGATCGGCGACCTGCCAGAAGGGGTGCGCGATCAGCGTTGCGATCGCGGTGAAGACGCCGAGGGCGCCGGCACCGAGCCATGCCTGGCGGCGCAATATGACCAGAAGCGAGCCGCCGATCTGGACGAGGATCGTCGCCACGACGGTGAGAATCGCGGGTTCGAGCCCGAAATGCCGCGCTTCGCCGAGCGCACCGGGAAGGTCGAGGAGCTTGGCGACGCCGCTGGACCAATAGGGGAGGGTGAGGAGCGCCGAGGCGAAGGCCGCGAAGCGGCGGTCGCCGAGCAGACGGGCGATGAAGGTGGGGGTGTTCATCGGTCAGACTGCCCAGCAGCCGCAGCCCATCACGCCCCAGAAGCTCTGGACGTCGGCGGCGGGGACGTTGGCGCCGAGCGCCGCGGCATGGTCGTGGCCGTGGACATTGCAGGCGCTGGCGCAGCCGCACGCCGCCGCCATCTTCTGTGCGCCCTCCGGATGGCGATAATGGCCGCCGAAGGTCGCGAGGGGCGACCAGTCGGGCATCGGCTTCGGCAACGCGGGGGCGATCGGGCCATAGTCACCTTCGCCATGGACGATTTTGCCGCCGAGGATGGTGAGCACCGAACGGAGATGGACGATCTCGCTTTCGGCAACGCCGAAATAATCGTCCGAGAGCAGCGCGAGATCGGCGAGCTGGCCGGCCTTGATTTGCCCCTTCTTGCCGACCTCGTTCGAAAACCATGTGTTTTTCTCGGTCCACAGGCGCAGCGCGGTTTCGCGATCGAGGCGGTTGCGTACCGGATAGAGGGTGGTGCCGCCGAGCGTCTTGCCGGTGACGAGCCAAGAGAGCGAGACCCACGGGTTGTAGCTCGCGACGCGCGTCGCGTCGGTGCCTGCGCCGACGGGCAGGCCGGCATCCATCATGCGCTTGATCGGCGGGGTCGCCTCGGCGGCCTTCGCGCCATAGCGCTCGATGAAATATTCGCCCTGGAACATCATCCGGTGCTGCACCGCGATGCCGCCGCCCAATGCGGCGATGCGGTCGATGTTGCGCTCGCTGATCGTCTCGGCATGGTCGAAGAACCAGTTGAGGCCCTGAAGCGGGATATCCTTGTCGACCTTCTCGAACACGTCGAGCGCGCGCGTGATCGTCTGGTCATAGGTTGCATGCATCCGCCATGGCCATTTGCGCTCGGCGAGCAGGCGGACGACGGGTTCGAGGTCGCTTTCCATGTTTGCCGGCATGTCCGGCCGCTCGACGCGGAAATCCTCGAAATCGGCCGCCGAGTAGACGAGCATCTCGCCCGCGCCATTGTGGCGATAGGTATCGTCGCCGTCGCCGGGTTTCACCTGCGTCGACCAGGTCGCGAAGTCCTTCAGCTCTTCCTTCGGCTTTTGCGTGAAGAGGTTGTAGGCGATGCGCAGCGTCATCTCGCCATCCTGATGCAGCTTTTCGATGATCTGGTAATCGTCGGGATAGTTCTGAAAGCCGCCGCCGGCGTCAATCACGCTGGTGACGCCGAGCGAGTTCAGCTCGCGCATGAACTGCTTCGTCGAATTGACCTGATACTCCTCGGGAAGCTTCGGCCCCTTGGCGAGCGTCGAATAGAGGATCGTCGCATTGGGCTGCGCGAGCAGAAGGCCGGTCGGATTGCCCGCGGCGTCGCGGACGATCTCGCCGCCCGGCGGGTTCGGCGTGTCCTTGGTATAGCCGACGGCGCGCAGCGCGGCGGCGTTGAGCAGCGCGCGGTCATAGAGGTGGAGGATGAACACCGGCGTGTCGGGCGCGGCGGCGTTGATCTCCTCGATCGTCGGCAGGCGCTTTTCGGCGAATTGATGTTCGGTAAAGCCGCCGACGACGCGCACCCATTGCGGCGGCGGGGTGTTCGCGGCCTGCTTCTTGAGCATAGTCATCGCGTCGGCGAGGCTGGGCACGCCGTCCCAGCGCAGTTCCATATTATAGTTGAGCCCACCGCGAATGACGTGGATGTGGCTGTCGATCAGACCCGGGATCAGGCGTCGGCCCTTGGCGTCGATGACGGTCGCATCGGGACCGGCGGCGTCGCGGACGGCCTGTTCGCTGCCGACGCTCAGGAATTTGCCGCTGCGGATCGCGACCGCTTCCGCAAGCGGGTTGGCCTTGTCGAGTGTGGTCACTTTGGCGTTGACGATGATCAGATCTTTGGGCGGCATGGCGAAACTTTCCGAAGCGGTGAGAAGGGCGGCGGTGGCGGCGCCGGCGAGCGCCTGGCGGCGGGTGATCGGGTTCATGCGTCTTGTTCCTTCGCCGAGGCCGGAGTGCCGAGGATCTGCGACGTGCAATCATCCCGGATGTAGCGGGTGAGTTCGGTGCGGTCGGCGATCCGCTTAGCGACCGGCACGATCTGTTCGCCGAGGAGAATCCCAGCGAGGCCGACGAGCGCGACGATCGGAGGGGCGGGAGAACGGACCCCGATGAGGCCATAGACGAGGCCGGCAAGCAGCCCGGCGCCCAGCGAGATTAAGTAGATTTTCATCACTCCGTTCTCCCTTTTTCGCTTCAGGCGCGCGCGAAGGCGAGCAGGTCGGCGTTCAGGATGTCGGCGTTGACGGTCAGCATGCCGTGCGAAAAGCCGTTATAGATTTTCAGCGTTGCGTTCGGCAGGATTTCGGCCTGCAGCATGCCGGCATTCTTGTAAGGCACGACCTGGTCGTCGTCGCCGTGCAGCACGAGCGTCGGGACGGTGATCGCCTTGAGGTCGTCGGTCTGGTCGGTTTCCGAAAAGGCCTTGATGCCGTCATAATGTGCCTTGGCGCTGCCCATCATGCCCTGGCGCCACCAGTTGTCGATCACCGCTTCGTTGACCTTCGCGCCGGGGCGGTTGAAGCCGTAGAATGGGCCGGCCGCGATGTCGCGGAAGAAACTGGCGCGGTTGGCGGCGAGGCCGGCACGCAGCCCGTCGAACACCTCGATCGGAAGCCCGCCGGGGTAACGGTCGGTCTTGAGCATGATCGGCGGCACCGCGCTGACCAGCACCGCCTTGGCGACGCGGCCCTGGGGGATGCCGTGGCGCGCGACATAGGCCGCAACCTCGCCGCCGCCGGTCGAATGCCCGATGTGAATCGCATTGCGCAGGTCGAGATGGTCGGCGACCGCCGCGGCGTCGGCGGAATAATGCGCCATGTCATGGCCTTCGCTCACCTGTTCCGACCGGCCGTGGCCGCGGCGGTCGTGCGCGACCACGCGGTAGCCGTTTGCGAGGAAGAAGAGCATCTGCGCGTCCCAGTCGTCGGACGAGAGCGGCCAACCATGGTGGAACATGATCGGCTGGGCGTCCTTTGGACCCCAATCCTTGTAGAAGATGCCGGTGCCGTCGCTTGTGGTCACAAAAGCCATGGTGAATTCCTTCGGGTTCGAAAATCGATGATGGAGAGAGGGCCGGGCGGGCACCCGGCCCCCGAGGGTCTTAGTGGCCGCCTTCCGACGCGCCGAACATCGTCTTGGCATAGGTGATGCCAAGGCCATAGGCGCCGCCCCATTTGCGGGCGATGCCGGTGGTCAGGTCATAGGTTTCGGCGCGTGCCCAGTCGCGCTGAAGTTCGAGCAGATATTGCAGCGAGGTGATCGGCTTCGCGCCGGCCTGCACCATGCGTTCGACGGCGCGTTCATGGGCTTCTTCCGAAATGTCGCCGCTGGCATCGGTGATGACATAGGCCTCGAACCCCTGTTCGAGCGCCGAGAGCACCGGGCCGACGATGCAGACCGAGGTCCACAGGCCCGCGAACACCAGCCGGTCCTTGCCGATGCGGTTGACCTCGTCGATCACTGCGGCGTCTTCCCAGGTGTTCATGCTCGTGCGGTCGAGCAGCTTCTGGCCGGGGAAGGCTTCGGTGATCTCGTCGAACATCGGGCCCGAAAAGCTTTTTTCGGCGACCGTGGTCAGGATGGTGGGGACGTCGAAGCCGGCGGCGCCATTGGCGACGAGCGCGGCGTTGTTACGCAGCAGTTCGGCGGGGATCGACTTGGTGGCAAAGGCCATCTGCGACTGGAAATCGATGAGAACCAACGCGTGGTTGCTGGGATTCAGCAGGGCCTTGGCGGGGGTCGGGGTGGCTTTGATCGACATGGGTGACACTCCTGTTGGCTAAACTCTCTTCCCGATCCGGTCGGGATGAAGCCGGTTTACGCCGGAGTGTTTGTGCGAAACAGGCTGATAAAATTTTCCTCAATGTTCGATAAAATAGAAAAGATGGTGCCCGGTACGCGAAGGCCGCTTTTTGAGACTCGATTCCCGAAGCGGAACGGCCGCTACCGGCCAGTGGCGGCGGATTGCACTTCAATCCGCCGCCGGTCGGTTTGATCAATCGAATTTGACGAGATTGAGAGCCGGAAGCGGTCCGCCCGGAAACTGGACGAGTCGTGCGCCCACGGCAAGGCTGCCGAGATCGATCCCGGCGAAGCCGAGCCGATCGATCAACGCGCCGACCTCGGCCTTGGCCGCTGCATCGTCGCTCGAGTAGAAGAGCACGCGCTTGCCGCCTTCGCGCGCCGGATCGCCGGAGACGAGATGCGGCTGAAGATGGTTGAATGCCTTCACCACCCGGGCGCCTGGCACCATGTCGGCGAACACTTCCGACGACGCACGCCCGCCGAGATCGAAGGGCTTGAACAGCGGCGCCTCGATCGGATTGTTGGTGTCGACGACGATGCGGCCGCCAAAGTCGGGCAGGTCGGCGAGTGCTGCCGGGAGTTTCGACCAGTTCACCGCGACGAAGACGATGTCCTTTGCGGCGGCTTCCTCGCGCGTTCCGGCGGTGATCGTGGGACCGATGGCCGCGACGACCTCGGCTAGGCTTTCGGGGGCGCGACTGTTGGCGAGCGTGGCAGAAATCCCCTTGTTCGCGAGGGCGGTGGCGATGGCGCGGCCGATATTGCCGGCGCCGATGATACCGATACTGGACATGACGATAGTCCTTTCTGTTCAGGTCAGGCGGTCAGGCCGCCGTCGGCGACGATGTCGGCACCGGTGACGAAGGCGGCTTCGTCGCTCGCCAGAAAGGCGACGACGTTGGCGATTTCGGACGGCTGGCCGTAGCGGCCGATCGCCATGCCGGGACCGACGATCGCGGCGACGGGGCCGTCGGCGGGGTTCATGTCGGTGTCGGTCGGGCCGGGGTGGACGGTGTTGACCGTGATGCCCTTGGGTCCGAGATCGCGCGCGAGGCTGCGATTGAAGCCCGTGATGGCGCCCTTGGTCAGCGTATAGACCGACGCGGTGGGGAACGCCGCATAACGCGTCATCGACGAACCGATGTGGATGATGCGCCCGCCCGCCTTCATACGGCGCGCGGCCTCTTGCGTCGCAACGAAGACGCCGGTGACATTGACCGCGAGCATCCGCTCATAATCCTCGAACCGGAAATCCTCGATCGGCGCGTTGACCGCAACGCCGGCATTGTTGACCAGAATGTCGATGCTGCCGAAGGCTTCGGCGGTCTGGATCACCGCGGCGCGAACGGCGTCCGGGTCGCCCGCGTCGGCGGCGATGGCGATCGCCTGGCCGCCCGCCGCTTCGATCTCGGCGACGACCTCGGCGGCGCGATCGGGCGACGCGCTGTAGGTGATGGCGACGGCTGCGCCATCGGCGGCGAGGCGGCGGGCGATGGCGGCTCCGATCGAACGCGAGCCGCCGGTGACGAGGGCGGTTTTGCCCGTAAGGTTTTGGGTAGCTTTGGTCATGGTCTTCACTCCTTGTTGTGGGGTGAAGCCAGGATGGCGCAAAGTTTATGGCTCGATTAGTCGGTAATGATTTGCTATATATTCAATCATTGATTGAAAATGGAAACGCTCGCCAATCTTATATCCTTCGTTCGCAGCGCCGAACTGGGCAGTTTTTCCGAAGCCGCGCGCCGGCTGGCGCTCACCCCGGCGGCGGTGAGTCGCAACGTCGCGATGCTCGAACGTAATCTGGGGGTGCGGCTCTTCCACCGGTCGACGCGCCGGCTGGCACTGACCGAGGCTGGAGAAGCCTTTCGTCTGGCGATTGCAGGAAGCCTCGACGATATCCAGGCGGCAATCACGGGGATATCGTCGGACAGCGGCGAGCCGGCGGGGGTGCTGAAAGTCAGCATGGCGCCGACCTTTGGCGTCATGCACCTCCTGCCGATGCTGCCCGCCTTCCTCGCGCGTTATCCCCGCATCCGTCCCGAATGGCATTTCGAGAACCGGCCTGTCGACATCGTCGCCGAGGGTTATGACGCGGCGATCGGCGGCGGCTTCGACCTGTCGCCGGGAATCGTCGCGCGCACGCTGGCGCCCGCGCATATCGTCGCGGTCGCATCGCCCGCCTATATGGCGGGCCGCGTGGCGCCGGGCGATCCTGCCGGACTGACCGAGCTTGACGGCATCGTCATGCGCTCGCTCCAGTCAGGACGCATCCGCCACTGGACGATGCGCGATGCGGTCGGGAACGAGAGCGCGGCGACATTATGTGAGGATATCGTCGTCAACGATCCCGCAGCGATGCGCGAAGCCGCGCGGCTCGGGCTCGGTGTCGCGCTTCTCGCGATGCCCGATGTGCTGCCCGAACTCGAGAGCGGTGCGCTGGTGCGGCTGGTCCCACGCTGGTACGCCGACGCGGGTGCGATCTCGGTCTATTATGCGTCGCGCACGCTCCTTCCCGGCAAGACGCGCGCATTCGTCGATTGGGTCGCCGATGTTTTCAAACGCGAGCGGCTGGCCGAACGGTTTGCGGGTAGCTTGGGTAGTTGACCCTCAATCCAGGAAAGCCTGCTTTTTGATACCGGCTGGACAAAAGCGGCCAGATCGCAGCCGGCCAGATCGGTTGAGGACGCGGTTACAGGTCCCGCACGTGGAAACGCGTCAAATTGCTCAGGCTTCGTATTCATCTTGAGCGAGCTTGGCCTGTAGTCCTATCGTTCGGGCATCCGCAGTGGCGATTCCGGAGAAGGGCCGCCGGCCTTTGGTGAGAGGAGGCTCGATGGTTCGTCCCTTGATCGCGATGTCGATGACCTCGCTACTGATTTGGGCGATGCCAGCGTTGGGCCAGGCGCCGGCGCTTTTTGTCGATAACCGAAGCACGACCGCGAAAGCCGCCGAGAGACTGGAAGAACAGGACCGCGAGCTTGCTTTGCGGCTCTCGAAAATCCCGTCCGCCTCATGGTTCGCATACGGCTCGCCGGAGATCGTGGAAGAACAGGCTCGTGACATTGTCGGCCGCGCCTCCGTCCAAGGGCATATCCCTGTTCTGGCGATCTACAATATTCCGTACCGCGACTGCGCTCTCTATTCAGCGGGCGGGGCGGCCGACAGCAGGGCCTACCGCGAATGGATCCTCGGGGTCGCACGCGGGATCGGTGATCGCGCCGCTATCGTCATTCTCGAGCCGGACGGACTCGGCGTCATTCCATGGCATCGCACCCTTGCCGGCGATATCGAGGGCTGCCGGCCTGAGGGAAAGGACGAAGGCGCCGCAGCGCGGCGATATGAGGAACTGCGCAGCGCCGTCGCGATCCTGTCCAAGCGGCCGGGGGTTCGCATCTATCTCGACGGAACCGGCAGCAGCTGGTTGGCGCCCGGCGAGATCGCCAGCCGGCTAGTTAAGGCGGATGTCGCCAAGGTGTCGGGTTTCTTCCTCAACGTTTCCAATTTCGAGAGCGATGACCGGGTCATTCCCTATGCGCGCTGGGTCAGCGACTGCATCGCGCTCGTCACGCGAGGCAGGGTCGATCCGCGCGAATGTCCGAGCCAGTATAGCCCCGCCGTCTTCGACGACGAGAAGAGCTGGGCGGCGACCGACGAAGCCTACGATCGCCTGTTCGTGCGAACGGGGCTGAAGCGCGATCCCTCGCGTCAGAAACATGCCGTGATCGATACGAGCCGCAACGGTCGGGGATCGTGGAAGCCGCCGGCTGGCAAGTATCGCGACGCGGAGGTCTGGTGCAATCCTCCGGGCCGGGGGCTGGGCAGGCGACCTTCGCTTGAAAGCGGAAACCCCTATGTCGATGCCTTTCTCTGGATCAAGGTGCCTGGAGAATCCGACGGAGAATGTCTGCGCGGAACGGCGGGACCGGCGGATCCAGAACGCGGCGTCAAGGCCCCGCCTGCGGGACAATGGTTCCCGGCGCAGGCGCGCGAACTGATCGCGCTGGCAGAGCCGCCGCTACCAGCTGAATGACCGGCGCGTCTAGTTGGCCGGCGGTGCGGTCGAGGCGCGAACGAGCAATTCATGGGCATGGTCGCGCCGCTGCGATCCGGAGACATCGCTCTTGCCGTCGAGCGCTGCAATCAGACGGTCGGCGGCGTCCCACGCCATCTGCCGAACCGGCTGATTGACGGTCGTGAGCTGCGGCCATGCGGTCCGCGAAACCTCGGAATTGTCAAAGCCTGCCACCGAAAGGTCGCCAGGCACGGCAAGGCCGAGATCGCGCGCCGCCGCGATGGCGGCTGCCGCCATATCGTCATTCTGCGCGAGAATGGCGGTCGGACGAGGGGATTGCGCGAGAAGCTCGCGCGCAGCGCGGTAGCCGACATCATAGGTGAAGTCGCCGGTGACGACCAGCCGCTCGTCGATGGGCGCGCCTGCGTCGCCGAATGCGCGCCGATAGCCCTCCATCCGGCCGAGGCTGGCTGCGTGCGACGGATCGCCGAGGATGATACCGATACGCCGATGGCCGAGCGACAGGAGGTGCGCCGCGACATCCTGGCCCGCGGCCGCTTCGTCCATCGTGACAACGATGCCGCGGTCGAGTTCGCTGTGCGGGGTGATCCGGCCATAGGGCAAATTGTGCCGTTCGAGCATGTCGAGCAGCGCCGGCTGGTCGCAGGCCGGGGGCGCGAGGAGAATGCCGTCGAGGCCGGCGCGCAGCAGGAGCCTCCCCAGCTCCTCGGGCCGGCTCGCGACATGATTGAAGGGGAGGACCACAAGACGGTAGCGTCCGTCCTCAAGACGCCCCAGCGCCCCATTTTGCAAATCGACGACATAGCTCGGACTCGGGCGCTCATAAGTCAGACCGATAAGATAGGAGCGCCGCGCGATCAGGCTCTGGGCGGCGAGATTGGGATGATAGTCAAGTTCGGCCGCAGCTTCCTTGACCTTCTGACGCACCGCCTTGCTGACGTGCGGGGCATCGTTGAGAGCGCGGGAGACGGTCTTCGGCGTGACGCCGGCCACGCGCGCGATGTCGACGATCGTGGTTCGTTTGGAAATCTGCCCCTCCCGTCCTCGCGCAGGCCGCTCGATATCGCCCGATAGCGTGCAATTTCAAGCCTCATAGCGGCTCGCTTGACTTCTGTCGATGCACGGCAGTAAACGTTGACCGAGAATCGGTAAACGTTGACATAAAATAGGGGAGAGGGAATGAATTTGCCGCGCGGGGCTGTCATGGCGCTCGGGGTCACGTCGCTTGCGACGCTGGCGTCGGCCTCCTTCATCACGATCGCCGCTGCCCAGGCACCGGTCGCTGCCCAGGCACCGGTCGCCGGCACCGCGGCGAGCGCTGAGGCGAACCCCGGCAACTGGCCTGCGCGCGCCGCGACGCTCGCGCCCGATCCCGCGATCGAACGGCGCATAGACGATCTGATCGCGGCGATGTCGCTCGAGCAGAAGGTCGGCCAGATCATCCAGGCCGATATCGGCAGCGTCACCCCTGAAGATGTCTATCGCTATCATCTGGGCTCGGTGCTCAACGGCGGCAATTCCGATCCGGGAGGGCGCTACAACGCACCGGCAAAGGATTGGCTGGCGGCGGCTGACGCCTTCTACGCCGCTTCGATGAAGCCTTACGGCAAGCTGCCGCGCATTCCGGTGATCTGGGGTAGCGACGCCGTCCATGGTCACAACAATGTCGTGGGCGCGACGCTGTTTCCGCACAACATCGGGCTCGGTGCGGCGCGCAATCCCGATCTTATCCGACGTATCGGCGAGGCCACCGCCATCGAGATGCGTATCACGGGGCTCGACTGGACCTTCGCGCCGACGCTCGCGGTCGTGCGTGATGACCGCTGGGGCCGCACCTATGAGGGCTTCGGCGAAACACCCGAAATCGCGACAAGCTATGCCGCACCGCTGATCGAGGGTCTGCAGGGCAAGATCGGCGACAAGGACTGGCTGCGTGGCCCGCACATCATTGCCACCGCCAAGCATTTCCTTGGCGATGGCGGCACCCACGGCGGCAAGGACCAGGGCGATGCGCAAATGCCCGAGGCGCAGCTGCGCGATCTCTTCGGTTCGCCCTATCTTCCGGCGCTCGACGCCGGTGTGCAGTCGGTGATGGTGAGCTTCTCGAGCTGGAACGGCGTCAAGATGCACGGCAACCGCTCGCTGCTGACCGGCGTCATGAAGGACCGCTGGAACTTCGATGGATTTCTCGTCGGCGACTGGAACGGCCACGGGCAGGTCGCGGGCTGCACCGCCACCGACTGCGCGGGATCGGCGATCGCCGGGCTCGACATGTATATGGCGCCCGACAGCTGGAAGGATCTGTATCGCACCACGCTCGCGCACGCGCGGGACGGGAGCCTGCCGGTCGCGCGGCTCGACGATGCCGTGCGCCGGATCCTGCGGGTCAAAATCCGAGCCGGAGTTTTCGAGGCCGGCAAGCCATCCTCGCGGCCCTATGGCGGGCGCTTCGAATTGCTCGGCGGTCAGGAACATCGGGCGCTGGCCCGCGAGGCGGTGCGCGAGTCCCTTGTGCTTTTGAAGAATGCCGGGGCATTGCTACCGTTGAAGCCGGGCACCAATGTCCTCGTCGCGGGCGATGGCGCCGACAATCTGACCAAGCAGACGGGCGGCTGGACGCTCAGCTGGCAGGGGACAGGGACCAAGCGGACCGATTATCCCAATGCGCAATCGATCTGGGAAGGTATCGACGCCGAGGTGAAAGCCGCCGGCGGTTCGGCCACCCTCTCGGTCGAAGGCCGCTATAGCCAGAAGCCCGACGTCGCGATCGTCATATTCGGCGAGGATCCTTACGCCGAATTCCAGGGCGACCGTCCCGATGTCGGTTACGACGATGCGAAAAATCTGGCCCTGCTGCGCTCGCTCAAGGCGGCAGGCATCCCCACCGTCTCGGTGTTCCTTTCGGGGCGCGCAATGTGGGTCAATCCGTTCCTCAACGCCTCGGATGCCTTCGTCGCGGCCTGGCTTCCGGGCTCCGAAGGCGGCGGCGTCGCCGACCTGCTTTTCGGCAAAGCCGATTTTCGCGGCAAGCTGCCCTATAGCTGGCCGAAGGCGAGCGACCAGACCGCGGTCAATGTGGGCGATGCGGATTATGATCCGCTTTTCGCCTATGGCTTCGGATTGACGTTTGCGGACGAGGGGGATCTTGCCCTTCTGCCTGAGGCTCGCTCGGGTGCGGCCGCAGCCGACCCCGGCTTGCTATTCGGCGCCGGAAAGCCCGGCAGCGGACGCCGGCTGATGCTCGGAGCTCCCGGCGCGCTTTCCACCAATCCCGGACCCGAGCTCATCGAAGCGCGCGGCGCCGATCGCACCGCGCAGGAGGATTCGATGCGGCTTCGGTGGACCGGCGCGGGGCCCGCCGTCGCTGCGATCGTGCAGGACGCACCCGCCGACCTGTCGCGCCAGTCGAACGGCGATCTCGCGCTCGAGCTCGAACTCCGGGTAGACAGGCCGCCGTCGGCCGACGTGAACCTGATCATGGGGTGCGGCGCGCAGTGCGCGGGCGGCTTCCCCTTGCGGGCGATGCTCGCCGAGGCCGCGAAAACCGCGAAATGGACGCGGATCGCGATACCGCTGCGATGCTTCGAGAAGGCCGGCGTCGATATGACGCGCGTCGAAACGCCGTTCAGCATAGCGACCTCGGGAACGCTCGATCTGGTCCTGTCCTCGGCGCGGATCGTCTCGCCGTCGGGGCCGGCACTGCAATGCAAATAAGACTGATGGTAGGGAGGATGACATGAACAGGGGTAAATTGATGCGCACCGCGCTGCTGGTGCTGCTTTCGACGGCCGCGGCGCTGCCCGCCCACGCGCAGGAGGCCGGGCCAGGGGATAGCGCGAGCGAGGACCGCGACGAGATCATCGTCACCGCGAACCGCCGCGCGGAAAATTCTCAGGACGTCTCGGGCGTCGTTCAGGCGCTAGGCGCAGATCAGTTGCGTCAGGACGGCATATCCGAACTGCGCCAGCTCCAGGTCGCAGTGCCGGGTCTCAGCATTGCGAACCAGGAAGGCAATGTCGAAATCTTCATTCGCGGCGTCGGTTCGGCGAACAACACCGAGCTCGGCGATCCGGGCGCCGCGCCGCATCTCAACGGAACCTATATTCCGCGCCCGCGCGGACTCGGTCTTATGTTCTACGACCTCGACCGCGTCGAGGTGAACAAGGGGCCGCAGGGGACGCTCTACGGCCGCAACGCGCTGGCGGGGACACTCAACATCATCACCGCGAAGCCGCGCCTCGGCGAGTTCGGTGGCTATGCGCAGGCCGAAATCGGTAATCGCTCGTCCTACGGCGCCGAGGGGGCGATCAACATTCCCTTGGGCGACACCTTCGCGCTCCGCGCGGCGGGCTATTATATCAACCGAGACTATGGCTTCAAAAATGTCTCGACCGGCGCGCCGGCGGGCGGCCTCAAGCCGGCAGGCCTTGAGGAAAATTACGCCGGACGCCTGTCGCTGCTCTGGGAACCGAGCGACCGGCTCAGCATCTCGATCGTCGGCGACTATGGCAAGGAGACGGGCACCGGCTATCCGGGCGCCAACATCTTCAGCGCTGTCGTCGGAAGCGGCCTCCGTCCCGACAAGCTCAATCTCAAGCATGTCGTCTACCGCGGTCTGCAGGGCGACATGGAAAATGAGCTCTGGGGTATCCAGGGCAAGATCAACTATGATTTCGGGAGCTTCGGGGCCGAACTGACCGGCAGCTATCGTTCGGTCGATTTTTACCAAGTCAACGCTTCGAGCGACGGTATCGATTTCCCGGGGCGCGACCTCTCGGCGGTCCAGTATGACAATTATTCCGGCAATTTCTGGCAAACCAAATCGAAGAGCCAGGTCTATGAGGCGCGCCTGTTCGCGAACGACGACCAGGCCCTGCGGTGGAACCTCGGTGCCTTTTATTTCAAGGAAGACCAGGCGGTCGGCTATCTCGCGCTCGCCGACCGAGGTTACTGCTGCTACTCGGCCACCGAGTTCACCATGCCCGACGTGAACGGCGAGAGCTATGCCTTCTACGCCGACGGCACCTATGATGTGGCCGATCGTCTGCGTTTCCTCGCGGGTATCCGCTACACCAAGGAAAAGAAATCGCGCTACGGCATCGGCGGCAACTGGGCGCTGACGCTCGGCGGCGAGAACTTCGATTGCTGCTTCGCGACCCGCGTCGGTACCGAGGGCTTTCGGCCCGCGCTGCTCGACCGCCCCACTTTCGATGTCAGCAATATCACGACCCCGCAGGGCATGGCGCAGTTCCTGATCGAAGGGATTAAAACACCGGGTTTGCGCGACACGCTGATCGACCAGATCGGCGCGATCGCCAACGGCAGCAATCCCAACGGCACCTGCATCGACCGGCCCGATATCGACAATGGCTTCGTCAACTGCCCGGCGCTTAACCCGTCGAACACCAACGGCGGTTTCAGCTACGCGAACCTGACGATCCCAGGCCAGCAGAGCGGCGGCTCGAAGTTCGATTTCATCGATTGGCGGCTTGGCCTCGAATATGACCTCAGCGACGACAATATGCTCTACGCGAAGGTTTCGACGGGTCATAAGTCGGGCGGGTTCAACGACAGCTTCAACGGCTCGCCGATCCCCGAGACCTTCAGCCCGGAAAGGCTGCTCGTCTATGAAATCGGCACCCGCAACAGCTTCGATTTCTTCGGACGCCGCGCGGTCTTCAACCTCACCGGCTTCTATTACGACTATTCGAACCAGGTCTTCCAGGACCTCACATGCATCAATCTCGACAGCACCCAGACGCCGCCGGTGTGCAACGGCTATTCGCTGGTCAACCGCAACATCGGCGCCTCGCGGATCTACGGCGCCGAGGCCGAGATGCGGTTCAAGCTGCCGGGCAATTTCGGGCTCGATATCAATGCCGCCTATCTCGACACCAAGGTCACCCGCGGCACTGTCGCTGACGCGCGCGCGCAGGACTTTGGTGCCGGCGGCAATTCGCCGCTGATCAGCCTCGTCGGCAATCGTCTGCCGCTCGCGTCGAAAATGAACATCAGCGCGCGGCTGTCGCAATGGTTCGACGCGGGACCTGGCCGGCTCGACTGGCAGGCGCTGCTGAACTACCGCTCGTCCTATTTCCTCAGCCAGTTCAACGAGGATGACATCGTCTTCCTGAGCGGGGCTCGCCAGAGCGCGCTGGCGGCGGGCTTCCCCGACCGGCAGAAGGGCTATGCGACGCTCAACCTCGGGATCGGCTACACGATCGACAATTTCCGCCTCGAAGCCTGGGCGAGCAATTTCCTCAACGAGGAGGTGTCGCAAAAGGCGCTCGTCGGATCGTCGCTCAACATCCGCTTCCTCAATGACGCGCGCAGTTACGGCCTGCGTGTTCGCGTGAGCTTCTAGAAAAAGGGGCGCAGCCGTCCGGGCCGCGCAATGGCGCGGACGGCTGTAATTGGATGTGCGCCGGCGGCCGCGTGAAGTTCGCTCATGAATCTGATAATGATGATGACGAGAAGGCACCTCATATGCATTGTCGGAACGGCCGCGTTTTACGCTCCGCAATAGAAAGCTGCCAGTCCGCTAACAGCCGGGCGTGCTCGCAATTCCTGACCACCTGCCGGGCATAGGATCTAGCTTAAAAGCGAAACGTGCCCTCAAAGCCGAACGTACGCGGCCGCACCGTCGAGACGTCGCCCGGCGTCGTCGTATCATTCGGGCGCGGGATGACCTGCAGCAGCGGGGCGCCGTTGAAGACATTGTCGACATAGGCGCGCTGCCCAGGCCAGGCACGCATCTGCCTTCGATATTCGAGTGCCGAATGCCAATCTCCGACCATCTAGAAGCTGATCGTCGCGTTAAGCGAATTATAGAGCGTATTTCCTCGGGTGGTCACGTTCGGTGCATCGCGAAGGAAGTGGCCCTTCGCGAGAAATAGGCCGTTCCATTCGAGGCGGAGGTGCTTCGGGATGAGCCAGTAGCGGACGCGGGCCTCGATCTGGTGACCGGCAAAGCGGCCCGAACGCCCCGATGCATCGCGCGCGCCCGTTGTGGAAAAGCTGTCATAGCGCGAGGCGAGCCAGAGCGGGCGGTAGGCGGCAAAGGCATCGATACGCCTGGAGGGTGTTGCCTCGACGCGCAGGCCGGTCGCGACAATATTGGTGCGCCCGACCGCATTGTAGAGACCGGCAGGCGCAAGATCGGCCCGCCGCATGCCGAACAGCGTGTCGAACCGGGTGAACTTGCCGCCCCGCCCGTCGCCGCTCGCATAGTCGAACTCGAACGCGATCCGCGGCGACCAAGGATGCTTGAAGGTATAGCCTGTTTCCAGATGCGCGAACCACGCCGAGACGTCGAGCTTGGCGGTGGTCGGTGCGAGTGACGAGCTGACCGATCCGAACTGGTAAATGGTCTCGCTCTCGAAATCGGCGCGGCCGGCGGCGGGGTCGCGGATGACGCGTAGACCGACCGTATCGAGCGAGCGGTCGCGCGTCGCGAGCTTTGGGGAATCGCGCTCGCCGAGATGATAATAGGAGAGTTCGACGGCGCCGCGCTTGCCCGCGAGCTTCCTCGTGATGAGTCCGCCCCAGAGGACAAGGTCGAGATTCTCGCGATCAAATTTGACGCGGTTGTCGACGATGTCGGGGCGGTTGTCGGGAATGCGGACCTGCGGCAGCGTGTAGATCAGCGTCGCCGACAGATCGTTCGGCAGGCCAAGGTCGGCGCGGACGCCGGTATAGCCGTTAGTCGTGTTGCGATAATCGTCGGCGGCGACGAGGCGACGCGATCCGAGATTGAGCGTGAAGCGGCCGGCCTGAAGGCCGAGCTTCGTCCCCGTCCCGAACGCGTCCGGCGCCTCATAGCCGACATAGGCCTGCACCAGTTCGAGCGTGTTGACTTCGCCGGTTGTGATCGGCGTCCCCGCATCGCCACCATAGACGCGGCTGTCGTAGAGCTCGGCGCCGAGCCTCAGCCTTCCCGTGCGGTACTCGCCGGTAACGATCGTGCGGATGTTGAAGAGATCGTCGGACTCGTTGAAGCCCGTGCGGGGCTGTCCTTCGATCGTTTCGTAGCGCAGCCGCGTATTGGCGCTCAGCGTCAAACCGTCTTCGGCGTAGGCAGGGGTAGCGACGAGTAGCAGAGTGGCAAAAGAAAAGCGCTTCAAACAGACCTCCTCATCCCCGCGCACGCGGGGACCAAAAGGCAACGCTTGAGCGCTCGCTGCGCTTGTCCGGGAGGTTGCTCCGCCCCGGTGGGGAATGCCTAATGGACGTCGAACGCTGGCACAAGCGAGATCATATTGGCCAACAGCAAGGCCAGCTTGGATCGATGGGTGGAAGGGTGAGGGCGGCGGTCGCCCGCCGCCCTCCTGCAATCAGAAGTCCATCGCCGGCATCGGCGCGGCCTTTTCCTCCTTCGGCAGCTCGGCGACGAGCGCCTCGGTTGTGATCAGCAGCGAGGCGACCGAAGCGGCATCCTGCAGCGCGGTTCGCACGACCTTCGCGGGGTCGATCACGCCCGCCTTGACGAGGTCCTGATACTCGCCAGTGGCGGCGTTGAAGCCCCAGCTATACTCCTCGCTTTCGAGGAGCTTGCCGACGATCCACGCGCCGTCCTCGCCGGCATTGTCGGCGATCTGGCGCGCCGGGGCGCGAAGCGCGCGGCGAACGATGTCGATGCCCGACTGCTGGTCGTCGTTCGCGGCCTTGAGGCCTTCGAGCGCCTTCAGCGAGCGGAGCAGCGCGATGCCACCGCCTGGAAGAATGCCTTCCTCGACCGCCGCGCGCGTCGCGTGGAGCGCGTCGTCGACGCGGTCCTTCTTCTCCTTGACTTCGACCTCGGTTGCGCCGCCGACGCGGATGACCGCGACGCCGCCCGCGAGCTTGGCAAGCCGCTCCTGCAGCTTCTCGCGGTCGTAATCGCTTGTGGTCGTCTCGATCTGCTGGCGGATCTGCGCGACACGGCCATCGATGTCGGACTTCGAGCCGACCCCGTCGACGATCGTCGTATTATCCTTGTCGATGACGACCTTCTTCGCGCGCCCGAGCATGTTGATCGTGACGCTCTCGAGCTTGATGCCAAGCTCCTCGCTGACGACATTGCCGCCGGTGAGTACCGCGATATCCTCAAGCATCGCCTTGCGGCGGTCGCCGAAGCCCGGCGCCTTGACGGCGGCGACCTTGAGCCCACCGCGCAGGCGGTTGACGACGAGCGTCGCGAGCGCGTCGCCCTCGACATCCTCGGCGATGATCAACAGCGGCCGACCCGACTGGACGACGCTCTCGAGGAGTGGCAGCATCGCCTGCAGGTTCGAGAGCTTCTTCTCGTGGATGAGGATGTACGGATCGTCGAGCTCGACCTTCAGCTTCTCGGCATTGGTGATGAAGTAGGGCGAGAGATAGCCGCGATCGAACTGCATGCCCTCGACCGTCTCGAGTTCGGTCGCGAGGCTCTTCGCTTCCTCGACGGTGATCACGCCCTCGTTGCCGACCGTCTCCATCGCCTCGGCGAGGATTCGGCCGACCTCTTCGTCGCCGTTGGCTGAAATCGTCGCGACCTGCGCGATCTCGCTGTTCGCCTCGACCGACTTGGCATGCGTCTTGAGATCCTCGACGACGGTGGTGACGGCAAGGTCGATCCCGCGCTTGACGTCCATCGGGTTCATGCCCGCGGCGACCGCCTTCGAGCCTTCGCGGACGATTGCCTGCGCGAGCACGGTCGCGGTCGTGGTCCCGTCGCCGGCCTTGTCGTTCTGCTTCGACGCGACCTCGCGCAGCATCTGCGCGCCCATATTCTCGAACTTGTCGGCAAGCTCGATTTCCTTGGCGACGGTGACGCCGTCCTTGGTGATGCGCGGCGCGCCGAAGCTTTTCTCGATCACGACGTTGCGGCCCTTCGGCCCCAGCGTGACCTTCACTGCATTCGCAAGCGTATCCACGCCGCGCAGCATGCGATCACGCGCGTCCGACGCAAATTTCACTTCCTTGGCAGCCATTTGTACCTCCTTCTTGATATCCTTTCAGTTGCTGTATGAGTGGGCGTTACGCCGCCTGCTTGAGCGCCTCGGCCTGCTCGATGACCCCGAGGATGTCGCTCTCCTTCATGATGAGCAAATCCTCGCCGTCGATGCGCACCTCGGTGCCCGACCATTTGCCGAACAGAATCCGATCGCCGGCCTTGACGTCGAGCGCGGTGACCGTGCCGTCCTCGGCGCGGACGCCCGGACCGACGGCGACGACTTCGCCTTCCTGCGGCTTTTCCTTGGCGGTGTCGGGGATGATGATGCCGCCCGAGGTCTTCTCCTCGGCTTCGATGCGGCGGACGACCACACGGTCGTGCAAGGGACGGAAATGCATGCATAACCTCCATGTTGCATAACGATATGATAAGCCGGCGCGCCTGTCCGTGACGCGCGGCGCCGATGAGCTAGGAAGCGATATTTTTCGCTTCAAGAGGTCCGGCGAAAATTTTTTGATGACGGTTCTGGCGCGAAACAAATGCCCTTTATCAAGAGGCTGACACCTCTTGACTCGACTCGCTTCCTTTCCAAAATCTCTGGTCGCGGCAGCCTGCCGCACGACAGGAAAGGAAAGGCTACAAGGAAGGAGGCACGATCATGTCCGAGCCATTTTCCCGTTTTCTTCACCCCTTTGACGTGGCGCGTCACCCGAGCCTCGAACCCGAGGTCAAGCGCGCTCTCCTGGCATCCTGGGCATCGGATCGCGCGGCGGTCCGCAACAAGCCCGCGCTCCGCAAGCCGCCCGGCGCGCGCCGCGCCGTGCCGGTCGACGATGTGCTCGCCGCGCTTCGGTCGCTCGACAGCGGCGAGGCGCGCGCGCCATGACCGACCGGGCGCTGCTCGCGCAGATGGACGGCTATGGGCTGACAACCGCCGAGATCCATTATTACCGGCCCGACCATCCCTCGCTGCTCCAGCTTTTCGTCTGGCAGGATTATGATCTGCCGCCGGACTTTCCGGTGCTGTTCGATTTTCTTGCCATGTGGCGGCGGCGGATCGAGGCCGCGCTCCATTCGGTGCGGATCGCGCATGACTCGTTGATCGGACCCGCCGAGTGGCGCGCGGCCGACATCCTGCGATCGATCGATTGAGATCGCGGCGGCGGCCGCCATTGTCCGGCGGTTGAGTGCATTCTGGTATTGAAGGGCGGGGCCACCGCTGAACGGCAGTCCCGCCCGATGTTACGCTTTTTCCAGCTTCTTTTCGTTCGACGATCCGATCCGGCGCGGCTCGGTGTTGCTGCCGCCGATCTCGATCTTGCGCGGCTTCATCGCCTCCGGAATCACGCGATTGAGCTCGATTGCGAGCAGGCCGTCGGCAAAGCTCGCGCTGCCGACCTCGATATAGTCGGCGAGCTGGAAGCGCCGTTCGAAGGCACGGCGCGCGATGCCGCGGTGAAGATAGGTGCTCTTCGCTTCGTTTTCCGCCGGTTTGCCCGAGACGGTGAGCTGGTTCTGCTGCGCGACGATGTCGATATCGTCGGGCTTGAAGCCCGGAACCGCCAGCGTGATGCGGAAGCGGTCATCGGCCTCGCGCACGATGTCGAAAGCAGGAAAGCCGTCCGACGTCTCGCCGCGCTGCCCCTTCTCGAGCAGGTCGAAGAGGTGATCGAAACCCACCGTCGAGCGTCGGTAGGGGGTGAAGTCAAAGTCGGTTCTCATTTCCAAATCCTCCTGATTGAAGCAATTCGGGCATGAGATGCGCCGGGACTTAGAGCCGGCGCTCTCTATGTCCTTCGGACCCGGAAGTCCGGTGTCCGGGAAAAAATTAGGAAGCCATTTTTTTGGTTTCAAGAGGTCGCGTGCATCAGATTTCGATTAGGACAGCTTGTGAAAATTTGCGGTGCCAAATGGCGGGGTCGCGCCGCGCGCGGCCCGGCTATCGGGGTCATCTATCAGATGCCGTGAACGTGTAGCACTTCATGACCATAGTAGGTGGCTGCTTCCGACCCACAGAATTCCGCAATATAGCCGTCCGGTCGAATGAGGACATGATCTCCGGCGGCGCGCATGATCTGTGTCGCGCCGCCGTGGCGCATGGCTTCATAAAGGCGACGGCCGTCGGCGAGGCGTTGATCGGGCATGCGATCGCCTGCATTAAGCCCCTCACGAGCCAGCCCGCCCGCCAATGGGCCGCCAGCATAGCTCAGGCCCAACTGGTTGGTGAGGTCGCCCCGGGACTTTGACACGGTCATGTGCAATTTGCTTGTCAGGTCGAGCATTGCGGCCGCGACGGGCAGCCGCTCGGCTTCATAAGTATCGAGGATTGCCGGGTCGCGTGTCCTGATCGCCGAGACCAGTTTCCAGCCCAGGTTGAACGCATCCTGCATTCCGGTGTTGAGCCCCTGCGCGCCGGAAGGTGGATGGATATGCGCGGCATCGCCGGCAATGAACACACGCCCTACGCGATAGCGGTCGACCATGCGGGTTTGATGCGTATACCGCGACTGCCACACGAGCTTGCGAACGCGCTCGCCGCACATGCGGGCAACGCCAGCCTCCAACCCGTTCGCGGCGATGGATTCGGGCGCCTGCAGCTGGAACAGTTCACCGCCGGGCAGCGGAGCAAGGCTATGCAGACCACCTCGCCACAGCGGATAGGCGTGCCAGAATTCGGGGTCGAGATTCTCGATCTCCAGGTCGGCAACGATACTGGTCTTCGTATCGACATTCGATCCGAGCAGTTTCAAGCCAAGAAGGCGCCGGGTCGCGCTGCGCCCCCCGTCGCAGGCGACCGCATATTCGGTCATCACCACCTCGCCGGTGGTGAGCGTCACCTTCACGCCGCCCGTTGACTGGGAGAGCGCCTCTATCCCGGTGCCCAGTTCGACCTTCCCACCTAGCGTCTCGACCCTGGCGCGCAATATCCGTTCGGTGTGCGACTGGGCCAGCATCATCAGGTTCGGGAAGGGGCGGTCTTCCGAGGCGGGGTAGCGGGAGCCCAGCGACCACGCTCTGATCCCGATCGGACCGAAATGGAGCTTGATGAAAGGGTATAGGGTCGCGCTCGACATCACGTCGTCGGCCAAGCCCGCCATGTCGAGCAGTTCGAGCGTGCGGGGCTGTATACCCTTTCCCCGCGCACCGCCGAAATATTGCTCGGCGATATCGACAATGCGTACTGCGACACCGCGGCGCAGAAGTTCGATGGCAAGCGTCAGGCCGGTCGCGCCGGCCCCGATTATCATGACCTGCGGCATGTTCGGCTCCATATATGTGTATTTTGCATATATATGGAGCTAGCAAGGAAGCGGTTGCCTGACAACGGAAATATGCATAACGCATACATATGGACTGGACAGACCGACTGCACCGTTCGCTGATCACCGTCGCGGACCTCGTCAACCGGCACGATGTCGACGCGCGAATAATCGCCGCGGCGGGTGTCAAACTGGACCGGGCATTGTTCCCGCTGCTCGCTCGGATAGCGATGAGCCCCGACATAAATGTCGCCGAACTGGCGAACGTCGTGGGCCGTGACCATTCGACCGTCAGCCGCCAGATCGTCAGGCTCGAACAGCTCGAACTGGTCATCCGGACCGTCGACCCCGATGACAGTCGCGCACGCCGCCTGACGCTGAGCGAGCAGGGCAAAGCCATGATGGCCAGGATCGAACCGATACGCCGGCAGTGGATCCAAGACCATTTTCGGGATTGGAACAAAAGCGACCGCGACCGCCTCGTGCAACTGCTTCAGGAGATGGTCAGAGGGATCGGATGATTCATTTTCGGCATTGCGAACGAGCCAATGTATCGTCGGCGAATCGATGCGTTTTCAGGTGACCGACAGTCAAAATCGGATTGCTGTCCAATCGATGTGGAACGTCTGCTTGCCCCGGTTTCGACTTGGCAGCTGCCAGTCCGCCATCGGCCAGGCCCGATCGCAGACCGGAGCCGGGTGCCGAGATTGAATAGCATGATCGAGCGCGCTGGCATCACACCGCGCGAGCTGCTCCGCGAGAAAGGCACGCCTTACGCTGACCTCGGCCTCGACGACGAAAGCTTTGGCGACAGCGCGCTCATCGATGCGATGACGGCGCATCCGATCATCATCAACCGCCCGCTCGTCGTGTCGCCACTCGGGGTCAAACTCTGCCGGCCGTCCGAAACGGTGCTCGACATCCTCCCCGCACGCCAGCTCGGCGCTTTCGACAGGGAAGATGGCGAACGGGTCGTCGATGCCGCCGGCAATCGCGTCGAGGCTTGAGAGCTTCATGACCACTGCCGCCAAGTGCGAACGCCTGACGAATGACGGGGAGGGCATGCCGCTCGAGTTCGGCGCGATCGCCAATGCCCGAGAGCATCAGCAGCTTGGGCCGCGCGCGCGATCCTCCTCAAGGCGGCGCGAGCCGTCCGGCGGCGAAGTCGCGTGCGAGCGCGATAAAGGCCTGGAAGGCGGCGGAGGAATTGCGCCGATTGGAATAGTAGAGGCACAGCGGCGCAAGCGGCGGTGTCCAGTCTTCGAGAATGCGGATGAGTCGGCCCGCCGCGATGTCTTCCCGCACATCGGCTTCCATGAAATAGCCTATCCCCACCCCGTTCATCGCCGCGATCCGAGCCAATGAGGGTTCGTCGAGGGTAATCGGGCCCTCAACGTCGAGCTGCAGTTCTTCGCCCGCCCTCTCGAACCGCCATCTGAGCAATGCACCATTGGGAAGCCGCCCCCTGATGCAGGGGTAGCTAAGCAGCTCCTGCGGCACTTGAGGGACAGGCCGGTCTTCGAAGAAGACGGGGGACGCGGCAACTGCCATGCGTCGGATCTGACCCAAGGGTATCGCTATCGCATCACTGGGCACCAGATCTTTGCTGCGCACTCCCAGATCGAAGCCCGCCGCCACGACGTCGACCAGCCGCCCCTCGGTGACGATATCGATATGAACCTGCGGATAGCGCTGCAGATAGTTCAATATCAGCGGCGCCATGATTTCGCGCGCTGCCGTCGCGAAGGCATTGATGCGCAGTGTGCCGGACGGCATCTGCTGCTGGGAGCGCGCCGTATTCATCGCTTTTTGGATGCCCTCGAACGCCGGCTTGATCTGTGCGACGAAGATCCGCCCTGCATAGGTCAGCGAGACGCTGCGCGTTGTGCGATTGAACAGTCGCACCGCAAGCTCCCGTTCGAGTTTGGCTACGGCGTTGCTGATCGCGGTGGTCGACATGCCAAGATCGAGCGCCGCTGCCCGAAACGAACCGCATCGAACGATCGCGAGGACAGCTTCGAGTTCGATGAGTGAATGGCGAGTCATTGTCCCGATTTCCGTAACACGACATCGCGATTTGTCTCGATTATCACGCGGGAAGTCCATCGCTAAATTGTTCTCGTAACAATCGAGGAGATGATCATGTCATTGGAACTACCCAAGCCGATCGCTGACTTCATCGAGGCGAATGCTCGCCTCGATCTTGACGGCATGATGACGCACTTCCTGCCTGACGCGGTTTTCACGGACAACGGCAAGGACTTCATCGGGCAAGCCGAGATTCGCAGGCTGCTCAAGGAAGAAGCGATCGCGGTCAAGGCGATCTTCGAGCCCGACACTTTTCGGGAGGAGGACGGCGATATCGTGCTCGAAGGTCCCGCTCATGGTGAATTCCCCGGCAGCCCGCTTCGTTTCACCTATCGCTTCAAGATGGAAGGCGACGCCATCAAAGCCCTGGAGACGACGGTATGAACATCAAGGCAGATCCCACCGAATTCACCGGCAAGCGCGTCCTCGTCAGCGGCGGCACCAAGGGGCTTGGCCGTGCGACGGTCGAGCGCTTCCTTGCCGGCGGAGCCCGTGCCGTCACGGCCGCCCGCACGATCAAGGATCCGATCGAAGGCGTCGAATATGTCCAGGCCGACCTGACGACCGTGGAGGGCGGCGAAGCGTTGGCCAAGGCGGCCCTCGAGCGGCTGGGCGGCATCGACATCCTGGCTCATGTCGTCGGCGGCTCGGCTTCACCGGCGGGCGGCTTCGCCGCGCTGACGGACGATCACTGGCTCGCCGAGCTGAACCTCAATTTGCTGGCGACGGTCCGGCTCGACCGGCTGCTGATCCCGCAGATGCTCGAGCGGGGCAAGGGCACCGTGGTGCACGTCACCTCGATCCAGTCGGTCCTGCCGCTGCCCGAGTCCACCACCGGCTATGCCGCTGCCAAGGCGGCGCTCAGGACCTACAGCAAATCAATCTCGAAGGAGCTCGGTCCCAAGGGTGTCCGCGTAAACTCCGTCTCGCCGGGCTGGATCATGACCGAGGCGGTCGGGGACTTTCTCGAAATGCTTCGGGCAGCCAATGGCGGCACGGTCGACGACGCGCGTCAGTCGGTGCTCGATGCCCTGGGCGGGATTTCGATCGGACGGGGCGCCGACCCCGAAGAGGTGGCGGATCTTATCGCCTATCTCGCGTCCGACCGCGCTGCCGCGATCCACGGCGCGGAGTTTGTCATCGACGGCGGTACGATCAGGACGGTGTAAAGATAGCTTTCCGCGTTCGCGCGATGGCGGATGCCGGGAGGTCCCCGTCTCTCGCAGATCGATAACGGCGTCGCGCATTGCCGATATGGACTGGCGGCGACGGTCGACGGCGTTTGAAAGAATGGCCTATCCCCATGCCTGACATGGCGGACATAGAGCTTGCCTTCGAGCGGACTCTTAAGTTCAGCACGCGATCGAACAGTCCTTCGAAATGACCTTTCGATTCATGCCGAATTGGACCATTTTGTTAGTCGAACTGCCGTTATACCATCAAAAATGTGGGGAGAAGTGTGGGGGTAAAGAGTCGATATCTAAAATTAAATTCAGTAAAATCAAATGATAGGCGGCAGGTTCGATTCAAGCCCTGCCACCAGGGGGTTTTCCCCACACGACCAGAGCCATCCATAGAAAGCCAGGCATTTGTGCGGCTTATGGGTGATTCGTGTCCCCACACGTTCATGCCGAACCGGGCGTGTCAAATTTCTCCTGAGGGAGAAAGCGCGGGAAAAGAGAACATGCCAAATCTAACTGCGGCGAGAGTAAAATCGGAAGATCGGCCGGGGTCGTCACGGCGATGGCGGCGGCTTCTTTCCGGTCGTGTCGGCGAGCGGATCGAAAAGCTGGGTCTGCCGCGTCCAGAAGTTTGGCCGACGACATGACTTCGGTCTGGGGAGCGCATCGAAGGTTCCGCCCACCCGCGCTCGGAAGTAGGCGCGCGAGACGCGCATCCGGGTAGAGGCAGGACTGGACCCACGATACGAACGCAGGAACGCGGCGGATGCTGGTCGAGTTCGGCTATGTTGCCACCGAACTCCTCCACGCCGAGAGCGGGATCAGCCCCGAAGCGATCCTGACGGAAACGGCCCGGATGCAGAGATTGGCAACGCTGGCACTTCTCGATTGAGCGTTAGCTTCGAAGGGGACCGGAGCGGGGCTCCTGACAACTAGTCCGTTTTTGCATCGAGTCTTCTCAAAAGCTGACTGGCCGCTGTCGGCCATCAGTGGCAAGCGTCTAAACGGCTTTTCGATAGCGGATATGCGGCTCGTCTGGACGTTGAAAAGGGACGCGGTATGGACCGCGTCCCTTCATCCGCTCGCTTTTGCGCGCCGTTCAGCCCTTGCAGGGACCGACATTGCTGCTGGTAACCTGCATCTGCATTTCCATGTCACCGCCGCCCATCGGCGACTTGCCCTTCGACGTCACGAGAACATCGGTCTTCTTGGCGCCGAGGGTTCCCGCGAGTGCGAGTTCGACTTTCTGCGCGCCCTGTGTGCATGTGCCTGCGACGTCGATCTTGCCGTCGCCGATCTGGTTCTTGCTCCAGGTGCAGGCTTCGCCATAGCCCTTCGACAGTGCGCCGGCGACGTCTTCCTCGTCAGCCTGTTCCTGCGTGAGGCACTGTTCGGTGCCGCTGGCGGCTGCGAGCTGCTTCGACATCTGATCCTTCACATTGTCGGGTACGCCCGGCATCTCGAACTTGACCAGCTTGACGTCGGTCTTCCAGTTGCCGGCTTCGCGCTTCACCGTCCCGGCCGGCGTTGCCGCCTGGTCTTCGCTCTTGCCGCAGCCGCCCAGTGCCAGCGCCGCGCTGATCGCGGCGACCGTCAGAAACTTCTTCATAGCTTCGATAATCCTTCGATTGTTGTTCTTGGGTCCCCTGCCAGGTCGCAATCACTTCTCGCCCAAGCGATTGCGAGCGTGCATGTATCATGATTGCAATGGGATGCACGTCCAAAGTTAGAAGACTATCTATCGGAGCAATCGGCCAGCAGCCGGTTCGATCGCGGAGGCAACAACGTCCGCATTCTTATTGTCTGCTTCCAAGAACGGACTGGCCGCAATCGGCCAGAGCGCGTCAAGGCTCCGGCCCGGATGACCTCCACAGATCGATCTCAGGCGCAACCGCTCGGTCCGCGACTGCCAATGCTCTAGAATTCTCCCGCCACGCCAACGCGGACGGCGTTGTTGCCGTGTCCCGCATAAGCGAAGCCTGCGGTGAGGGCGAAGGGGTTTTCGGTGTCCAGACGGTGCGAGATCGCGCCGCCGATCGCCTGCGCTTCGCGGAACGTCGAGCCGTTGAGTGAGTAGCTGGTCCGCCCCGGCTCCGATGGCATCGGTGCGTGGCCCATCGCCATTGCTGCGGCGGTGCCCGAGCGTGCGTCGCGCCGGACGCGGTCGAGGTCGAAGCGGATCTCCGCCAGATCGCCCGGACCGAAATCGGCGAGCGCGAGATTGCCCGCTGCGTCCGATGTCACGTAGCTCACCGGACCGGACTGCGCCGCGCGGCTCGCGGCGGAGCCGATGCCGGAGAGCGTATAGGTCGAGGCCGTCGATCCGAGCGATACCTGACCCGCCCGGTTCGCAACCGCATTCTCGCCGATCGCAACCGCTCCCGCTGCCGTCGCCCGGGCATTGCTGCCGAGAGCGATTGCCGACTGCCCCTCGGCGACGCTGTCGGCGCCGATGGCCACGGCGGCGAGCCCGGTCGCGCGATTGTCTGCGCCGATCGCCACCGCACCGCGCCCCGTCGCGAGATTGGGGTCGCCGATCGCAACCGCTCCATCACCCGATGCAACATTGCCGAGCCCGATCGCCACGGCCGCGCCGTCGATCGCCCGGGCGCCGGTGCCGATCGCGACCGCGTCACGGCCGCTGGCGTTCGCGCCCGAGCCCATCGCAATCGCATTCGCGCCGGTCGCGGTCGGCCGGGCGCCGCTGCCGTTGATCGCCATATAATCGGTACGTGCCAGCGCTTCGTCGGCGCTCGCCCTGGCGATCTGGGCGTTGGCCGAGGCGCTTTCGGCAATCGAGCGGGCGAGGTTGGCATTGGTCTGCGCGGCGACCGCGACCGTCTCCGCCTCCTCGGCCTTCACGGCGGCGGCATCGGCGGCGGTTTGGGCATTGTTCGCGTTGGCGAGCGCCAGCTCCGCCGTCTGGCGCGTTACCGCGCCGCTCGCGATGGCCTCATTGGCGAGGTCGTGAGCCGCGTCCGCACGGGTTTGTGCGGTCGCTGCCTCGGTGCGCGCAATGGCCGCCTCGCTTGCGGCGCCTTCTGCGGTCGCCTGCGCGGTCGCGGCGTTGGCCAGCGCGGTGTTGGCGGTATTCTGGGCCGTGGCTGCGTTCGCCAGCGCCGTATTGGCGGTGTTTTGCGCCGTCGCCGCGTTGGCCAGTGCCGTGTCGGCCGTGCCTTGCGCGGCCGCGGCATTGTTCAGTGCGGTGGTTGCTGTCGCTTGCGCGGCCGTCGCGCCGGCAAGCGCGGTGTCCGCCGTCGCCTGCGCGGCTGCGACCGCCTGATTGGTCGTATGAAGCTGTCCGCCCGTTACGGCGTCGGTGGATCCGGCCGCGACGGTACCGTCGGCGACGTTGACGATGCTGCGCTCGGCGCCCGCCGCGCCGACCGAGACCGTGTTCGCCTGATCCGCCACCGATCCCTGTCCCAGCGCGACCGCGCCGTCGCCGGTGGCGCTGGCGCCCTGACCAAAGGCGGAGGCGCCGAGGGCATGGGCCTTGGCGTTCTCGCCCACGGCGGTCGCGTCGGTTTGTCCGGCCGCGGTCCCGCCCGCCTCCGCATTGGCGCCGATCGCTGTCGAGCGGGCATTGGAATAATATTGGCCGGTCCATAAGCCGCCGGCCTGGGCGGAATGGCCGATAGCCGTACTCGATTCGCCCGCTGTCAGACTCCTGGCGCCAGTCGCAGTGCCATAGTCGTTGAAGACGATGCTGTCGTGGCCGACGGCGGTGCTGCTCGCGCCATCGGCTCTGCCGCTTTGGCCGATTGCGGTGCTGTTTGCGCCGCCGGCAACGCTGAACTGGCCGAGCGCGGTGCTGTTCGCGCTATTGGCGATGCTGTTCTGTCCGACGGCTGTGCTGCGGGTGCCTGTGGCGCGGCTGATTGTGCCGATCGCGGTGCTATAGTCGCCCGAGGCCCCCGCGTCCTGGCCGAAGGCCGACGCGTCGATGGCATTGGCCTTGGCGTTCGCTCCCACGGCGGTCGCGTTGTTTTGACCGGCGGCGCCCGTGCCCGCCTGCGCGAGGGCGCCCAGCGCGGTCGTGCCGGAATTGGTAAAGCCGTTCGTCGACGTTCCGCCGGCCTCGGCCTGGAACCCCATCGCCGTGCCGTGCAGGCCCGACGCCAAGCTGGCTACGCCCGTCACTGTGCTGCCGTCGCCTGACGCGACGCTGTCGGTACCGGTGGCCGTTGTATAATAGCCGCTTGCGACGCTGTTCGCGCCGGTTGCGGTACTGAAATCGCTGCTTGCGATGCTGTTCGCACCCGTCGCTGTGCTGCGGATGCCGCTGGCCTCGCTTCCCCTGCCGGTGGCGGTGGCGGCAAAGCCGCTGGCAGTGCTGCCATGCCCGATCGCGGTGGTTGCGGTGCTGCTTGCCGTGCTGCCCTGACCGACAGCGGTGCTGTTGAGCCCGCTGGCTTCGCTATCCTGACCACATTCGGTGGAATTCGCCCCTATGCCGTTGTTGCATTCCGGCGTCGGGTCGGCGCGTGCCGTCGTGGGCAGCGTCAGCATGGCCGCGATGGCGAGCGGGGTGGCGGCGGCAAGCAGTTTTACGCGCAGTGGACGCATGATTTTTCCCCTGATTCATGATCACATGCCGCCATCCGGCCCAAAGGGCATGGTGTCCGCGCGAATGCTGCGGATGCGGCCTCTCTGATACGCCCGCGCCGGGTCATGTTGCGGGCCAGATTAGTGGGGCAAAGGCCGGCATTTCTACCGATCAATTCCGATCAATTCTGACCGATTCTGCCGACGCTGGTACGGAATGCCAGGGTTAATCCAACGCAAAGCATTGAGTTGCGACCGGAAATATCGGATGGCGCTTTCATGGGCGCGCGAACGACATGCTTGATCTAGAGACGATTCTGATCGTCACACTGGCAACGGCATGTCTTCAGGCGCTGGTCTGGATTTTTGTCTGGCGCGCCTGGCGGCACCTTTACGAACTCCAGTTTCTCGCCGCGGGTTTCGTCGCGATAGCAGCGGGAATATCGCTGATGCTCGTGCGCGGCGGCGATCCGGCGGAGGGTGCGATCGTCATCCCCAACACGGTCATCAAGATCGGGCTCGTCCTGTTGGCCGAGGGGCTCGCACGCTTTCTCGGCCAGCCTCGCTATAGCTGGATCGGCATTTCCTTGCTGATCGCCCATACCGCAGTCTGGAGCGCACTCGTCGCCGTGGATCCGGGCAATATCGCAGCGCGCATTCATGCCTCGACCATATTCACTGTGATCATCATGTCGATGATGTGCCTCGGTCTCGCGCGCGACCGCGTGCAACCGGTAGGCCTGCGTTGGGCCACGATCGCCGTACTTGCTCAATATATGCTGGCGAGCATCGTCCAGAGCGTCCTGGAGATCGGCTTGCCCGCCGATTTTCAAAGCGCACCGGTCCTCGCTGACCGCAATGCCTGGTATCTGTTGCAGGGCACCCTGTTCCTGATCGCTCTCTTTGCATGCCTGCTCTTCATGGTGAGCGCACGGTTGTCCGCAGACTTGCGTGAAAGGAACGCGAGCCTTTCTCGTGAAGTGCAGGAACGGCGGCGGCTCGAGAAGGATCTGAGCGTGAGCCTCGCGACCGAGCGTGCGTTACGCGAAGAACAGATCGATCTTATGCGGATCGTCAGCCATGAGTTCCGCACGCCGCTCGCCATCATTCGCAATTCAGCAGAAATGATCGGTCTGGTCGGCGACAGATCGCCCGAAGCGACCCGGGAACGGCTCGTGGGGATAGACGAAGCACTCGATCGCCTGTTCGCCCTGATCGATCGTTTCATGGCCAACGACCGCGAACATACCTATCGGCCCGAGCCAATCCCGATCGGCATCGTTCTCGGGGAAGTGCAGAAGCATTTTGCGCTGATGGGATGTAGCCATCGCCTGGAGGTCGTGGCCGAACCGGAGACCATCTTCCTCGCCGATCTTGAAATGATGGTTACGGTCCTGATCAACCTTGTGGACAATGCCCTGAAATATTCGCCGGACCATTTCCCGGTCCGCATTGCCGTCCGGGAGGAGCGCGCCCGCCTCGTGATCGAGGTGCGCGATCGAGGGATGGGCATTCCCGAAGGGCAGCGCGACAAAGTCGGGCGTCGTTTCTTTCGAGCTTCCAACAGTATGACGATCGCGGGCACTGGCCTGGGAATCTATTCCGCCCGCCGGCTCCTGACTTATCACGGTGCAGCGATCGATTTCGAGTTCGACGACGAACGCGGCACCGTGGCCGTCGTCCGGATTCCGCTGCCCGTCGAACGCCGGGACCGACCTCTCTATGGGAGCGTGACGGCGTGACTCACATTCTGATCGTCGAGGATGAACCCCGCCTGCGCCAGGATCTTGGCGACTTTCTGGCGTTGCGCGGTTTTGATGTCACGGGCGTCGCCACGGCGCGCGACATGCGCGCGGCGCTCGCGGATGGCCCTCGACCCGCAGTCATCATCCTCGACGTGGGATTGCCCGACGGAAACGGTTTCGACCTGGCGATGGAAATCCGCCAAAGCCACGATTGCGGCATCATCATGTTGACCGCCTTTGGCGACAGCGCCGATCGCGTCCGCGGTTTCGACAGCGGTGCCGACATCTATCTCGTCAAGCACAGCACATTGCGGGAGATCGAAGCCGCCATCCGCAGCCTGCTGCGGCGCACCGGAAATCGGCCGACGATTGCGGAGAGAGGCAAGGGGCGCTGGATTCTGGATACCGCCAATTGGGCAATGATCGCCCCGGACGGGCAGGTGCTGAAGCTGACGGCGACCGAATTCGCGTTCCTGAACCTGTTGTGCGAACGTCAGGGAGACGTTTGCGCGCGCGACGATATCGTGGCCGCGCTTGCCCGCCCCGGGGGACATTTCGACAATCGTCATCTCGACGCGGTCGTCAGCCGATTGCGCCGCAAGTTCGAGCGGACCACGAATGTCCCGTCCGCGATCAAGGTCGTCTACGGCGTCGGTTATACGTTCACCGCGGATATTATCCTGGGGTGAGTGCTGGCCGTGGTGCGCATGTCTGCCGCCGCATTGCGTCAAATCGCTATCTGCCCGATCTCGGACCGTTCCCGCCGCGAGCTTGCCAAAGCAACCGATGTCCGATTTCGGCGACTTTTGCTCCAAGATCTGCCGTTCCGCTTCCGGCCAGAACGCTCGGCTTCGCGTTTTTGGCGACCGCGCGACTGATCGAGGCTTGGTTGCGATCTCGCTCTGAACGCATTTCTGCAAGTTTGCCGATAGCGCCGCGCCGCTATTCGGCAATCTGTTCGTCCGACCCGCCAAAGGCCCCTGGGAAATCCCTGAACTTGGGAAGCCCGTCTTTCATCGGCAGCACCGTCTCGGAATAGTTGATGTGGAGCGCCGGCGCGAAGGCCAGCGTCGACAGCGTCGCGGAGAAAATATCTACGAGGCCCAGCCCCGGATGGTCAGTCATCAAATGACCGCCGCACAGGGTGCAATATTTGCGTCCGCTACCCGGCGTTTTGTGAAATGTCGCCACGTTACCCGCGCCTTCGGTAATATGGACATTCTGGGGTTTCCAGAGCGTGAATCCGTTCACCGGCGCGCCTGACCAGGACCGGCACGAACCGCAATGGCAATATCCCATCCCTTCGGGTTCGCCCAAAGCCTCGATCTTGACGGTCCCGCAAAAACACTCGCCCGCATATGTCATCGTCAGCCTCCCCGGAACGGGTGAAACGTAAGGCAAAATCGCCTTCTTCTCTATAGCGAATAGTGTCCGCAACCGGTCGCTTGCAGTCTAGCCATCCGGCACACCGCGAACGTCCGCTTCTCTCGCTTCCTTACCTGGAAGCGGCCTGACTCAACCGGCCAGAAAGTCCTGTTGCATTACGTTGCATCCGTCCGTGCCGTAGATACGGATGCGCTCGTCCTCATAGCCTTCAAAGCTGTTTTTCATGAGCGCCTGGTTGAGGAGCATCGTCCCGAGTAGTCGATCTTCGCCGCCACGATAGACGCGGGTCCTGATCCACAGGCTCTCGGTGCGCCGGCTGCCGGTCAGCGCGACTACCTCGCGTTCGATCTCGTAGGTTTCGCCGACAAACAGGGGGCCGTCGTAGAGCCGTATCTCCTGATCGGCGAAAAGGCCGACGACCGGACCGCGGCGATAGAAGGATTCACCGCCCCAGGCATGGTTGAGGAGGACGCTGATCATCTCGACCGGAATAATCGCGCGGCCGTAGGGCGACGCGCCCGCGCCTTCCTCGCTATAACAGGGCGAGGCTTCGGTGATGACGCCGAGCTTCTGTCGCAGCGTGAAAGGATAAAGGTCGCCCATATGCTGGTCGAAGCCCATCGCGACCCGGCGGCGAGGTGTCCTCGCACCGATCGCGACGCCTTCGAGGATCACCGGCTGCACGAGTGCGGGCAGGCCTGCAAGCCGTCGATCGAGTGCGCTTTCGGTGTGATCCGGTCCGATCGAACAGGTGCCACGGAGCACCTCGGTGCCGTCCGCCTTCTCCATCCATATGTCGGCGATCGTCTGACCGGGATCGATGCGCGCCATATGGGCGCGTACCTCTTCGCCCTCATAGGCGGGTGCCCGATAATGCACCGAGATGCAGCCCAGATCGAGCCAGCGCGGTCCCCAGGCGGCGACAGCGAGCGGCGCGAACTGGCTGAAATGGGTCGGCCCTTCGATCGTGCCGCCCTTGAATCCCAGTTTCTGCGCAGTCTGGTCGTCGTGGATCGAGGTGTGCCGATCGTAGGATTGATCGGCGAGCATCTGGCGCGGCGCGCGCCACGGCCCGCTGACGCTCTCTCCCTCGTTGATGGTGGTGTCGGGAAAGAGGGCTGACGCCGGGGCTGTCATGGATGGCTCCTTTCAAGATGCTCCATCAGAAACGCCGCTGTCGCATCGAGCGCGGTGCGGCTTTCGGGGCTGCCTGCCTGCGCGGGATAGGCCTGAAAGGCGTGCGGCATCCCTTCGTAAAGATCGAGGATCGCGTGCTGCCCCGCATCGACCAGCGTGCGGTAGAGGCGCACAAAATTGCTGAGGAAAATCTCGCGCGTGCCGCCCTGGATCAGCGTCGGCGGAAAGCCGGGCGCGAAGTCGGCATAGACGGGCGAGACGAGCGGATTGCGATGCTCGGCGGTATCGGCATAGGCGAACGCAGCGTTCGCGAGGTGCCGATCGTAACGAAAGCTGACATCCGCCGCGGCCAGCGTTGCATAGCTGTCGCCTGCGTCCGAAATATCCGACCAGGGCGACCAGAGGACGAGCGCTTCGGGCAGGGGCAGGCCGAGGCCGCGCAGCTTGAGCGTCGCGGCGACCGCAATCGCGCCGCCTGCGGAATCGCCGTAGAGCGCGACCGGCCCGCGTCCGGCCTCGGTCAGACCGCGCAGCACCGCAACCACCTGATCGAGCGCGACCGGCCAGCGCGCCGCCGGAGCGAGCGCATAATCGACCGCGATCGCCTGCATTTCGGTGCGCCCGACGATGGGCAACACCGATGTCAGCCGTGCCTTGGCGCTATAGAGCGTATAGGCCCCGCCATGCACGTAGACGATCGCGCCGCGCGCCGGCCTCGCCGTCGCCGGATGGACCTCGATTACCGGAACCCCGGCGATTGTCCCGTCGAAGACCCGGCCCGGAAAATCCCGGAGCGCGTCGGCCGTCGCCTGAAGCATCGGTGCATCGACTGCCTGCTGCCTCCGCGCCCAGCCGGCAAGGTCGCCGGGCGCGGGCGTTTCGGGCGTCAGCGCCGGGTCGGACGCCGCGGCATAATAGGCCTGCCACGGCGGCGAAACCGTTCGGGGCGGCTCGATCGTCAATAGCGGAACCCCAGGGCGATGCCGTATCGACGCGGTTCGAGCGTAAAGATGTTGGTGAACAGTCCGGACGAGGCATCGGTCACATATTGGCCGGTGATCGCGTCGTTATCGAGCAGATTCTGGACGAAGGCGCGGGCGAACCAGCGATCATCGGGCCCATTGAGCTGTACCTGCGCATTGAGGACATCATAGCTGCGCACCCGGTCGATTGGGCGGTTGAAGACACGCGAATAGGCGTCGCCGGTCAGCGAATAATCGACGCGGAACACGGCGCTCATTCCGTCGTTGCCGATATCCGCCGTATATTGGGCGCCGAGCGAGACCTTGTATTTGGGCGAATTAGGAAGCTGGTTCCCGCTGACATCGACGGGCACGCCGTCGATCAGCTTGGCCGTCGCGACATTGGGATCGAGCTGGATCGGCAGCGGCCCCGGTCCCACGCCGAGCAGCGCGCTGAGCCCCGCCGAAGGGTTGGCCGCCGCCGCCGCGAGCGCGCTGCACATCGAGAAGGCGCCCGTCGCCGCGGTGCCCGGCACCGCCACCGGCGCCTTCAGTCCGAGCCCGGTGTTGACCGCGGTGACGAACGCATTGGCGAGCGCGCCATTGCCTGCCGCGGTCGGGGCGACAACGCAGTTGGCGCCGCCCGCCAGATCCTTGACGATCACCGCGTCGGACCGTCCGCCGCTGGGATCGCGCGGATCGATCAATTGCAGCCGCCCGACCCTGGTGTGCAGATAGCTGGCGTTGAGATTGAATTGCAGCGACCGCGTCGGCGCGAGTATGAACTCGCCCTCCAGCCCGTAGACTTTCGCATCGACATTGTCATTGAACGCGGTGCGCGCGATGATCCGGCTGATCTGCAGGCCCTTGTAATCATAATAGAAAGCCGAGAGATTGGCCCGGAACTGTCCACCGAGGAAGCTGTTCTTGGTCCCGATTTCAAAGGCGTTCAGCACCTCGGGATGATAGACTGCCGGTGCCGAGACGATGCTGGGGTTGAACGCTGGATTGATGCCGCCCGATTTATAGCCGCGCGAGAAGGAGGCATAGACGAGCGTCTTGTCGGTGAAGCTCAACACCGGATTCCAGTCGAGCACGACGCGCCCGGTGAGCTTGCCGAAGGTCGCTTTGCTTTCGCGATAGGGCTGTTTTCCGTCCCTGCCCGAATCGGCATCGAAATTCGCGGCATTCGGAGCCGCGAACGCATCGTCGGTGCCATAGGGAATGGTGAAGTTGAACAGCATCGACCGGTCGCGCACGAATTTCCTGTCGCGCGAATAGCGTAGCCCTCCGGTCAGCTTCAGCGTGTCGGAAAGGTCGAAATAGGCTTCGCCGAACGCACCCCAGGATTTGAGGCGGTATAGATTGGTCTCGACATTGGCGAAGGGCGATGCCGTCGCTCCCGCGCCGCCGGTCTGGATCGCGCCGACCACCGCGGTGCCATAATCGAGCCCTGACGAAGCGACGAAATAGTCGCCGTCGGCCTTGTTATCGACATAGATGCCGCCGAGCAGAAAGTTGAACGGACCATCGAAGTCGGAATCGAGATGCGCCTCGATCGAATATTGGCGGTTCTTCGCGCGCGATTCGTCATATTCGGCACCCTGCGGCGAGCAGCGATTGATCTTGTCGTCGATATAGCCGGTGTAGCTGCGGTCGACTTCCGACACACAGAGATTATCGCCCTGGAAGAGGTGCGACACGGCGTTTGCGAACAGCGGCGTAGGAAAATTGCGCATCGCGAAAATGCCCGATCCCGGCCCGGTCGCCAGCGGGTTCTGGACCGCCAGATTATAGTCGGTCCGCGAAGCGACCTTGTTGCGTGTATAGCCGCCGGTCAGGTTCAGCGTCACCGGCCCGAATTCGTGTGCGAGCTTGCCCATCAGCTGCAGTTCGTCGGCGCGATAGGTCGGCTCATAGTCGGTGTTGACGGTGCGCAGGTCGGCCGGGTTGACCGCGCCCGCGAAACTGTCGGTGCCATAAACGCTGCCGAGGCCCACCGATGCGACCGCCGCGCTGCCGCTCACGATGCGGAAGAATTCGCGCGATGAAAGCGTCGTGCCGAGCGTCGCATTATTGTTCACCGTCTCATTGGCGAGGCGATCGGGCAGGCAACCGAGCACCCCGGTCGGGTCGCGGTGGCAGAGTTGCTTCTGGATGCGCGAGCGGTTCGAATTCTCGCGGAAATAATAGCCCATCAGGTCGAGTGTCGTGGCGTCGGTCGGCTGCCAGCGCAGCGAACCACGAACCGCATATTGGTCGCGCCCGTCGATCCGGTTGCCGGTGTAGAGGTTGCGCGTATAGCCGTCGCGCTTCAGCCAGGTGCCCGCGAAGCGGACGCCGAGCGTGTCGGTCAGCGGCACGTTGAGCATCCCTTCGGCGCGGCGGGTGTCGTAATTGCCATATTGCAGCGTTGCCGAGGCGCCGAAACCCGTGAGGTCGGGCTTTGCGGTGACGAAGTTGATCACGCCGCCGGTTGCGTTGCGGCCGAACAGGGTGCCTTGCGGCCCGCGCAGCACTTCGACGCGTTCGAGATCGAAATAGTCGGTTTCGAACAGACGTGTCGTAATCAGCGGCATTTCGTTGATCGCGATGCCGATCGAGGTGTCGCCGCTTGTCGCGACCGCCGCGTCGCCCACGCCGCGGATCGTGAAGTTCGAGCTCGCGAAATTGCTCTTTGTGAAGGTCACGCTTGGGATCGACAGTTGCAGGTCGGAGGTCGAACGGATCTGCTGCTTTTCGAGCGAGCCCGCGTCGAAGGCTGTGATCGCGATCGGGACCGTTTGAATGCTCTCGGAGCGGCGCTGGGCGGTGACGACGATGTCTCCGGCCGCCGCGTCATCCATCGCCGAGGCCGTCACGGGCGCGTCCGCCTGTTGCGCCTGCGCGGTGTGGCAGATAGCGAGCGACGAGGTTCCCGTCGCCAGAATGAAGGCGAACCGCCCGAAATGACGCATTGCTTTCCCTCCCTCGCGCCGACGGCTTGGTTGCGTCGGCTTCGTTGATCTTCCATGTTGGGCACAGGTCGATTCCGCGTCCCGTCGCCAATGTTGCACGGCCGCAACCGGACAACTGTTCTCGGGGGGACATTTGGGAATGAACGCGCGCCAGGAACTGGAAACCGTGCTCGGTGCCGGCGCATGGTTCGCGGCGCTTCCTCCTGATGTTCGCGCCGAAATGCTCGCTATCGGCACGGCGCGCACCATCGAGTCCGGGAAATATCTCTACGAAGAGCAGGGCGAGCCAAGCGGGTTGCACGGCCTCATTACCGGCACTCTTCACATCATCGGGCTGTCGGCCGACGGAAATGCCGTTACGCTGGGAATAACGCGGCCCGGCGACTGGACCGGTTTCCTGAGCTGCATCGATGGACTGCCGCACGCCTATTCGGCCATCGCGCGTGAAAAGAGCCGGGTCTTTTCGCTGCGTCCGGCGGACGTAACGCGGATATTCGAGCGCGACGTCCCGACCTTCCGCTTGCTGATCGCGCCCGACCTGACGATCCGGCGCAAGCTCGGGCGCTATATCGTCGACGACGTCGTGCTGCCCTTGGCGCAGCGCGTCGCAGCACGGCTCGGCGATCTCGGGCGGTCACCCTATGACTATCCCGTGGGCCCGATCGCGCCGCTCCGCAACATCAGCCAGGAGGAACTGGCGATGTCGGTCGCGGCAACGCGCCCGAGGATCAATGAAATCCTCCGCGACTTTGCCGCCAGAGGTCTGATCGAACTTGGCTATGGCCGGATCACCGTGATCGACCCCGACGCGCTCGGCCGGTTCGCGCGCGATGGCTGACCGCCAATTGTTCTCAGGATAACATAAGCGGCCGGGCTTCGCTGCTATCGACACGCGATCGGATGAGAGGAGTCCCAAGCGATGATCAAAGCAGCCATCTTCGGAGCCTTCCTGTTCGCCTCGCCCGCCATGGCAAACGCCGTGGCGCCGTTACCGGCGGTCAGCGGCAGCGATTTTGCGGCGAGGTCGACCGTCCTTGCCAATGGCGCGCGCGGCGAACTCGTGACCTTCGAGAGCCATTCGCCCGCCGACTGGGGCCCGGCGATGCGCGGCGAGGTCGGTCCGGCGGTGCGGCTCAACGGCCAGTTCTTCCGTCCGGCCGGAAAGACGGGGCGCATCGCGACGGTCATCATGACGCCGGGCAGCGGCAACCTTGGTACCCATCATCTGGCGGAGGCATCGGCGCTGGTCTCGAAGGGCATCGCGGTCCTGCTGATCGACCCGTTCCGGGGGCGCGGGATCGCTGACACGATCGCCGACCAGGGACGGCTGACCTGGCCGGCGAGCGCTTATGACGTGCTGGCGGCCGTCAAATATCTGCGCACCCGCGCCGATGTCGACCCGGCTCGGATCGGCGCGCTCGGCGGCAGCCGCGGCGGGACCGCAGTGATGATGGCGGCCGCAGCACCCTTTTCGGACGCGATTCTTGGCAAGGGCAAGGGGCTTCGTGCAGTCGTCGCGGGTTACCCCTGGTGCGGTACGCAGTTCCGGAGCGCGCGCCTGGCCGCAGGCGCGTCGCTGCTCGTATTGCAAGGCGATCGCGACGATTGGGTGTCGGTCCAGCAATGCCAGGACGCCGTGCATTCGATGATCGTGGCGGAGCAGGATGCCAGGATGCACATCGTCGCCGGTGCCGGCCATGCGTTCGATCGCGCCGACGTGCCCGCGCCGACACATATTCCGGATGCGGTGACGTCGACGATCTTTCCCACCGTCTACATGGACGATGCCGGTGTCTATTTCGACCTTGCGACAGGCCAGCCGAACCCCGCGCTGCAGCCCAAGGACTTTACCGGCTACGCGGTGTCGGGCGGCTTCGTTCGCAAGGGGGTGACGATCGGCAGCCGGCCGGGGGATGCCGACCGGTTCGTGAAGGACATGGTCGAGTTTCTTGCGGGGGCACTTCGCTGATTGAGGGCACTCCGCGCTCTTTGCTGTTCCTGCTCGCGAGCCGGCAGCTCCGATGCGCGCCCGGGCCGAGCCCGTCTGCCCACCCATCCCGCCAGGTCCGGCTATTGAAGAGGAGAGCGATGATGAAGAGAGTATGTGCGATTGTAGTCGTGGGAACGGCGGTGCTCGCGTCGGCAGCTTGTTCGTCGGTGCCGCGCAACACGGGTACGAGCTATGAATGCAATGGGGGAACGCGATTGAAGGTCGACTATGTCGGCAATGGTGCAATCGTGCGGGTAAACGGTAGACAGACGCTCGCGCTCAAATCCGCGCCGGCGAACTATGGCCAGATTTACGAAAACAGGACCGGCGCGCGGTTGCAGCGCCACGAGAATGGCGTGACTTGGAATACGGCGCTGCGTTCGGCGCCCGAAAGCTGCAGGGTCGTTAACACGCCTCTCTGACGCAGAGGCGTTGGCCGGCCGCTTCCACCTTGGCTCTCCCCAAAGCTGGCAGGCGGCAATCGGCCAGTATTGTTGGCCTATGGGATCGCCAGACCAGGTCTGTGCCATCGATCAGAATGCATGTTTCAGCGTGACCCGGCCATTTCTCGGTTCGCCGTAAACGAAACCGGGGAACCAGACGTTGCCGCTGAAAAAGCGCTTGTCGAAAAGATTGTCGACGTTGAGCTGGATCGACAAGGCCTCGCTCAGGTCGTAGCGCACCATGATGTTGGCGATGGCATAGGCAGGCTGGCCGATCCGTTCGACGACGCCGCTGCCGGGATTCTCGGCAGTGACCGGGGGACGGCTTTCCCATTTGAACGCGCCGCCGACGCTGAGCCCGGCAAGCGTGCCGGTGAAGTCGTAGCGGGTCGAGAAGTTGAACACGCGGCGTGGCTGGTGGGCCAGCACATGCGCGCCATCGGCGTCTTTCGCGCTATAATCGCTCCAACCGGCGCTGACGTCCCATTGCGGGGCGATCTTGCCGACCACTTCGAGCTCATAACCCTTGGCGACGGTGCCTTTCATGCCGCGATAGGCCTGGATGGGGGTGCCGGGGATGAGGCCGTCGGCCACCGCCAGATTATCCTGTTCGATGCGATAGACCGAAGCGGTGGCGAGCAAATGTCCGCCGAGCAGCAGCGCTTTCAGCCCCGCCTCATAGCTCGAGCCTTCGAGCGGATCGATCAGGCGGTTGTTGCGGTCGCGCAAATCGCCCTGCGGTTTGAAGATATTGGTGTAGCTGGCATAGGCTGACAGATTGTCGGTGAAATTGTAGAGCAGCCCGACATAGGGGGTGATCTGGCCCTTGTACGACAGGCTGTAGGGCGTGCTGTACAGGCTTTGTTGCTCGTTGCGCTTGTAATAGCTGAGGCGCCCGCCGCCGATGAGCTTGAGCCCGCCGATCAGGCTGATCCGCGTTGACGCGAACACCGCCGCCTGCGTCGTGTTGCCGAAACCCGACATGTCGTAGCGCGGGCCCCATTCGGGTTCGTCGAGCCGCCCGTCGAAGCTGTTGAAATCGTCGATCGGATCGATCGCGACCGGATCTCGGTTCGTCCAGCCATCGTCGACGCGGCTGGCCATTGCGCCGAAGGCCAGGTCGTGCCGGCCGCCGAGCAGGGCGAAGCTGCCATTGGCCTGGATGCTGCCGTGCCATTGTTCGGGACTGGTCTTGTACCAGTAGCCAGATGTGCCCACGCCCGCGCCGGTCACACGGTCGGGCAGGCCGTCGAGCCACAGCAGTTTCGAATTTTCGAGGCCCTTGTGATAGGCGACATCGCCGCGAATTTGCCAGTCGCCGCCCAGTTTGCGCTTGAGCGTCGCAAAGGCCGAAATCTCGGTGGTGTTCCAGAGACCCCAGTCGGCGCCCGTCGTCTTCGAGCGTGGCCAGTCGGTGCGCGTGCCGTCGCTGTACCAATAGGGCAATTGCGCCCACATGATCGCGTCGCGCTCGTCGCGCTGATAGCTGGCGCCGATCGACAGCGTCGTGCGGTCGCCGAGATCGGCGTCGATCACGCCATAGAGGAGGAGGCCCTTCTTCTTTTCCAGATCGACGAAGCTGTCCTGTGTATAGGCCTGAACGACCGTTCGGGCGCGCACGGTTCCCGCGGCATTGAGCGGCGATTGAAGGTCGAGGGTGCCGGCGAAGCGATCCCAAGAGCCGGCCTCGATGCTGATATCGCCGATAAACTCGCTCGCCGTGGCATGTTTGCGGATCAGGTTGACGACCGCCGACGGATCACCCGCGCCCTGCATCAGGCCCGCAGCGCCGCGGACGAGGTCGACGCGTTCATATTGCGCGGTGCTCGTCTCGCCGAAACCGACATTGCCATTCTGGAACGGCGCGCCGTCGAGCTGGAAATTCTGGACCTCGAACCCGCGCGCGGTGATCGCGCTGCGCCCGCGGTCGATATCTTTCTTGGAAATGCCGACGGTGAAGTCGAGCGCGTCGTTGATCGTGTTGAACGCCTGGTCGCGGATCTGCTGCTGGGTAATGACGCTGATTGTCTGCGGCGTTTCGAGCGGCGAAAGAGGCAGGCCGGTTGCGGCGGTCGGCTCGTTGGTCCGGCCATAGCCGGTTACGACGATCTCACCTTCCGCGCTTTCATCCGATGTTGCCGGTTGCTCCGTCTGCTGGGCATGAAGGAGGGTGGGAACGCAGAGCAAAGCCGTTCCTGACAGTAGCAAGCGAAACGAACGGCGCATCATTTTCCCCTTTTGTGGACTATCCCGATTTCGATCGGCGGGGAGTTAATGAGAATAACTTGCATTTGCAAGATGCGTGCTGCGCTCCCTGCTTTGTCGCTACCACCTTGCTATAAAGTCAGGCGTCGGCGGTCGCGCAGGCACATCGATGCGCGGGCTTTGGTGTGCCCGCCGTCTTCCATCCAGCGACGACTCGAGACCGAGCGTTCGGGCGGCTCGCGACCTCGCTTGCTGCCACCCGCCCGTTCGGCCGATTACCGAGCTCGCTGCGCCTGAGACTGCGACTGGTAGGTCGAAGGTCGCCTCTGTGCGACCATCGGAAAGGTAGCGCCGCCGTGGTAGGTAACGGTTCCACACATCCGGTTGCCGTTGGCCGAGAGCGTGCCGTCGAACAGGACATCGCCGTCGCGCGAGGCGACGGCCATGTGGATGCCGTTGCCGGTCAAGGTGATGCTGCGCAGGACAACGGGTGCGGTCCTCACCGGCGTCAATGATCCGCCATAGGCGTCGCCGACGAAGCCGATCGACATAAGCCCGAAACTGGGCTCTCCCCCGGCATCCATGAGGAAGTCCCAGTTGCCGTGGAGGTTCGGGGCCTCGGCGCCCGCCGTAGCGGCCCCGGCGCCGCACGCAAAGCGCATGTTTACGGGCTCGCTTGCCGCCGCCGGAACGGCTGCAAATGCCAATGCTGCGCCAGTGATAATCCGTTTCATTGCTTTCTCCATGTCAACATTTCGTGCCGGACGATTGGCGGGTCATGATCCCTGTCGACAATGGGCAAAATCGTGAATAGCGTCCGCGATTTCGTGACGGGCGGGCGGATGCAGTTGACGATGCGTGAATGGCCGATGATGAGGAAGTGGCGGGTGCCGCTGAGCGCCGTCGCGTTTGGTGCGTTGCTTGGCGTGACGGGGCCATTCGGTTCGCAAAGCGTTCTCGGCCCGGCCGTCCGATATCCTTTCTGGATGATCATCGCCCTCGTCGGCTTTGGAACGGCTGCGGCCGCGGAGCGGGTCCTTCCGTCCACTTCACCGCGCAGGCGGACGGCGGCACGGTTCTTCGCAGTGGCAGCCGCATCGGCGGTGCCCATGACCTTCTTTGTGGCGTGGGCCATGGGGGTGGTCAAACCGGGCAGGACATTCAGTCCCGTCCAACTGCTCGGCTTGTTCCCCTATGTGGCGCTGGTCCAGCTGGCGATCGCCCGCATCATGGCTCCGGATGAACCGGTTGCGGTGGTCGCACTTGCGGGACAGCCAGCCGCGGCTCCAGAATATCCGCCCGAATTCCTGTCGAGGCTTCCCGCCGCCTTGCGCAGCGACATACTCGCACTGGAAGCCGAGGATCATTATGTGCGCGTGCACTCGCTCCATGGCTCGGCGCTGATCTTGATGCGGCTGGCGGATGCGGCGGCGATCATCGATCCCCGACTGGGCCTTCGCGTGCACCGTAGCTGGTGGGTGGCCAAAGACGGTGTTCGCCAACTGGAACGAGCTCCCGGACGATCGACGGCCCGGCTTCTGGATGACACAGCGGTCCCCGTCAGCAGGACATATTTGCCGGCGGCGCGAACAATTTTGAAAGACTAGCTCGATCGATCCGGCGCGGTTTGCCGGGGGGCGAACTGTCGGTCGCGGGTTTCCGGTCATCCGATCGAACGGCGTCCGCTTTTCACTCGACATCCACGTCGCCGACGTCGGTATTCGCCGCAATCGCGCGAAGCCCATGCCGAGGACAGGATTGGCCGGTGAATAGCTTCGACCTCCACGATCCGGTCGTCGATTGGCAGTCGCTCGGCTCCCCGGCGACGGACCTCATAAAGCTCCGGCCGGCATAAGCACCCATACGCCCATGCTCTGCCTGCTGGATGATGGGCCCGGTCCGCGCCCATGGAAGCGCTCGGCATTTCCCATTGTCTGCCATTCACGCATCGCCAACTGCATTGATCTGCCGGTCACGAAATCTCGGAAGCTGTTCACGACTTTCCCGTTGCCGGCCGGCATCGCTACCCGCCAACGGGCCGCCACGAAATCGACGTCGCCATGTCCGGCGTTCGCCTCAACCACGCAAAGTCCATGCCGGAAACAGGATTGGCCGATGAACAGCTTCAACCTCGACGAACTCGCAGCCGATTGGCAGTCACCCGTTCTCCCGCGACGGACCTTGCCGAAGAGGTCCGCCGGCATGAACGTGCGTTGGCCGTCATCCTCGTGCCTGCCACGGCGGGTCTCGCCGTGCCCGGCGTGATCGATTTGAAACGCTTCATCCTTTCGGCAACCGCCTGGACAGCGACCGCGGTCGCCCTGTGGGTCTGGCAGCGCAAGGCTGGTGCACGCGATCGCGGCCATCGACGAGATGCTGGAACAGTTCAGGGAGGCCGAAACCGCTGACCTCGCCTGATCGATAACCACCGCCCGTACAGCCCTGTTCGCCCGCGCTGAGCGCGGCGGGCGCACAACCATCCTCACCACCAAGTTCAATGAACCGGCTTTTGCCGGGCAGGGAGATTTTGACTCATGAAACGTACCCTTTTGTGCGCCTCGGCGCTCTGCGGAAGCCTTATTCTCGTGCAGCCAGCCGAGGCGGCCTGCACGACATCCACGGACGGGCAGAAAACTGTCGCCTGTACCGGCGATACGGCATCGACCGTGGCGATCGGCGCCGATGTTGACCGCTTCACCAATGACGGCAGTATCGCGGTGTCGCTCGGCCTCGCGGTTACCGCCGGCACGAACACCGGTGATTTCACGAATAGCGGCACCATTACATCGACGTCCAACCAGATATATTCGGTCCGGATCGACGGATTTCGCGAAGGGGCCGTCCTCTCCAACAGCGGGACCATTTCGACCGGAAGCAACGGTGCGGCGGCGATCGGGATCGGCGGCATCGCAACGGTCCGCAACAGCGGATCGATCATTACCTTGCCCGGAAGCGGCAACTCCATTGGACTGGCGATCGAAGGAGGCGGCGATATCGCGAACCTCGCGGGTGGCGACATCCGCGGCGGCTTCGCCGGCATCCGCACGTCCGACCGGACCAGGCTCGTCAACGCGGGAACAATTTCGGGCGCCAACGGCGCGCTTCTCGGCAACGGATCGAGCGTCGACAACAGCGGAACCATCACGGCCAGCTCGAACGCGGTCGCGATCACCGCTGACGGCACGGTCGTGAACCGCGCAGGCGGAAAGCTGATCGGGACCGGAATTGCGCCGGCGGTGGCGCTTCAGTCCGGGTCGGGCTCGATCACCAACGCGGGGCTGATCGACACGACGGGCATGTCGGCAGGTAGCCAGGTCAATGTCATCATCCTGCGCTCGAGCGCAGACAAGACGAGCACGCTCGTCAATGCAGCGAGCGGCGTTATCGGACATGCAGGTATCGAATTCGGCGCCAACGCGGTCCTTGGAACGGGCGGTGGCGCGCTGTCGGTTGCCAATGCCGGACTGATCCACGGCAGCCTCGACCTGTCCGGCAGTTCGGCGTCGCGGACCGTCCTCAACGGCTATGACCAAGCCGGGAATCCGGTTGCTGGCCCCGCCCGTATAGAAGGCAGCCTCTATTTCGGGGATGGCGATGACACTATCCGCAACGAGGGGGCCATCGTCGGCGATATCTATCTCGGCGGCGGCACCAACCTGCTCGTCAACGGAGGGACGATCGATGGGGCCATCCTCGACGAGGGTGGCATCAACCATGTCGTTCTGGCCGGAACCCTTAACGGTAGCGGGCAATTTTCCGGCACGACCACGCTCGAGGTTTCGGGCACGCTCAATGGGTCGATCGTGCTCGGGGGCAACGACGACACCGTGATCGTCAACGGCCCGATTACCATCACCGGTGAGAATTTCATCGATGTCGGCGGTGGAGGCAGCGACATGGTGATCTTTCGGGGTGATACCGGGGCCATCGACGCCTGGCGCGCCAATGCCGAAAAGATGGTCAAGGACGGCGGAGGAACCACGATCCTCGGAAGCGAGGGGGCGACCTATCTTGGCGGAATCACCATCGCCGACGGAACCCTCGTATTTGGAACCGAACGCGCGGCCGACGAAATCGTCGGCAATGCCACGATCGGTGGCAGTGGCATCTACCGCCTCGGCGGAACGCATCTCGGCGCGATCGATATCGCGGCGGGCGGAACCCTGCTCGGAACGGGCCGCGTCGGTGACGGCCGCTTTGCCGAGCATGTGCTGACCAACGCGGGCGTCGTCGCGCCGGGGGATGGCGCGGGCAGCATCGGAACGCTCACCGTGATGAGCGATTACACCCAAACAGCCGCCGGTCGGCTCGACATCGAGCTTGGCGCACCGGGCATGTCCGACCTGCTCGAAGTCCGTGGAACGGCCAAGCTTGCGGGCGGGGTCAATTTCATCCCGCTCGATCTTGCGGACACCGGCTCCTATACCTTCCTGACCTATGGGTCGCGCACCGGTCAGTTCGATCAGGTCGGCGGAAGCGGCCTCTTTTTCAGCTATTCGGTCGAATACCTCGGCGACCGCGCGGTCGTGAACCTCATCAAATCGACGCCCACGCCAACCCCGACGGCCACCGGTTGCTCGCCGGCCGATCCGGCGCCGGGAACGACGGTGATCTGCAAGCCGCCGATCAACGGCCGCTATGTCTTCGCGGCCGACGACCTCACCGTCAGCGTCGAAGGGCTGCTCGAGGCCGCGATCGATGGTACGACGATCGGCACACGGGGCGACAATACAACGGTCAAGATACTGGCCGGCGCGGGCATCGTGAACAGCCACGAGAATAGCGGCGCGATCGATCTGAGCGGTGCGAACATCCAGCTCCTCAATCAGGGCATTCTCGACGCCGCCGGTGGACCAGCTCCCTCGGCGGTGGTGGCGATGACACCCGACGAAGGCGCGCGCGCCTATCTCCGCAATGCTGACGGCGCGCGGATCGGGCACGACGGTCCCACCGGGACTGTTACGGCCATCCAGGCCGACGCCCTTATCGGCGGCGCGCCGGGCGAAATCGCGATCGAGAATGACGGCACGATCCATGGCGACCTCGATCTTGTCCGCGCGGCGAGGGCGCTGATCGACAACGGTTTCGTGATCGACAGCGCGACGCAGACGTCGGGCCAGCGCCTGATCAACGGAAGCGTCAGGACCGGCGCCGGAAACGACGAGCTGCGCAACAATGGCACGATCACCGGCAGCATCGAAACCGGCGCCGGCGATGACATCGTCATGAACTATCCGGGTGGGATCATCGGCGGCGATATCCGCCTTGGCGATGGTGACGATGTCTATTCGCAGGAAGCCGGCCGTCTCGACGGCGCGCTCGATGCGGGCGGAGGCGACGACCTTGTCGAGTTCGGTGGTTCGATCGGCGGCAGCATCGCGCTCGGCGCGGGCGATGACAGGCTCGGCATCTATGGCGCGGCCGAACTCGCGGCGAGCGCGAGGATTGATGGCGGCGCCGGCATCGATACGATCGTCTTCGCCGGGAGCACCGGCACCTGGGATGCCGGGCGCTTCACCGACATCGAAGCGCTTGCCAAACAGGGCGGGGGAACCTCGGTGCTCACCGGCAAATGGGCGCTCGGTCAGGACGCGACCAGCGTCGTCGACTCGGGTATCCTCGAGCTTGCTGCCGACGCGGAACTGTCGACCGCCGTGGAGGTTGCAGCGCGCGGAACCTTCCTTGTGAACGGCCTCGTGCGGAACGGCGTCACCATCACCGAGGCCGGCGGCATCGTCGGCGGCAGCGGTTCGATCGGATCCGCCGCCGACCTAGCCGGCGGTCGCAAGGCCAATCTCGTGAACGCCGGGATCGTTGCGCCGGGTGGGCTGCTCGCGGGGAGCGAGTTCGGTACGTTGACCGTGTTCGGAGACTATACGCAGAATTCTGCGGGCGAGCTCTGGATCGATCTTGGCGTTCCCGGCACCGGCGATCTTCTGGACGTACGCGGCACCGCCTCGCTTGATGGCGCGGTCCAGTTCGTGCCGCTCGATGCGGGCGTTCTGGGCGCCTATACTTTCCTGAAGGCGACCGGGGGGGTGACCGGTCGGTTCGCCAGGGTCAACCCGGACGAACAGCTGGCGCAGCAGGGTATCTTCTTCACCTACGCCGTCGATTATAGCGCGGCCAATCAGGTATCGGTGAACGTCACCCGGACACAGACCACTCCGACCCCCACACCAACCCCGACACCCACGCCCACTCCGACGCCGACCCCGACACCCACGCCCACTCCGACGCCAACTCCGACCCCCACTCCGACACCGACTCCGACACCCACGCCGCCGCTTGAGCTGGACCTCACCCCCAACCAACAAGCCGTCTTCGACGCTTTCGGGTCGAGCGGGGTGTTCACCCGGGATCTTGCGGAGGTTCGGGCTGAGCTCAACTGGATCGACCCGGCGCAGGCAGATGCTGCGCTTGGAACCTTCTCGGGCGAAATCTATGCCGACACGCCCGCCATCGCGGCCCGTGCCGGAAGCGAGTTCGCGCGGCTGGTTGGTAACCGCATGACCGACGTCCGCTCGGACCGTTCGGAGCCCGGCGAACGCTGGCACGGCCTGAATGTCTGGGCACAGGCGATCGGCAGTTTCGGCAACGTTCAAAATACAGCCGCGGCGGCAGGCTTCGACCAACAGTTCGCGGGGTTGGCGCTTGGCTTGGATGCGACCCCCAGCGCACAATCCCGCGTGGGCATTGCAGCGGGCTGGTCAACGAGCGAAGCCAAACAGCGCCAGACCCGCTCGCGGGTCGAGGGCGACAGCTATCATGTCGGCGCCTATGCGGCGGTCGGCTTCGGGGCGGGCTTCGTCGATGCGCAGGCAAGCTATGCGCACCATGATCTTGATGTGACCCGGACGCTGGTGACCGGCATGTCGAGCCGCACAGCGAACGGCGACACATCGGCCAATGAAGTTCGAGGATCGCTCAAGCTCGGTACGAATGTCGGGACGAAGGATATGGATTTCCGCCCGTTCGCGAGCCTTGCCTATGCCCGGGTGCGCCAGCACGGGCTCACCGAGTCTAACGCAGGCGACGCCGGTCTTCAGGTCGGTAAGTCCCGGTTCGAGGCTTTGACAGGAAGTTTCGGGTTCGAGCTCCAGGGCAATTTCGGAGCCGACGGCCGCATCCATCCATTCGTGGACGTCGCGATCACGCACGATTTCGACCGCGAAGGCTGGGCCGTGACCAACCGGCTGATCGGCGGGGGCAGTGCGTTCCGGATCACCGGGGCGCAGCCGGGCCGGACTGCGGGAATCGCGAACCTCGGTATCGCCGGGAACCTCGGCACCGCACAGTTCCGGATCGGTTATGGGCTCGAACTGCGCGATCGCATGGATGCTCACACGGTCTCCGGCGGACTCACCTTCCGCTGGTAGTAGGAAGACTCCCGGCCTCACCCCCATGGCCGGGAGTCTTCAATTTCCCGAAACGAGGCAGACGATGCATTCGAAGACGCAGAAGACGACGCAACCGGGCGATGCCGAACTGGACGGGAGCTGGCGCCGCTGGATTGCCGAGAACCTGCTTCTCCATACCGACAAAAGGCAGTTGATCGATGCGATGCGGCGTGCGGGTTTCGATGGCAGCCTGATCGAGCGGGAGCTGCGCTTGGCCGAGCATCATCCCTATCTGCTAGCGGCGCGGCGCCTTCAGACGCGGCTGGACAAGCATCGCTGGATCACATCCGCGCTCGGACGGCTCGAACAATTGGGTTCGAGGACGATCGAGCGGCGCGAAAGCATCGATTTCGGTACATTTTTCGAGGAATTCTACGCCCGCAACCGGCCGTTGATCCTGACCGGGGCCATCAAGTCGTGGCGCGCCTTGTCGGCTTGGTCGCTCGATTATATCGAGGCGGCGGTCGGTCCCGTCGTTGTGGAGCTTCAGGCGGGACGAGGCGCTGATCGTCTCTATGAGCAGAATTCCGCCCAACATAAGCGCAAAGTGTCCTGGCAATCCTTTCTGGCCGCGCTTCGCGAGGGCAAACGAAGCAATGATTTCTACCTGACCGCCAACAATGGCGCGGCAAATCGAGACGTGCTGGCCCCTCTCTGGGACGATTTCGGACCGATCGACGGCATCCTGTCAGGACATTCGCGCGAGCAGGGTTTTCTGTGGCTCGGGCCATCCGGAACGATCACGCCCTGGCACCATGACCTGACGAACAACCTCCTCGTTCAGATCATGGGCCACAAGCGCCTGACTTTAGCGTCCCCGGCGCAGACGCCCCTGATGCGCAATCATTGCCATTGCTACAGCGAGTTCGGCCAGGATGCCGCTTGCCGGGTAGCCGACGACGGGGAACGGCCGCATCTTTTGCACTGCGACCTCGCCCCCGGCGAGCTCATTTTCCTGCCGATCGGCTGGTGGCATCATGTCGAGGCACTCGATGTGTCTGCCAGCCTGACGCTGACAAATTTCCAGGGTCCGAACGACTTTCACAAGGATTATGCGACGTTCGGCGAGCTCTGAGAAAAGGTCGGAATGAAATCGCTTCATTGCAATTGCCGTTGGGTGACGAATGATAGGGCACATGGTCACCTTCGGGATGTCTCTTGCTGGCTGCCCTGGAAGGTCGGGCGACCGATTGTCCTGTATTCGCGATTTGCGTTTATGGCCCCGGCGCATTCGTCGGCTATCTCTTCTGCGATCGTAAAAGCGGCCGGTCCGCAACCGGCCATTGTCAGTCGGCGGATTTTGCCCTCGTCGAGAGGCCCGCCGCGGTCGCGAGAAGCAGGAAGGCGCAACCGGCAAATGCCAGTGCGGCATTGATCGAGTAAGCTCCTACAGCCACGCCGGCGAGCGACGGGAGGAGGGCGGCTCCGCCAAGCTGGAAAGCGGTAAGATAGAGAACAGCGCGCCGGCCGGGATCGATCTCGATGAGCCAGCCGGCAAAGAAGGGCAGGGTGAACAGCCAGACGAAACCGAAGGCGATGCTCACCATGATGATCGCCGGCGCGCTCCCGCGTGCGAGATAGAAGGCGCCGACCAGCGCCGCGGCGGCGATTGCGCAGGCGACGATGGTCCGGCGGTTGGGCAGCCCTTCGCCAAAGCGTGCCGCGGCGAGCGCTCCGACGACCTGCGCCACGAGGCAGAGCGAGACGGCGGTTCCTTCGAAGGTCGGCGGATAGCCATAGTGGATGAGCCAGAGGCCGAAATAGCCCCAGACCGACACGATCGCACCGAGGAACAGGCCGGCCGAGGTCAGGGCGGTCAGGCTGGCGGGCGTCAACGCGCCGCGTTCGCCGTCGGGCTCTGTCGGGCGGAGGACGGCCGGGAGCGCCAGCGCGGCTGTCGCAGCGATCACGCCGGCGACCGCGAGCGCGATCAGCGCGGCGTCGACGCGCGACCCGGCGATGGTGATTGCGGGCAGCACGGCCGCCACGACCGCCTGCATCAGCGTCTGGACCGCGAGGAAGATTGCGCTGGCGCGTTCGACCCGCATCACCCGCGATATGGCCACCAGCGCGATCGCGACGAGGACGCCCTCGCTGAATCCGGCAATGGTGCGGGCGAGCGACAGGATCGTCATGCCCGATTGACCCAGCAGGATGATATTGATCGCCGCTATCGACAGGCCCGCCGCGATCGCGACGATGCGCGCGCCGAGGCGCCGGAGCAAGGCGATGCCGGCGAGCGATCCGGGAACGATCGCGAGCATCTCGATCGTCACCAGATTGCCGACCTGCGCGTCGGCAAGGCGCGCTTCCTGCACCAGCGCGCCGAGCAGCACGGGGTGCACGCCGAGCACGAGCAGTGCGCAGGAGCCGATCAGGATCGCAAGGGCGAGCGTGCGGCCGCTGACGACCGTACCCTCCGCGATCACGCGGGCCGGTCCTTTGCACGCAGCGGCAGATATTCGGGCAGGAAGGTGCGCGAATAGGCGATGCGCGCGCGGCGGGCCTGTTCTTCCATTTCGTCGGTGATGTAGCCGTGGCGATGGATCGACAGCGCCCAGATGGCGTCGTTGATGACGATGACCTCGACCAGCCGGTCGTGCAGGTCGGGAATCTCGGGCATCACGAACATCTGCGTCATCAGTTCGATGCTGCGGCCCGCGGTGACGAAATTGCTGTCGAGGTCCTGCAGCCGGATGTCCGACGACCAGGCGGGGCCTTCGAGCAGGACCTGCCGCGCAGCCGGATGTTCGTTGAACCATTTCCGGCCCGCGCGATATTGGAGCGTCTGGAGGTCCTGCCAGCTTTCGACGCCTTCGGGCACTTCGGTCAGCACCCCTTCCTCGAAGCGCTTCAGATAGCGTTCGGCAAGCGCGCTGAACACGAGCTGCGGTTCGGGGAAGAAGTGATAGATCGACGGCGGCGAGATGCCGACCTCGGTTGCGATCGCCGGGATGCTGATCGCGGCGGGAGGCAGCGTATCGAGCAGCCGTTCGGCGCCGTCGAGAATCGCCTCGAAACGGGCCCGGCTCCGCTTCTGGGCAGGGCGCCTGATTTCGGCCCGGACCACCTCATTCTTCGCCATGCGCGCTCCTGTCATCGCTCCATCTTTGGGAAAATCGCGCATAAATCAACAAAAATTCCGAATATTTCGCGTCGTTTTGAAATTTTCTTGACAGATTGGCGGATTCGCATTCACAAAATCGGAAAATATTCCGATATGGAGAAGGGGACGTCGATGACACGCGGTTTTGCCTTGCTTTCGGTCTCGCTGCTGGCGCTCGCACCGGCGACGGTCTTTGCGCAGGATGGGGGCGCATCGGCCGAGGCCGCGCCGGCCGATGACGGGATCGGCGAGATTGTCGTCACCGCGCAGCGGCGCGAGCAGAATATCCAGGACGTCCCGATCAGCATCACCGCGATCAGCGGCGATGCGCTGACCGAGGTCGGCATCCGCGATCCGCGCGACCTCTCGATCCTCGTCCCCGGCCTGTCGTCGCAGGCGGGCACCTCGGCGACCACGACCTCGCTGTTCCTGCGCGGCGTCGGCATCGGCGACTTCAATTCGAACACCACCGGCGCGGTCGGCGTCTATGTCGACGACGTCTTCCTCGGCGCCAATGCCGGCAAGCTGTTCAACGTCTTCGACAGCGAGGGCATCGAGGTGCTGAAGGGGCCGCAGGGCACGCTCTATGGCCGCAACACGACCGCGGGCGCGATCCGCTTTTCGTCGCGCAAGCCGACCGACGAGTTCAGTGCCAATGCCGCCATTTCCTATGGCCGCTATAACGAGCTTCAGGTCGAGGGCGGGGTCGGCGGTCCGATCGCGGGCGATGTGCTGAAGGCGCGCGTCGCGGGCACATACCTCCGCCGCGACGGCTGGCTGCTCAACCGCGTCACCGGGAACAAGCTCAACGATCTCGACATGTGGGCGGGGCGCGCGATCGTCGATTTCACGCCGAGTTCGGACATCCTGATCCGCGCGATCGTCCATGGCGGGCAGAACCGCGGCGGTGCGCGCCAGTTCCAGCACCGCGGATCGGGGATCGACTTTGCCGGCAACCCGAATTTCGCCAACGGCGTGCCGCTCGACGGCCTCGGCTATGCCGACACCGATGGCGACCTCAACGCCGGCGATTACGACATCGAGGGACAGGAGCGCGTCAATGTGTTCGGCGGTTCGCTGACCGCAAGCATCGACATGGGCGGCGTCGCGCTGACCTCGATCAGCGCCTATGAACAGGTCCGCCGCACCACGGTAGAGGATACCGACGCCAGCCCGAACAATGTGCTGACCGCGACCTATATCGACCGGCCGAAGCAGTTCAGCCAGGAAATCCGCCTCCAGTCGAAGGGGGACAATGCGGTCAACTGGATCGTCGGCGGCTATTATTTCCACGACAAGCTGGTGACGGAGAGCGCGTTCGATATCCTGCGCGTGTTCCGCGATCCCGACGACCTGCTCGGCACGCTCGACCCGGTCAATTCGATCGGCAATTTCGCCTATCCCTATACGCAGAAGACCGAAAGCTGGGCCGCCTTCGCACAGGCCGACGTCAAGCTGACCGACCGGCTGACGCTGACCGGCGGGCTGCGCTATTCGCGCGACAGCATCGATTTCGATTTTCACAGCTTCTTCGACGACGTGATCACCATCCCCGTGCTCGACTTCACGGGATCGAAGACCTTCAAGGACCTGTCATGGCGCGCGGCGCTGTCGTTCCAGGCGACCGACAATCTGCTGTTCTACGCCTCGTCGTCGAAGGGCTATAACAGCGGCGGTTTCGCGGGCGGCTCGTCGAGCGACCCGGCGCAGCTCCAGCCGTTCCGTTCGGAAAAGCTCTACGCCTATGAGGCGGGGTTCAAGAGCGACCTGCTCGATCGCAAGCTGCGCTTCAACGCCGCCGCTTTCTATTACGACTATCGCGACCTGCAGGTGTTCGTGTTCGACACGTCGGGCGTCCTGCCGGTGCAGCGCAAGCTCAACGCGGGCAATGCCGAACTCTACGGGCTCGAGGTCGAATTGCAGGCGCGGCCGTCGCGCAACTTCAACGCCTTCGTCAACGCCAGCCTGCTGCATGCGCGCTACAAGGATTTCACCGCGCTCGCGGCCGAGGATTATTCGGGCAACAAGCTGGTCAACGCCCCCGACGTCGCGATCTCGGCGGGCTTCTCGCTGACCCAGCCGCTGCCCGGCGACAGCGCGCTGCGCCTGCGCGTCGACGGCAGCTTGCAGTCCGAGACGTTCCTCACGCCCGACAATCTGCAGGCCAATCGCGTCAAGCCCTATGGCGTCGCCAACGCCCGCCTGTCGTGGCTGTCGCCGGGCGAGGATATCGAGGTCGCGCTGTGGGCGAAGAATTTCACCGGCACGCGCTATATCACCTATATTTCGCCGGTCGTGACGATGGACCAGCTCAATTACAACGACCCCGCGACCTATGGCATCCAGGCCGTCGTCAAATTCTAGGAACCCGACCCGGCGCGGCCGCACGGGCGGCACGCCGGGCAAACAAGCGAGATCGACATGAACAGGACGCAGGATGCGGCGCTGCGCGCGCGCGCGCTCAAGGTTATTCCCAACGGCATGTACGGCCATGAATCGGTGCGAATGCTGCCCGCCAGCTTCCCCCAATTCTTCAGCCGCGCCGAGGGCGCCTATATCTGGGATGCCGACGGCAACCGTTATCTCGACTATATGTGCGCTTATGGCCCCAGCCTGCTCGGCTATCGCGACGCGCGCGTCGAGGCGGCGGCGCAGGCGCAGGCGGCGCTGGGCGACACGCTGACCGGGCCGTCGCCGCTGATGGTCGAGCTGGCCGAGACTCTGGTGTCGATGGTCGAGCATGCCGACTGGGCGATGTTCTGCAAGAACGGCACAGACGCGACGACGATGGCAATGAGCAGCGCGCGCGCGCAGACCGGCAAGCGCGTCGTGCTGGTCGCGCAGGGGGCCTATCATGGCGCCGCACCCTGGTGCACGCCGATCCCCGCGGGAACGGTGCCCGAGGACCGCGCGCATGTGCGCACCTATGCCTATAACGACGTCGCCAGCCTCGAAGCCGCGGTTGCCGCCGCCGGCGACGACCTCGCCGCGATCTTCGCCTCGCCCTTCCGCCACGATGCCTTCCTCGACCAGGAGGCGCCCGACCCCGCCTATGCCCGCCGCGCGCGCGAACTTTGCGACCAGACCGGCGCGATGCTGATCGTCGACGAGGTGCGCGCTGGCTTCCGCCTTGCACGCGGCAGCAGCTGGAGCGACCTCGGCGTCCAGCCCGACCTTTCCGCATGGGGCAAATGCTTCGCCAACGGCCATCCAATTTCGGCGCTGCTCGGGTCGGACCGCTGCCGCGACGGCGCAGGGGCCATCTATGCGACCGGCTCCTTCTGGCTGTCGGCGGTGCCGATGGCGGCGGCGATCGAGACGCTGCGCATCATCCGCGAGACCGACTATATCGAGCACAGTGTGGCGCTCGGCGAGCGGTTGCGCGCCGGGCTCGACGCGGCGGCATCGAAACATGGCTTCACCTTGCGCCAGACCGGCCCCGTCCAGATGCCGCAGATCATGTTCGCCGACGATCCCGATTTCCGCGTCGGTTACGGCTGGGCCGAAGAGATGCTGGCGCGCGGCATCTACATGCACCCCTGGCACAATATGTTCCTGTGTGCCGCGATGACCGACGCCGACATCGACGCCACGGTTGCGGCCGCTGACGAAGCCTTCGCTGCGGTTGCTGCGCGCCGCGCGACGCTGGAACCACACCCGATCCTCGTCATGCTCGCAGCCGCGCAAGCGGAGCACGCCTGATCGTGGATCAGCCGCTCGACCTGCTCGCGATCGGGCTGACGACGATCGACATCACCGTCCATCCGGTCGCGTCGCTGCCCGAGGGCGAGGGCGGACAGCTTGTCGAGACGATCGCATTATCGCCCGCCGGGACCGCAGGTGGGACGGCGCTCGTCGCGCAAACACTCGGCCTCGACGTCGCGATCGCTTCGGCAGTCGGGGCCGACCCGCAGGGCCAGCTGGTGCGGTCGATGTTCGATGCGGCGGGGGTCGATACCCGCCTGCTGGAAACCGACCGAGCGCGCCCGACGTCGACGACGGTATTGCCGATCCGCCCGAATGGCGACCGTCCCCACTGGCACATGATGGGCGCGAGTATCTTTGCGCCGGTCACCGATGCCGTTCTTGCCGCCAGCCGCCGCGCCGCCGCGGTCCATTGGGGCGCGGTCGGCTTTCCGGGCGCGGCGGGGCAGGGCGCCGGCCTGCTGCGCGATGCGCGCGCGGGCGGCGTCTTCATATCGTGCGACCTGATCGCGCCGACCGAGGAGGCGCAGGCCGATCTCGACGCGCTGTTGCCGCATGTCGACCTGTTCATGCCGAGCCTTGCCGAAGTGCGTGCGATGGCTGGGACCGACGATCCGGTTGCGGGGGCACGGCATTTCATGGCGCGCGGTGCGGGCGGCTGCCTGATCAAGATGGGCGCCGAGGGCGCGCTGCTGGTATTGCCCGACCGGCAGGTCCATGCCGCCGCCCACCGCATCGTGCCGGTCGACACCACGAGCTGCGGCGACAGTCTCTGCGCCGGATTTCTCGCGGCGCGGCGGCGCGGCATGGAGGCCGACGCGGCGCTGCGTTTCGCCGTGGCGACCGCGGCACAGGTCGCGCTCGGTGTCGGCACATTGGGCCAGCTCAACGGCTATGATGGCACGCTGGCATTCATGGGTTCGACGCCGACGGGGGATGATGCGTGATGACGGAGGATGAAGCCCGCCAGCAACTGGTCGACGCGATGTGCGCGCTCGATGCGCGAGGGCTCAACCGCGGCACCTCGGGCAATCTCTCGGTCCGTTTCGGCGCGGGGATGTTCGTCACGCCGTCGGGTGTGACCCCCGACCGGCTGACCGCCGAGGCGATGGTGTTCGTCAAGGCCGACGGCGGCGTGGCGCCGGGCGCCGCGAGACCGTCGAGCGAGTGGCGGATGCACATGGGGCTCTATCAGCGCCGCGCCGATGCACAGGCGATCGTCCATTGCCACGCGCGCCATTCGACGATCCTCGCGTGCGCACACCGCGAAATCCCCCCGCTGCACTATATGGTCGCGGTCGGCGGCGGCGCGAGCGTGCCCGTCGCGCCCTATGCGACCTTCGGCAGCGACGAGCTGGCGGACAATGTCGCCGCGACGCTCGATGGCCGCCGCGCCTGTCTGATGGCCAATCACGGCCTGATCGCGCTCGGACCCAGCCTGCCCGTCGCCATGGCGATTGCCGAGGAAATCGAGGAGCAGGCGGCTGTTTATTGCGGGACGCTCGCGATCGGAGGTCCAAAGCTGCTGGATTGTGCAGAGATGGACAGGATTCTCGATGCCTTCGGGCGATATGGCCAGCGCGGCCCGGAGCGTTGAAAGGCGTTGCGGGAAATTGCTGAACCTCCGCCCCGCCGTTTCGACCACCATAAGCCGACCGTCTCCAAACGGCCCTTGCCGGTCGTCCTATGAACTTGTCCGGGGATTGCGGTGCCGGTGTTCGGCGAGATGGGTGTCGATAGCCGCGAATACCGTCCGGGCGGTGGGTTGCAGGACGCCCGTGCTCTCCAGAGCCGCCGCTTTATCGACGCCCACGCCAAGCCAGGAAGCAACGATGTCGCCGGTCTGCTCGCCCGTCAGCGGAGCGGGGCGACCTTGTGGTTCTGGGATGTGACGATATCGGGCTGCGGCGCGTTCCGATACGACCGGGTCCGAGAGGTACGGGTGCTGGTCGACGCGAAAAATTCCTCGCTCCCGGCAATAGGCGAAGCCGGGCAGGTCGGCGACCCGAAGCATCGGGGCAGCTGCAACGCCAGCGGCCTGCAAGGCAAGCGACGCGTCCATGGGTGGTCGGGCGCTCACCCACTCTCGGATCGAAGCATCGCCCAGCAGCGTGCAGAGGCCCGACGACGGGCGATCGGGAGGGGTGAGCACGCACCATTCGTCTTCGCCGAGCGCACGCACGACGATCTCGCGGCCGGCGAATTGCGTCTCGTCGTTCGTGACCAGCAGTCCGGCGAACTGCCCCATCATCACTTCGGCCTGCGACACGCTCGCCGTGCCGCCTCGTCCGGTCCGCAGACGCCGGATCAGCAACGCGACGGCGCCAAGGGCGCTGATGCGCCCGGCAACATGGTCGGGATAGACCGTAACCGCGTCGCTGTAGCTGTCGGGGTCGTCCGGATAGCGCCACATTCCGGTGAGCCCCGTCGCCGCGCGGACCAGCGGGCCATAACCGAGCCGCTTCGCCCATGGCCCGGTCGGGCCGAAGGCCGAGCTCTCGGCCATTACGAGCCGCGGGTTCACCTTGGCGAGCACCTCGGCGCCGAGGCCGAGCGATTCCATCGTCCCCGGCTTGAAGTTCGAGAGCAGCACGTCGGCCTTGCGCACCAGGTCGAGGAACAGCGCGCGTCCTTGTTCTTGCCGGAGGTCGAGGCCAAGACTGCGCTTGTTCCGGTGTCCCGAGGCAAAGCTCGCCGACAGGCCATAGGGAAGGTAGGACTGACGTGATCCGTCGGGGAAGGCCGCGCTCTCGACCTTCACGACATCGGCGCCGCCGTCAGCGAACATCCGGCCCGCCTCGGCCCCGACCACGATGACGCCGAGATCGAGGACCTTCAGCCCCTCGAATGACCGGTCAAGCGTATCGTCGCCAGTCACGAGCACTGGCGCGTCGGTCATGGTGTCGGCGGGCCCCATACGAGCGCCGTCGATCGTCAGGACGCCCTTCGGCAGCGTGACGCGCCGCCCATCGGCCAGCGTCACTTCGGTCAGGGCATCGCGGGCTGCCACTTGCTCGCTCGCCGCGAACTCCTCGAAGCTCAGCAGACCCGCGATCGGCACGCCATGGGCCTGGCCCTCGGCTTCAAGCTCGGTACGCTTCCGTGGTGCGAAGAAGGCCGCAAGCGCCGTTTGCAATTCCTCCGACTGCTGCCGCGTGCTGATCTTCGCAAACTCGGGCCCCGCGAAGGCGTCCGGTTCGCCCATCCAGCGGAACATGCCCTGCCACTGGCGCGGCGCGAGCAGGCAGATGCGGACCTGGCCGTCGGCACAGGGGAAGATCGGATATTGCGTGCCCTTGGCCGGCCGATCCCGCGACAGCAGATGGACCGGCCGGCCCATCGTTGCGCTGCCGTTGATGCCATAGCCCGGATCGAGCGCCTGCATTGCGCCGTCGAGCGCCGAAAAATCGATACGGTCGCCGACCCCCGAACGCAGCGCCTTGAAGCACGCGGCCAGCACGACATAGGCGCCCTGCGCCGCGGCGCATTGCCAGGCGAGTTCACCCGGCGGCAACAGCGGCGCCCGCCCGCGGATTCCCGAGCGCGAAAGGCTGCCCGACAGTGCATGCAGCACCGCATCGCTCGCCTGCCAGTCGCTGAAGCTGTTGCCGGTGCCGAACGCGCTGACTTCCATCAGCACGAGCGCGGGATTGGTCGCGGCGAGCGCGTCATAATCGAGCCCAGCAGCGGGCGGCGCGACGATGATGTGCGCCGCGTCCAGCGTCGCGGCATCGACGGGTTCGACGTGCAGGGTCTTGCCCGCATTGGCGGCGACATCTGCGGCATCGCCGGTCGCTGCAGCATAGCGATCGACCCGAGCGCCCAGCTCGGCAAGGTAGCGCGTGATCGGTGCGAGCGGGCCGTCGACCAGATCGACGACGCGCAGCCCCCCCAGCGGCCGGTCGACGCTCATCCGGGATTGCGCGGAAATCGGGGCAGGCCTGCGGGAATTTCGACCCACGGCAGCGCCGACGACGTCCACACGTGGATCGCGGGGGTGAGTTGTCCGGGATCGTCGGCGGTCCCTGCCTTGACGATCGCGACTTTGGGTGAGGCAGCGGAAAGCGAACGGATGGGCGAGCCGCAATTCGCACAGAATTGCCGCAGAACCGGCTGGCCGCTTTCGGTGTCGGGATCTTCCCACGTCGTCAGGTCGCCTGACACATGCATCGCGTCGTCACGCACCACGACATTGACCGAAAAGGCGCTGCCCGACTGGCGGCGGCAATTGGCGCAATGGCACACCGCAACCGCCATCGGTGCGCTGGTCAGCCGGTATCGCACCGCGCCGCAATTGCACCCGCCCTCGATCTCGCTCATCACGCTCTCCCACATCTTTGCTGTTGTGCTTTTATCTAATGTCATTAGTTTATGGAGTCGGCAACAGATAATCGATCCGGGCGAAACGGATCGCAAGCAGTGGAGAGGCGAATGAGCGAGCAGTTTGCAATGACGATCGACGGACGCGCGGTTCAGGCGGGCAGGGCGATCGACGTCCGTAACCCCGCGACCGGTGAGATATTCGCGACCGCGCCCGACGCCGATGCCGCCGATCTCGACGCGGCGGTCGCTGCCGCGACGCGCGCCTTTCCCGCGTGGCGCGACACGCCGATCGCAGAGCGGAAGGCCGCGCTGGCGAAGGCGGCCGATGCGATCGAAGCGCATGCCGACGAACTCGCGTCGCTTTTCGTGAAGGAACAGGGCCGTCCGCTGCCGGGCGCCAAGATGGAAATCCTCGGCGCCGCGATGTGGATGAAGGCGACGACGATGCTCGACATCCCCGTCGACGTCACCGAGGACAGCGATACGCGCCGGATCGAGGTACACCATGTCCCGCTCGGCGTCGTCTGTGGCATCGTGCCGTGGAATTTCCCGGTGCTGCTCGCCGCGTGGAAGATCGGTCCGGCGCTGATGGCCGGCAACACGCTGGTGCTCAAACCCTCGCCGTTCACCCCGCTCTGCACGCTACGCATCGGCGAGCTGATCCGCGACGCTTTCCCCGCGGGCGTCATCAACATCATCAGCGGCGGCGACGCGCTCGGCCCGTTGATGACCGCGCATCCGGGCTTTGCGAAGATCAGCTTCACCGGATCGACCGCGACCGGGCGCCGCGTGATGGAATCGGCGGCCAAGGACCTCAAGCGCATCACGCTCGAACTGGGCGGCAACGATGCCGCGATCGTGCTGCCCGACGTCGATGTCGACGCGGTCGCGGCGCAATTGTTCGAAGGCGCGTTTCACAACACCGCGCAGGTCTGCGTCGCGACCAAGCGGCTCTATATTCATGCCGACATCTACGACCGGCTTCGCGACCGGCTCCACCAGCTCGCCAGAGACCTGCCGGTCGGCGACGGGGCGGAGCAGGGCAATCGCTACGGCCCGATCCAGAACGAGCCGCAATATCGCCGCGTCCTCGCGCTGCTCGACGACGCGCGGGCCAACGGGTTGACCCTGCTCGAAGGCGGGGCGGTGCCCGATCGCGGCTATTTCGTGCCGCTGACGCTCGTCGACAATCCGCCCGAAGACAGCCGCGTCGTCGTCGAAGAAGCCTTTGGCCCCGTGCTGCCGCTGCTGAAATTCACCGACATCGACGATGTCGTCGCGCGCGCCAACGACAGCGACTATGGCCTTGCGGGGGCCGTATGGTCGGCCGATGTCGAGGCCGCGACCGCGATCGCGCACCGTCTCGACACCGGCACCGTCTGGATCAACCAGAATCTCCAGTCCACGCCCTTCACCCCGCTTGCGGGGGCGAAGCAGTCGGGTTTCGGACAGGAAAATGGCGTGCCGGGTCTGCTCGAATTCACCCGCCCCAAGGCGATCTTCATGCCGAAGGCAGCCTGATCCGATGCAGCTCAGCGCGCAGGACGAAGCGTTTCGCGAAGAGGTTCGTGCCTTCTTCGCGGGCGAGCTGACGCCCGAGCTGCGCCGCGCGGGCAAGCTGATGACGTCGGTCTATGCCGATCACGCGTCGCAAATGGCCTGGCAGGAAAAGCTCCATGCCAAGGGCTGGGCCGCGCCCGCCTGGCCGGTCGAGCACGGCGGCTGCGACTGGAGCGTCGTGCAGCATCATATTTTCGCGAGCGAGCGGGTGCGCGCGGGCGCGCCGCCGGTGTCGCCGATGGGGATCAAGATGTGCGGCCCCGCGATCATCGGTTTCGGCACCGACGAGCAAAAGGCGTTCTTCCTGCCGCGCATGCTGAACGGCGAACATTTCTGGTGCCAGGGCTATTCCGAACCCGGTGCGGGATCGGACCTCGCCGCGCTCCAGATGAAGGCGGTGCGCGACGGCGACGACCTGATCTGCACCGGTACGAAGATCTGGACGACGCATGCCAATGTCGCGAACTGGATTTTCTGCCTCGTTCGCACGACGAAGACCGACCGCAAGCAGCAGGGCATCACCTTCCTGCTCATCGACATGACCTCGCCGGGGATCGAGGTGCGCCCGATCGTCATGGCATCGGGCGAGCATATCCAGAACCAGATCTTCTTCGACAATGTCCGCGTTCCGGTCGCCAACATCTTGGGCGACATCGATAATGGCTGGACCGTCGCCAAATATCTGCTCGAATTCGAACGCGGCGGCAGCGCCTATGCGCCCGAGATCGAGGTTGCGCTGGATGAACTGGCGCAGCAGGTCGCGGCGCAGCCCGCCGGCCCGGCGCGGGCCTTGCTCGAGGTGCGGATCGCCGAAGCGCGCATCCGCTGTGACATCCTCGCCCGGCTCGAAAGCGATATCCTCTCGCGCCTGTCGGCGGGCGCGCCGACCGGGGCCGATGCCTCGATGATGAAGATCCTCGGGACCGAATTGAACCAGCGCGTGACCGAACTCGCGCTCGACGCGGCGGGGCCGCTCGCCCGCGCGTTCCAGCCCGGCGTCGCGATGCCCGGCGGGCCGATCCCCGGCCATATCCTCGACGATTATTGCAGCGGAGAGGTATGGCAGGCGATCGCGCCGCTCCACTATCTCAACGAACGCGCGAGCAGCATCTACGCGGGGACGAACGAGATCCAGCGCGGGATATTGGCGAAGGCGGAGCTGGGGATTTGAACCCCGGAATCGCGCCCGGACCTTCCGGCGGACGACCGAGCGTGCTTGCGCCGGACGCCAAGGATGGGGTGGAATGCCGCCGTCACACTATGGCATCATGGTGCGGTTCAATCGCCCCCTTCTGATCGGGGAAACGCAGAGCGCGGAAAGCTTTCGCTTGGTCAATCGCATCCGCGACACTGACCCCGTCCCAGCGAAACTTCAGAAACCACTGTCGATCACCTTTTGAGTACGAAAGGCTAACCCACCCCTCTCGAACCCTAGTTGAGGCCCAGTCGAACTTGAAGCGCCTGATGATCGTCCCGCGAAAGAGACACTCAATTTCCCGCTCTGCAGCTCGCCCGACTGTTTCCCAAGACGTATCGTGAACGAACCGCGCAACCTCTGCGTCATACTGAACCGCATCGAAAACGGGGCTGTTGCCACCGGGACCTGACCAGTGAACTAAACCTTCAGTTCGCCGGATTTCGGCGCTGAGGTTACTACATTCGACGTATCCGCACCGGCACCGCCCTACGATGAGATATCCGTCTTCGGCGAGAAGTTCGGTCTTCAGCATCGGCGGGTCCAAGCCTAAGAACTCTGGGCCCAGCCAATCTTTCCCGTCGATGAACAGCCTCGCCTGATGATCGTTTGTTGCTATGACGGCTTCGACGGCGATGGTCAGAGTGCTGGTCACGTGCCTTCTTACCGTTAGGCTGGAACGTCCGCAATCGGTCGTAAGTTGCCGTTGCTCTCCTCGTCATCCCGGACTTGATCCGGAATCCATAGCCGCACTGTCGTCGTGGATCCCGGATCAAGTCCGGGATGACGAAGTGGGTGTGAAACGGCCGCTCCCCCACCCCATTTCTGACATTCGGCTAACTGGTTCCAGCGCGCCAGCAACCGGTCGCTAACGGACCCTTGCATTCCACTCGCTACAAATCTCGAACGGCGATACGCAGACGCCTCAGTCCAGCGCCATATAGCGCGCGAGATGCGCGTCGCGCGTCCCATACTCGCTCTCGATCACCGTCAGCCGCTTGAACAGCGCCGACACCGGCAGCTCTTCGGTCATTCCCATGCCGCCGTGCAACTGCACTGCATTCTGGCCCACGAAGCGGCCGGCATCGGCGATCGTGACCTTGGCGGCGCTGATCGCCTTCGCGCGTTCGGCCGGGTCGAGGTCGAGCGCGTCGGCCGCGAGCGCCGCGGCGGCCGCGGCTCGTCGCGCCTCGATATGCATATCGACCAGCCGGTGCTGGACGACCTGAAAGCTCGCAATCGCCTTGCCGAACTGCTCGCGCTGGACGGTATGATCGCGGGTATCGGTCACGAGCCGCGCCATGATCGCGGCGGCCTCGGCGGCAATCGCAGCGGCGCCAAGGTCGAGAATGTCGGCGATATCCACCGGCTCGATCGCCAGCCGCGCGTCGGCGGGTAGGGTCACGTCGTCGAGCAGCAGGTCGGCGGCGCGGCGGCCGTCGATTGTCGGATAGGCCTTCATCGCCAGCGCGTCGCGTTCGATCAGGAAGGCGGCGTTGCCGTCGTCCGCCATGGCGGTCACGATCACCGCATCGGCTTCGGCCGCGCCAATGGACAGCAGCTTGCCGCCCGACAGGTGCCAGCCTGTGGCATCGATTACCGCGCGCGCGGGTTCGCGGTCGTCGATCGACGCGAGGGCCAGCTTCGCTTCGCCCGCCGCGACGCGCGGCAGCCAATGCCCCGCCGCTTCGCCGCCGGCGCGGTCGAGCAATGTGCCCGCGAGCAGTACGCATTCGAGATAGGGCAGGGCGATTGCCCTCGGTCCGAGCACTTCGAGCACCGCAAAGCCGTCGCGCGGCGGCAGGCCCAGCCCGCCATGCGCTTCGGCGAAGGGCAGGCCGAGCACGCCCGCATCGGCGAGCGCCTGCCAGCCGTCGTCACCGGACTTCAGCCGGTCGAACCGCGCGGCGAGAGCATCCTTCAACTCCATCTCAGCCAGCCTTCGCTTGCGGCGCGTCGCGCAGGATGATGTCCGCGGCGCGCCACGCCATCGCCATCGTCGGACCGTTGGTGTTGCCCGACGGGATCACCGGCATCACCGACGTGTCGATGACGCGAAGCCCCTGGGTGCCGCGGACGCGCAGCGCCGGATCGACGACCGAGGCGTCATCCTTGCCCATCCGGCAGCTTCCGACCGCATGATAGCCGCAGGTCCCGAAGCGGTCATAGGCGTCCATGATTTCGGCATCGCTGTCGAAGGCCGGACCCGGCAGGGTCTCTTCGGCGATCATCCCCGCGAGCGGCGCCTGTTTCGCATAGTCGCGCATCACGCGCACCGCGCCGACCATCGCCGCACGATCCTCTTCGGTGGCGCGGTAATTGGGCTTGAAGCTCGCGGCGGCATCGGGATTGCGCGTGGCGATATGGATGCTGCCGCGCGAGGTCGGGCGCAGCGGATAGATGACCGCGTTCATGCCGGGATGTTTTTCGAGCTGCGTGCGCTGCGTCGCCATGTCGAAGCTGAAGGGCGCGATCAGCATCTGCGCGTCGGGGCGGTTGAGCCCCGGCCGCGTCTTGAACCAGCCGCCGATTTCATAGGCCGCGGCCGACATCGGCCCGTCGCCGGTGATGTAATATTGCAGCGTCGCGAGCAGCAGGCGCCAGCCGCCGAAGACGCGGTTCTGCGACAGCGCCTCCCTGGTCAGCTTCCACTGCATGATGATGCCGCGATGCTCGATCAGCCCTTCGCCGACCTCGGGGATATGGTGGACGAGCGGGATGCCGAGCGCCGCGAGCCGGTCCTTGTCGCCGATCCCCGAGCGTTCGAGGATCGCCGGGCTCGCCATCGCGCCGCCGCAGACGATCACCTCGTGCGCGGCGTCGATCGTTTCGCGCTGACCGTCGTGAATGACTTCGACCCCGACTGCGCGCGTGCCGTCGAAGATCACGCGGTCCACGGTGCGATCGGTCAGGACGGTGAGGTTGGGACGCTTCTCGGCCGGCCGCAGGAATGCCTGCGCCGCGCTCTGGCGCTTGCCCTTGAAGATCGTACGCGGGGCATAGCCGATTGCGACCTGATCGTCGGGGGCGTTGATGTCACGCTTGTTCGCCCAGCCCATCGCTTCGCCTGCCGCGACTTGCGCGTCGCTGATCGGCAGACGCTGCGTCGGCATCGAGATCTTCATCGGCCCCGCGTCGCCGCGCGTCTCGTCCGCCCCGAGTTCGTGATCTTCAAAGGCACGATAGGCCGCGCCGATATGCGTCCAGCTCCAGTCGTCGCTCGATTTCTCGGCGATCGCGTCGAAATCGGCGGGCTGGCCGCGGACATACATCATGCCGTTGACTGACGATGATCCGCCGAGCACGCGCCCGCGCACCCACGCCTCGGACTGGCCCGCGGTCGATGCCTCGGGCTCGCTCATATGGACCCACAGATGCTTCGGGTCCTGCATCACCTTCGCCAAGCCCTTGGGCATCGAAATGAACGGATGCCGGTCGCGCGGCCCCGCTTCGATCAGCGCGACTCTGATCGCCGGATTCTCGGAAAGGCGATAGGCCAGAACGCATCCCGCCGCGCCGGCGCCGCAGACGATATAGTCGAAGAGCATCCTCATTTTTCCTCGAATCCGGCCGCTTTTGCGGCGCTCTCACGTCCTTCATAAAAAACTATTGTCATTAGGTAAAGGGTGGAATAGTCTTGGGCCAACGACAAGGAGAGGATCTGCAATATGAGTGAAGTTGCAGAAGTTTCACGCCCGAAGCGCAAGCTGACCACGCTCGCCGACCTGACGCCGAGCCAGATCGAGGCGATCCGCAAGATTCCGGCCGAGAAAGACGCGGTCGTCGTCCCTTTCGGCGCGACGCGCCCCAATGCGATCTTCACGGGGCGGGAACGCTTCGACCTCGAACAGGACAGGATTTTCCGCCGCTATCCGGTGCCCGTCACCGTGTCGGCGCTGCTCGAACCCGGCAGTATCGTCGCGAACGACAGCTATGGCTTTCCGATGCTCGTTTCGCGCACCCGCGACGGCACGATCAAGGCGTTCGTCAACGCGTGCCAGCACAAGGGATCGAAGATCATCGAGGATTGTGCGGTCCACAAGCAGGGCCGCGTCACCTGTCCCTATCATGCCTGGACCTATGGCATCGACGGCAAGCTGATCGGCGTGTCGCGCAGCGAAGCCTTTCAGGATTTCGACAAGGGCAAGCGCGGGCTCGTCGAACTCGAAGCGCGCGAGTGGGGCGGTATCGTCTATGTTCAGCTCAACCGCGGCATTCCCGCCGATTGGTCGAACCTGTCGCAGCAGGTCGCCGACGATTTCACCGCGATCGGTATCCCGTCGGCGCATGTCTACGGGCGCAAGACGTTCGACCTGAAAGCCAACTGGAAGGTCGTGCTCGAGCCCTTCCTTGAGGGCTATCATGTCCAGCGGCTCCATGCCGCATCGATCGGCGACCGCTTTCAGGACGCACCGAACATCGTCGACATGTTCGGCCCGAATATCCGGCAGGTGTCGGGGCGCATCGGCTATGTTCCCGAAATGCTCGACGAGGATCCGGCGACGAACGTCCACAAGCTGGTGACGCACGCCTATACGGCGTTCCCGAACTGCGTCGTGGTCACGAGCCAATATTATACCAGCGTTATGCTCCTCATGCCGCGCGGCCCCGATCGCACCACCGTCGAATATTTCATGCTCACCCCCGAGGCGGCGTCGACGCCCAAAGCCGAGGAAGTCTTCGCGCGCTCATACGAACTGATCCTCAGCGTCTTCGGCGGCGAGGACTTCCGCGCGGCCGAGATCAGCCAGCAGGGGCTCAACGCGGGTGTGCCCGAAGAGACCGTCTATTGCGGGCTGGAGACGAATATCGTGCGCTATTATGAAGCGATCGAAGCGCTTCTGTGATTGGTGAACCGGCAAAAGACCGGACGGAGAGGGATTGATGGCGCAGACTTTACCGAGCGCTATGGACTGGTGGGCGCGGATGCGACCGGCGCAGCCTGCCGTTGTGCTCGGCGGCGACCGGCTGAGCTATGGCGATTACAAGGCCTGGTCCGATCGCGTCGCCGCGATGCTCGAGGCCGACGGGTTGCAGCCCGGCGACCGCGTCGCGATCTGTTCGACGAACAGCCTGGCCTATTGCGCGCTGATCATGGGGATCATCCGTGCGGGCGGCATCGTCAATCCGGTGAACTTCCGTTTCACGCCGCGCGAGATCCGCGAGCTGTGCGAAACCACCGAGCCGCGCTTCGCCTTTGCTGCGCCCGAGTTTGCGGCGAATGCCGTCGCGGCGGGGCTGACCCCGCGTGCGATGGCCGAGATCGAGGCGCTGCGGCATGGTGCGCCCGCGTCGCCGGCGCACGATCCGCAGCCCGACGCACCGGTCGTCATCATCGCGACGAGCGGATCGACAGCGAAGCCCAAGGGCGTCGTCTTCACCAACCGCTCGATGACCGCCTACGCCGCCTGCTGGTCGCTCGAGGAAACATCCTCGTCCCCCGGCGCCCGCGTGATAAGCCTTGCACCGCTCAACACATCGGCGGGCTTCGTCCAGCTTATCCATTACACGACGCAGGGCTGCACGATCTTCATGGAGCCGGCCTTCGTTCCCGACGCGATCCTGCAATTGCTGCAGGATGAGCAGATCAACTGCTTCGGCGCGGTCCCGACCTTTTTCGAGGCGATCGCGCGCTGTCCGGGCTTCGCCGACGCCGACCTGTCGTCGATCCGCCTTGCCACCGCAGGCGGCGCGCGCGTCAGCCGGCAGTTGCTCGATATCTGGAAGAGCAAGGGTATCACGATCCGCCAAATCTATGGCCAGACCGAGGTTGGCGGAAATGTGACGATGATGCCCGAGCATCTGGCGATCGAAGAGCCCGAGAAATGCGGTTGGGGCGGCATCTTCATGGAGGTGCGCGTGCTGCGTCCCGATGGTAGCCCCTGCGACCCCGGCGAGCCGGGTGAGATCGTGATGCGGTCGCCGGGCATGATGCAGGGCTATTGGCGCAACCCGGAAGAGACGGCAAAGGCGATCCGTGATGGCTGGCTCTGGTCGGGCGATATCGGAACGCTCGACGAGCGCGGCCTGCTGACCTTCGTCGACCGGATGAAGGATCTGATCATTTCGGGCGGGCTCAACATTTCGGCCGCCGAGGTCGAGAGGGTGGTGTGCGAGTTTCCGGGCGTCGTCGAGGCACTGGCGATCGCGGCGCCTGATCCCAAGTTCGGCGAGACCCCGTTCGTCGTCTATCACGGCGCTGCCGAGGTCGATGTCGCGGCGCTGATCGATCACTGCAACACCAATCTCTCAAACTACAAGGTGCCACGCTACGTCGCCTATTCGGCGGACCCGCTGCCGCGGCTGGCCACCGGAAAATTGTCCAAACCCGCAGTGCGTGCGCTTTACGCTGGCGCACACGAGACGATGGAGCGTGTGCGATGAGGAGCAAGATATGACCGCCCCGCAGCTGGCCGCCGCGCCGGTGCCGCCGCATGTTCCGCCGCACCTCGTCTTCGATTTCGACATCTACGCCGACCCGCGCATCGGCGAGGATGTGCAGGGCACCTATGCGGCCGCGCTCGCCGACGCGCCCGATATTTTCTGGACGCGACTCAACGGCGGGCACTGGATCGTCAAAAGCTTTGACGCGATCAGCAAGGTCGTACTCGATCCCGATCATTTCTCGGTGCGCGAGATGCAGATTCCGCGTGTCGAAAACCCACCCTTCTTCATCCCGCTCAGCCTCGATCCGCCGGAGAATCTGCCATACCGCAAGGCGATGATGCCCATGTTCGGGCCGACCGCGATCAAGGCGCTCGAGCCGCGCATCCGCGAATGGGCGGTCGAACTGGTCGATGCCGTCGCCGCGAACGGCGCGTGCGATTTCCAGGCGGACCTTGCAAAGCTGTTTCCGGTCAGCGTTTTCATGGAATTGATGGGCATGGACCTGTCGCGGCTCCAAGACTTCCGCGCGCTCGCCGAAGCCTTTTTCTCGGCCCAGAATGACGAGGCCGAGCTCGGACGCCTCAGCGCCGCAATCCTCGGCGAGATGAAGGCGCTGATAGAGGCCAAGAAGGCGGCGCCCGACGACAAGCTGATGTCGCATTTCGTCCACGTCAACATCGATGGCCGGACGATGAGCGACGACGAGATTCTTGCGATGAGCTTCGTGCTCTTTCTCGGCGGGATGGACACGGTCACAAATGTCACCGGTTTCGCTTTTCAGCAACTCGCGCAAATGCCTGACGTTCAGGCGCGGCTCGCCGCCGACCCGGCGCTGATCCCGGCCTTCGCCGACGAAGCGGTGCGGCTCTACGGCGTCGTGAATACGCCGCGACTGGTGGTGCAGGATCAGACGATCGGCGAAGCGCTGTTTCGCGAGGGCGAGATGGTGCTGAACATCCTCTGCCTCGGCAGCCGCGACCCCGCAAAGTTCGATGCGCCGAACGCGTTCGACCTCGACCGCAAAAAGACAGCGCATCTGACCTTCTCGTCGGGACCGCACCTGTGCGTCGGCCATGTCCTTGGCCGCGCCGAGCTGCGCATCCTGACCGAGGAATGGGTGAAGCGCGTGCCGTCCTTCCGCGCGACACCGGGCGAGAAGCACGCCTTTCGCATCGGTACGGTGATGGCGCTCGAGACGCTGCCCCTCCAATGGACTGTGGCGGCCTGATCATGCACGCGAACGATGGCGCCGATGCGCCCTATTGGAACGGATTGGCCGAAGGCCGCCTGCTGCTTCCGCGATGCGGTTGCGGCGACTGGCTGTGGCCCGCGGCAAACCGGTGTGGCGTGTGTGGTGGCGAGGAGGTCCAATGGATCGAGCGTCCGATGCGCGGTACGATCTTTTCGTGGACGCGGACCTGGCACCGCTTCGGTTTTACCGAGAGCCTCGACTTGCCCTTTGTCTCGATCGTCGCAACGGTCGACGATTGCGGAATCCGCTTGCTCGGCCGTCTCGACGATCCCGACCAGGTCGATCCTGTGATCGGCGGCGCGATCTCCGGCCGCGTGGGCGCGACGCGCGTCGAAGGCCGCGACATTCCAACGATCATCTGGAGCCGCAGCTGATGCACCCGCTTTACGGAACCACCGCCGTCGCGGGCATCGGGATGCGCCAGTACCGGCGCGGCGCCTCGCCGCTGCCCGAGCAGGGCGTGCTCGTGGAGGCAATCCTCGCCGCTTGCGCCGATGCAGGCTTCGATTCCGCCGAAGTAGACGGCTTCGTTTCCTACGGCGACGACAAGAACGAGCCCGTCCGGCTGATGCCCGCGCTCGGCACGCGCGATCTCAAATGGTCCAGCGTGATCTGGGGGGGCGGCGGCGGCGGCGTGGCCGGTGCGTTCGGGCTGGCGGCGGCAGCGATCCTCTCGGGACAGGCGAGTGCCGTCATCGTGTTTCGCGCGCTCGTCGAGGGATCGAGCGGGCGGCTGTCGGCGGCGGTAATGGCGCATCATCTCAACGACCATATGCTCGCGGCGGGGATTGTGGCGCCTGCCCAGGTGTGCGCGATCCGTGCGAACCGGATGTATGAGCATCACGGCGTGCCGCAATCGGTTGCCGGGGATCTGGTCCGCGCGTCCTATTACCATGGGTCGCGCAATCCCGAGGCGGTCGCCTATGGAACCGAATTCGACCATAAAGAGATGCGCCGCTCACGATGGATCGCCGAGCCGTTCCGCCTGTTCGATTGTAGCCGCGAAAATGACGGTGCGGCCGCCTTCCTGATGGTGTCGGCCGATCGTGCGCGCGATTTGAAGAAGCCGCCCGTCTATCTGCTCGGCTGTGCGAACGGTGCCGAGAAGGGCTGGGGTGACCTGCTCGAAAACGACGACGAGCAGCTCTATCCGACCGCGGGTTTCCGTCCGATCGCGCGGCGGCTCTACGCCGAAACGGGGCTGTCGCCCGCCGACATCGACGTTGTCCAGCTCTATGAGAATTTCAGTGCGCAGGGCGTCGCGTCGCTGATCGACCACGGTTTCTGCACCTATGAAAATGTTGCCGAGGTGGTGCGCTTCGAGAACCTGATCGCTCCGACCGGAAAGCTGCCGGTCAACACGGGCGGCGGCAATTTCGCCCAAGGTTTCATCCACGGTATCGGCACCGCTTATGAGGCGGTGAAGCAGTTGCGCGGCGAGTCTGCCAATCCGGTGGCGGACGCCAAAATCTGTCTGCTCGCGGGCGGTCCCGGTGCGCCGACGGTCAGCTCGGCGATCTTCGGGAACGACGTGCCCTAGTCGAGCGGCTGGCCGATGGTGCCCGAAGCGACACGTTCGCGTACGCCGACGAGGAAAAGGCGGAGCGATTCGACGAACAACTGTTCGTCATCGAACGGATTGTCTTCGATCGCTTTCGCAAGGCTTGGATATTTCTCGCCATCAACCGGAGGCATCGGATCGATCCCGCGCGCGCGCGCCGAGGCTTCGAACAGCGCGGCGCCATAGGTATATTTTTCGACCGCATCGATCACGGTCATCTGGATCGGCGTCGGATAGGGTTCTTCCGACGCCGCGCGGTTATAGGCCGCCAGCAGCATATGGCGCGGGAAGTAGCGAAGGATCAGCGGTGCGGCATTGGGATGTTTCAGCAGCGTCTGGCGCGTCGCGACGCAGCGCGCGATGATCTGCTCCTCGAACGACTGGCCCGTCGCGCGCACGGCGGGCATCTTGACCAGCATGATCCGCGCGACTTCCTGCAGCAGCTCGGACTTGTCCTTGAAATGATGATAAAGCGACGGGGGCCGGACGCCGATCTTCTTCGCGACCAGACCCAGGCTCAGCGCCTCGAGGCCGTGCTCGTCGATGGCCGCCAGCGCAGCTTCTGCCGCATTGTCGCGCGAGATCAAAGGTTTCGAAGGTCGTGCCACACAAATATTCCCTGTTTCTTGCCGCTCATGACAGCACAGGCGAGCGAGTGCCAGCCTAAAAGCATTCGGTTTATGTCATCGCAACATCAGGCCGCCATCGACGACGATACTCTGACCCGTAATATAGGAGGCGGCGGACGAGGCGAGGAAGAGCGTCGCCGCGGCGACCTCTGCGGGCGTGCCGAAGCGTCGGACGGGGATTGCGCGCAACGTGTTTCCGGCCTTGCGCTCGTCGGCGCGTACGCCCGAGGTCATCCGGGTCTCGATAAAACCCGGGGCAACCAGATTGACTCGCACGCCGTCCCGTGCCCATTGGTCGGCGGCGGCCCGAGTGAAGCCGAGCAGTCCCGCCTTGCTCGCCGTATATGCGGGCGCGGTGCCGATCGCGATAAAGCTCGCGCATGACCCGATATTGACGATCGCCCCGCCGCGCTCGCGCAAGGCCGGGTGAAACAGATAGCAAAGCTCGGCTGCGGCATTGAGATTGACTTCGATGACGCGCCTATAACCTTCCATCGAATATTCGTCCGGGTGCGACTGGCCCGCGTTGTTGATCAGAATGTCGATGGCGCCGACCGCTCTTGCGAGCGCTGCGCGATCACCCGGCTCATCGAGGCGAGCGCGAAGATAGGCAAATCGCGACAAATCCTCATCATAGTCGGCCGCGCCCGTCCGCGTTCCGCTGACGATAACTTCGGCTCGGGCATCGGCGAACGCTTCGGCGATGCCCAGCCCGATGCCCTGCGTGCCTCCGGTGACGAGCACGCGCTTACCCTGAAAATCGAACCGCACCATCGAAGCTCTCCCATTCATAAATCTATTGACGTTAGATAATGTGAAGCGCAGTCTTTTGGCAAGCAGGAGTGGCGGGTCATGGCGCGCAACATGCAAAACATCGCCGTCGTTTCGCGTGACGGCGTGCGGCTGGCGGGCGATCGTGGCGGCGATGCCGGGGCGCCCGCAGTGGTCCTGCTGCACGGTGGCGGCCAGACACGCCATAGCTGGAGCCGCGCGGCGCAAGGCTTGCTGGCCGGGGGGTTCCAGGTGATCAACTATGATGCGCGGGGACATGGCGAAAGCGACTGGTCGCCTGCCGGGGCGTATCAGCTTGCCGACCGCTCGGACGATCTGGCGGCGATCGTTTCCGGCCTCGAGGTGCCGTTCGTGCTTGTGGGCGCTTCGCTGGGCGGGGCGACCTCTATCGTCGCGATCGACCGCGGACTGCGGCCGGCTGGACTGGTGCTGGTCGACATCGTGCCCGAACCCGATCCGCGCGGGATCGATCGTATCGTGTCGTTCATGCGCGGCCATCCCGAGGGGTTTGCGACAGTCGACGAAGCTGTAGAGGCGGTTGCCGTCTACAACCCACGGCGGCGGACGTCGGCTGACAGCGCCGGGATGATGAAGAATCTCCGCAAGGGTACTGACGGACGCCTTCGTTGGCATTGGGATCCGCGAATACTCGAGCATGCCCCCGAGCATCATCATGGCGTGGTTCAGCGCGCTGCGCGGGGATTGGTTGCGCTTCCCGGGCTGCCGGTCCTTCTCGTCCGCGGCCTCTCCAGCGACGTAGTCTCCGATGCCGGCGTCGAGGCGTTCCGGAGTATCCTGCCAAGGCTCGAGACCGTGGATGTCGCAGGTGCGGGTCATATGGTTGCAGGCGACCGAAACGACGCGTTCAACGAAGCGATCGCTGCCTTTTCAAGGCGCGCGCTTGGCGTCGATGCTGGGCGCTATTCTAGTAAAAATACTTAATATACAGTCAGTTATTTGATGAGTGCAAAAACCTTACGGCGTTAAATTTAGCGATTGACATTAAATCTAATGAGCATAGGTTATTGCCCAAGGTCGCGGATGACGGCCTGTACTTTGGAGAGGATTTGTCATGGAACGCCGTGCTTCGTTTCGCGCCATTCGGTACGCCTGCCTTGCTTCGATCATTGGCGCCGCGGGAGCCGCCTTCCCGGCGCATGCTCAGACTGCGTCCGCCGATACGGCGCCCGTCGCGGATGGTGCAGCGTCGGTGCCGGCCGAGGGCGAGATTATCGTTACCGCGCGTCGCCGCGATGAGCGGCTGATCGATGCCCCGGTCGCGATCACGGCGCTCGGGGGCGCGGCGCTCGACAATTATGCGGTGACCGATTTCAGCGACATGGCTTCGCTCGTCCCGACGATGGTGGCGGGGAAGGCGGCGTCGGGCTCGTCGGCGAGCATTTTTCTTCGCGGTGTCGGTTCGACTGCGCTCAGCGCAGGGTTCGACCAGTCGGTGTCCTTCGTTGTCGATGGTATGCCGATGAGCCGCGGCCGTGAAATCGGACTCAGCCAGTATGACGTACAGCGGGTCGAAGTGCTCAAAGGGCCGCAGGCGCTCTTTTTTGGCAAGAATGCCACCGGCGGCCTGATCGCGGTCACGACGAACAGCCCGCGCGACATCTTCGAAGCGGGATTCAAGGCCGGCTACGGCTTCGAGGCGAAGGAGAAATATGGCGAGGGCTATATTTCGGGGCCGCTGTCCGACAGCCTGCGAGCACGCTTGGCTTTCCGTGTGTCGGATAGTGAAGGTGCCTTCACCAACAGCGCGGCGGCAACCTATCTCGATCCGCTGGGCATGGAGCGCCACCGCAACAGCAAGCATCGCGGCGGCGGCAGGACCTATAGCGGGCGCGCCACGGTTGAGTGGGATGCTACCGACAACCTCACCTTCCAGATCAAGACCGGTTACACCGATCAGAAGGATGGTGGCCCCACTGACATATTGGAACGGATTTGTGGTGGCGGTCGTACGGCGCCATTCTCGCCCAATCCCTTCGGCGCCCCTGTGGGTATTCCGCCGAGCCCCAACGCCGACTGCCGCATCGACGGCCGTTCGGACAGTTCGACGCTGCCGCTCGCGGTGGCAGAGGCGAATTATCGCTATGCCGGCGACGGGCATATGTATTCGCGGCTGAAGTCTGGATACGGCATTCTGACGGCAACGCTGACGTCGGATGTCTTCGACGTGACGTCGATTACTTCCTACTACCGCTTCAGGCAAACCGACCTCAACAACGTGTCGGGCGAAGCGTATCCGGCGAGTTTCTCGCAGCTTGCCGACTATCGACAGACGTCCGAAGAATTGCGTTTCCAGTCGAAATGGGACGGCGCGGTCAATGTGCTGTTCGGCCTGTTTGCATCGAGCAACAAGTTCATCTTCAACACCGACGCCTATATCTTCCCGGTGCCGATCAGCCCCGTGACCGACACCTATGTCACTTTCAAGCGCGACAATGGCTTCTCGGGCAGCTCGATGTCGGCCTTTGGCGAGGTGACCGCGAACATTTCGGATAGCATCGAACTCGCCGGCGGTGCGCGCTGGAGCTATGAATCGCGCGACAGCTACCAGGCGTCGTTGCCGGCGCATCTGGGGTTCGCGGCGGCCTTCCCGGCGGGCCTGCGCCTCGACGACCGTTACCGCGAAAGCGACGTGTCGCCGCAGGTCACGCTGCGTTACAAACCTTCGCGCGACCTGACCTTCTATGCGGCGTACAAGGAGGGTTTCAAATCGGGCGGGTTCAACATCTCGCAGACGCTAACGCCAGCTGCGACCGTTGCTGCGGGCGAGTATGGCGCCGAGCGCGCTCGTGGCGGCGAGGTCGGAGCGCGCGCGATCCTGATGGGGGGCGCCCTTTCGCTGAATGCGACCGCCTATTATTATGATTATCTCGATCTGCAGGTTCAGAATTTCGACCCGGTGACGATCGGTCAGGTTGTGGCGAACGCTGGTACGCTGAGGGTCAAGGGGATCGAAGGCGACTTCAACTGGCGTTCGGGCGGCTTCTCGCTCCGCGGCGCAGCGGCGTTCAACGATGCTTCCTACAAGGACTATGTCGGGCAATGCTACGGCGGCCAGACGATCGCCGCGGGCTGCAACCTTCTCGCGCCGGCGCCCGGCGCTGCCTTCACCAGCCAGGACTATGACGGCCGTACGCCGCCGAAGGCGCCGCGCTTCGCCGGGCGCATCGGGGCGAGCTACGACATGCCGCTGACAGCGTCGGGTTGGACGCTGCAGCTCTCGAGCGATGTCAGTTACACGTCCAGATATAATTTCACCGACACGCTACGCCCCGACGCCGTGCAAAAGGCCTATACGAAGATCGACGCAGCCTTGCGCGTGAACGGCCCCGACGATCGCTGGACGTTCGGCGTCATCGGCCGGAACCTGACCAACAAACTGGTCGTGACGGCGGCGAACGACATCCCGTTCGCCGGCGGCACCGGAACCGGCACGGCCGGACCGGGCGTGTTGGCGGATATGTCTGCGTTCGTCGACAACCCGCGGGAAATCTACCTCGAGGTGGGCTTCAAGTTCTGATCGATTGCGGGTGGGTGCAGGAAGGAGAGCCGGGACGGTTCGGTACGACCTTCCTGCCGGCCATATGCGATCGGTGACAGGACAGGCGGGGATAGGCAATATGGCCAAGCTGATTGTGGTGACGCGCGGCGGGACCGAACATGAGATCGAGGGCGACACCAGCCTGACCGTGATGGAGAATATCCGCGATGCGAGTTTCGACGAGCTGCTCAGGGCAGACGGAAGCGGCGGGCTTCTACACACCCTCGATGCTGATGGGCGCCGGCTTCGTTACAAGCAGGCCCGGCGTAATCGCCATGATTAAGTCATGAGGACGATGATTTTCGGCGATTGCCGCCTGACTCGCGAGCGATGCGTCGAGTTTCCATATGGATGATGTGATCGTGGTCAACGGAGCTGTGCCGTCTTCTGAGCTTCGACCAATGTTTTGTACGGCTTCCCGATAGCCGCCATCGTGGCATCTCCCCTGTTTGATCCGCCATAAGCCTTACGGGACGGGAAAACGGATGAGGGACTGAGGCGCGTGCGCGCCATGAAAACGGCAGGAACATCGGATATCCCTCACACCATATGGATCACGCGAAATGACGTTGAGATCGTACCGCACTAACCGGCCGGGTTTTGCTCTGGCTCCAAGTGCGGCCCGACGATCACGACAGCGATAATCGCCACGCAGGCGACGCATCGGCGTCTGGCGGTTCGCGAAGGCGATCGCGCGACAAGGATCGATCCGACGGCTGGAGATTCCGGCCTATGCGCGACGCGCGTTGCGGCCTTTTTCGACGCTCCTGCGGATATGGTTGCGTACCGGTTAACCTAACTTGGTGATGTCCCTTTATGGAATATGGGATCAACCTCATGTTAAATTTCTAATAGAGTCAAAGAAAAGGTTAGCTATTTATCGATTATTGTCGGGAGGGTGTGTCATGATTCAGGGCAGTGCTATTGACTATGTTCTAATCGATAAATTCTCATATCGACATATATCTGCCTCAGGATCAAGAGTTAACGTTAAATCTCCTACGGTCATCAAGGTATTTTCGCAGCGTGAGAACGTAAAAGACATTGTCCGAGAAGGGAATCAGGTCATCGTTCATTTCAAGAATGGCGATGTTCTGACGATCGACAATTTTTACCAGGAAGATGAGGAGACCCCCAACGATCTCGTCTTTGAAGATCGGGAAAACGGACAATTGTGGCATTGGACGGCGGACGGCGCGAGCGCCGATGGCCTTGTGCCGCTCCGGTCGATCGAGCCGCTGCTGATCGCCGAGGAGGGGCACTCGATCGCGCCTGTCCTGCTTGGCCTTGGCGCCTTGGCCGGGTTGGGTGCCGTCGCTGCTGGCGGCGGGGGTGGCGGGGGCGACGACGGTCCGGACTCCGGCGGAAACACCAACCGGGCGCCGGTTGCGGTGGATGATACGGCAACCGTCGTCGAAGATACGCCATTCAGTTCGGCAGTACGTCTGGTGGCGAACGATACCGATGCCGATGGCGACACGCTGACTGTCGTGGCCGGGACCTTCGCGACGGCGCAGGGCGGCAGCGTCACGATCAATGCCGACGGCAGCTATGTCTATACGCCGCCTGCCAATTTCAGCGGCGCCGACAGCTTCAGCTACACGGTCGGCGACGGGAAGGGGGCGACCGATACCGGGACGGTTACGCTCACGGTCACGGCCGTGAACGATGCGCCGACGGCGCGAGCCGACACAGCCTCGACGGCGGAAGACACGCCCGTCGTGATCGGTGTGCTTGCGAACGACAACGACGTCGAAGGCGGGGCGCTGACGGTGACGGGCGCGAATGCGGCTAACGGGACGGTGATGATCGACCCGGTGACGGGCGCGATCACCTATACGCCGAACGCGAATTTCAGCGGCACCGACACGATCAGCTACATTGTCAGCGACGGCAATGGCGGCACAAGCACGGGGACCGTCAGCGTCACGGTGACCGCGGTGAACGATGCTCCGGTCGCCGGGGCCGATACCGCGTCGACGCCCGAGGACACGCCGGTGGTGATCGACGTGCTCGCGAATGATAGCGATGTCGAAGGCGGCTCGCTGACGGTCACCGGCGCGAGCGCGCCAAATGGTACGGTCACGATCGATCCGGCGACCGGCGCGCTGACCTATACGCCGAACGCCAATTTCAACGGCAGCGACACGATCACCTACACCGTCAGCGACGGCAATGGCGGCACGAGCACCGGCACCGTGACCGTGACCGTGACGGCAGTCGCCGATGCGCCGGCGGCGGTGGATGATGTGGTGACCGCGACCGAGGACACGCCATTCTCCTCGACGGTCAGCCTCACGGCGAACGACGTCGATCCCGACGGAGGCCCGCTGGCGGCGGTGGCCGGGACCTTCGCGACGGCGCAGGGCGGCAGCGTCACGATCGATGCCGACGGCAGCTACAGCTATACGCCCGCTGTCAATTTCACCGGCACCGACAGCTTCAGCTATACGGTGACCGACGGCACCTCCACCGACACCGGAACCGTCACGCTGAACGTCACGGCGGTGAACGACCTGCCGCTGGCGGGAGCCGATACGGCTACGACAGCGGAGGATGTGCCGGTCGTGATCGACGTGCTCGCGAACGACAGCGACGTCGAAGGCGGTCCGCTCACGGTAACGGGAGCGAGCGCGGGTAACGGAGCGGTGACGATCGACCCGGTGACCGGCGCGCTCACCTATACCCCGAACCCCAATTTCAACGGCAGCGACACGATCAGCTACACCGTCGGTGACGGCAATGGCGGAACGAGCATCGGGACCGTGACCATCACAGTGTCGCCGGCGGCGGACGCGCCGGTCGCGGTCGACGACGCCGTGACCGTGGTCGAAGACACGCCGTTCAGTTCGACGGTCAGCCTGATCGCGAACGACATCGATCCCGACGGCGACTCGCTGACTGTCGTGGCGGGTAGCTTCGCGACGGCGCAGGGCGGCAGCGTCACGATCAATGCCGACGGTAGCTACAGCTATATCCCGGCGGCAAATTTCAGCGGCACTGACAGCTTCAGCTATACAGTGACCGACGGCACGGCGACCGACACCGGCAGTGTCACGCTGGCCGTGACGGCGGTGAATGACGCCCCGGCCGCGGGAGCCGATACCGCGTCGACCCCCGAGGACACGCCGGTCGTGATCGACGTGCTCGCTAACGATAGCGATGCGGAAGGCAGTTTGCTGACGGTGACGGGCGCGACCGCGCCGAACGGCATGGTCACGATCGATCCGGTGACCGGCGCGCTGACCTACACCCCCAATGCCAATTTCAACGGCAGCGACACGATCAGCTATACGGTGAGCGACGGCAATGGCGGCACGAGCACGGGAACCGCCACGGTCGTCGTGGCAGCGATCGCCGATGTGCCGGTCGCGGTTGATGATGTCGTGGCGACTGTCGAAGACACGCCATTCGCTTCCACGGTCAGCCTGATTGCGAACGACAGCGACGCCGACGGCGATCCGCTGACGGTGGTGGCGGGGACCTTTGCGACCGCGCAGGGTGGCAGCGTCACCATCAACGCCGACGGCAGCTACAACTACACCCCGGCGGCCAATTTCAGCGGCACCGACAGCTTCAGCTATACGGTGAGCGACGGCGCGTTGACCGATACCGGCACGGTGACCCTGACCGTGACGGCGGTAAATGATGTGCCGGTAACCGGCGCTGATACGGCCACCACCCTCATAGATACGCCGGTGGTGATCGACGTGCTGGCGAATGACAGCGATGCCGAGGGCGATCCGCTGACGGTGACGGGTGCGACCGCGCCGAACGGAACGGTGACGGTCGATCCGGTGACCGGCGCGCTGACCTATACGCCCAACGCCGCTTTCAACGGCAGCGACACGATCACTTATACCGTGAGCGACGGCAATGGCGGCGCCAGCACCGGCACGGTGACCGTCGTCGTCACCGTAACCCCGATAAATGCACCCGTCGCTGTCGATGATGTGGCGGCGCTGACCGAGGACTCGGCGTTCAGCTCGACGGTCAGCCTCATTGCGAACGACACCGACGCCGACGGCGATACGCTGACGGCGGTGGCCGGGACTTTCGCGACCGTGCAGGGCGGCAGCGTCACGATCAATGCCGACGGCAGTTATGTTTATACACCCGCCGCGAACTTCAACGGCACCGACAGCTTCATCTATACGGTGACCGACGGCACGCTGACCGACACCGGTACGGTGACCCTGACCGTGGCCGCAGCCAATGACGTCCCCACGGCGGGAGCCGATACGGCGTCGACTGCGGAAGACACGCCGGTCGTAATCGATGTGCTCGCGAACGACAGCGATGTCGATGGCGATACGCTGATGGTGACAGGCGCCAGCGCGCCGAACGGCACGGTCACGATCGATCCGGTGACCGGCGCGCTGACCTACACGCCCAATGCCAATTTCAACGGCAGCGACACGATCAGCTATACGGTCAGCGACGGCAACGGCGGCACAAGCGCGGGAACCGTTACGGTCCTGGTGGCAGCAGTCGGCGATGTGCCGGTGGCGGTTGATGATGCGGTTACGGTGAGCGAGGACACACCGTTCGCTTCCACGATCAACCTCATTGCGAACGACAGCGATCCCGATGGCGACACGCTGGCGGCGGTCGCGGGAACCTTCGCAACCGCGCAGGGCGGCAGCGTCACGATCAATGCCGATGGCAGTTATGTTTATACGCCCGCCGCGAACTTCAACGGCACCGACAGCTTCATCTATACGGTGACCGACGGCACGCTGACCGATAGCGGGACCGTGACGCTTACGGTGACGGCGGTCAACGATGCGCCGGCGGCCGCCGCCGATGCCGCGTCGACCCCGGAAGACGCGCCGGTCGTAATCGATGTGCTCGCGAACGACACCGATGCCGATGGCGATCCGCTGACCGTCACCGGCGCGAGCGCACCGAACGGCACGGTGACGATCGATCCGGTGACCGGCGCGCTGACCTATACGCCGAACGTCGATTTCAACGGCAGCGACACCATCAGCTATACGGTCAGCGACGGCAACGGTGGTGTCAGCATCGGCACGGTTGCAGTGACGGTGTCGGCGGTTAACGACGCGCCGGTCGTGGTCAATGTAACGGCCGCCCCCGTTTCTGAATCGGGTCTCGCGAACGGCATATTGCCGGGCGGCGGAACCTCGGCCGCGACGTCGGTCGGCGGCACCATGTCGCTGACCGACGTCGACGGCAACGTGGCGAGCGTCTCGGTGACCGGGCCGGCGGGACTGACGTCGAACGGAACCCCGATCGTCTGGACGGGCGGTTTTTCAGCGGGGGTCTATACGCTCACCGGAATGGCGGGCGCCACCCCGGTCGCGACACTGATCCTCGATACGGCGGGCACCTACAGCTTCACGCTTTCGGCCCCGCTTGACCAGCCCGGTGCTGCCGAAGACATATTGGCGCTGGGCTTCGGTGTGACCGTGACCGACAATGGCGGGGCGACCGGTTCGGGCGTCCTGACAGTCAATATCGCCGACGACATGCCCGTCGCCGCGCAGCCGGTGCATTTCGCGGTCAGCGTACCCGATACGGCCTCCGGTGATCTCGTCGTCGGATTCGGCGCGGACGGGGGGTATGTCCAGTCGCTCACCCTCGGAACCTTTACGCTGAGCTACGATCCGGACGCCGACGCGGTGACCGGTTCGGGTACGCCAGGGGCGGTCGACAGCTGGAGCTTCGATGCCGCGAGCGATCAGCTGACGATCAATACGACGTCGGGTCAAGTGGTCCTCGTCGACATGCGGACCGGCGAATATAGTTATGCGGCGCTCGCGACCGCCGCCTCGCAAGTCGAGGGGCCGGTGGTCAACGTCAATCCGTCGGCGAGCCTTCTCGGACTCGTCAATGCCGATGCGCTCGGGCTCATCGGGATCGGCACCGACCAGATGCTCACCGCGGTCGATGCCAATAATGACATCATGCAGGTGCAGGTGAGGGCCGAAGCGCTGCTCGGCGCGGGGCTCAGCCTCGGGACCAATGCCGGTTATCATCTGGCCTGGTCGGCGGCGATGGCGGCGGAGTTCGGGCTGACCGTCGTCGAGACAAACAACATCCTGGCCATCACCATTGGCGTTCCGCCGTTGGCCATCACGGTGAACACGCAGAGCTTTTCGAACCTGATGATCACGTCGGCCAACGGTCAGCCGATCGACAATCTCCGGCTGAACGAGTTCCTTGCGACCGTCTATGTGCAGCAGAGCGGCGGCCTGAATCTCGCGGCGCTCAACCTCCTGCCCGATATTTCGATATCGGCGACGGATACGCAGCCGGTGACCGCGACCGACACCGACAGCGACCTTCTGGGAACGAGCCTGCTCGATCCGGCGAACGATCCCTCGGGCATCTGGGAAGGCGACGGCACCGCCAATACGCAGGCGGGAACGGCCGATGACGAGCGCTTCTACGGCTATGCAGGCGCCGATGTCCTGAGCGGAGGCGGCGGCAACGACCTGCTGCGCGGTGGCCTCGACAACGACACGCTCGGCGGCGATGCCGGGAACGACATCGTCGTCGGCGGAAAGGGGAACGATACGCTGACCGGCGGTTCGGGCAACGACCGGTTCGTCTGGGAGGCAGGCGATCAGGGCGTTGCTGGCGCGCCCGCTCAGGATGTTGTCGCCGATTTCAATTCGGCGCCGGTCGGCGGTGGCGGCGATATCATCAATCTCGCCGGCCTGTTGCAGGGCGAGGCCGCGGCCGGGACTATCACCGGCAATCTCGCCAATTACCTCCATATCGATCTCGTCGGCGGCGACACCATCCTGTCGATCAGCACGAGCGGTGCATTCGCGGGCGGTTTCAGCGCGGCTGCGGTCGACCAGCAAATCACCCTTGCCGGGGTCGATCTGGTCGGGGGGCTTGCCTCCCAGAATGATATCATCGCGAGGCTTTTGGCCGGCGGTAATCTCGTCGTCGATCAGGCAACAAGCACGACTCAGGCAAATGGCCTCACCACCATCGACGTCGTGATCGCGGACAATGACGGCGATACCGCCAATACGTCGGTGGCGTTCGACAGCCGGACGCCGACGGTGACGCCCGGAAACCAGGCGCCGCTCGTACAGGCGACCGACGTCGATCTCCTGGGGCTTGTGGGGCTCAGCGCGCTCGATATCCTCGATCTCAGCCAGCAGGCCGTGATCGCGCTCGACCCTGACGACAACCTGCGGCAGGTGCAGGTTTCCTATGCGGCGCTTGCCAGCCTGAACCTCGGCGATGCCGCGCTCAACGTGTCGAGCGCGATGGCGGCCGAGCTCGGACTTTCGTTTACCGTCGTCAACACGCCCGGAATATTGAACGTCGTTGGCCCGACCTCGACGCTGACGATCACGGCGCTGGACGGAGGACTCGTCGACAATTTCGCGGTCAACCAGTTGCTCGCGACGCTCCATCTCGATTCGAGCGTCAATCTGCTCAACCTGCTGCCGCCGGCCAGCCTCGATGTCAGCGTGCTTGGCAGTTTCACGGTCACCGCGACCGATTCCGACGGGGGCACCGACACAGACAGCGTCTCGACGCTCGCCAACGCCGACGTGCTCGAGGGGCTGCTCGGACCGGGCGGCAGTGACGACATCGTCCAGGGCACGACGGCGAACGACTTCCTGACGAACACGCCCTCGGGCACGACATCCGAACGCCTTTACGGCTATGCGGGCGATGACGTGCTCGTCGCCGGGACCGGAAATGACCTGCTCCACGGCGGATCGGGGAATGACTCGCTCAATGGCGGCGACGGCAACGATATCCTGATCGACGGCAACGGGCAGGACAGCTTCAATGCCGGTAACGGCGATGATATCATCTTGTTATCGGGTATCGGTGTCCAGTCGATCGACGGCGGCGCAGGAATCGATACGCTTGTTCTCAATGGCATCGACTTCACGCTCGACGGCGTCACGAACATTGTCAATCTGGAGAATATCGATCTCGGTTACGATGACGCCGCCAACACGCTCGATCTGACCGATGCGGGTATATTGGCGGCGACGAGCGGAGGTGTGCTGCAAGTGACCGGCGATGCGAACGACCTGGTGAAACTGACTGCGGCTTGGACGGTCGGAGCCAGTCAGGATATCAACGGGGTCATATATGATCAGTATATGCTGAACGGCGCGACCCTGCTGGTCGAGCAGGGCGTCAACGTCATCGCTGCCTAGCGCAAAATCCCCCGTCCCGGATCGATCCTGCTCCCCCGTCCTTTGCAGGATCAATCGGGGCAACAATCTCGACTTCCCGGAATTTGCCTCTGTAATGAAGAAAGCTTCTGGTGCATGATCATCCGAACGCCAGCAGGCGCCGGTACGACAGGGGGATGCGTGCCACAGGGAAGGTCGACCCGGTTCATATGGGTGTCGGGCCCGGTTCTGGCCCTGGCGAGCCTGTTGTCGTTCGGCCCGATGCCGGACAAGGCATTGGCCCAGGAGAATGCGCCGCCGCAGGGCCCGCTCGCCGCGGCAGCGGAAGGCGTCGAAGGGCTTCCGTGGCTTGATCGGCAATTGGAGCAAATCGTCAATCGGGCTGTCGCCGACCACCCCTCGATCGCCGCGGCGAAATCCTTGGCGCGTGCTTCGGGGGCCGATCTGCGCGCCGCGCGCTGGCAGCGTTTCCCGAGCGTTGGCGTCGAAGGGCTGATCCTGGGGCAGCGCACCGACCGCGCGCAGGCGAATGTGACCGTCGAACAGCCGCTGTGGACGGGCGGGAGGATCAAGGGATCGATCAGCCGGGCGCGAGCGGCCGAACAGGCGGCACTCGCGGGATATGAGCAGGCCGTGCTCGACATCGTGTTGCAGGTCGCCGGCGCCTATCATGAAGTCTATCGCGCGGCCGAACGCCGGACGATCCTCGATGACAGCCTGGCGCAGCATCAACGGATGCTCGCGACGATGGAACGGCGCGTCGCGCAGGAAGTCAGTCCGCGTTCGGATCTCGAACTGGTGCGCGCACGAACCGCGCAGGTGTCCCAACAGATCAACCTGACGGTCGCGCAGCAGCAATCGGCGATGCAGCGGCTTCGCGAACTCGTCGGCGATCCGTTCTTCGAGCTGTCACCTGCGCTGCCCGAAGCCGCGGACCTCCCGCCGCTCGATCGCGATATTGTCATCGCCGCCGGATTGGGCTTCGATCCCGGGCTTCGGCGCGTGCGATACGAAGCCGAGGTCGCCGATGGCGACGCCCGCATCGCGCGCGCGCAGGCGCTGCCCCAGCTGAATGCGCATTATGGTTATGGCGAATTCAACGGCCATCAGATCGGTCTCGCTGTTCGCATGCAGATGGACGGAGGCCTCTCGCGCTTCGCGGCGGCCGACGCTGCGCGCCTCCGGCAACAGTCGAGCGAGGCGCGGATCGGGACGGCCGAGCGCGAGCTGCGCGACATCATTGTGACCGACCATGTCGAATATGAATCAGCGCTCGCGCGGATGGAAACGACCAGCGCGTCGGCATTGGCGACGCAGCGGGTCACCGAATCATACCTGCGGCAGTTCATTGCGGGCAGGCGCACCTGGCTCGACGTGATGAACGCGGTGCGCGAGGCGACGACGGCGCGGATCGACGCGCTCGATGCCCGGGTCAATACGATCGCCTATCTGAGCCGGCTCATGATGCGCACCGGGCGATGGCTTCCCTCGATCGCGGGCGCCGGCGAATGACGCTTCCCCATCTCGACATGATCGAAGCGCTGGCGCGCCGCCGCGGCGTACGGCTGGCGCCTGATTGGGCTGCGTCTGTTCCCGCCGACCTCGATTTCCGCGAGCCCGGGGCGATCGACGCGTTGGCCGTGGCACTCGGATGGCCCGCAGCGCGGCGCGTGCGCGCAAGGCCGCGGGCGAATGCCTTTCCGCTACTGATCTTCACATCGGCTTCGGGCTGGGCGCTCGCCGAGCAATGGGAAACCAAGGCGACGATCCGGGCGCTCGCGCTCGACGGCGTCGAGGAAGTCATATGGGGCAGGGAATGCCTGCTCTACGAAATGAACTTTCCCGCAATGGCCGAGCATCAAGGCTTTTCCCGCGCGCGCGACATATTCTGGTCCGCGATCACACGGCGTAAACATGTCCTCGTCGAGGCCGTGGTCGCGACCATCGTGATCAATATCCTCGCGCTCGCGACATCGCTCTATTCGATGCAGGTCTATGACCGGGTGATCCCGCGCGGCGGCTTCGCGACCCTGTGGGTTCTCACCATCGGGATCGGGTTCGCGCTGCTCGTCGATTTCCTGATGCGCGTGATTCGCGCGCTGATCGTAAATCGCGAGGCAATGGCGATCGATGCCGAGGTTTCCGAATATTTCTTCGACCGGATGCAGGCGGTGCGCCTCGATGCGCGCCCTCCCGGTGTCGGCACGATGGCGGCGCAGCTGCGCGGGCTCGAACAGGTCCGCCAGCTTTTTTCCTCGGCCTCGATCTTTGTCATGGCCGATCTCCCCTTCGCCTTGCTCTTTCTCGCTGTCATGGGCGCTATCGGCGGCGTGGTCGCGATCGTGCCGCTCGCCGTCTTTGCGCTCTCTCTGCTGCTCGCGATCCTGTTTTCGCGGGGCATCCGCGAGCATGCCGACCGGGCGCAGGTCACCGGAAATCGCAAGAACGGGCTGCTGGTCGAAGCCCTCGACGCTTCGGAAACGATCAAGGCCAATCGCGGCGGCTGGCACATGCTCGCCGCCTGGAACAATCTGATCGATGCGGTGCACCGGCACGACCTGCAGGTCCAGCGCTGGTCCGCCGTGGCGAGCCAGACCTTCGCCCTGATGCAGCAGGTCTCCTATGTCGGGATCGTCGTCTGGGGCGCCTACCGCGTCAACGCCGGCGATATGACGATGGGGGGGCTGATCGCGTGTACGATCATCAGCGGACGCATCAACGGCCCGCTCGTCGCGTCGCTGCCCGGCTTCGTCGTTCAGTGGGGCTACGCCCGCTCGTCGCTCCAGGCGCTCGACCGGCTTCTCGCGATGCCGAGCGATCAGCCGCTCGATCGGCAGAAAATCAGGCTCGACAGCGTCAGGGCGCGGCTCGAGGTCGAGAATGCCGTCTTCGCCCACGCGGAATCGCGCTTCGGCCTCGCGGTTCCGAAACTGTCCATCGGGCCGGGCGAACGGATCGGCATCATCGGGTCGGTGGGTGCGGGGAAATCGACGCTGCTGCGCATGCTCGCGGGTCTCGTTCCGCCCCAGAAAGGGCATGTGCTGCTCGATGGCGTCGCACTCGACCAGATCGCCGAGGACGATCTGCGGCGCGAAATCTGCTATTTCCCCCAGGATTACCGGCTCGTGTCGGGCACGCTGCGCGACAATCTGACGTTGGGGCTTCCGGCGTGCGCGGACGATGTCCTCCTCGAAGCGGCATCGCGGACGGGGCTGGGCGAGTTGATCCGGTCGCACCCCAAGGGGCTCGATTTGCCAATTTTCGAGGGTGGCGGCGGGCTTTCGGGCGGGCAACGCACGATGGTCGGGCTCGCCCGCGTCTTCCTGCTGCGTCCCCGTTTCCTCCTCCTCGACGAGCCCACGTCGAACCTCGACCAGGAAAATGAGGCGCGCGTACTCGACTTTCTCGCCAAGGAAAGCGGACCGGACATGTCGATCGTCATCGTCACCCACAAGCTGCGCTTTCTCGGCACGATGTCGCGCCTGTTGGTCGTGCAGGGCGGACGCGTTGCGCTCGACGGTCCGCGCGCCTCGGTGATCCAGAAGCTCCGTGAAGCTCAAGGCAGGGCATCTCCGGCTGCTCCGCCAGCAGCCACGGTCAACTGAAGGCAGGTCATGCGTTTCGTGAGCATTTTTCGCAGATCGGGCATGGTGATCTATATGACGGCGGCCGCGCTCGTCGGCTTGCTCGTCTGGGCCGCTTGGGCAGAGATCGACCAAGTCAGCCGCGCTGTCGGCCAGGTCATTCCGGCAGGGCGCGTACAGGTTATCCAGAGCGCCGATGGCGGCGTCATCGGCCAGATTCTTGTGCGCGAAGGCGATCGCGTCCGCCGCGGCCAGACGCTCGTGGTGCTCGATCCGGTCCGGATCCGCGCCGCGGTCGAGGAATCGCGCGCCAAGGTGGCGAGCTACCGGACGATCAAGAGCCGGATCGAGGCCGAGCTTTTCGATCGCCCGCTGGCCTTCACCGACGATGTGAAGGAATTCCCCGAATTTATCGCCAACCAGCGGCAGCTCTACAGCCGGCGGCGTACCGCGCAGGCCGAAGATATCGGAACGCTGCGGAAGATGCAGGGCATCGCCCGCCGCGAACTCGAGATGAACATGCCGCTCCTCGAATATGGCGACGTCAGCCGCAGCGAGATCATGCGCCTGCAGCGCGCCGTTGCGGATATCGAGGGGCAGATCGCCAACCGCCAGAACAAATATCTGCAGGATCTCCAGGCTGAATACAGCCGGACCGAGGAGGAACTCGTCGTTGCCGAACAGACGCTGAAGCAGCGGATCGCCGCACTTGACGCGACCGTGCTCACCGCGCCGACCGATGGCGTGGTCAAGAATGTCCGCTTCACCACGATCGGCGCGGTCTTGCGCCCGGGCGACGAGGTTCTGCAGATCGTTCCGACCGGCGACCGGCTGATCGTCGAGGCCAAGGTATCGCCCGTGGACATCGCCTATCTGCGCGTCGGGCAGAGCGCGTCGGTCAAATTCGACGCTTATGACTCTTCCATATATGGTTCGGCTGACGGGAAGGTCATCTACATCAGCCCCGATACGCTGACCGAACAGAAGGCTTCGGGAGAGCAAGTCTTCTACCGGGTGAATGTCAGCGCGAATCCCGTGACAATGCGTCCGAAGACCGGCGAGGCAATCGAGATCCAGCCGGGCATGACTGCGGTCGTCGAGATCAAGACCGGTAGCAACACCGTTCTTGGATATTTGTTGAAGCCGATATCCAAGACGTTCGAGGATTCTTTGAAAGAACGGTGATCATGTTACGGTCGTTCCGTCGTTCGCGATTCAAATGTCGGTTTCGCTGAATATTTGTTTGGGAGATGACAGTCTGGAGCCGGCCACTCACGGACTCTGGCACTGCTGACGGACCGAAGTGCACTTGAGCTTCAATGCCGCACTTTTGAATCAGCGGGTCGCCGAGAAAACTCTCGGAAAATTCGTCTCAAGCCATGGCAAGCCATTTCATGGAAACTCGGATGTTGCCATAGCGTTGCCATGGCTTTGCCAAGACGAGATTCTGGCAGTCTGGCGAGAAGCATTTGCTTCGCCAGCATTCTTCTAACTCTCTGAATCTACTAGGAAGGAAAATGGTGGACGCACTAGGGCTCGAACCTAGGACCCGCTGATTAAGAGTCAGCTGCTCTACCAACTGAGCTATGCGTCCACTGCCGGCTTTCCGGCCTTCGCGAAACCCGGGAAAGTCCCTCGTGTCGTGAAGAGAGCGGCCCGCTATCATGGTGCCATGGCCTTGGCAATGGCCTTTTGAATTTTTTTGTCAGTGAAAACGACGCGTGCCCGTTTTGCTGTCGTTTTCGATCGCGAGCATGATGCCGACACAGGTCATGATCGTGAGCATCGATGAGCCGCCATAGGAGAAGAGTGGCAACGGAATGCCCACGACGGGAGCAAGGCCCATCACCATCATCAGGTTGATCGCGATATAGAAGAAAATCGTCATCGTGAGGCCCGCCGCGGTGAGCTGGCCGAAGCGCGTCCGCGCCTTCAATGCGACGCGCGTCGACCAGCGCAGCAGCAGGAAGAAGCCGAAGAGCAGCGCGAGGCCGCCGATCAGCCCCCATTCCTCGGCCATCGTCGCGAAGATGAAGTCGGTATGCCCCTCGGGCAGATAGTCGAGATGGCTTTGCGAGCCGTTGAGGAAGCCCTTGCCGCCGATGCCGCCCGACCCGATCGCGATCTTCGACTGGCTGATATGATAGCCGGCGCCCAGCGGGTCGCTTTCGGGATCGAGGAAGATCAGCACGCGTTTTTGCTGATAATCGTGGAGGAAGGAGAAGAGCACGGGGAGCGCCGCGAGCCCCGCGACGGCCGTGCTGCCGAACCACCACATGGGCAAGCCGGCGCAGAACATCACGACGACGCCGCCGATGCAGATCGCGAGTGCCGTGCCGAGATCGGGCTGCAGCATGACGAGCGCGGCGGGGACGCCGATCATCACCAGCGCGGGCCAGAGGGCGGTGAAGGTCCGTGTATTGCCGGGCGGGAGCTGCGTATAGAAGCGGGCGAGGGCGACGACGATCGCCACCTTCATCAGCTCGGACGGCTGAAGGTTTATGAAGCCGAGGTTGAGCCATCGCTGGCTGCCCCCGCCGACGAAACCGAGAAGCTCGACCGCGATCAGCAGAACGAGGATGCCGATATAGGCGATATAGGCGAAATCCTCGAAGATGCGGATCGGAAAGCGCCCGATCACGAGCGCGGCGCCGAGAAAGACGAGGAAGCGCAGGCCTTGCTGGAGCGCCCAGGGCGACCAGCTGCCGCCTGCCGCCGAATAGAGGACGAGCAAGCCGAAGCCGGTAATCCCGCCGAGGATGGCGATCAGCTTCCACGGGATACGCTGGATGGCGGGAGGAACGGGGATCATTGCGGCACTCCCGGTTCGGGATCGCTCGACGCACCCGATTTCCATGCCGCATAGTCGCGGTCCATGCGCTCCTTGATCGTGCCGCCCCAGCCGGCCTCGAAAGTTTCGAGCGCCGCCATCGCCTTTTCGCGGTCGAAGAGAAAGGTCATGAAGTCCTTTGCGACGGGAGCCGCGGCGCGGGCGCCGCCCATGCCATGTTCGATGACGACGGCGGTGGCGTAGCGCGGATTGTCGACCGGTGCGAAACCGATGAACAGGCCGTGGTCGCGGAATTTCCAGGTTCCGGCCTTGCCGTTGCCGGTGTTGAGCCCGCGGACCTGCGCCGTCCCGGTCTTGCCCGCCATCGTTATGCCGTCGAGCGGCAGGCGGCTGCGTACCGCGGTCCCCGCGCCGTTGACGACGAGGTCCATGCCACGGCGCGCAACGGCAAGCGCTTCGGCCGAAAAGGGCAACGGCTCGTTCCTGAATTCGCGGTTGATGAGGCGCGGGTAGAGCCGGCGGCCCGAGGCGATGCGCGAAGCCATCACCGCAAGCTGCAGCGGGTTCACGCTGACATAGCCCTGTCCGATCACGGCGTTCAGCGAATCCGATGCCGACCATGGCTGATCGTATTTCTTCATCTTCCATGCGCTGTCGGGGATGGTGCCGTAGCGCTGGTTGCTGCCCGCGAGCTGGAATTCCTCGCCGAGGCCCATCAGCCGGGCGGTCGGCGCGATGGCATCGTAGCCGAGCCGGTGCGCGAGCCAGTAGAAATAGCTGTTGCAGCTCTTCATGATCGCGGTCGCCATGTCGACACTGCCGTGCGTGCCGAGGCAGCGGAAGAAGCGGCTGCCGAGGCGATAGCCGCCGATGCAGGTGTGGCGCTCGCTCGGGTCGACGCCATGCTCGACCGCGGCGATCGCGGCCATCGGCTTCAGCGTCGAGCCCGGGGGATAGAGGCCGCGCGTCGCCTTGTTGATGAGCGGCTGGTGATCGTCGGCGCGCAGCCAGGCATATTCGCTGCTGCTGATCCCGTCCGAAAAGCTGTTGGGATCGAAGCTCGGCATCGAGACGAACGACAGGATATCGCCATTGTGGCAGTCGATCACGACGGCGGCGCCGGATTCGCGGCCCATGCGCCGCGCGACAAATTCCTGCAGATCGGCGTCGATCGTCAGGTGAACGGTCTTGCCCTGCACGTCGGCCTGCGTCGAAAGGTCGCGGACGACCTTGCCGCGGGCGGTGACTTCGACGCGGCGGGCACCGGGCTTGCCCTTCAGCATGTCCTGGAAATATTTCTCCAGCCCGTCCTTGCCGATCTTGTACCCCGGCGTGATGTAGAGCGGGTCCTTGACCTTCTGATATTCTTCGGCATTCGGCGCGCCGACATAGCCGATCAGGTGGCCGACCGCCGCGCCGGTCGGATAGTTGCGCGCAAAGCCGCGCTGTGGCGCGATTCCGGGCAGCTCGGGCAGGCGGACGAGGATCGAGCTGTACTCGGCCTCGGTCATGTCTTCCTTGATCGCGACGGGCTGGAATCCCGACGCGGCCTTGAGGTCGCGGTTGATCCGCTCCATTGCGTCGCCGTCGAGCCGCAGCAGCGTCTGGAGCTGGCCGAGGACGATATCCTTGTTGTGCAGCCGGTCCGGAATGATGTCGATACGCAGCGACACGCGATTGTTCGCCAGCGCCTTCCCATTGCGGTCGACGATCCAGCCGCGCCGCGGCGGAATCAGTGTCAGGTTGACGCGGTTGCTTTCCGATTCAAGCACATAGCGGTCATTGTCGACAACCGAGATATAGGCCATTCGCGCCGCGAGCGCGACACCGATCGCGGCCTGTCCGCCGCCGACGACGAGCGCGCGGCGGGTGAAGGTAAGGCCCCTCCAGGCTTCGGTGATCGGCGGACTCTTCTTCTTCGGCATTCGGGGGTTGGGACCAGTCTATCGGCGTTTCAGGCGGAAATTGTCAAACTTGCCCGTCAGGCGCATGAACAGCGGCACCAGCAACACCGAGACGATGATCTGCGGGAGCACGAGGCCGAGGACATGGCCCGTGTCCGCCTGCGGATGGGTGATCAGCGCCGCGAGCGACTGGATAACCGCGACGAGGAGCGCCGCAATGGCCCAGTCGTGAAAGAATCCGCGCCAATAGATGCGCTGCGACGACCAGGCGATCGCGATGCTGGCGAGGGTCCAGAGGCCGACCGCGGTGCCGATCGGCGCACCGCTGAACAGATCGTCCCACAGCCCGAGCGGCAGCCCGATCCATACCGGCCACATTTCGGCGCGGAGCAACTGCCAGCACAGGAAGAGCAGCAGCCCGAGCGGTGGCAGCACCGGCGAGTTGGCGATCAGCGGCAGCATCAGCGGCAGCGCCGAGGCGAACATGACGCTCGCGACGGGTACGAAGCGCATCCGCCACAACGATGCCGGTTCGCCGAGGCGCGGGCCCTTCTGGTTCATGGCGCTTTGGCGGGCGCCGGAGCGGCTGTTGCGACGGGCGTCGCGGGGCCCGGCAGGCCCTGCGTCTCGATATTGTCAGGGGTGTAGGGACGCAGGACCGACACCGCGTCGACCTTGCCGGGGTCGGCGAGCGGACGTGCGAGTGCGCCATCATCCTGCCGACGAACGATGATCGCGACCGGGATGTTGGGCGGGTAGAGGCCGCCGGTCCCGGAGGTAACGAGGATATCGCCCGGCTTGAACGGATTGTTCGCGATGTTGAGCGTGCGGATGTCGAGATCGCCATTGCCGCGGCCGCTGGCGAGCGCCGGCAGGCCGTCGCGCGCGCGGCGGACGGGAACGATATTGTCGACATCGGTGAGCAGCAGCACCTGCGAGACCGACGGTCCCGCGGTGAGCACGCGGCCGATCAATCCATCGGCGCCGCGCACCGGCTGGCCCGATGCGACCCCGAGGTTGCGCCCGATGCTGAGCAACGCGATGCGCTTGCTGCTCGTCGAGGTCGAGGTAAGCAGATAGCCGTTGGCGAGCGCGGTCTTGTCGGTTTCCTGCAGCTTGAGCAGCGCCTTCAGCTGGCGGTTCTCTTCCTGCAGCGAACTGGTCGCGACGAGTTCGCGCCGCGTATCGGCAAGCTCCCTGCGCAGCCGCCGGTTTTGCGTGCCTGCGCGGACATAGGCACCGACGGTGTCGTCGATACCCGAGATCGATCCGATGACCGAGCGCGTGCCGCGCGCGATGGGCGCGGTGATTTCCTGGCTCGCCACGCGCAGCTGGGCGAAGCCGACGGGATCAACAACCGAAAGAATGGCCAGCAGCAGCCCGGCCACCGCCCCCGTCACCGCAATGACATAGGCAGCGAACAGGCTGTACTGGGCCTTTCGGGATTGCCCCGGACGCCGATGTGCCGGGCGAGCCATGGTACAGACCTAAGCGATCAGGCTTGCTGGAGAACGCCGCGGAAAGCGGGGTCCTCCATCGCGCGGCCGGTGCCGATCGCGACGCAGGTCAGCGGATCCTCGGCGACGGTGACCGGCAGGCCGGTCGCGTCGCGCAGCAGCTCGTCGAGCTCGGCGATCAGCGCGCCGCCGCCGGTGAGGACGATGCCCTGGTCGACGATGTCCGCCGCCAGTTCGGGGGCGGTATTTTCGAGCGCGATGCGAACGCCCTCGACGATCGTGCCGATCGGTTCGGACAGCGCTTCGGCGATCTGCGCCTGATTGATCGAGATTTCCTTGGGCACGCCGTTGACGAGGTCGCGGCCCTTGATGTGGATCGTCAGGCCGGTGCCGTCGGCCGGGATCCGCGCGATGCCGAAATCCTTCTTGATCCGTTCGGCGGTCGATTCACCGATCAGCAGATTATGGTGTCGGCGGACGTAGGAGACGATCGCTTCGTCCATCTTGTCGCCGCCGGCGCGGACCGAGGTGGTATAGGCAAGGCCGCGGAGCGAGAGCACCGCGACTTCGGTCGTGCCGCCGCCGATATCGACGACCATCGAACCGATCGGTTCGGTGACCGGCATGTCGGCGCCGATCGCGGCCGCCATCGGTTCCTCGATCAGCCACACTTCGCTGGCGCCGGCGTTCGACGCGGCGTCGCGGATCGCGCGGCGTTCGACGCTGGTCGAGCCCGAGGGGACGCAGATCACGATTTCGGGACTGCGGAACGCGTTGGGCTTGCCGCCGTGCACCTTGGTGATGAAGTGCTTGATCATCTGTTCGGCGACGTCGATGTCGGCGATGACGCCGTCGCGCAGCGGGCGGATCGCCTCGATGCTGTCGGGGGTCTTGCCCATCATCAGCTTTGCGTCGTCGCCGACCGCCTTCACCCGCTTGATCCCGTTCAGCGTCTCGACCGCAACGACCGAGGGTTCGTTCAGGACGATGCCCTTGCCGCGCACATAGACGACCGTGTTCGCCGTGCCGAGGTCGATAGCCATGTCTTGGGAATTGAATTTAAGCCAGCGAGAAAAGAAGGACATCGATACTGCTTCCTGTCATCGAAGCCGCGCCCCTGACGGACACGCCCCTGTCGTGATTTACCGGCGCGCCCGGCCGGCGACAGCTGCAATCAGGGGGAGATTCCGGCCCGTCCACAAGGGGTGGCTGGACAAAATGATCAGGGCTGTGCGGATGGGTCGCGATTTGCGTTCGACTGCGCTAGGACAGCGGCCATGTCAATACGTCGCCTGCCGGAAAAGCTAGTAAATCGGATCGCAGCCGGTGAAGTGGTTGAAAGACCCGCCGCGGCGCTCAAGGAACTGGTTGAAAACGCTATCGATGCCGGTTCGACTCGTATTTCGGTGCGAATCGCCGAGGGCGGAATTTCGCGGCTCGAGGTCGAGGACGACGGATGCGGCATGACCGCCGCCGACATGGCGCTGGCGCTCGAACGCCACGCGACCTCGAAGTTGCCGACCGATGCGATTGAGGACGTCACGACGATGGGCTTTCGCGGCGAGGCGTTGCCCTCGATCGCGAGCGTCGCGCGGCTGACGCTCGAAAGCCGCGTCGCGGGCGGCGACGGCTGGAAGCGCATCGTCGACAATGGCGCGGTGATTGCCGAAGGGCCCGCCGCGCTGGCAAGGGGGACGCGCGTACTGGTCGAGGATCTGTTCGCGCGCGTTCCGGCGCGGCGCAAGTTCCTGCGCAGCGGACGCAGCGAATATGCCGCGTGCCTCGACGCCGTGCGGCGGCTCGCGATGGCGCGGCCCGACATCGGTTTCACCGTCGAGCATGACGGGCGCCGCGTGCTCGACGTGCAGGGCGGGCAGGACCGGCTCGCGCGCGTCGCGGCGCTGACCCAGCGCGAGCTGGCGGCGAACAGCATCGGCGTCGATCTCGACCGCGGCGAGGTGCATCTGGGCGGGGTGATCAGCCTGCCGACCTACAATCGCGGGATCGCCGATCATCAATATCTGTTCGTCAACGGGCGACCGGTGAAGGACCGGCTGCTCGTTGGTGCGCTGCGCGGCGCCTATGCCGACCTGCTCGCGCGCGATCGCCATCCGGTCGTCGCGCTCTTCCTCGACGTGCCGACGAGTGAGGTCGACGTGAACGTCCATCCGGCGAAGACCGAAGTGCGCTTTCGTGACCCGCAACTCATTCGCGGCATGATCGTCGGCGGGCTTCGCCGCGCGCTCGACGAGCATGGTTTTCGCAGCGTCCAGCGTCCGGCCGAAGCGGCGCTCGCGGCGTGGCAGCAGGAACCGGTGGTGCCGCAGCCACCGGCGCCGACGCTGTTCGCGGCACATCTGCTCTATCCGCATGCGCCGGCGACCCATTTGTTCGGCGCCGACGAAGATGTCGCGACGACCGCCTTGCTGCGCGACCGCATCGTCGATTTCGCGCCGCCGCGCGACGCCCTGCCGATGGGGCGTGCCGAACCCGCGACCGCACCGGTGCCGGAGGCCGAGGCGCATCCGCTCGGCATCGCGCGTGGCCAGATCGCGAAAACCTATATCGTCGCGGAGGCCGAGGACGGACTCGTCATCGTCGACCAGCACGCCGCGCACGAGCGGCTGGTGCTCGAGCAATTGCGCCGCGGGATGAGTGGGCAGGCGGTGCCGTCGCAGGGTCTGTTGCTGCCCGAAGTGGTCGAACTCGACGAACCCGCGTGCGACCGGCTCGAGGCGGCCGCGCCGCAGCTTGCCGCGCTTGGGGTCGAACTCGAACGCTTTGGCCCCGCGGCGGTGATGGTGCGCGCGACCCCGGCAATGCTCGGCGCGATCGACTGCCACAAGCTCGTCACCGACATCGCCGACGATCTCGCGGGTTATGATGCGGCGCTGGGCCTGAGCGAGCGGCTCGAACTGGTCGCTGCGACGATGGCGTGCCATGGATCGGTGCGCGCGGGGCGGACGCTGAGCGTGGCCGAGATGAACGCGCTCCTGCGCACCATGGAGATCACGCCGCATTCGGGGCAGTGCAACCATGGACGGCCGACATGGGTGAAGCTCGCGATGGACGATGTCGAGCGGCTTTTCGGACGAAAATGAATAGTCCGATCGTCCGCGTATGAACGGGCGGTTGAATCAGGGAAGGGGCGGAATGAACAAGCAAAACCAGCCACCGGGGATCTCGGGTTCCCATGTACCGGGAACGGCCGCGCTGGTGCTTGGCATCTTGACGTTTTTCCTGCTTTTCTTCTCTCCGTGGAGCGGCTGGGGATTGCTCACGTCCCTCCTCGCCGTTGCCGTCGGCATGATCGGCCTGACAACCAGAGCCCGCGGTCGTGCGGGCTTTGGCATGGTTCTGGCCGTCGTCGGAGGGCTATTGTGCGGCTTGCTGTTCCTGACGGTGCCGGCGTGATATGATTTCTGAAACCGGAAATATGGAAGGGAACGGGATGGGGCTTCGCATCGTGACCACCTTGCTGGCTATTGCCCTGCCGATGGGGTCGGCCTTCGCCGCACCCGCTGCAAGGGACCTGTCCTGCCCCGCTGGCGCAGCTCTGCCGCCCGAACTCGCCGACTGGTCGCGCGACGCGTCGAGCAAGACAATCTACGCCTATGGCGACGACCTCGGCGCCGACTGGTCGCCGCTCGGTCCGGCGCGGACCGCGCTGCCGCTGCACAAGTTCGAGAGCCTGCGCTATGGCGTCGCGCCCGAACGCAAGCCCGATGTCTATAAATTCGGCGGCATGATCCCGATCGACGTGAAGAAGCCGGGGCGGCTGATCGTCGCGCTCGACGCTGGCGCGTGGATCGACCTGATCCGCGACGGCGCGGTGGTGAAATCGGTCACGCACGGCCATGGGCCCGCCTGCTCGGGTATCCGAAAGATGGTCGAATTCGACGTGACGCAGGGCCGCTACCAGCTCCAGATCGTCAACGCGCCGACCGCTTCGATCCATGCGATGGCGGTGCTGCGCGACTGATCACGGCAGGCGCTTGGCGAGCTCACCCGTCGCGTCGTTCGGCAGCGGCGCGACACCGATGAGCCGCATCAGCAGCGGATAGACCTCGATATTGTCGACGGTCCCGATATCGCCCGTCAGGCCCGTGCCGCTCGCGACGAACAGCGCGAGCATCTCGGGATCCTGATTGTCATAGCCGTGCGCACCGCCCTTGACGGGCCATGTCGGCGTGCCTGCGATGATCGACCAGCCGGGCTCGGCGATGCAGATGATCGCGGCGATGCGTGGGTTCTGACCGTAATGCAGGCGCTTCGGCAGCTCCTCGCGGCGGTTGCATGTCATGTGATCGTGCGGTTCGAGCAGCGCGTCATATACGCGGTTGTCGGTCCCCGCGGCAGGCTCGATCGCAGCATAGGGGCCGGTTTCCACGGCAATGATGCTGGGAAGATCGATCAGGTCGGCGAGCTGGATCACGCGGCTTTCGTCGATTGCGCGCATGCCATGGTCGGCGACGACGAGCACGCGTGCGGGCTGCCCTATCGCGGCGAGGCCGGCCGCGAGGTCGCCGATGCGCCTGTCGACCTCGGAAATCGCGGCATTCACCTCGGCGCTGTCTGGGCCGAACCGGTGCCCGGCATCGTCGACCGCCTCGAAATAGAGGGTGATGAATGCGGGCCGGATGTCCACGGGACGGCGCATCCAGTCGAGGATCGTGTTGACGCGTTGCGCATAGCCGACATGGGCATCGTAGCGCAGCCAGTCGGGCGGGCGGCTGTCGTGGATTGCGACTTCGCTGCCCGGCCAGAACATCGTGGCGCTCCTCACGCCCGCCTTGCCGGCGGTGACCCACGCGGGCTCGGCTTCGTCCCACCAGAAGGGATCGAGCGACTGTTTCGGATCGCCGAGGCTGAAACGCACGTCGGGACGCCGCGGATCGATCATATTGTTGCCGACGATGCCGTTGCGGTCGGGACGCTTTCCGGTGACGATCGCATAATGATTGGGGAAGGTCTTGGTCGGGAAAGAGGGGCGCAGCTTGCCGCGCGCGCCCTCGGCCGCGAGCCGCGACAGGTTCGGCGTGATGCCGCGATCGAGGTAGTCGGCACGAAAGCCGTCGATCGAGATCAGGATCGTGACGGGCTTGCGCTCGCTTCCCTCCTGCGCGTGTGCGGCAAAGGGAAGGAGGAGGGCGAGCAGCAGCGAGAGGATACGGGTCATGCCGGGTCCGCTATGGTTCTTGTGTGACCGTCCGGCGACACGTCACGCCATCCTGATCCCGGCGACATCGCGCTCGACCACGCCCGTCGCGCGTTTCGATAGCGTGTTCACCGGCGTCGTTACCTTGTCGACGACCATGAAATGCGTCTGCCATGCGTCGCGATTGACGTCGCACACGATGTAGCCGCGCTGGTCGTTTGCGAATTTGAGCTCGGGGTTCTGGCTCAGGAACACGTCGGTGCCGTTACGTTTGTCGCTGCCGTCGCCGCCCGACGAGATCGAGGTTGCGACAAATTCGGCGCCGACCACCTTGTCCTTGAGCACGAGGTCGCCGCAGAAATTCTGATGCTCGTCGCCAGTGAGCACGACATTGTTCTTGAGCCCCGCCATGCGCGACAATATGCGCTCGCGCGGCGTCTCATAACCCGCCCAGCTGTCGAGGTTGAGGATCTTCTTCGGCTCGTCGGCCTTCCGGCGGCGGTCGAGCGACATCATCGTGATCTGCTGCGCAAAGGCGTTCCACGTCGCGCTGCCCTTTGCCAGATTGCGGCCGAGCCATTCCTCTTGCACCTTGCCGAGCACCTCGGCCTTCTTGTCGAACACACCCGGGCACGCGGGTTTGAAGCCATCGTCGCACGGCTGGTCGCTGCGATATTGGCGCGTATCGAGCAATTGCATCGCCATCAGGTCGCCGTATCGGAATTCACGGTTCATCGCGACCATCCCGCCGCGCGGCAGCAGGGCCTTGCGCACCGGCATATGTTCGTACCACGCCTGCATCGCCGCCTGTTTCTTCAGCATGAAAATTTCGGGCGGGGCGGCTTCGGGATCGTTGATGTCGAGCCCGAGTTTCCAGTTGTCGATATCCGAAACCCAGTCGTTGCGGATTTCGTGATCGTCGAAGCTCGACAGGAAGGCGTGAGTGCAGCGCGCCGCCTGCAGGTCGATGTCGCCGAGCTGCTGCGCATAGGCCGTGCGGAAGTCGTTGACGTCGACGAGCGCGCGGAAGGCGTGCTTGCGCACCGGTCGCGTCGGCAGCCCGGTGTTGAACAGATATTCCTCGCTATATTCGTAGATGAAGTCACCATAATGATAGACGAAGGCGAGATCCTCGCGCGCGAGGTGGCGATAGGCGCCGAAAAAGCCGGCCTCGAAATGCTGGCATCCCGCGACGCCGAATTTCAGCGCATCGGCCCTGGCGCCGGGAACGGGCAGCGTCCGCGCGCGGCCGCGCAGGCTACGCTCACCGCCCGCGGTAAAGCGGTAATAATAGGGCCGGTCGGGTTGGAGCCCCGCGACCTCGACATGGACGCTGTGCGCGAGTTCGGGGCGCGCGAGCTCGGTGCCCTTGGCGACGACATCGCGAAAGCCGCTGTCGCTCGCGACCTCCCAGTCGACGGGGAAATTCGCGAGCGGCATCCCGCCGTGGCGTTCCATCGGCTCGGGGGCAAGGCGCGTCCAGATGACGAAACCGTCGCTCGCCGGATCGCCCGCAGCGACGCCGAGGCTGAACGGGAACTCGCGGAAGATGCCGCCCTCGGCGCGCAGGATCGCGGGGGCGGCAAGGCCGGCGAGCGTGGCCCCGGCAAGGAAGTGGCGGCGATTGAACATGGCTGGGCTCCGTGGGGCGAATCGACGCCCCTGATAGCCCAGCCATGGCTTTCATCAATGACCGATGCGGGCAGAGATCAGAACCACATGCGCGCCATCCACAGCGCCATCGCGACCATCATCACATTCTCGGTCAGCGAGACGAAGCCCAGCGGTACCTTGCTGCTGCCGCCGACGCAGGCGCATCTGATGTCGCGCTTGTCGATGTAGACCGCCTTGAACACCGACGCCGCGCCGATGCCGCCGATGAACAGCGCAAGCGGGATCGACAGCCAGTTGAAGGCATGCGCGGTCATCAGCACGCCCGCAAGGCCCTCGGCAAAGGGATAGATGCTCGCATAGGGCACCCAGCGTTTGGCGAGCAGATCGTAGTTCAGGAACATCGTCGCGAATTTGTCGACGTCCTGCAGTTTCAGGAGGGCGAGAACGATCATGCTGAACGAGATGAACCATTCGGCGGCGCGGAGGGTAAAAGCGTCGCCATAGACCGAAAAACTGGTCGCCAGTGCCATCAGTGCGGTCATCGCGAACAGCGCGATCACGGGCGTGTAGCTCGTGGCGTCGGGGTCGGCGACCTTCAGCCCGAAATGGCGGCGGAGGTCGTCATGGCCGCCGATCCGGACGCCGTCGATGAAGGTCTGCGGCGTCGTCTTGACGCCATGCTCGGCCTTGAACGCGTCGGTTTCCTCGCGCGTCGTCAGCCAGCGATCGTCGACTGTGAAGCCACGGCTTTCGAGCAGATGTTTGGATTTGAGGCCATAGGGGCAGGTGTGCCCGGGCATGACCATGCGATGGAGGGTTGCCTGTTTTGTCATGCACCCCATATAGCGTCCGTACCATGGTACGGAGTCAAGCGATGCAATTGACGATCGGGAAATTGGCGGCTGCGGGCGATGTCGGGGTCGAGACCGTGCGCTATTATCAGCGGCGCGGGCTGCTCGAAACGCCCGCGTGCAGCGGCGGCGATGGCTGGGGCGGGGGCATCCGGCGCTACGACGGGAATGACCTTCGGCGGCTGAAATTCATCCGCTCGGCGCAGGCGTCGGGGTTCACGCTCGACGAGATATCCGAACTGCTCGCGCTCGAGGCGAGCGACGACCGCGTGCGCGTGCGTACGCTGGCGCGCCAGCGGATCGATGTTCTCGACGAAAAGATCGCGCAGATGACCGCAACACGCGCGGCGCTGGCGCGCCTTGCCGATCAATGCGCAGCGAGTGACAAGGGGCCGTGTCCGATTTTGACGGCATTCGAGCCGTAAGGCCTGTCGAAGCCGTTCCGGAGACGGCGGCGTTTGACCGATACCAGTCGTCGCCCCCGCGAAGGCGGGGGCCGTTGTCGGCCTTGCGCTAGCTTTCCAGCGGCCCCCGCCTTCGCGGGGGCGACGGGTTAGCGGAAACGTCCGCTCACCACCCTGCAGACGACATTCCGCTGAAGGTCTGTTACAGTCATCGGGGGTTGTCGGCGCCAGTCGCGCGAAAATCGTGAGGGAGCAGGGCGAGATGATGGAGAGTTTCGGGGCACTCGTCGGCTGGACACACCATGATGCGGGCGACCGCATCATGCTCCGGCTCGAAAGCGTACAGTCTTCGGAAGCAGCCAGGAAACACGACCCCGATCTGTTTCGGTTCCTCATGACCAGGCAGCAAGCGGCTATCCTGGGCAATTATCTGGTGCAGCTTTCCGGTCAGCCCCCCGTCGTTCCCAAAAAGCGAAGCTGGTTTCGTCGTCACTTCGGCTGACGGGCGTTCGGATCAGCTGTGCAGGAAGTGCATCACGTCGCCGTCATGGACGACATAGGCTTTGCCTTCGGCGCGTAGCTTGCCGGCCTCGCGCGCCTTCGCCTCGCCGCCAAGCGTGACATAATCGTCATAGGCGATCGTTTCGGCGCGGATGAAGCCCTTCTGGAAATCGCTGTGGATTTCGCCCGCGGCTTCGGGTGCGCTCGCGCCCTGGTGAACCGTCCAGGCGCGCGCTTCCTGTGGGCCGACGGTGAAGAAGGTGATGAGATGGAGCAGTTCGTAACCGGCGCGGATGACGCGCGCGAGGCCGGTTTCGCTGAGCCCCATTTCGGAGAGGAATTCCATCCGGTCGGCCATGTCCATCGTCACCAGTTCGCTCTCGATCGCCGCCGAGACGACCACTGCCTGTGCGCCCTCGGCTGCCGCCTTGGCGAAGACCTTTTCGGAGAAGGCGTTGCCGTTCGCCGCGCTGCCTTCGTCGACGTTGCAGACGTAGAGCACGGGCTTCGAGGTCAGCAGCTGCGCGGTACGCAGGACGCGGGCTTCCTCGTCGTCCTTCGGTTCGACGAGCCGCGCGGGCTTGCCTTCGCGCAGCAGGTCGAGCGCCTGTCCCAGCACCGACGAAGCGATTTTCGCTTCCTTGTCGCCCTGTGCCGCCTTTTTGGCGAAAGCAGGAACGCGCTTTTCGAGGCTTTCGAGGTCGGCGAGCAGCAGCTCGGTCTCGACCGTTTCGGCGTCGGCGACGGGGTCGACCTTGTTTTCGACATGCTGGATGTCGTCATCCTCGAAGCAGCGCAGGACGTGGACGATCGCGTCGACCTCGCGGATGTTGCCGAGGAACTGGTTGCCGAGCCCTTCGCCCTTCGACGCACCGCGCACGAGGCCCGCGATGTCGACGAAGGCGAGCTGCGTCGCGATGATCTTCTTGCTGCCGGCGATTGCCGCCAGTTTTTCGAGCCGCGCATCGGGCACCGCGACGTTGCCGATATTCGGTTCGATCGTGCAGAAGGGGTAATTTGCCGCCTGCGCCGCCGCGGTTTCGGTCAGCGCGTTGAACAGGGTGGACTTGCCGACGTTCGGCAGGCCGACGATCCCGCATTTGAAACCCATAAAAACTCCGTGAGGTGCGCGGCCGCCGGATGAGGGGCCGGTGTTGCAGCGCCCCTAGCGCCAGATTGCTTCACGCGCCAGTCTTTGCGCATGGCATCGTCGTTGCGCGCCGTTAAGATTTGCGGCTTTATCGCACCGGCCATGACGAAACCTCGCCTCCTTCTCGCCGCCAGCTTCCTGTTGTCTTTCGGCGTGGCCACTGCCGTCGCCGCGCAGGGCAGCTTCGAGGAAGGCGTTTTCGCCGAGCTCAATCGCTTTCGCAGCGATCCCGCGGCCTACACCGAATATCTGAGCGACTATCGCCCGCGCTTCGAGGGCAAGCTGCTGGTCGCCGACGACGACAGCGAGATCGACATCATGACGCGCGAGGGCGTCGCTGCGGTCGACGAGGCGATCCGCGACCTGCGCCGCGAAAGGCCGCTCCCGATGCTGGAATGGAGCGATGCGCTGGCGCGCGCAGCCGCCGACCATGTCGCGATCCAGTCGCGGTCGGGAGCGGTCGGCCATTATACGAAAGGGCGCGGCCCGGGCGAACGGATGAAGGCGCGCGGCGGCGGTCCCTATGTCAACGAGGTGATTACCTATGGCCACCACACGCCCGAGGGCGTTGTCGACCAGCTGCTCATCGACGATGGCGTGCCCGATCGCGGGCATCGTTTCAGCCTGCTCCGGTCGACGCATCGCTATGCCGGCGTCGCGTGCGGCCGGCATGCCGTGCACCGGACGATGTGCGTTATTCTGATGTCGCAGACGCGCGACGGCTCGCCCCCGCCGCCGCCGAAGCGGTCGGACTGAGGACAGACGCCGCCCGCTCCGGAAAAGAGCGGGCGGCGCGCCTTGTCAGTTGCCGACCGGCTGGTTGTCGGTGCGGCGCACGACGATCGTCGACGAACGCGGCTGCTGGCCCGCGACCGGCCAGTTGCCCGTCGGGTGCTGGATGTTGACGAAGAAGGTGCGAAGGTCGGGCGTGTAGGCGAGGCCCGTGATCTCGCAGCCGAGCGGGCCGACGAGGAAGCGCTTCGACTGTTTCGTCACCTGATCGACGTAGAACATCGCGTTGTGACCGAAGGCTTGGTCGATCGTCCGCCCCGCGACGCCTGAGTTGCCGGGGACGCTGTGGTCGGTCTGCACCCACATGCGGCCCTGCGGGTCGATGCGGAGGCCGTCGGGGCTCGAGAAAGTGTCGCCATTGATGTTGCCGACGAGGTTGCTGCCGCCCGACGACAGCGACGGATCGCCCGCGGTGAGGAAGACTTCCCAGCTGAACTTCGTCGCCAGCGGCGAATCGCCCTCTTCGCGGAACTTGATGATGTGGCCGTGCAGGTTGGTGACGCGCGGGTTCGCCGGATCGGTGACGCGGCGGCCGCTATTGTTGGTCAGCGTGCAGAAAATCGCCTTGTTGTCGGGGGCGACGGTCAGCCATTCGGGGCGGTCCATCACGGTGCCGCCCGCGACACGCGCGGCCGACTGGCAATTGATGAGAACATCGGCCTGGTTGTTGAAGTTGACCGTGGTCGGCGCGGGCGGCGTCGTGCTCTGGCTGACGTTGCCCGGATCCTGTGCGCCGGCGACCAGACCGTTCTGGCCGACGACGAGGGCGCGCCATTCGCCCGTACCGTCGCCGTTGAAGCGTGCGACATAGAGCGTGCCATAGTCGAGCAGGTCGGTGTTCGCCGCGCGGTTCGAAGCGCTGAAGGCGCGGTCGGGGACGAATTTATAGATGCAGCCCGGCGTCGTGTCGTCGCCCATGTAAAAGGCGACCCGGCGCTCGGCGTTCGCCATATAGGCGACATTCTCGTGATTGAACCGGCCCATCGCGGTGCGCTTCGTCGGCTGCGCCAGTTCGCGCAGCGGATCGATCTCGACTACCCAGCCATAATCGCGCGTCGGCTGCGTCGGATCGAGATAATTGTCCATCGTCTCTTCGCAGGTGAGATAGGTATCCCACGGCGTCCGGCCGCTCGAACAATTGTTGAGCATGCCCTTGATGCTGCCCGACAGCAGGCCCGCAGCGGGGCCGCCGGCGCGATAGCTGCTGTTGCCCGTGTAGCGACGGTTATAGGTCGATCCCGGCTGGACCGTCCATTTGCCGTCGCTGCCCTTGGCGATCTCGACCACGCCGATACCGACCGCCGACAGCGCGATCGCCTTCTGGTCGGCGGTCGCGGTCGCGGGATTATAGGTGCCCGCCATCAGGATGTTGAAATCGGGATATTCATAATTCATCGCGAGGATACCGCGATTATTGGCATCGACCCCCGGGAAAGCGAAATATTCCATCCCGTCATGATTGCCGCCGGCCCATTTCTCGGCGATCGCGGGCGTGGCGGGGAAGCTGCCCGAATAAGGGGTGCCGGCCTCGACCGAATCGCCCGCCTTCAGCAGCACGTCGACGGTGTAGCCGTTCGGTACGGTCACCCTGTCGTCCTGGTTTGCCGCGACTGCGGCAAAGCTTGCGGTGAAGCTCGGCGGAGGAGTCGGCGTAGGGGTGGGCGTCGGGGTTGGCGTCGGCGGAACGACCACCGTCGGATCGCCGCTCGTGTCGTCGCAAGCGGCAAGCGCCATGGCGGGAAGAACCGACAGCCCGAACAGGCCGTTCCTCAGCAGCGTGCGCCGCGTCGGATTTTCGGCGACAATTGCCTCGAGGCTGTCGGGGCCCGGGAGGGCGCCGGCTTCGCCGCGATATGGCGCACGGGCTTCGTCGGTAAGATGTGACATGCAGATCCCCTGTTTTCGGTTGAGTACCGGGACTCGGCGCCCCGGTTTGAGGTGGCGCACCGATTGCAGAGGTTGGTGTCAGTCACGTTGCTCGAACGCGTCGGAATGCAATGACTTATATGACGCTCATGTGACAATCATCGGTCATGTACGGCCTTGACCAAGGGGCCGAGCGGTCCGCCGCCGAGCCAGGCGAGCTGGACCTCGGCCGACACGCGGTTGATCGCCTCCTGCGGCTTCGCCCCGGGATGCACCGCGCGGCGGAGGGGGCGTCTGCCCGCGGGCATCGCCATGATTTCGGCGATCGCGCGCGGCACATCGGCCGGATCGGCGCTGCGGCCGCTGCCGTCCTCGGTCCCCATGCCGCGGGTGAAGGGCCCGTAGGCGGCGAGCAGCGCCGGGTCGCTGCGGCCCCTCAGCGCGCCGGTATAGGCATTGCGATTGACCCAGACCCTCGTCGGATAGCCACCCGGCTGGATGATCGTGACGTCGATGCCGTGCGGCACCAGTTCGTAGGCGAGCTGTTCGGACAAGGCCTCGACCGCGAATTTTGTCGCCGAATAATGGCCGCCGCCGGGCACGATGACGCGGCCGAGCTGCGACGAGATGTTGAAGATCTGCCCGCTTTTCGCGGCACGCATCGGGGGGAGGAGCGCGCGCAGCATGCGCTGGATACCAAGGACATTGGTGTCGAAGATCAGTTTCGTCGCCTCCATGTCCTGCACCTCGACCGGGCCGGTGATGCCGATGCCGGCATTGTTGACCAGCGTATCGATGTGCCCGCCCGCAAGTTCGAGCGCTCGCGCGGTACCGGCCGCAACCGATGCGTCGTCGGTCACGTCGATCTCGACGATCCGCACGTCGAGCCTGTCCTTTGCTACCTCGGCAGCGAGGCTTTCCGCTTCGGGCCGCGGTACATTGCGCATCGTCGCGATCACCCTGGCGCCCGCGCGCGCGTAAAGCAGCGCCCCCACACGGCCGAAGCCGCTCGATGCGCCCGTTATCAGCACTGTCCGCCCCTTGAGCGAGGGGGTGCCGGGCGTTGCCGCATGAAGCAGGGCGGGCGTGGCAGCGGTCAGTGCGGCGGCGCCGGCAAGGAGTTCGCGGCGGTTGGGGCTATGGCGATCAGACATGGATGCTCCCTTTCGGACGGGCATCATGCCATGGTCGGGCCTGCGGTGCCATCGGCCCGGGTTCAGGCGTCGCACCGATCGACGTCGATGGTCAGATAATCGAAATTGCGCGGCAGTTCGATTCGGGTGACGCCGCCATCGCCGACAAGGTCGCTGACTTCGTCGATGCTGCATAGCGCGGCCGACATCATACGCGTCACTTCGCTGTCGCTGAGCCCGTCCGTGTTTATATCCTTGTGGCGGACGATCAGCCGATTGCCTTCGGCGCGCACCGAAGCGATCTTCGGATCCTTGATCCGGTTCATGCGCTCGGCGGCACGCCTGACGCGATCCTCGGGGCTGCTGCAACCCGCGAGCAGTGAGATGGCCAGAGCCGACGCGGCGATCAGTCGACCAAAGCTCACCGACAGTCGCTCACGGTGACACCGCGGTCCCGACCGTCGGATGCGTTCATTTCGATGCGGATATCGACATCCTTGTCGATCGCGCTGCGATAGCCCGGATCGTCGCAGATCATCGCGGTGAGCTGTCGATCGAAGTCGGGCAATTCGAGTTCGCTGGCCGGAATGCCCTTGAACGTCAGCGTCAGCGTCGAACCGTCGGCGTGCGCCGAACTCATGATGACGCCGCCGCCCACGTCCTTGGGCGCTATTGCACTTACGCCGGCCGCAAGGACTTCGGCGTGTTCGGCGGCTTCGCTTTTCGGGGGCGTGCAGCCTGCCGTCAGCGCGGTGACCGCCAGAACCCAACATATACGCATGATGCCCCCTGTTCCGCGAACCCTGCAGTATGGGAGGCAAGGATTGATTTGGCGTAAATGCTGACTGCTAGGCCTGCAGGCGCAGTGCGAGGTCGCTCTGGAAGCGGACGTCGTCGCCGTCGGCGAGCCATTTCGCCTCGGCGGCAATCGCGCCCAGGAGGTCGATCAGCGGCTCCGTCTCACTCTTGTGATAATTGCCGAGAACGTGGCCGGTCACACGGTCCTTGTGTCCGGGATGGCCGATGCCGATGCGCACACGGCGGAAATCCTCGCCGATATGCTGGATCATCGACCGGATGCCATTGTGGCCTGCGGCACCGCCGCCCTGCTTCACCTTGACCTTCATCGGCGCGAGGTCGAGTTCGTCGTAGAAAGCGGTGACGTCCTGCGGCGCAAGCTTGTAGAAATCGAGTGCGGCGCGCACGCTGCGGCCGCTTTCGTTCATGAAGGTGCCGGGTTTGAGCAGCAGGATCCGCTGCGATCCGATGCGGCCCTCCTGGATCCAGCCCTGGAACTTCTTCGCCGGAGCAGGAAAGTCGTACAGATCGGCGATGACGTCGGCGGCCATGAAGCCGACATTGTGACGGTGCATCGCATATTTGGGCCCGGGATTTCCGAGGCCGACCCAGAGCTGCATGAACCTGCCTTTCCCGGGTCCGGTGGAAACGCCCCTCCCGCACAGGGGAGGGGCGGTCCGAAATGCTTAGGCTTCGCCGCCTTCGGCAGCTTCGCCTTCGTCCTTCGTCGTGTCGCCGTCGCTCGACTTGAGCGCCGACGGGGCGACGATGGTGGCGATGGTGAAGTCGCGGTCGGTGATCGCGCTTTCGACGCCCTTGGGCAGGGTGACGTTGCTGATGTGGATCGAATCGCCGACATCGAAGCCGGTAACGTCGATCGCGATCTGGTCGGGGATCTTGTCGGCGTCGCAGACGAGTTCCAGCTCGTGACGAACGATGTTCAGCACGCCGCCGCGCTTCAGGCCCGGCGAGGCTTCTTCATTCGCAAACGAAACCGGCACCGCGACGGTAACCTTGGCGTCCTTGGCGATGCGCAGGAAATCGGCGTGGATCGGGCGATCCTTGACCGGGTGGAAGGCGACGTCCTTTGGCAGGGTGCGGATGGTCTTGCCACCGACCTCGATCATCACGACCGAGTTCATGAAGTGACCCGTCATCAGCTGCTTCATCAGCAGCTTTTCTTCGACGTGGATCATCAGGGGTTCTTCCTTGCCGCCATAGACAACGGCGGGGACACGGCCTTCACGACGCAGTTCACGCGAGGCTCCCTTGCCTCCGCGTTCGCGCGCCTCGGCCGTCAGCGTCAGCTGATCGCTCATATCATTTCTCCGAGAAACAGTTACACAGTTCCGCCACGCCTCCAGGGATGACCATGACGGAAGCCGGGGCGCTTAGCGGGGAAGTGGCAGAAATGCAAGCGCCACGCGCTATTGCACGCGCGTCACCTTCAGCCCCTCGGCCTCCAGCATCGTCGGCACGCCATCGGTGCCGACGAGATGGCCCGCGCCGACGGCCATCAGAACCGTTCCGGGCTGCAGCATTCGCCGTTTCGCCCACGCGCTCCAGCGCCGGTTGCGGTCGGTGATGATCGCCGTGCGTGCAGCGGGAACGCTGTCGACATCCTCGTTGATCACCTTTTCGAGTGCGGCGACGTCGCCGCGGCCCCAGGCGGCGGTCAAGGCGCCGACGTCTTTCACAGCCGTGCCCGATTCTTCGGCTGCGCGGGTAAGAAGCGCGCGTTGCACCGCAGGATCGAGCCTTTCGAACAGCATCAATTGTCCGCGCGCGGTCTCGAGACCGCCGATCGGCTTGCCCGCAGCCTCGAACTTTTCCGTCAGGCCGGTTTCGACGCCGTCAGCAGGCGACAGGCGGGCGTTTTGCGCGACGCGCTGTCCCATCAGGACCATTACCGCCCAATCGTCGAGCCCCTCGGCGCCGAAGTCCCGGCCGCTCGTCTCGAGCGCGCGATAGCCGATCAGCGCCTTGCCCTGCAGCCTCGCTTCGATCGCAAGCGGGCCTTTGCGCGGGGCGAGTTCCTGAAAAACGTTTCCTGCAGCGGCGAGTTCGTCGGGCGAGAGTTCGAGGACCAGTTCGTCTGCGGCCTCGATCGCGTCGGCGACCTTGCCTTCGTCCCAGTCGGTCCCCCGCGGCAACGCATGCATGGTACCCAGCAGATAGATGCGCGTATCCTGATCCTCGACCAGCCACATCGCCGGTCGTGCCTGCGGTCCGGGTTCTGCAGTGCCACAGGCAGCGAGCAGCAGCGCCAACAGGGCCGCCGCGGAGCGGCGACCCTCATGTTGCGGCCGGAGCGCGCCGATGCTCAATATTTGACCCGCTTCGCGGTCAGTCCGCGCGCCTTCAGATAATCCTGCACGCTCTTCTTGCCGGCCAGATGGCCCGCGCCGACCGCAACGAAGACGGTTCCCGGCTGGTCCATCCGTGCCTTCAGCTGATCGGCCCAGCGCGCATTGCGATCCCAGAGCAGCACCTTCGCGAGTTCGGGCGTTTCGGCGAGACTTTCATTCATCGTCACGGCCAGCGCGTCGGGATCGCCCTTCGCCCACTGCGCGACCATCTTGTCGAGTTGCGGCCCCAGCTTGTCGAGATCTCTGACCACCGAATTCAGGAAGCCGATCTGCTGGTTTTCCGGAAGCGTATCGAAATAGCCGAGCTGCTGGCCCAGTGTTTCGAGGCCCGAAACCGGTTTGCCGGTCTTTTTGGCGGAGCTCGTCAGCAGTTTTTCGACCCCCTGCTCGGGATCGTAGCCAAGCTTGGTGAGCGGCAGCACCGACAGGGTCATGGCAGGAAACCAAGGCTCAAACATGTCGAACTGCGCCGGCGCCACGCCAAGGCTTGCCAATGCGGCCTGATAGGCCTTGAGCTGGTCGGGATCGAGGCGCGACGAGAGCGTCTTGCCGCTCTGGTCGATCGCGAGCGGCATCATTTCCTTCGCCATCGCGGCCTGATCCTCAGGCATGACCATTTCGAGCATCAGCTCGTCGGATTTGTCGAACGCGCTCTTCACCGCCTCGTCGAACCAGCCGAGACCCGGTTTCAACACATGGACGGTGCCGAAAAGATAGATCGTCGTATCCGCGTCCTTGACGACCCACAGCGCGGGATCGGCGTCGGTCGTTGCGGGTGCCGTCGCCGCTGTCTGCCCGGCTTGGGCCGGAGCGAGCATCGCGGACGACGAGAAAACGACGATCGCGCAAGTGGTGGCAAGCTTCTTCAACCAGGTTTTCATCGGGAAATCACTTTCGTTACGGGCGTTTATGGCCGGGTCGAACGGGGAAGGGGAGGGGGAAAATGCTCAGCGGTATTTAAGCCACAGCCAGACGATGCAATTGACCACCAGCGCGCCGGCGAACAGCAATATGGCATCGGCGGGCGGGGCAAGGCCGGCGCGATGCAGCATCCACCAGGTTGGCGCCGACAGGACGAATGTATACCAGGCCGCCAGACCCGCCCACAGATAAGCGCGTTCCTCATGATCATCGACAGCGCGGTGATAAATAAACAGGGATATAATCAGTCCGATCACCCAAAGGATCGACGCGCCGATTGCAAAACTGGGCGTCAAAGGCGAATTGCTCAGGGGCGCAAGGCTTGCGGGCGAGCTGCCGGGGCTGTCGATCTGAAGCCAGGCGCCCATAATGCCGCCGATCAGGGCGGCGATTCCGATCGCAGTCAGATAACGCTTGCGGCGCGGCGACATCGGGCGTTTCGCGGGCTTGCCTGTATCACTCACCACCGCCTCCTTCGAAACCATCATCAAATATCTCCTCGATCGGCATGTCGAACAGCCGCGCGAGCTTGAAGGCGAGTGGCAGCGACGGGTCATATTTTCCCGTTTCGATCGCATTCACCGCCTGCCGCGAGACATCGAGCCGGTCGGCGAGCTCCGCCTGGCTCCAGTTCCGCATCGCGCGCAGCACTTTCAGTTTGTTGTTCATCGGCGCCTCGCCAGCATTTCCATCCGAAGGATCATCGACTGCCCATAGCGCATCGAAATGTCGGGGAAGGGGAATATTTGCCCGATCCTTCGGAAATGGTCGGGATGGGCGACGGAGACCGGATCGGCGGTTCGCCGGGCAATGGGCTGGAGCACTGTCACCATGAGAGCGCCCCAGCCCAAGTCGCCAGCCGTCACCGGGGAGGCACGGCGCGGGCGAAGCCATCCGGATCCTGGCGTCAGCGCGCGGTGCCGATCATCAGCAGGGCAAGCTGCGTGCCGCCTCGCGCCTGTGCGATGGCACGCTTCGCCTCCGGTTCGACCTGCGCGAGTGCGGCGGAAACGCAAGCTATGCGACGGCCGTTCTCGGCGGCGCCACGAAGACCGATCCCGCACACGCTGCGCGCGGCGCTCTTCAGGCGGGCGTGCATCCGGTCGCGCGCGGCGGGGCGGGTCAGGTCGAGGTCGTCGATGCGGACGGCGGCGCTTTTGCCTTCGGCCTGCGCGGCGGCGGGCATGACGGCGGTCGCGAGCGAGAAGGCGAGGATCAGCGTACGGGTCGTCATGTCTATGTCTCCTTGGGTCAAATCTGTTTCGTCATGGTCACCTGTCTTCATGTCAGGTATGCATGACTATATGTCGCGATTCGCTGACTATGTCAATAAAACCTGACAAAAAGTTTTGGGTACATGACTAAACCGCGCGTTTTCGCGCCGTGGCGAGCGGCAGGGAGCCTTGACCATGCGCCGCCGCTGGGCCAATGCGGCGGCGATTTTTTGCACCTGCGAAGGAATACCGGCAGTGGCCGACGGGGCGGACAAGACACCACTCAGCTTTCAGGACATGATCCTGACGCTGCACAGCTATTGGAGCGCGCGCGGTTGCGCCATTTTGCAGCCCTATGACATGCGCGTGGGGGCGGGGACGTTTCACCCCGCGACGACCTTGCGCAGTCTCGGCCCCGAGCCGTGGAACGTCGCCTATGTCCAGCCGAGCCGCCGCCCGACCGACGGCCGCTATGGCGAGAACCCGAACCGGCTGCAGCATTATTATCAGTATCAGGTGATATTGAAGCCGTCGCCCGCCGACCTGCAGGAACAATATCTCGGCAGCCTCGCCGCGATCGGGATCGATCCGCTGCTCCACGACATCCGCTTCGTCGAGGACGACTGGGAAAGCCCGACGCTCGGCGCGTGGGGGCTGGGCTGGGAAGTCTGGTGCGACGGGATGGAAGTCACCCAGTTCACTTACTTCCAGCAGATGGGCGGCTTCGACTGCAAGCCCGTCGCGGGCGAGCTGACCTACGGGCTCGAACGCCTCGCCATGTATATCCAGAATGTCGACAATGTTTACGACCTGCGCTTTTCGGACGCGGTCGGCGATGTCGCGGCGGTGAGCTATGGCGACGTGTTCCTCGAGAATGAGCGCCAATTCTCGAAATGGAATTTCGAGGTCGCCGACACCGACACGCTTTTCGCGGGCTTCAAGGCCGCCGAGGAAGAGTGCAAGCGCGCCATCGCGGCGAATGTCCCGCTCGCGGCCTATGACCAGGCGATCGAGGCGAGCCACCTCTTCAACCTGCTCCAGGCGCGCGGCGTGATCAGCGTGCAGGAACGCGCCAATTATATGGCGCGCGTCCGCGACCTCGCGAAGGGCAGCTGCAAGGCGTGGATCGACAGCCAGTCCGAACGCTGGACCGCTAAATATCCGGGGTGGACGCTGTGACCGACTTTCTTCTCGAACTGCGCAGCGAAGAAATCCCGGCGCGGATGCAGGCCGGCGCGCGCGCCGAACTGGAAAAGCTGTTCCGCGCGCAATTGAGTGCTGCGGGCCTCGAAGCGGGCGATCTCACCATCTGGTCGACGCCGCGCCGCCTCGCGCTGATTGCCCGCGATCTGCCTGAAGCGACCGCAGCAGTCAGCGAGGAACTGAAAGGCCCGCGCAGCAGCGCGCCGCCGCAGGCGCTCGAAGGCTTTCTCCGCAAGACCGGCCTTCGCCAAGACCAGCTCGAGGACCGCGATGGCGTGTATTTCGCCGTGATCGACAAGCCCGGCCGCGCGACCGCCGAGGTGCTCGCCGAGGCGATCCCCGCGATCGTCCGCGCTTTTGCCTGGCCCAAGTCGATGCGCTGGGGCAAGGAAAGCGCCAGCAGCGAGAGCCTGCGCTGGGTGCGTCCGCTGTCTGGCATCGTTGCGATCTTCGGCGAGGAACTGGTGCCGTGCGAAATCGGCGGCATCGCCAGCGGCTTCGCGACGCGCGGCCATCGCTTCCACTGTCCGGGTGAGATCACGATCGGTTCGGCGGCGGATTACGCCGAGAAGCTGCGCGCGTGCCACGTCATCGTCGACCATGAGGAACGGCAGGCGATCGTCCGCGACGGCGCCGCCAAGGCTGCGGCCGACGCCGGGCTGACGCTTGTCGAGGACGAGGGGTTGGTGATCGAGAATGCCGGCCTCACCGAATGGCCGGTGCCGCTGCTCGGCCGCTTTGACGAAGCGTTCCTCGAAGTGCCGCCCGAGGTCATCCAGCTGACGGCGCGCGTGAACCAGAAATATTTCGTCGTGAACGGCGCGGATGGGAAGCTGGCGAACGGCTTCGTCTGCACCGCGAACATCGACGCGAAGGACGGCGGCGCCGAGATCGTCGCGGGCAACCGCAAGGTGCTGGCGGCGCGGCTTTCGGATGCGCGCTTCTTCTGGGAACAGGACCAGAAGAAGACGCTCGCGCAGCATGCCGAGAAGCTCGCAAACATCACCTTCCACGAGAAGCTGGGCACCGTCGCCGACAAGGTCGGGCGCGTCGCGAAGCTCGCCGAATGGCTCGCGAGCGAAGGCATCGTGCCGAACTGCGACCCGGCGCTTGCGCGGCAGGCCGCCGAGCTGGCGAAGGCCGACCTCGTCACCGAAATGGTCGGCGAGTTCCCTGAATTGCAGGGCCTGATGGGCGGCTATTACGCCCGCGCCGAAGGCTTGGACGACGCCGTCGCCGACGCGATCCGCGATCATTACAAGCCGGTCGGGCAGGGTGACGATGTGCCGATTGCGCCGGTGACCGTGGCCGTGGCGCTGGCGGACAAGCTGGATACTGCTTGCGCCTTTTTCCGAATCGGCGAGGCGCCGACTGGCTCAAAGGATCCTTTCGCGCTCCGACGCTCGGCGCTCGGACTGCTTGCGCTGATTCAACGCAACAACTTGCGTCTGCCAATGAACGGCGCGATCGAGAAGCATATGCTCCGGGTGAAAACAGATTTCGCCGTTAGCCACGGACAATCTGCCTTGGCTTTGGTGGATTTCTTCGCCGACCGTTTGAAAATCCAGCAGCGCGAAAATGGCGTTCGTCACGATCTGATCGACGCAGTATTCGTGCTCGGCGGCGATGGCGACATTATTCCTCTGCTCGCGCGCGTGAAGACGCTGCAGGCGTTCATGGCGACCGAGGACGGCACCAATCTGCTCGCGGGCTACAAGCGCGCGGCGAATATCCTGAAGCAGGCGGGCGAGGTGAGCGGCACCGCTGCCGCGACGCCGCCGACCGACGCCGACGCGGCGCTGCTCGCCGCGCTCGACGCCGCCGAGCCCGCGGCCTCCGCCGCGGTCGCCGAAGAGCGCTTCACCGATGCGATGGCTGCGCTCGCCAGCCTCCGCGCCCCGATCGACGCCTTTTTCGACGGCGTGATGGTCAACGACCCCGATGAAACGATCCGCGCTTATCGCCTCGGCCTCTTGTCGCGCTTTACCGGCGCGGTGCACGGGGTCGCCGATTTCTCGAAGATAGAGGGATAGGCGCGGTCGCGCGCGGGAAGGGATGCCATGAACGAAACGCATCTCGTCTGGATCTTTGCGGTCGGCTTTCCGCTGTTCTTTGCTGCGTTGTGGCTGCTCGTCATGCGCATCCTGTCGTTTATGGGCTGGTCGAAATATCTGCCCGCCTTCGCGTGGGATCGCCCGATTCCCGCCGATGCCCGGCGCTTTTCTTGGGCGACGATGGTCGTCGGCCGTTTTCCGGGCGGGGTCAGCTACAAGAATGCGATGAACGTCTGGCTCGACCAGCGCGGCATCTATCTTCGCCCGCCTGTCTTCTTTCGCCTGTTCCATCCGTCGCTGCACATCGGGTGGGACCAGATCGCGTCGATCGAGCCGCGCAAGACACTGTGGATCAAGGCCTGGTCGCTCGGCTTTCGCCGCGACGTGCCGATCCTGACCTTCGGCGGCGGCGCGGGGCAGGCGATTTTCGATCATTGGCAGGTCCGCCACGGAGGCAGGCCAGCCTGACACCGCTAAAGCAAAACTGAGTCGACCCGGTCGCGGATCGACCCTATTTCCCCGCCCACCTCCTCCCCGGGGCAGCAGGAGCATATGATGACGAAGATGGTGCATTTGTTCGGCGGCGCGGCCACGACGGCCGAGCGTTCGAAGGAATTGCTGGGCGGCAAGGGCTCGAACCTTGCCGAAATGGCCTCGATCGGCCTGCCGGTGCCCCCGGGCTTTACGATCACCACCGACGTCTGCACCGCCTATTATACGAACGGCGAACAATTTCCCGCGGGCCTGATCGAAGAGGTCGCCGCGGGCATCGCGCATATCGAAGGCATCACCGGCAAGAAATTCGGCGATCCCGCCGATCCTTTGCTCGTCTCGGTTCGTTCGGGTGCGCGCGTGTCGATGCCCGGCATGATGGACACCGTCCTCAACCTCGGGCTCAACGACAGGACCGTCGTCGGCCTGTCCGAAGCGTCGGGCGATCCGCGCTTCGCGTGGGACAGCTATCGCCGCTTCGTCCAGATGTACGCCGACGTCGTCATGGGGCTCGACCATGCCGAGTTCGAGGAGGCGCTGGAAATCGCCAAGGAAGACAGGGGCTTCTACCTCGACACCGAGATGTCGGCTGAAGACTGGCAGGCGCTGGTCAAGGAATATCAGGCGATCGTCGAGCGCGAAACCGGCGCGCCGTTCCCGCAGGAACCGAACGACCAGCTGTGGGGCGCGGTCGGCGCCGTCTTCGCGAGCTGGGAAAGCGACCGCGCGAAAGTCTATCGCCGGCTGAATTCGATCCCCGGCGAATGGGGCACCGCGGTCAATGTGCAGGCGATGGTGTTCGGCAATATGGGCGACACCTCGGCGACGGGCGTCGCCTTCACGCGCGACCCCGCAACCGGCGAACGCGCCTGGTATGGCGAATGGCTGATCAACGCGCAGGGCGAGGATGTCGTCGCGGGCATCCGCACGCCGCAATATCTGACCAAGATCGCGCGCGAAAAGGCCGGCGCCAAGCCGCTGTCGATGGAAGAGGCGATGCCCGAGACCTTCGAGGAGCTCGGCCGCGTCTTCGATACGCTCGAAACGCATTATCGCGACATGCAGGATATCGAGTTCACCGTCGAACGCGGGACGCTCTGGATGCTGCAGACGCGCAGCGGCAAGCGCACCGCAAAGGCGGCGCTGCGCATTGCGGTCGAAATGGCGGCCGAGGGGCTGATCACCGAAGAGGAAGCCGTCGGCCGTGTCGATCCGGGCGCGCTCGACCAGCTGCTCCACCCGACGCTCGATCCGAAGGCGCCGCGCGACGTGCTGACCAAGGGGCTGCCCGCGAGCCCCGGCGCGGCGTCGGGCAAGATCATGTTCGACGCCGACAGCGCGGAGAAGGCCGCGGCGATGGGCGAGGCGGTGATCCTCGTCCGCGTCGAAACGAGCCCCGAGGACATCCACGGCATGCACGCGGCGAAGGGCATTTTGACCGCGCGCGGCGGGATGACCAGCCACGCGGCGGTCGTCGCGCGCGGGATGGGCCGTCCCTGCGTCTCGGGCGCGGGCGGACTGTCGATCGACGGCAACGCGCGCGTGCTGCGCGTCGGCGGGCGCGAACTGCGCGAGGGCGATATCCTGACCCTCGACGGTTCGACCGGCGAGGTGATGGCGGGCGAGGTTCCGACCTTGCTTCCCGAACTGGTCGGCGATTTCGGCACGCTGATGGGTTGGGCTGACAAGGGCCGCCGCATGAAGGTGCGTACCAACGCCGAAACGCCCCAAGATGCTCAAGTCGCGCGTGACTTCGGTGCCGAGGGCATCGGGCTTTGCCGCACCGAGCATATGTTCTTCGACGCCGCACGCATCACCGCGGTGCGCGAGATGATCCTTGCCGACAGCGAGGACGGCCGCCGTGCCGCGCTCGCGAAGCTGCTTCCCGAACAGCGCGGCGATTTTGCCGCGATCTTCGGCGTGATGGCGGGGCTGCCGGTGACGATCCGCCTGCTCGACCCGCCGCTTCACGAATTCCTGCCGACTCGCGAGGAGGATTTTGCCGATGTCGCTGCGGCCGCGGGTGTGGGCATCGAGGCGCTGAAGGCGCGCGCGAACGAGCTGCACGAGTTCAACCCGATGCTCGGCCATCGCGGGTGCCGCCTTGGCGTCACCTATCCCGAAATCTACGAGATGCAGGCGCGCGCGATCTTCGAGGCGGCATGCGACGTCGCCGCCGAAACCGGCGCCGCGCCGATCCCCGAGGTGATGATTCCGCTCGTCGCGACGCGCCGCGAGTTCGACCTGATGAAGGCGGTCGTCGATGCGCAGGCGAAGGCGGTGTTCGCCGAAAAGGGCCGCGAGATCGCCTATCTCGTCGGCACGATGATCGAACTGCCGCGCGCCGCACTGATGGCGGGTGAGATCGCCGAGAGCGCCGAATTCTTCAGCTTCGGCACCAACGACCTCACCCAGACGACGATCGGGATCAGCCGCGACGATGCGGGCCGCTTCCTGACGCAATATGTCGACAAGGGCATCTTCCTGACCGACCCGTTCGTCAGCCTCGACGTCGAGGGTGTCGGACAATTGATCGAGATCGCAGCCGACCGCGGCCGCGCGACGCGCCCGAACGTCAAGCTCGGCATCTGCGGCGAGCATGGCGGCGACGCGCCGAGCATCCATTTCTGCGAACAGACGGGCCTCGACTATGTCAGCGCCTCGCCCTACCGTGTGCCCATCGCCAGGCTCGCCGCCGCTCAGGCAGCGCTCAAGGCAAAATAATGAAGTCACCCCGGCGAAGGCCGGGGTCTCGCCGCTGCGTTCCGACGCCATGTCGAGATCCCGGCCTTCGCCGGGATGACGAATTGGGTGGGGACGCGTCATGAAGAGCTGGCACCGCCATGCGATCACGCTGGTGAGCGGATTGGCGGTGGGGCTAGGCGGCGCATGGGCGCTCACCAACGGGGGGCTCGGCGACGGCGGAATCCGCAACGGTCCGTGGACGACGTCGCTTGGTTACGGGACCAAGGCGACCGACCCGCTGACGCGCGCGATGGTTGCGCGCTCGGGCCTCCTCGCGCTGCCCGCGAAGGAAACCGTCTACTGGATGGCGAAGAGCGACGCGAGCGGCGCGGCGCTCGACGGCAATTGCCGCTACAGCCTTTCAGGCACGCCGCTCGACGCGCGCTGGTGGAGCGTCACCGTCTATGACGACAAGAGCTATCTGGTGGCGAACCCGGCGCGCATCTGGTCGGTGAACGGCGCCAATGTCGCGCTCGACGCCAAGGGAGAATGGCGCGTGACGATATCTCCCGACAAGCCCGCGGATGGTGCGTGGCTTCCGGGGATCAAGGGGCAGCCCTTCCAGTTGACCTTGCGCATGTACAACCCGGGCAAGGCTTTCCGCGCCGATCCCGCAAAGGCGGTGCTGCCGCGGCTCGTGAAGGAGGGTTGCTGAGATGCGCCGCTGGCTCGGTCCGCTTCTCTTCGGCCTTGTCGTCGCCGCGGCGACTGCGTGGGCTGCGATCCTTTACCTTCCCTACGGCCTGATGAATGTCGCGATGGACCGGCTGGGGCAGGGCGGCATCAACACCATGTCCTACGGCAATCTCGCGACGCCCGAGCGCCAGCCGGTTGTCCGTCCGAGCCCCGACCTTGCCTATTCGAGCTGCCCCTATGACCTGTCGAAGGGCCCCGTGGCGATCGACGTGACGCCGGTGCCGGGCCGCTACAGCTCGCTCAGCCTCTTCGACGCCGCGACCGATGTGATTTTCGTGCGCAACGATGTCGAGGCGGGCGGCAAGCCGTTTCGAATCATCGTCGCCCGCGCGGGGCAGGCGGTGCCCGCAGGCGCCGAAACCGTCCGTACCAATCACGATCGCGGGATCGCGCTGATCCGGCTTTTGCTGAAAGACCCCACAGAAATCAGCGCCCTCGATGGGGTTCGTCGCCAATCGTCGTGCCGGACGGTCATAAATCCGAAATAGGGGGTTGCGCCCCTGCGCAACGGGTCCTAAAGGCGCCTCTCCACGCACCCGTAGCTCAGCTGGATAGAGCATCAGACTACGAATCTGAGGGTCGGACGTTCGAATCGTTCCGGGTGCGCCATTTCCCTCCCGGCGATGGGCGAAGCGGCCCGGCTATAGGGATTTTCCTTTGATATCCGAAAGATCGCGGTCGAAGATGACGGCGATCTGCGCCAGAAGATGATGCAGGGCGGCGGCGTACCGCCGCCCGTGCCAATCAATGGCGGCCGAGCTCCTCGCGGCCGACCACCATATAGTGGACCTCGTCGGGACCGTCGGCGAAGCGCAGGTGGCGCACATCGGCATAAAGGTCGGCGAGCGGCGTCCAGTGCGAGATGCCCGTCGCGCCGTGGATCTGGATCGCCTGGTCGATGATCTGGCAGACGCGTTCGGGGACCATCGCCTTCGCCATGCTGACCCAGACGCGCGCCTCGCGATTGCCGAGGAGGTCCATCGCCTTGGCGGCCTTGAGCACGATCAGCCGCATCGCCTCGATCTCGGTGCGCGCGCGCGCGATGACTTCCAGATTCTTGCCGAGTTGCGACAGCGGACGACCGAAGGCGGTGCGCGAATTGCCGCGCCTCACCATCAGGTCGAGCGCGACTTCGGCCTTGCCGATCGTGCGCATGCAATGGTGGATGCGGCCCGGCCCGAGGCGCATCTGCGAAATCTCGAACCCGCGGCCCTCGCCGAGCAGGATATTTTCGCGCGGGACGCGGACATTCTCGAACCGCATATGCATATGGCCCTGCGGCGCATGGTCGGCGCCAAACACGCGCATCGGGCCGAGGACCTGTACGCCCGGCGTGTCCATCGGCACGAGGATTTGCGAATGCTGCCCCTTGCGCGCGGCTTCGGGGTTGGTCTTGACCATGCAGATCAATATCTTGCAGCGCGGATCGCCGGCACCGCTGATAAAATATTTCTCGCCGTTGATGACCCATTCGTCGCCGTCGAGCACCGCGCTGGTTTCGAGATTGCTCGCGTCGGACGAGGCGACGCCGGGTTCGGTCATTACATAGGCCGAGCGGATTTCGCCGTTCAGAAGCGGTTTCAGCCAGCGATCCTTCTGCTCGGGGGTGCCGACCATTTCGAGCACTTCCATATTGCCCGTATCGGGCGCCGAGCAATTGAGCGATTCAGACGCGAGCGGCGACTTGCCGAGTTCGGCGGCGATATAGGCATAGTCGAGGTTGCTGAGCGGCGTGCCGGTGTCGCCGTGCGGAAGGAAGAAGTTCCAGAGACCGGCCACCTTCGCCTTGTTCTTCGCGCCCTCGAGCAGTTCGAGCTGCCCCGGCGCCCAGCTCCAGCGGTCGGTCCGGTTTTCGCCCAAGCGGAAAAATTCTTCGGTTATCGGGGCAACATTTTCGGCGATATGGCGCTTCACCGCGTCGAAGAGCGGCTGCGCTTCCTTCGACATGCGCAGGTCGTTGAGTTCGGCCTGAAGTTCGATTTCGGTCATTTATGGGTCTCCAGTGGGTGTCACCGGTACAGGCTAGCGCGGTCACGCCATCCAAGAAAATGATAGGACTGAATAGTCTATATTCGTCGTGTGAATGACTAGTCGGCTTTCGCCAGTTCATCGGCGACAATCGCGCGCAGCCAGGCGAGTCCGGGGTCGGCCTGTGCCGCCTGATGCCAGTAGAGATAGCTGCCCCCCGGTTCGACCGGCAGCGGAAGCCCGACAAGCTGCATCGGCCACATCGCGTCGAGCACTGCAGCGTGCGATTTCGGCAGCGCGAAGAGCATGTCGGATGCGGCGACGATCTGCCAGGCGGTGATCGCATGCTGGCAGCGCACGGCGACGCGTCGCGTCAGCCCCATGCGCTCAAGCGCCATATCCTCGATCCCGGGGCCATAGGGCCGGGCCGTCGCGATGATATGATCGAGCGACAGATAGGTGTCGAGGTCGATCGCGCCGTCGACACGCGGATGCTCCTTGCGGGCGACGACCACGAGCGGCTCGGTACCGAGATAGTGGCGGCACAGCCGGTCGTCGGCGGGCAGCTCGACGTCGAGCGCGAGGTCGAGGTCGCCGTGCGCGAGCATCGCTACGAGGTCGCGGCGGCGAAAGGTCACGCTGGCGAGCGCAATGTGCGGCGCTTCGCTGCGCACGCGCGCGACGAGCGAGGAGAAGCGCGGCATTTCGCCCGACAGCCGGACGCCGATGCGGAACTCGCGCGTCGACGCCGCGGGGTCGAAGGCCGTCGCGGCGTCGAGCGCGACGTCGAGCCCGCGCAGCGCCTCGCGCACCGGCCCCGCGATCGCGCGGGCGGCGGAGGTCGGGACGAGGCGGTTGCCTTGCCGGACGAACAGCGCATCGTCGAACTGCGTACGCAGCCGCGTCAGCGCGTGGCTGATGGCCGGCTGCGACAGGTTGAGATGGCGCGCCGCCGCGGAGACACCACCCTTGGCATAGATCGCATCGAATATCCGGAGCAGGTTCAGATCGAACCGGGCGAGATGCCGCAAGGCGGTCTCCTGAGCGAAGTCGGCACAAGCTGTGCCGATCGACCTTAGCGGCCCGATCGGCGAAAGTGAACATGGGCGCACCGGTCCTCCCGCGCTCGGCCATTGACCTCGGCGCCGAAGGCGTCCAGCCCCGGTTGCCGGGAGCCGCGCCGAGGCTCCACAGGAGAAGATGATGACCCGTTCGCCCGCCTTCCTCGTTGCGTCGGTCATCGGCGCCGGCGTCCTGCTGACGGCCTCGGCATGCAGCGGCGAGAAAGCCGAAGACGAGCAGGCTGCCGCGGCCGCGCCGCGCAAATGCCCGGCGATCGCCGACACGCCGGTGAAGCTCGCCGGCGGTACCTTCGAGATGGGCGAGGACGACGTCTATGACGAGGAAGGCCCTGTAAGAAAAACGACGGTGGGTGGCTTCTGGATCGACCCGCATGAAGTGACCAACCGCCAGTTCGCCAGATTCGTCGAGGCTACGGGCTATGTCACGATCGCCGAAAAGCCGGTCGATCCGAAACAGTTCCAGGTGCCGGTCGACCAGATCCCGCCCGACATGCTGAAGGCCGGATCGGCGGTGTTCACGCCGCCCGATTTTCCGTCGAATCATTATGCCGACTGGTGGAAATATGTTCCCGGGGCGAACTGGAAAAAACCCTATGGCCCGACCGGTCCCGGTCAGGTCCCGAACGAGCCCGCGGTCCACCTCGCGTGGGACGACATGGTGGCCTATGCCAAATGGGCGGGCGGGCGCCTGCCGACCGAGGCCGAATGGGAATATGCCGCGAGCGCGGGCACGAGGTCCGGGAACGTCCAGCCCGCCGAAGCGAACAGCTGGCAGGGTGCCTTCCCGAACTACAATGCCGAAAGCGACGGGTTCAAGGGTGTCGCGCCGGTGGGCTGCTACAAACCCAACGCGAACGGCCTCTATGACATGGTCGGCAACGTCTGGGAGGTCACTTCGGACTTCTTCAGGCCGGGCCATAACCCGGACGACAAGGACAATCCGAGGGGGCCGGACGAGGGATCGGCCTATGATCCGCTCAATCCCGGCATGCCGTCGCGAACGGTGAAGGGCGGAAGCTATCTTTGCGCCCCCAATTATTGCCAGCGCTATCGGCCTGCATCGCGGCAGGGCCGCGATCCCGGTCTCGGCACCAGCAATGTCGGCTTCCGCCTTGTCTATGACAGCGCGCCGACTCCCTGACGCCAACGCGGCGCCTGTGGAGAGCGCTCCGTGCGCCCGGGCCTTGCTGCCCGTTTAAAGAGGAGAGGGCGAAAGGCGCATTTCTATCCGGCGAAATAGTCGATGGGCCGCACTTCTTCCACGCCGCGGCTCCCGCGCGTCCCGATCGCGCCCGGGGCGCCGAACGCCGCGATTGCCTGCGTCATCAACGCGATGCGTGGATCGGCGATCGGGCTTTCGAACGGCGATTGGCCGCCGTTGCGATAGGTTACCAGCACGTCCGAATCGTCGAGATGCGTCACCCCCATCACCGTGATGCGCCCGCCGTTGAACTCGAGGATCGCATTGCCGTCTGCATAGTAGACTTGGAGTTGGCCGTTGGTCGGATCGCCCGCCTCGGTACCGCGCAGGTCGATCACATCGTCGTCGCCCGGCGATTGGCCGAAATCCCAGATGATGTCGCCGCCCGACAGTCCGTTGAAGATGAAGCGATCGTTGCCGCCGCCGCCCCAGAGCTGGTCGTTGCCCGCGCCGCCGTCGAGCGTGTCCGCGCCGCCGCCCGTCGCGACGCCCGCGCCCGTCTCGCCATCGCCGTAGAGCCGGTCATCGCCGCTGCCGCCTTTCAGCGCGTCCCGGCCGCCTTGGCCGCCCGCCGCGATGCTCCGTGCGTCGCCATAGAGGATGTCGGCGCCGTCGCCGCCATAGAGCCGGTCGTTGCCGCCGCGGCTGCCGCTGCCGATCGCGAGGAGGTCGCCGTAGAGCGTGTCGCGTCCCAGCTCGCCATAGATCTCATCGCTCTGCCAGCCGCCGACGAGCTGATCGTCGTGCAGCCCGCCGTAGAGCCTGTCCTCGCCCTTTTCGCCGAACAGCCGGTCCTCGCCCGCGCCGCCGAAGAGCGTATCGCCGCCCTTGCCGCCGCTGATCATGTCGTCGGCGAACGTCCCTGTCAGCGCATCCGCGGCATCGGTGCCGCCGATCGCATTGGGGGCAGGGGCATCCACAGCGAAAATCTGCACCTTGATCCCGCCGTCCATGATGTCGACGTCGTCGCCGCTGCCGTCGGTCCAGCTGATCGCGAAGCGATCCGCGCCGAGCCAGGCGACGCGGGGATGGTCCTGATCGTAGAGCGCGGCGGTGTTGACCTGGAATTCGTCGCCGAGCCGCCGGCCGTCGCCGCCAAATACCGCGGCGCGGATCGAGGCGCCCGGGTTCGGCTCGCCGGGTTCGCCGTTGGCGTCGCGCCAGGTGACGACGAAGCGCCCGTCGGCGAGCGCCGCGACATCGGCGTCGCGCTGGTCGCCCGCGGCGAGCGCGTTGATCGTAAAGGCTTCGCCGAGCGGGACGCCCGCGGGCGAGAATATCCGCGCCTTCACCTCTGTGCCGTCGGGATCGGCCGCCGGATCGGCGTCGGGGGCGTCGTCCTGCCACACCACGACGATGTTGCCGTCGGAAAGCTGGACGATCGAGGGCCTTGGGTCCGCACCTGACGCCGCGCCGATCTCGAAGACCGCACCCGCGCTGCCGTTCGCCGCGCGGATCTGGCCGTAAAAGGCGGGGAGCCCGCCTTCCTGCGCGTCATTTTCGTCGCGCTGGCCGTACCAGAGCAGCGCGAACGCGCCATCGGCCAGCGTCGCCACTGCCTTGGGCTTCACGCGCCCGTCCCAGCCGAACACGAAGCTCGAAAGGACCGTCCCGTCGGCGGCACGGATCTCGCCTTCGCCCTGATCCTCGCCGCTCCACACCGTCACGGTGCGGCCATCGGCGAAGGCCGCGATCCGCGCGTTCTGGTGGTAATAATCATAGTCGGTCAGCAACTCGGGTCCGGTCGGGACGCCGTCGGCACCGATGATCCGCATGTTCACCGAGGTGCCGGGAAGATGATTCTCCTCGCCGCTGCTGTAGACGATCGCGAAGCTCCCGTCCGCGCGCGCGGTGACCGCCGGGTTGAGTTGCGGATCGTCGGTGATCAGGTTCACGCGGAACTCGTCGCCGATCGGCCGGGCTGTTCCGAACGCGCGGGCGTGGATGTCCGAATAGGATTCGGGTACCTCGTCGCCGCGCACCTGGCTGCGCCAGGTGACGACGAAATCGCCATCGGCGGTGCCCGCTATATCGGCCTGACCTTGCTCGCCATAGGTGCGGAGCGTGTTGACGAGAAACTCGGTTCCGATCCTGGCGACCATAAACGTGCTCCCTCATTCGCGGGTGGACGGAGACGTTTATAGCGGGGGGAGCAATTGCCGCGCACCCCCGCGCCAGGACGTTTGAGCCCGCACGCCTCTTTTGCGCGACGGTGCGCGGAGGAACCCCTTCTGCTTCGCAGTCGTTCGTCGACCGGTTCAGCGCTCCTGAAAGCGGACGTCAACCGGTGCAGGCGCGAATGGCAGCATTTGGCCGCCGCTGCGCCCGGGCCGCCTCCGGGCTGCGCTCTCCGACTCCCCGCTACCCGCGCGAGGCCTGTCTCGCGCAATCAGTCCGCAGGCGTGATGCCCAGCAATTCGACCGTGAACAGCAATGTCGCGCCGCCCGGGATCGGACCCTTGCCGTCGGGGCCGTAGGCGAGCTGCCACGGGATCGCGAACTCGACCTTGTCGCCGACGCCCATCAGCGCAACGCCCTCTTGCCAGCCCTCGATCACGCGATTGAGCGGGAAGGTCGTCGGTTCGCCGCGGGCGACCGAGCTGTCGAACTCGCGGCCATCGGCGAAGGTGCCGACATAATGGACGGTGACCTCGTCGGTCGGGCCGGGGTGTGCGCCGCTGCCGTCGCCGGCGACGCGACGCCAGCGCAGCCCGCTCGGCGTCACGCGCCAGCCGTCGGCACCACCCCGTTCGGCGAGCGCGGCCATCTGTCTGTTGAGATATGCGGTGCCCTGCGTAGCCGCCGTATCAGCCGGCTGGGCGGCGGCCGAAGCCGGAATGCAAAGCGTCAGTGCGGCCGCGGCGAGCAGCCGGCGGGGCGATGAAATGCGCATGAAATCTCCCTCGAACGATGTGCGCATAAGCGCATCGCGGACGCGATAGGCAAGGGGGTATCTGCGGCGGGGTAGGAACTTTCGCGCTGAGGCGGGGATCGCCAAGATCCTGCTTTTCGTGGGACTGGCGCTCGTCGTGCTGTTCCTGGTCATGGGTTCGGCGGCGGCACGCAAGGCGACGTAAAAAAATCGTGCGCGGCGGGAACCTTTCAGGACTCGCCGCGTTTCATTTACCTGCTTGATCGAAAGAAAGAGTGGAATGCGACTTCTGTCTTCGGACGAAGTCCAGGGAGCCCCGCCGCAGAAATGCGACGGGGCTTACCCGTTTCTAGGCAGGGAAAGCCGCGCGGACGCGGCGTTCGAGCACCGCGAGCGGGATGCGCCCCGCGCCCAGCACCACGTCGTGAAAGCGTTTGATGTCATAGCCCGGCCGCTTCGACACCTCGTCGCGGACGCGGCTGATCGCGATCTGGCCGACCTTGTAGGCGCACGCCTGTCCCGGATAGACGATATAGCGGTCGATCTCGGTGCGCGACGCGCTCGGCGAGTTCGAGGAATTTTCGACCATATAGTCGATCGCCTGCTCGCGACTCCACCCCATCGAGTGAAGACCGGTGTCGACGACGAGCCGCGACGCGCGAAACGCATAGGAGGCGAGGTAGCCGATCTTGCCGAGCGGATCGTCCTCATACATGCCGAGCTCGTCGGCGACCTGTTCGGCATAGAGGCCCCAGCCCTCGCCATAGGCGGTGACCGACGCGGTCTGGCGGTAGAGCGGCAGTTCGGCATCCTCGAACTTCAGCGCCCCCTCAAAGAGATGGCCGGGGGCACCCTCGTGATACGCCAGCGTGGGCAGCGTGTAGCGCGGCCATTCGGCGGTATCGCGGAGGTTGATGAAAAAGATGCCGGGACGCGAGCCGTCGGGGGTTCCCGCCTGCGCCGATCCACCCGGAGCGCCGATCTCGATTTCGGGGGGCACACGGCGGATCTCATAGGGGGCTTTGGGCAGGCGGGTGAAGACCTGCGGCAGGCGAGTGCGGATCCTGACGAGCAGCCCGTTCAGATAGGCGAGCATCTCGGCGCGCCCGGCGTCGTCATTGGCGAAGAGCTGGCCTTCGGCCTTGCCGAGCGCATCGAGCCGCTCGCGGATGCTGCCCTTCGTATAGCCTTGCGCCTTCAGGAGCACGTCCATCCGCGCGGTGAGGTCGGCGACCTGCTCGCGGCCGATGCGGTGGATTTCGGCGGCGCCGAGATCGGTCGTCGTGTGCTGTGCGAGCGTCGCGGCATAATAGGCCTCGCCATCGGGCAGGCGCGCGACGCCGGCGTCGGTGCCCGCGCGCGGCAAAAGGGCGGTCAGCGCTTCGATCTGGCGGGTGAGCGCCGCGCGGGTCGGCCCTTCGAACACCGCCGCCGCGCGCTCGCCATAGCCGGTGAGGCCGATCGCGGCGCTGCGTTTCGCGATCGACGCGACAAGCGTCTTGCCTGCGACGTCGCCGCCCTGCAGGCGGGCAAGCTGTTGCAGGGCCTGATCGAGGACAAAGCGCGGCGCGACGACCCCCATCGCGGCGTTGGCCCTCACGATTTCGGTATCGGCGTCGAACAGCGCGGGGATCGCCTGCAGGCGGAGCATATAGGCATCTGCATCGGCCTTGCTCGCGACCGGATGCTGGCTGTCGAGAAACGTGCTGACCCCAGTGTAGAAACCGCCGAGCTGGGTGACGCCATAGGGACCGGGGCGGTGGCCGAAGCCGCCGGTATGATAGGTGAAGCGCGCGAGCCGCTGGCGTGCGACGAGGTCGAATTCGGCGCTGTCGTGGGCGATCCGTGCGGCATCGCCGAGCGTATCGGCATTGATCGCGCGGACCGCGGCGAGGTCGCTGTCGATCTGGCGCGTGCGCGCCGCCCGCGCGGCCGGCGACCAGTCGGGAAATTTCGCGCGGAGCGCGGCGCGAGCGCCGGTATCGATCCCGATCGAGGTCGCGCGGGTTGGGTCGTCGCGCAGGCCCTGTTCGAATTGCGCTGCGAGCAGCGCGTCGAGACGCGTGTCGGGGCTTCCCTGAGCGGCTGCCGGACTGGCAAGCCCCGTGATCGCGAAGCCGCCCATAGCAGCGATGATGGTCCGGCGATCGGGCCCGGCGTCGGTCATGCGATTCTCTCCTGTCGATTGTGGAGCGAAGCCTAGGACGAGCTGGTTGTTGCCGCAACATGCTGGCGTGAAAGCGAAACTTCCGGTCGTCCGCCCGGCGCCTTCCCGGCCGAGACGGCCGGGTTGCGCGACGAATGCCCGTTCGGGGCCGGATCGTTCCTCGGCGCCCGTTCGTTTCTTTCGCTGGGTAGGAACATCCAGGCAGCGGAGAATCACACATGCATTTGTTCAGGAAATCGGCGATATCCCTCGCGGCGCTGACTGTTGTCGCCGCACCCGTTGCGGCATCGGCCACGCCCGTTGCCGCGAACGCATCGTCATCGGCAGGCGAAAGCCGGCTCGAAGGCAATTCGAGCTGGATCATCGGTCTGATCGGCCTGCTCGCCGGCGTGACGGTGGCCATTCTGGCGACCGATGACGACGACGATTCCCCCGTCAGCCCGTAGAGACCGTATCTGCGGGAGGACAGCCGGGCCGGGGCCGGCTGTCCTTTGCTGCCTTCGGTCGCTTCGCCGCGTGAGATGAACGGCCGGGCCGTTCGTCCGCGCTGCGCCATTGCCAGCCGGCCGTCGATTGCGGATCGGCGGGCGGCAAGAGATGGGCGGCGGAGATTGGGCAAGGATGGCAAGGGGATATCGGGCGGCAGCGACCATGGGGATGGCGCTGCTTTGGGGATGTGACAACGCGGCGACCGGACACGCCGATGGGATGGAGATGGCGGCGCAGGCCGTTCAGGAGGGCGATGGAAAACCCTATGCCCTCCTTGGTAGCGAGGTCTGGGATGTGCCCGATCCGGTTTCGGGCCGCGGCTATCAGGTCTTTGTCAGCCTGCCGCCCTCTTATGCCAAGGAACCGCGGCGCACCTATCCGGTGCTCTACGTCACCGACGCCGACTATGCCTTTCCGGTGGTGCGGCAGATTGCGCGGCGGTTGAACGTCGAAGGGCCGAAGGTGCACGATTTCATCCTCGTCGGCCTGTCCTATGCCAAGGGCGATGATCCGGTTCGGAGCCGGCGGCGCGACTATACCCCGACCGCGCGCGGGCCGAGTGACGCTCCCGCCGATGCGGTGCATGGCGGAGGCGCTGCCTATCAGCGTTATTTGCGCGATCGCGTGCTTCCTTTTGTTGCCGGCCGCTACCGGACCGACCCCCGGAAGAAGCTGTTCCTCGGTCATTCCTATGGCGCCTTGCTTGGAACGCAGATATTGTTCACCGAGCCCGCAATGTTCGATGGCTATATCCTTGGCAGCCCGTCGCTATGGTACGACAAACGGCATATGTTCGCGGTCGAGAAGGCCTATGCGGCGGCGCATCGCGACCTGCCGGCCAAAGTCTATGTCTATACCGGCGAATATGAGGCGGCGCGTGCGGACGACCCTCGCTTCAACAAGACGATGGATATGGTCGGGGACAGCGACGCAATGGTCGAAACGCTGAAGCGACGCGGCTATCCCGGGCTGCAGATCCGGGCCGACGTGCTGAACGACGAGGACCATGTATCGGTGGCGCCGCGCGGTTTTACCAAGGGACTGACCTATCTGTTGCCTGCACCGCTTGCGGCAGAATGAACAGGCCGGCTTTTTTACGATAATTTGCGACAATTTTTCGTTCATCCGGCATGGGGCTGGGACAAATCGCGCCTAAAACGCTTTCATCGGGACGCCGATCCTCTCCCCGGCGCTCCCCCGAAGGAGTTCGTTACGTGATCAAGAAAATCTCTCTTCTGACGCTGGGTGCCGCGCTCGTCGCCGTACCCGTCCTCGCCGCCCCCGGGGGCGGCGACCGCAATGCAACGCAGACCCGTGCCGAAGCCGAGACCAAGGCGACCGAGATGTTCGCCCGGATGGACGCCAACAAGGACGGCAAGCTCGATGCCGTCGACCGTGCCGCCAGGCGCACCGAGATGCAGGCGAAGATGTTCGAGCGCCTCGACGCCGACAAGGACGGCAATATCAGCAAGGCCGAATGGGGCCAGCATGGCGCCGACCGTGCGGCGAAGCGCGGCGAAAAACGTGCCGACGCGGGCGCGGCCGGCGAGGGCCGGCGCCACGGTATGCGCGGCCATCACGGCAAGCGCGGTGGCCATCATGGCATGATGATGGGCAAGGCCGATACCGATGGCGACAAGGCGATCAGCCAGGCCGAGTTCCGGACCGCAGCGCTCGCGCGTTTCGACGCCGCCGACGCGAACAAGGACGGTCAGGTCACGCCCGAGGAACGCCAAGCGCAGCGCGGCGCGTGGCGCGCCAGGCGCGGCGACGCGACCCCGGCCGCCCCGGCGAGCGAATAAGCGATTTGGCAGGGATCATTTCCGGTAACGACAGGCCATCCCCCCTCCCGGCATTGCCTTTGCCGCCGGTCCCTGCCAGCTATCGCCCACCGGCCCCCGCGGCCGGTGGGCGAACCAGTTTCCTTCCGACGGAATTTCGATGACCGACAGCGACACGCCCCGCATTCTCCTGATCGACGACGAACCGTCGATCCGCGAGCCGCTGGGCGAATATCTGACCGCGCAGGGTTTCGCCGTGACCGATGCCGCAAGCGCCGCCGAGGCGCGCTCGGTGCTGCGCGCGCAGACGGTCGATCTGGTCGTCAGCGATATCATGATGCCCGGCGAGGACGGCCTGTCGCTGACGCGCCATCTGCACGAGACGAGCAGCATTCCCGTCATCCTGCTGACCGCGCGCGCCGAGGACACCGAACGCATCATCGGGCTCGAGATCGGCGCCGACGATTATGTCGTCAAACCCTTCAACCCGCGCGAACTGGTCGCGCGCATCCGCACCGTGCTGCGCCGGACGCAGCAGGGCGGCCGTGCACTCGATGGCGGCGGCACAAGCTATGCCTTCGGGCCGTGGGTCCTGCGCGAGGTCGAGCGCGTGCTCGTCGACGAGGCGGGCGAGGAAGTCGCGCTGTCGTCGGGCGAATATCATCTGCTGCACGCGCTGGTGCGACATCCGCGGCAGGTGATGAGCCGCGACCGGTTGCTCGACATGGTGCGCGGGCGCGAGGCCGATATCTTCGACCGCGCGATCGACAATCTGGTCAGCCGCCTTCGCAAGAAGATCGAGGTCGACGCCGCGCACCCGCAGATCGTCAAGACGGTATGGGGCGGGGGCTATACGCTCGCGTGCGAGGTGAAGCGGATGGGGCCGGTCGCGTGAAACTGCGCCTTTGGCCCAAAAGCCTGATCGGACAGCTTGTGTTCGCGGTCGCGGTGATGCTGTTCGTCGCACAGGCGGTCAATTTCGTACTGCTCTCGCGCAGCCAGAAACAGCAGACGCTCGCGCACGGCGGCGGCATGGCGGTGGCGCGGATCATCGACGCGATGGACCGCCAGCAACGCGGCCTGCCCGACATCGAAGGCGGGCACGACGAGCGACGCGGTTCGCGGCGCGAGCCCAAGGTGTGGATCGACGCGGTGCCGCCGCCGGTTCCGCAGCGTGCGGTTCCGCTTCCCGATCTTGCCGCCTATGTCGGCAATTTGCTGGCCGAGGCGAATATCCCGACCGAAGGGGTGCAGGCGTGGGCCCTGCCACAGCGCCCGCGCCTCGGTCGGACACATTTGCCCGGCCGGACGGTGCTGGTCGCCGCCAGGATCGGCGGGCGCTATTATGGCGTGCGCAGCCGCGTCCTGATGGGCGGGACGCGATTGCAGGGTTTCCTCGTCTGGCAGACGCTGTCGCTGTATCTGCTGCTGCTGGTACCGGTCATGCTGATCGCTTGGCGCGCCGCGCGGCCGCTGCGCGATCTGACGCGCGCCGCGCGGGCCAATCCGGCGCTGCGCGATACGACGCCGCTCGACGAGGAGGGGCCGTCGGACGTCCGCGACCTGATCGCCGCGTTCAACGCCTATCGCCTGCGCATCGCGACGATGCTGTCGGACAAGGACCGGATGCTCGGCGCGGTGGGGCATGACCTGCGCACCCCGCTCGCCAGCCTGCGTGTGCGCGTCGAGGGCATCGAGGACGACAAGCTGCGCGACAAGATGATCGCGAGCATCGACGAGATGACGGCGATGCTGAGCGACATATTGGCGCTCGCCCGCTCGGGTGCGGGCACCGAGGCGCAGGAGCGCGTCCCGCTCCGCGAACTGATCGCCGAACTGGCGGCCGATTATCGCGAGCGCGGCAAGGATGTCGCGGTGGGCGAAGTTGCCGATGTTCACGTGCTGGTCCGCCCGATGCTGCTCAAGCGCGCGCTGCGCAACCTTGCCGACAACGCCATTGCCTATGGCGTGCGGGCACGGCTGTCGGTGACGGCTGCGGAGGGGCGGGCGCGGATCGTCGTGTCGGACGAGGGTCCGGGGCTCACCGCCGAACAGATCCGCACGCTGATCGAGCCATTTGCGCGCGGCGAGCAGTCGCGCAATCGCGCGACCGGCGGCGCCGGGCTCGGCCTGTCGATCGCGCGTGATATCGCCGAGGGCGAGGGCGGGGCGCTGACGCTCGCGAACCGGACCGGCGGCGGGCTCGATGCGATGATCGAGCTGCCCGTTCAGGCGTAGATGGCGATCGCCTGACTGCCGCTCAGCACCGGCTCGCCGGCGCGGTTCCACAGCATCATGTCCTGCACCGACAGGCCGTGGCGCGCGTAACCTGTCTTCGCCGAGAGCAGCCACCAGCCGTCGTCGGTCGCGGGTGTGCCGGTGAGCATGTTCACCGTCCAGTTCATCGAACTGATCGGACCGAACTGGCTGAACAGTGCCATCGCCGCGGGGGGCAATGCGTCGCCCATCGCGAGCAGCGCGACCGCGGGATGGCACACCGGCTCCTCGACGAAGCGTACCCACGTCAGATATTCGCCGACCTCGCTTTTCCACGCAAAGCGCGGGCCGGTGGTCGGGCGCATGTCGAAATGGCGCGTAAATGCAGGGCGGGCATGGTGCTCGGGCACGGGGGCCAGCGTTTCGGGCGCAGGCGCATCGGGCATCGTCAGCCGGTTGTGGTCGAGGTGGCTTTGGCGGTCGCCCGAAAAGGCGAAGACGGCAGCCGTGCCGAATCCTTGATCGCTCGACACGCCGGCGTCGATGAACAGCGAGGATTTCGACTGGCGCAGCACGCGCGTCTCGACCGTGCAGTCGCCGCCGACCGGGCCCACGAAACTGATCTGGGCATAGCGCAGCGGAGTCTCGGTCGGATGGAGCGCCATTGTGCCCGCGAGCGCGACCGCCGAGCTGATCCCGCCATAGGCGGTGCGTCCCTGCATCCATCCTTCGTCGATATGCGCCTTCGCGACGCCTTCTTCGGTGCGCAGCGTCGAAAGCAGCGCGTCGAGCGCGCCGGGAGAGGTCGTCATTCTGTTGTTATTCCTCTAGTCGGAAGGTCAGTCCGGCGTTCGCGGTGAGCCGCTCGATCAGCGCGTCGCCGAGCAGCGCGCCCGGCGTCCACACCCCGCCTTCGCCCTTATTTTCGAGCAGTGCCATGCCCGTTTCGGCGAGCATCTTCGACGTCGATCCATAGCCGGGGTCGCGGTCGCCCTGGACCGAGGCGCGCACCGTCGTGCCGTCCGGATATTCGCCGATGAAAAGCACGTCGTAGAAACCGTTCTCGCGCTCCTCCTTGCCCGGGCCTTCGCCGGGCTTGATGCTCGGGTCGAACGGGTTCGCCTTTGCCATCGCTTCGGCCATCGCCTTTCCGGCGTCGCCGATCGTCGTCATCACCATCTCGTCATAGACCAGATCTTCGCCCCACGGATGGCCGAGCAGGAAATTGGTCCGGTGGACATTCTTGGTGTTGATCGGCGCCATCACGAAGGGTGCGGTCCAGGTGCCCGTCGCGCCGTCATATTCGGGGACGAGGCCGGTGGGCTGCGAGGGACCCTCGAAACCCGGGGTCAGCGCAAAGGAGGATTTGAGGAGCAGCGCGAGCGACGGCTTCTTCGCGATGGCCTTCAGTGTCTCGGTGAGGCTCGCGATCGTCCCGCCCGAGGCGCTGCCCGCCATCTTGCGCACGCGGCCCTTGACGCGCGGCGCGGGCTTGCCGTGGCGCTTCACCGCCTCGGCCTGCAGGAAGGAGACGCCAAGGTCGAAGGGGATCGAGTCGAAGCCGCAGGAAAAGGTGATGCGCGCACCCGAGGCCTTCGCGGCTGCTTCATGTTCGTCGATCATTTCGCGCATCCAGCCGGGTTCGCCGCAGAGATCGGCGTAGGCGGTGCCCGCGCGGACGCAGGCGGCGACGAGTTCGTTGCCGTAGAGCTGGTAAGGGCCGACCGTGGTCAGCACGACCTTCGTGCTCGCGGCCATCTTGTCGAGGCTCGCGGGATCGCTCGCGTCGGCGACGATCAGCGGTGTTTCCTCGCTCGCGCCGATCAGGTCGCGCACCTCGGCGAGCTTGGCGAGGCTGCGCCCCGCCATCGCCCATTTGGGCGCATCCTTGCGGCCCTTGTAATGATGCGCGAGATATTCGGCGACGAGCCGGCCGGTAAAGCCGGTCGCGCCGTAGACGACGATGTCGAGATCGCGGGACGCCATGGCAAACCCTCCCTTTACGTAAACGTTAAGTGAAGGCTAGCGCAGTGCGGGCGCGATGCCAAGCCTGAAGGTCTAGCGGCGCCAGAACGGGCGTTTTTTGACGAGAACCGGCGCGCTGATCGCCTCCGCGCGGTCTTCGGCGCGCGCGGCGTGCAACTCGGCGTCGGTGGCGTGTTGCTGTGCCGCGATTTCGTCGCGTCGTCGGGCGCGCAGCGCGTCATAGCTCCAGCGCGTGTGACCATAGCCGAAGAGGCAGAGGAGGCCACCCGCGATCGCGAGATTCTTCATCGCCGCCATCGCTTGTACGGGGTCGGTGAATTCGCGGTGGAAGAAGAGGATCGTCAGCAGCACGAAGCCCGCGAGCAGGATCGACCAGAGCCGCGTCGCGATGCCGAGCGCGAGGCAGATGCCGGCGATCAGCTCGAAGAGGCCGGTCGGGATGGCGAGGCTGCCGGGCAGCCCCGCGGCGGAAATCATCGCGCTCGTGTCGTTTACATGGATCAGCTTGTTGATGCCCGAGACGATGAAGATGACGGCGATGAACAGGCGGCCGAAAAAGACGGCGATCATGGACATGGCATTCCTCCACTGGCACGCCCCGTCCGCTTGTGCAGACACCACGCGCGGGGAGGCGATCGGGTTCCGCCCCTAGCGCGGGGTAAAGACGAGCTCGGCAACCTCGCAGTCGCTGCAATCGAGCGAGCGCAGCGTCGTGGCGCCGGGCCCCGCGGGCAGATCGACCTCGGCGAGCTTGACCACCTGCCATTCGGTGCCAGCCGGGACGGCGACGCCGCGTTCGTCGATGCCGACGCGGCCGCCTTTGGCCGAGCGCACGCGCGCCGAAACGGTCCAGCGTCCCGCCTTTGCGACATCGGCGCTGTAGCGCATGAACTCGCCCGTGACGAAATCGCTCACATGAGGCGCTCCATTCGCCACGCGTGCGATATCGACGCCATCGTTGCGATATGTCGTGCCGTTGTTCCACGGCGTTCGCTCGCCGCCGGTCGCGACATGATAATTGGCGTCGACCGTATCGCGATAGGCGACGTCCGGTGGGCCGAGGTCGTAATCGACCGCTGCGATGGTCAACGCCTTGCTGCCCAGCGTGCGCGGCATGAAGGCACGGTAACTCGCGTCGCGTGGCTGGCGGAACATGGCGTCGATTACATCGGGTTTCGGAACGTTCCTGTCGAACCGCGTGTTTTCGGCCAACTGCATCATTGCGACGAATGCCTCGTCTGCTGCCGGTTTCGGTCCCTTTCCGGTCATCCATGCGACGATCTTTGCCCAGCCGTCGCCCGCGACGATCTCGAGCGGCTGGTTGAAGCCGATTTTCTTGAGCGGCCAGAAATTCCAGCCGATCCCGTCGCTCTCGACCAGCGCGATCGCGTCGCGATACCAGCCATTGCTGTTCTCGCCCGACTCTCCGAGCCAGATCGGGCGGTTGGTGCCGGTGCGCAGCGCCTTGATCCCGGCGATGCTCGCTTCGTCGTTGCGGTTCCAGTATTTGTGAAAACTCAGCGCCATATTGGCATCCCATGCGGGGGGCAGGCCCTTGTAATTATTGCCCCAGCAATTGCCCTCGATGATCACGATATGCTTTTGGTCGACCTTGCGGATCGCCGCAGTGATGCGCTGTTGCAGGCTCCACACCGCCTCGTTCCCGGTCTCATCGCAGCCATTGCCCTTGCCGGGGGTCGCGAAGCTCCAGTTGGGCTCGTTGATGAGGTCGTAGGCGCCGATCCATGGCTCGTCCCTGTAGCGCGCGGCGAGCTTGCTCCAGAGCGCGACGGTCTTGCGCTGGTTCTCGTCGCTTTGCCACAGCGAGGGTTTCGACGGATCGCGGTCGGAGATCGCGAGGTCGTTCCCCTGACCGCCGGGCGCGGCATGGAGGTCGAGGATCAGCCAGATGCGGTTCGCCTTGCTCCATGCGAGTAAGCGGTCGATGCGCGCGAAACCTTCTTCGTGCCAGGTATCTTGCCCCGCTTTCGGTTCGTTGTCGGCGGGCAGGGTGAGCTGGTCGAAATGGATCGGCAGACGCACCGAGTTGAAGCCCCATTTCGCCATCGCGGCGATGTCGGCCTCGGTCGTGTGATTGTCGAGCCAGGCGCGATAGAATTGCGCGGTGCGCTCCTCGCCGACGAGTTCGACGAGCTTTGCGCGGATTTTATGCTGCTGCCCGACTTCGCCGAGCTTGAGCATATAGCCTTCCTGCAACATCCAGCCGCCGAGCCCCATGCCGCGCAGGATCACGGGCTTGCCCGATCCGTCGACGATTTGCGTACCGTTGACTTTCAGCCAGCCCTCGGCGTGGGCGGTGGTCGAGGAAAATAGCGCGGCTAGCGTCAGTGCGGCGGTGCGGAGTTTCATGACCTCATCCCCATTTTGCTATTCATGGGAACGTTATCAATTTTGGCGGTCAGGGCAAGCGCGATGGCGTCCGTTGCGGGATCAAAGCTTGGGCAGTGTCACGCCCTTTTGCCCCATATATTTGCCCGCGCGGTCGGCGTAGCTCGTCTCGCACGGCTCGTTGCCCTGCAGGAAGAGGAACTGGCACGCGCCTTCGTTGGCGTAGATTTTCGCGGGCAGGGGGGTGGTGTTCGAGAATTCAAGCGTCACATGGCCTTCCCAGCCGGGTTCGAGCGGGGTGACGTTCACGATGATGCCGCAACGCGCGTAGGTCGACTTGCCGAGGCAGATGACGAGTATGTCGCGCGGGATACGGAAATATTCGACCGTGCGGGCGAGCGCGAAGCTGTTCGGCGGGATGATGCACACGTCGGTTTCGCGGTCGACGAAATTCTTGGGGTCGAACTCCTTCGGGTCGACCGTGGTCGAATCGATGTTGGTGAAGATCTTGAACTCGGGCGCGACGCGCGCGTCATAGCCGTAGGAGGAGAGGCCGTAGCTGATGCAGCCGTCGCGGCGCTGCGCCTCCACGAAAGGCTCGATCATGCCCTGCGTGCGGGCGGCTTCGCGAATCCATTTGTCGGAAAGAATGGCCATGCGTGTCTCTTGTAAGCGCGGCGCGCTTTGCGCAAGCGGTCAGTCGATGAGGCCGAGATCCTTCGGCCCGAAGGCGGCGGGAAGGAGCTCGCTGAGCCTGTAGGTCTTGACCGCGCTGCCGTCGCCTGAGGCGCAATGGACGAGGATATCGGTCTTCGAGCGCTCGGCCGCCTCGTTCAAAATCTGGCGGCAGCGACCACATGGATTGACCGGATCGCTGCCGATCAGCACCCCGCCGTCGGGGCGGCCGCCGACGATCGCGACCTCGGCAAGCTCGCCGATCCAGCCCTCGTTGGCGATCTTCGCCACTGCGGCGGTTTCGGCACAAAGCGTCAGGCCATAGCTCGCATTTTCGACGTTGGCGCCGGTGACGACATCGCCGTTTCTGAGCAGCAGCGCGGCGCCGACGTGGAAACCCGAATAGGGGGCGTAGGCGCGGCGCGCGGCGTCGCGTGCGGCTTCGATCAGCGCGTCACGGCTTTCTGTCATTGCACCTCTCCTTGCGGGCGCAGCACGTTCCAGCCGACGGTGCCCTCGGCGCCCGACAGGCGTACATAATCGTTCGCCTGCCACATCGCCCACGGATGTGCGCCATAATCGGGCTCGAAGAAGTCGCGGCGCAGCCAGGTCGTGCGCGCGATCCCCTGCGTCACCCGATAGTCGCTTTCGAACGCCGGGCCCGGCGCGATCAGGCTCTGTTTGCCCATATGCGCCTCGATCTGCGCGAGGAAGGTCGCGAGCTCGGACAAAAGCAGCGCGCGCGTGGGGCGGTCGGGGCAGCGATCGTCATAGTCGAGCCAGACGACGGCGGGCAGCGCGTCGGCGCGGCGCGGGACATGGCGGATGAAATTGGCGGCCTGGTCGGTCGCGAGCTGACAGAGGCTATAGCGATGGATCGCGCCAGCCTGCACGCCGGCTTCGCGCGCGCCGGCGAGGTTGCGGACGAATTTCGGGTCGACGGCCGATGAGCCGTCGGTCCCCATGATATAGGCGAAATCGGCGCCCGCGGCCTTGATCGAGCCCCAGTGAACGTCGCCGTTGCCCACGCCGATCGTCACGCCTTGCGTCGGATAGAGGGCACGGTCGGGAATCCACCGGGCGGCCCACCAGAGCGCGAGGCCCGCGGCGAGAAGGAGCAACACGATCGCCGCGCCGATCCGGCGCAGCGTGCGTATGATCGTGGCGCGCCAGGCCGCCAGCGTCCCGCTCGCCTTTCCGCCCATGAGTGCCCCCGCCCGCATCGTCAGCCCTTGATGTGCAGCACGCAGATCAGCGTGAACAATCGCCGCGCGGTGTCGAAATCGACCGCGATCTTGCCGTCGAGCCGGTCCATCAGCATTTCGGCCGCCTCGTTGTGCAGGCCGCGGCGCGCCATGTCGACCGTCTCGATCTGCTGCGCGGTCGAGGTCTTGATCGCCTGATAATAGCTGTCGCAGATCGCGAAATAGTCGCGGATCGGACGGCGGAAGCGGCCGAGCCCCAAGATGATCGCCTCGAGCGGCGAGCCATCTTCGCGGCTGATTTCAAAGATCAGCCGGCCTTCCTCAACACGCAACATCAACCGGTAAGGACCGGCATAGCCGTCGGCGTGGCCGCGTTGCGGCACGAACTTGTTATCCTCGATCAGGTCGAAGATCGCGACGCGGCGCTCCTGCTCGACGTCGGGATTGCGCCACACGATCGACCCTTCGTCGAGCTCGACCGAAATGATCCGCTGTTTCGAGGGGTCTGCGTGGCTCATGCTGCCTGTGCTTCTACCTGGGCTGCGGCGAAGGGCAAGAGGGCGACTTATTCACAGCAACCCACAACTATGATAGCCTGCCCGGCATCGCCTGTTGCACCGCCGGACGCGGCATCGCATGAGGGTCGCCATGCCAGAACTAGCCTTGATTCCGACCCCGGCCAACACCGGGGATGAGCGCCAATTACCCCGCAATATCGAAGCCGAGGCCGCGTTTCTCGGCGCGATCCTGATCGACAACCGAGTCGTCGAGGATCTGCCGGTCGCGCTCAATCCCGACCATTTCTTCGAGCCGCTGCACGGTCGTATCTTCCAGCAGACCATGGCGCTGATCGAGCGCAACAGCATCGCGACGCCGGTGACATTGAAGCCCTATTTCGAGGCCGACGAGGCGATGAAGGCGGTCGGCGGGGTCGGCTATCTCGCGCAGCTCACCGGCAGCGGTGCGGGCCTGATCGGTGCGCGCGACTTTGCGCGGCAGATTTTCGACCTCGCGCTGCTCCGCGAGCTTGCGGGCGTTGGGCGCACGCTCGTCGACAATGCGCTCGACACCAGCGAGCGCGTCGACCCGCAGGCGCAGATCGAGGAGGCCGAAACCGCGCTCTATCGCGTCGCGGGCGGCGAGGCCGAGATGGGGTCGGTCAAGAATTTCAGTCAGGCGAGCCTCACCGCGCTGCAGGCGGCCGAGCGCGCGCTCAATTCGGGCGGGCATCTGTCGGGGATCACGACCGGGATCGCGAGCATGAATGCCAAGATCGGCGGCATGCACAATTCGGACCTGATGATCCTCGCGGGGCGTCCGGGCATGGGCAAGACCTCGTTCGCGACCAATATCGCATATAATGCTGCCGAACGCTGGCGCCGCGACGAGGAAGACGGCATTCCGCCCGAGAAAAATATGGGTGCGAAGGTCGCTTTCTTCAGCCTCGAAATGTCGGCCGACCAGCTCGCGACGCGCGTGCTCGCCGAGCAATCGGGCGTGTCGGGCGAGGCGCTGCGCATGGGCAAGATCAGCAAGGAGCAGTTCCAGCAGCTGAGCCGGGCGGCGCAGGCGCTCCAGACGCTGCCGCTGTTCATCGACGACACGCCCGGCCTGACGATCGCGGGGCTGCGCACCCGCGCGCGGCGGCTGCAGCGGCGCCACGGCATCGGCTTCATCGTCGTCGACTATCTTCAGCTTTTGCAGGGCTCGTCGAAGAGCGGCGACAACCGTGTGCAAGAAATTTCGGAAATTTCGCGCGGTCTGAAGACCTTGGCCAAGGAACTTCATGTGCCGGTGATGGCGCTGTCGCAGCTCAGCCGTCAGGTCGAAAGCCGCGAGGACAAGCGGCCGCAGCTTTCCGACCTTCGCGAATCGGGGTCGATCGAGCAGGACGCCGACATGGTGCTCTTCGTGTTCCGCGAGGATTATTATGTCGCCGCGCGCGAACCCAAGCGCCCGGTCGAGGGCGACGATGTGAAGATCCACGCCCAGCACGAGGAATGGGCGGCTGAAATGGAACGCGTCTTCGGTCTCGCAGAAGTCATCGTTGCCAAATCGCGTCACGGCTCGACCGGCAAGGTGCGCCTGCACTTCGAGGCGAAGACCACCAAGTTCAGCGACCTCGCCGACGACAGCATGGCCTATGACGATTATGAATAAGGACCACTAAACTACGGTCATCCTGGCTTTCGCTGGGATGACGTTTGCTCAGAACGCCGGATCGTTCGCCGGGTCGTCGTCGATCGGCGTCACTTCGCTGTGGATGCCGCATTCGGTCTTGTCCCAGCCGCGCCAGCGGCCCGAGCGCGGGTCCTCCCCCGGCTTGACCTTCGACGTGCAGGGCGAGCAACCGATCGACGGATAGCCCTCGGCCTCGAGCGGGTGGCGCGGCAGGTCGTGCGCCTCGAAATATTCGTCGAGTTGCTCGCGCGTCCAGTTGGCGAGCGGGTTGAACTTCAGCCGGCCGGTCGACCCGTCGAGTTCGAAGCGCGCGAGGCCTTGCCGTGTTGCCGACTGGAAGCCCTTGCGCCCGGTGATCGACGTGTCGAAATCGGTGAGCGCCTTTTCGAGCGGCTTCACCTTGCGGATTTCGCAGCAGCCATCGGGGTCGTACGACCAGCGGAGCTCGGTCGCATCCTTCGCGGCGAGATCGTCGGCATCGGGGGTCAGGTTGACGATGTTGAGCTTCAGCTTCGCTGCGAGGGTGTCGCGATAGGCAAGCGTTTCGGGGAAATGCTTGCCGGTATCGAGAAACAGCACCGGCATGTCGGGCGCGGCCTGCGCCACGAGGTGCAGCAGTACCGCGCTTTCGGCGCCGAAGCTCGAGACGATGGCGGTCTCGCCGAGGAGCCCTGCACCGATCACGCTCGCGACGACCTCGGCCGCGTCCTGGCCGCGGAAAAGGTTGTTGAGGCGGATGACGTCGGCCTGCGTGAAGCGCGGAGCCACGTCGATCCGGTCGCGGGAGCGGGGTTCGGCCCTCACCTCAGCCATGCCTCAGTTTCCATATCGGCACCGCGCCATCGGCGGCGCCCTGATAATGTTCGGGCCAGCGGGTGAGTGCTGCCTCGACATCGGAAGGATTGAGCGCCTTTTCGGGCGCGAAGGTGTCGAAGCCGCAGCGCGTCATATAGGCGATCTGGTCGACGAGCACGTCGCCCTGCGCGCGCAATTCGCCCGCATAGCCCGCCTCGCGCAGGATACGCGCCGACGAATAGCCGCGGCCGTCGCGGAACTTCGGGAAGGCGACCTCGATCAGCGCGAGCCGGTCGAGATGCGGGATCAGCGCGCGCGCGTCCTCGTCGGGTTCGAGCCGCACCGCGGTCGCGTTCGATTGCTGGAGGAAGGCGTCGAGGGTGACGCAGGGTTCCTCGCCGTCGCTGTGCAGATGCTCAACCATAGATCGCCTCCTTGAACGGGGCGATGCCGACGCGGCGGAAGGTGTCGACGAAGCGTTCGCCCTCGCTGCGTTCGGCGAGATATTTGTCGGTGACGCGCTCGATCGCGTCGACGATGCCGTCCTCGTCGAAGCCGGGGCCGGTGATCGTGCCGAGGCTGACATCCTCCGCACCCGATCCGCCGAGCAGAAGCTGGTAGTTTTCGGTGCCCTTGCGGTCGACGCCGAGGATGCCGATGTGGCCGGCGTGGTGATGTCCGCAGGCGTTGATGCAACCTGAAATCTTGAGCTTCAGCTCACCCAATTCCTTCTGGCGGCCGAGGTCCGAGAAGCGCGTCGCGATCTTCTGCGCGACCGGGATCGAGCGCGCATTGGCGAGACTGCAATAGTCGAGCCCGGGGCAGGCGATGATATCGCTGATGAGGTCGAGGTTCGGCGTCGCGAGGCCTGCAGCGTCGAGTTCCTGCCAGATCGAATAAAGATCGGCCTTGCGGACGTGCGGCAGGACGATGTTCTGCGCGTGGGTGACGCGCAGTTCGTCGTGACTGTATTTCTCGGCAAGGTCGGCCATCAGGTCGATCTGCGCCGAGCTGGCGTCGCCGGGGATGCCGCCGACCGGCTTCAGGCTGATGTTGACGATCGCATGGCCGGGAATCTTGTGCGCGGCGACATTCTGGTCGACCCAGACCGCGAAATCGGGATCGCTGCGGTCGATCGCGTCGGGCGCCGATGCATCGAGCGGCGGCGAGGCGAATTGCGCCGCGATACGGTCGAACTCGGCCTTCGGCGGGTCGATGCCGAGCGACTTCACATGCTTGAATTCTTCCTCGACCTGTCGGCGATATTCGTCGGCCCCGAGCTCGTGGATCAGGATCTTGATCCGTGCCTTGTAGATATTGTCGCGGCGGCCATAGCGATTGTAGACGCGCAGGCACGCCTCGGCATAGCTCAGCATATCCTCGAGCGGCACGAAATCCTTGATCAGCGGCGCGATCATCGGGGTGCGGCCCATACCGCCGCCGACATAGAAGGCCGCGCCATGGACGCCGTCCTTCTCGACGATCTGGATGCCGATGTCGTGGAGGCGCATCGCGGCGCGATCCTCGTCGGCGGCGATGACGGCGATCTTGAACTTGCGCGGCAGATAGCTGAATTCGGGGTGGAAGCTCGACCATTGGCGGAGCAGTTCGGCCCACGGACGCGGATCGGTGATCTCGTCGGCGGCGGCGCCGGCCCACTGGTCCGAGCTGATGTTGCGGATGCAATTACCGCTGGTCTGGATCGCGTGCATCTCGACCGACGCCAGATCGGCGAGGATCGCGGGTGCGTCCTCCAGCTTGATCCAGTTATACTGGATATTCTGGCGCGTGGTGAAATGGCCGTAATCGCGGTCGTACTTGCGCGCGATATGCGCGAGCATGCGCATCTGGCGGCTGTCGAGCGTCCCGTAAGGCACCGCGACGCGCAGCATATAGGCGTGGAGCTGGAGATAGAGGCCGTTCATCAGTCGCAGCGGCTTGAACTGGTCCTCGGTGATCTCACCCGCGAGGCGGCGACGCACCTGATCGCTGAATTCGGCGACGCGCGCGTCGACCATCTGCTGGTCATATTCGTCATATTTGTACATGTCAGATCACCCAGTCGCCGGCCGCAGGATCGGCGGGTTTCAGTGTCAGGTCGGGGCGTACGGTCGGCCCCAATGCGCGGATGCGGTCCTTGATATGCGCGGGGCGCGGGCCGTCGGCGGTCTGTTCGCCCGCGATGATATAGGGCGCGTTGACGCGGCGCGCGCCTTCCTCGGCGGCGAGGATCGCTTCGCCCTGTTCGCCGACGTCGGCGGCGTCCTCGATGTGCAGCGACCAGTCGGCGCCGGTCCACCAGGTGACAAATCCTGTTTTCAGGTCGTTGCCCGTGAGCAGTTTCATGTGAAATCCCTTATTTGAGCCGCGACGCCCGGGGCGCCGAGGCAATCGAGCGCGTCTGCGCGCGCCGCGACCTTGCCGACGATGATCAGCGCCGGACTGGCGACCTTCTCGCGCGCGACGAGGTCGCCGAGATCGGTCAGAAGGGTTCGGAGGACGCGTGCGTCGGCGGTGGTGCCGCGCTCGACGACGGCAACCGGAAGATCGGGCGAAACGCCGTCGGCGATCAGCTTGTCGGCGATCGCGCTCGCGGTGGCGAGACCCATGTAGATGACGAGCGTGCGACCGTGTCCGGCGAGCCCCGACCAGTCCTGGTCGGTCAGATCCTTGCATTGGCCTGCGACGAAGCTGACCGCGCTCGCATCCTCGCGGTGGGTGAGGGGGAGGCCCGCCTGCGCGGCGCAGCCGGCGGCGGCGGTGATTCCGGGGACGACCTCGACCGCGACGCCAGCCTCGCGTGCTGCATCGAGTTCCTCGCCGCCGCGGCCGAAGATGAACGGGTCGCCGCCTTTGAGGCGCACGACCTGTTTGCCGGCGAGCGTTTCGCGGACGAGCAGTTCGTTGATCAATTCCTGCTTCATTGTGTGGCGGCTGCGCTGCTTGGCGACGCTGATGCGCTCGACATGCGGCGGGATCAGCGCGAGCACGCCTTCGCCGACGAGCCCGTCATGGACGACGAGGTCGGCGCTTTCGAGCAGGCGCGCGGCGCGCAGCGTGAGCAGGTCGGGGTCGCCGGGGCCGGCGCCGACGAGCCAGAGTTTGCCCGCGGAAGGGAGAGGCTTTTCCATGCAGGATAGATGATCGCGCGTGCCGCGATTGGCAAAGCAGGCTTTATTGACGGTGGTGAAGGTAAAATTGCCCCTCCACAATCCTCGTCACCCCGGACTTGATCCGGGGGCCATGGCTTCGCCGCCGGAATGGATGCCGGATCAAGTCCGGCATGACGAACATGAGGTTACAAATATTTCTTCGTCACCAGCTGCGACCCTTCGGGATCGCGCAGCCCGACACCGATCGACGCGCGCATCGCATCGCTTTCGGACGATGCGACCGGATAGGCGCAATAATCGGCGGCGTAGAAGGCGCTCGGCCGGTGGTTGCCCGACAGGCCGATGCCGCCGAAGGGGGCGGCCGACGAGGCGCCGTTGGTCGGGCGGTTCCAGTTGATCACCCCGGCGCGCGCGTTGGCCCAGAACTGGTCGTAAAGCTGCGGCGTTCCGCCGATCAGCGACGCCGACAGGCCGAAGGCCGTGTTGTTCGCCTCGGCGATCGCGGCTTCGAAACTGTCGACGCGGACCACTTGGAGTAGCGGACCGAACAGCTCGATATCGGGGCGTTCGGACATCGCGGTGACGTCGATGATCCCGGGGGTCAGAAACGGGCGGTCCGCGATCGGCCGCGCCATGTGACGCAGCACCTGTCCGCCGTTCGACATGAGGATGAGGAAGCTTTCGGTGAGGCCGTCGGCGGCTTCATTGTCGATCACCGGTCCCATATAGGGGGCCGGGTCGGCGTGCGGATGATCGACGATCAGCCGGTTCGCCAGCGCGCAGACTTCGCCGATCAGCGCGTCGGCGAGGCTGTTCCTGACGATCAGCCGCCGCGCGTTGCTGCATCGCTGTCCGGCGCTGAGGAACGCCGACTGGACGACGATGATCGCCGCGGTGCGGATATCGGCGATGTCCCACACGACGATCGGATTGTTGCCGCCCATTTCGAGCGCGAGCATCTTGCCCGGCTGGCCTGCGAACTGGCGGTTGAGCGCGAGCCCGGTCCGCGCCGAGCCGGTGAAGAGAAGCCCGTCGATGCCTTTGTGACCAGCGAGCGCCTTGCCCGTATCGGGGCCGCCGACGACGAGGCGCAACACCTCTTGCGGCACGCCCGCGCTGTGGAAGAGCTCGACGAGCCTTGCACCGACCGCCGGGGTCTTTTCCGACGGCTTGAACAGCACCGAATTGCCGGCAATCAGCGCCGGGACGATATGGCCATTGGGCAGATGTGCCGGAAAATTATAGGGACCGAGTACGGCGAGCGTGCCGTGCGGCTTGTGCCGCACCGCGTTGCGCAGCCCCATCGCGCCCTCGATGCGGCGATTCGGCGTGCGCTCTGCATAGGCCTTGACCGAGATGTCGACCTTGTTCGCGACCGATTCGACTTCGGTCCGTGCTTCCCACAGCGGTTTTCCGGTTTCACGCGCGATCAGGTCGGCGAGCGTTTCGCCCTCGGCCTTGACCCGGTCGGCAAAGCGGCGCAGCGCTTCGGTACGGAAGGTGACGGGCTTTGATGCCCATTCGGGCCACGCGCGCCGGGCGATCTCCACTTCGGCATCGACGTTGCTGACCGGCCCGCGCCAGAGCTCTTCGCCGGTTGCGGGTTCGAAGGAAATCAGGGACTCGGTCATGGTCGCCCGCGTCTTATCGGCGAAAGCGGGCAGGGGCAACCTGCGCCGCAACGGCGCCACGGATTGCTTGCGCCACGCGGCGCGGTTGGCGATAGACGGGGACGAGTCCCGCAACGGGATGAGCGAGACGTGACAAGGGGACGTGCCATATTGGCCCAGCAGGATGCAAAGCAGGATGGGCGCCGCGACTGGTCGGACCAATATTGGTGGTCGCACGACGGCGTCCGGCTGCACGCGCGCGTCTATGCCGGTCCCGAGGGTAGCGAAAATGCGCCGCCGGTGCTGTGCATGCCCGGGCTTGCGCGCAACGCCCGCGATTTCGAGGCGCTGGCGCCGCACGTAGCGCAATATCGCAAGGTGATCGTCATCGAATTCCGCGGGCGCGGCGAGAGTGCCTATGCCAAGGATCCGATGACCTATGTTCCGCTGACCTATGTCCAGGATGTCGTTGCACTGCTCGACGAGCTGGAGATCGCGCGTTTCGCCGCGATCGGTACCTCGCTCGGCGGGCTGGTCGCGATGCTGATGGCAGCGACGCTGCCGGGACGGCTGGTCGGGGCGGTGCTCAACGACGTCGGGCCCGAACTCCAGACCGCGGGGCTCGAGCGCATCCGCGACTATATCGGGGCAGGCGGCAGCCAGCCGACGTGGATTCATGCGGCGCGCGCCTTCGCCGAACTCAATGATGCGGTCTATCCGGGCTATGGCATCCACGACTGGCTGCGGCTCACCAAGCGCACGCACAGGCTGACGCCCGAGGGGCGGATCGTCACCGATTACGACAAGCAGATCGCGGCGCCGCTGCGCGTGCCGAACGGCGGCGATGCCGGGGTCGACCTGTGGCCGGCGTATCGCGCGCTCGGCGATATCCCGCTGCTGATCCTGCGCGGCGCGCTGTCGGACATATTGGCGCACAGCGCGGGCGAGAAGATGGCGGCCGAACTTCCACGCGCCCGGCTGGTCGAGGTGCCGGGGGTCGGCCATGCCCCGACGATGGACGAGCCCGAAGCGCGCGCGGCGATCGACGCGTGGGCCACGGAGCTTCCGCAAGCGTGAGCGCCGACGAGCCCGGAACGCCCTGGCCGATCCGTATCCTGCACCTCCATTCGAGCTTCTCGCTCGGCGGCAAGGAAGCGCGTGCGGTTCGGCTGATGAACCTGATGGGGGACCGTGCGCAGCACACGATCCTGTCGGCGATGCCTGAAGCGCTCGGTGCGCGCGATGCAATCGATCCGGGGATTGTCGTCGATTTTCCGAAGGATGCGCCGCCGCTTCATGGCAAGCCGTCGCTCGCGCGCTACCGCAAGCTTGCGGACTATATGACGCGGTTCGAACTGGTGCTCAGTTATAATTGGGGCGCGATGGATGGGGTGATGGCGCGCCGCCTCCATGTCTCGCGCTTGTGGCACAGCATGCCCGAACTGATCCATCATGAGGACGGCTTCAACGAGGACGAGAGCGTCCGACGCAACCGGAAGCGCAACCTGTTCCGCCGCGTTGCGCTGCGCACGGCGCAATCGGTGGTCGTGCCGTCGACGCAGCTCCAGCGGATCGCGACCGGGGAATGGGGGGCGGAAAACAAGGTTCGTCTCGTCCGCAACGGCATCGACGTTGCCGCTTATGCCAGGGCACCATCGGCGCCGATCGCGGGTTTCGAACGCCGCGCGGGCGACGTGGTGATCGGGACGGTGGCCGGGCTGCGCAAGGTCAAGGACCTGCCGCGGCTGGTGCGCGCCGTCGCCGCGCTGCCGCCGCACGTCCGGCTCGTGATCGTCGGCGAGGGGCCCGAGCGCGACGCGATCGGTGCCGAAGCCGCCGCATGCGGCATGACCGATCGGCTTGTCATGCCCGGTTTCATGGCCGACCCCGCGCGCTGGATCGGCCATTTCGACCTGCTCGCGCTGTCGTCGCTCAGCGAGCAGGCGCCGATCGCGGTAATCGAGGCGATGGCGGCGGGGCTGCCTGTGATCAGCCCGACGGTCGGCGACGTCGCGGCGATGGTGTCGGATGCAAACCGGCCGTTCGTCGCTGCGGACGAGGCGAGCTTCCGCGATGCGCTCGGGCGGATGGCGGGCGATGCGGCCTTGCGCGCCGATATCGGCGCGGCGAACCGGCGGGTCGCGGCCGAACGGTTCGACGAATCAATTATGGTCCGCGCGTATGAAAAGCTCTATGCTCGCGCGCTTGAAGGCTATGGGCCGTTCGGCGGCGGATGGGTCGGCTTCGATTGACAAGAGGGCCGAATTTCCGCTTACGCAAGCGGCAACGGGGGCTGGTTCGCACGCGCGGACCGGCGGAGAGAGAGAAGGTTCAGAGTGTTCAAAGGTTTGAAGCCCATCCTTTACGGCGGGCGTGAAGTCTGGCCGCTGGTCGAAGGCGGCAAGGGCGTGTCGGCGACCAACCATATGTCGAGCGGCGCATGGGCCGCGGCGGGCGGCATCGGCACCGTGTCGGCGGTCAATGCCGACAGCTACGACGCTGAAGGCAAGATCATTCCGCAAATCTATCGCGCGCTGACGCGCCGGGAGCGCCACGACGAACTGATCCAGTACGGCATCGAGGGTGCGGTCGCACAGGTGAAGCGCGCGTATGATGTGTCGGGCGGCAAGGGCGCGATCAACATCAATGTGCTCTGGGAAATGGGCGGCGCGCAACAGATACTCGAAGGCGTGCTGGAACGGACCAAGGGCCTTGTTGCGGGTGTCACCTGCGGTGCGGGCATGCCGTACAAGCTCAGCGAAATCGCCGCGCGGCACAATGTCCTCTACCTGCCGATCATCAGCTCGGCGCGCGCGTTTCGCGCGCTGTGGAAGCGCGCCTACAGCAAGGTCCCGCATTTGCTGGGCGCGGTGGTGTATGAAGATCCCTGGCTTGCCGGGGGGCACAACGGCCTGTCGAATGCCGAAGATCCGCTGGTGCCGCAGGATCCCTATCCGCGCGTCGCCGCGGTACGCGAAACGATGCGCGCCGAGGGGATCGCGGACGATGTGCCGATCGTCATGGCCGGCGGCGTCTGGTATCTGCGCGACTGGGAAAACTGGATCGACAATCCCGAACTCGGCCAGATCGTCTTCCAGTACGGCACGCGCCCGCTGCTGACCGAGGAAAGCCCGATCCCGCAGCAGTGGAAGGACCGTCTGCGCACGCTCGACGAAGGCGATGTGCTGCTCCACCGTTTCTCGCCGACGGGTTTCTATTCGAGCGCGGTGCGCAACCCGTTCCTGCGCGATCTCGAGGCGCGTTCGGAGCGTCAGATTCCCTATTCGAAGCAGGAAGCGGGCGATCATGTCGTCCAGCTCGACGTCGGGGTGAAGGGCAAGAATTTCTGGGTCACCCCGCATGACCGCGACCGCGCGCGCGACTGGTTTGCCGAAGGCTATACCGAGGCGCTCAAAACCCCCGACAATACGGTGGTTTTCGTCACCGACACCGACAAGGGCGTGATCCGCAAGGATCAGGCCGACTGCATGGGCTGCCTGTCGCATTGCGGTTTTTCGGCGTGGAAGGATCATGACGATTATTCGACCGGCTACCTCGCCGATCCGCGGAGCTTCTGCATCCAGAAAACGCTGCAGGACATCGCGCACGGCGGTGACGTCGAGCAGAATCTGATGTTCGCGGGTCATGCCGCGTTCAATTTCAAGACCGATCCCTTTTATTCGAACAACTTCACCCCGACGGTGAAGCAGCTCGTCGACCGGATTTTGACGGGGGATTGAGCCCGAAACGTCGCCCCAGCGAAAGCTGGGGCCGCTATCGTTCCTCAAGGCCGCGGGAGATCCCGGCTCCCGCCGGAATGACGAATGCTAAGCCCAGCCCTCGAGCACCTGGTCCGGCGGGCGGTGGCCGTCGCACCAGGCGCGGATGTTGGCGATGACCTTTTCGCCTGAGGCTTCGCGGCCCTCGATCGTTGCCGAGCCGAGGTGCGGGAGCAGCACGACATTGTCGAGCGCGAGCAGGGCGGGGTCGACCGCGGGTTCGTGCGTGTAGACGTCGAGCCCCGCGCCCGCGATGCGGCCGGTCTGCAGCGCGGCGACCAGCGCCCTTTCGTCGACGATCTCGCCGCGCGCGGTGTTGATAAGGTACGCGGTCGGCTTCATCGATCCGATGCGCGTGGCGCTCACCATTTCGTGCGTTTCGGCGGTGTGCGGGCAGTGGATCGTCACGACGTCGCTGATGCGCAGCAGCGTGTCGACGCTCGCATGATAGCTCGCGCCCAGCTCTTCTTCGATCGCTTCGGGCAGGCGGCGGCGGTTGTGATAGTGGATCGACAGGCCGAAGGCGCGCGCCCGGCGCGCCACCGCGAGGCCGATGCGGCCCATGCCGATGATGCCGAGCAATTTGCCGCCGACGCGGTGGCCGAGCATCGCGCTCGGCGCCCAGCCGGCCCACTGGCCCGAACGCATCAGCTTTTCGCCCTCTGCGAGGCGGCGTGGAACGCTGAGGATCAGCGCCATCGTCATGTCGGCGGTGTCCTCGGTGAACACGCCGGGCGTGTTCGATACCATGATGCCCTTCGCGCGCGCGGCGGCGAGGTCGATATGGTCGACCCCGGCGCCGAAATTGGCGATCAGCTTGAGCCGGTCGCCCGCGGCGTCGATGATGTCGGCGTCGATCTCGTCGGTCACGGTGGGCACGAAGACGTCGCAGTCGGCGACCGCCGCCTTCAGTTCGTCGCGGCTGAAAGCATGATCGTGTGCCGAGAGCGCGACATCGAACAATTCGGCCATGCGGCCCTCGACATGCGGCATCAGCTGGCGGGTGACAATGACGCGCGGGCGTTTCGGGCGGGATGAATCGGGCATGGCGCCGATAGAGCGCGCGCACGCGCGGCGGTCAAGAGCGGGTGCGCGCAAAAAGGCCGGGGACTAACGCAGCCTTTTGCGCGGTGAACGGTTGAAATGCGGATGTGAGTTTGACAAGGCAAAGCGATGACCAGCCGCCATATTCTGATCGCCACTGCGCTGATGGCCACCGTGGGACCGGCCGCAGCCCAATCCGATGTCGCGCTGCCCTATTGGGCATCGATCAACGTCGACGAGGCGCGGATGCGCAAGGGGCCGTCGCCCGACGTTCCCGTGATCTGGGAATATCGGCGCAAGGATTTGCCGGTGAAGGTCGTCGCGCGTTTCGAGACGTGGCGCAAGATCGAGGATCCCGACGGGACGCAGGGCTGGATGGCGGCGCGGCTTTTGAGCCGCACGCGCACCGCGATCGTCACCGGCGGAGTCCGTCCGATGCGCGAAGACGCGAGTGCGTCGGCAGCGGTCGCCTATCGCGCCGAGCCTGGCGTCGTGGGGCGCATCACCGATTGCAAGGACGGCTGGTGTCTGTTCGATGTGAAAGGCCGCAAGGGCTGGATCCAGACCGACCATATCTGGGGCGATTGAGGGCGGCTAACGACCGTTAGTTGCCGCTCCTCTCCTCGTCATCCCGGACTTGATCCGGGATCCATAGCTGCACCGTCGTCGTGGATCCCGGATCAAGTCCGGGATGACGAAAATCGGGATACGAACGGGCAGCCAACCGCCTCAAAGCGGTCAATTGAAAGGGGCCGGACGATCGTTCGTCCGGCCCCTTTCTGTCGTCAGCGGTCAGCGCCACCGGAAATGGTTGCGATAGACCTTGATGACCCGGCCGTTGCGCTCGTTGACGAGCAGCAGGTCGTTGTAGTGACGGACGTAGGTCAGGTTGCGACCGGCGCGCGGGACGCCCCAGCGGCTGTCCCAGCTCGGGCGGTAGGCCGGAGCATAATAGTTGGGGCGCAGCGTCGCGCCGATGCTGAACTGCTGATAGCGGAACGGGGCGCGATAATTCTGGTAGCGCGTGTCGCGGCGCCAGTCGCGCTGGCTTTCGCGCAAATCCTTCCGTGCGTCGCGTACGTCATGGCGCGCATCGCGGACATCGCTGCGATCGCCATAGCGCTGCGCGTTACGCAGGTCGCGCTGTTCCTCGCGCAATTCCTTGCGGTCGTTGCGGATCTCGCGGGTCTGCGCCTGCGCGGCGGCCGGGACCATCATCGCGGCGATCAGGCCGGCGGTGAGAAATTTCATCTTCTTCATTGTGCCATTCCTTTGCATCGTCAGGGGGGAGGGGATTTCGCCCGATGACAGGAACGGTTTAGGCGAGCCGGTTTGAACCGAACCGGAATGCCGCGTTTATTTTCAGGTCATTAGTGTCGCAATTTGTCGCGGCCATAACGACGAAAGGGCGCCGTCTTGCGACGACGCCCCGGAACTTTCGCCGATTATGAGCTAGATCAATTCGACCGCGACCGCGGTCGCTTCGCCGCCGCCGATGCAGAGGCTGGCGATGCCGCGCGTCTTGCCGTGGCGCTGGAGCGCGGCGATCAGCGTCGTGATGATGCGCGTGCCGCTGGCGCCGATCGGGTGACCGAGCGCGGTCGCGCCGCCGTGGACGTTGATCTTTTCGTGCGGGATGCCGAGGTCATGCATCGCGAACATCGCGACGCAGGCAAAGGCTTCGTTGACCTCGAAAAGGTCGACGTCGCCGATCGACCAGCCGGCCTTCGCGAGCACCTTGTTGATCGCGCCGACAGGGGCGACGGTGAAATCCTTGGGTTCCTGCGCGTGCGCGGCGTGCGCGACGAGCTTCGCGACGGGCTTGGCGCCCTTGGCGTCGGCGACCGACTGGCGTGTCAGCACCACAGCGGCGGCGCCGTCCGAAATCGACGAGCTGGTCGCCGCGGTGATCGTGCCGTCCTTGGCGAAGGCGGGCTTCAGCGTCGGGATCTTGTCGGGGTTGCCCTTGCCGGGCTGTTCGTCGGTGTCGACGACGACCTCGCCCTTGCGCGTGGTCAGCGTGACGGGGGTGATCTCGCCCACGAAGGCGCCGTCGGCGATCGCCGCCTGCGCGCGCTTCAGCGATTCGATCGAATAATCGTCCTGCGACTGGCGCGAGAGCTGATAGGCGTCGGCGGTATCCTGAGCGAAAGTGCCCATCGCGCGCCCGGCCTCATAGGCGTCCTCGAGCCCGTCGAGGAACATATGGTCGTAGGCGGTGTCGTGGCCGATGCGCGCGCCCGAGCGGTGCTTCTTGAGCAGGTAGGGGGCGTTGGTCATCGATTCCATGCCGCCTGCGACGACAAGGTCGATGCTGCCCGCGGCGAGCGCTTCGGCGCCCATAATCACGGTCTGCATGCCCGAACCGCAAACCTTGTTCACGGTCGTCGCCTGCACCGATTTGGGCAGACCCGCCTTGATCGCGGCCTGCCGCGCCGGCGCCTGGCCGAGACCGGCAGGGAGTACGCAGCCCATGTAGATGCGTTCGATATCGTCGCCCGAAACGCCCGCGCGCTCGACCGCCGCCTTGACTGCGGTCGCGCCGAGATCGGTTGCGCTCGCGTCCGACAATACGCCCTGCATGCCGCCCATCGGAGTGCGGGCATAGGAGAGGAAGACGACAGGATCGGTGGCGGTCATGGCGAGAGACTCCGGTGGGAAAGATACGTCGGGCGTCGCTTAGCGCCTTTGCTGCAGTTGCGAAAGGGGCAGGGACAAGATGGGTGGCCCGTTTCATCTTGCAACCCGCCGCGCGGCATGATCAAACGTCGCCCGACGATTTTCAGGGGAGACGGGTCATGGCCACCGCGATCAAGCAGGATATTGCCGGCGAAACCGCGCGCATGCACGCGGTGCTCGCGGCGCAAAAGGCGAGCTTTACCGCGGCGATGCCCGAAAGCCTTGCCGTGCGCACGGACCGCATCGATCGCGCGATCGCGCTGCTCGTCGACCATGCCGAGGATTTCGCCAAGGCGGTGAGCGAGGATTTCGGCCATCGTAGCCGCGAACAGACGCTGATGACCGACATCATGCCGTCGGTGAGCGCGCTCAAACATGCGAAGAAGCATATGGCGGCCTGGTCGAAGGGCGAGAAACGCAAGCCGACCTTTCCGCTCGGCCTGCTCGGCGCGAAGGCCGAGGTCGTCTATCAGCCGAAGGGCGTCGTCGGCGTCGTGAGCCCGTGGAACTTCCCTGTAGGGATGGTCTTCGTGCCGATGGCAGGCATCCTCGCCGCGGGCAACCGTGCGATGATCAAGCCGAGCGAGTTCACCGAAAATGTCTCGGCGCTGATGGCGCGGCTGGTGCCCGACTATTTCGATGCGACCGAGATGGCGGTCTTCACCGGTGATTCCGAGGTCGGCGTCGCCTTCTCGAAGCTCGCTTTCGACCATATGATCTTCACCGGCGCGACGAGCGTCGGGCGCCACATCATGCGCGCTGCCGCCGACAATCTGGTGCCGGTGACGCTCGAACTCGGCGGCAAGTCGCCGACCTTCGTCGGGCGCAGCGCGAACAAGGATCTCGTCGGCCAGCGCGTCGCGCTCGGCAAGATGATGAACGCAGGCCAGATCTGCCTTGCGCCCGATTATCTGCTCGTCGCCGAGGATCAGGAAGGCGCGGTGATCGACAGCGTGACGAAGGGCGCGGCCGCGCTCTACCCGACCTTGCTCGCTAACGACGATTACACGTCGGTCGTGAACACGCGCAATTATGACCGGCTGCAATCCTATCTCGCCGATGCGCGCGACAAGGGCGCCGAGGTGATCGAGGTCAATCCGGGGGGTGAGGATTTCGCCAGCTCGAACGGGCACAAGATGCCGCTCCACATCGTGCGCAACCCGACCGACGACATGAAGGTGATGCAGGAGGAGATTTTCGGCCCGATCCTGCCCGTGAGGACCTACACGAATATCGACGACGCGATCGACTATGTGAACGAGCATGATCGCCCGCTCGGCCTCTATTATTTCGGGCAGGACAAGAGCGAGGAGGACCGCGTGCTGACGCGGACGATCTCTGGCGGGGTGACGGTCAACGACGTGCTGTTTCACAATGCGATGGAAGATCTGCCCTTCGGCGGCGTCGGGCCGTCGGGAATGGGCAATTATCACGGGGTCGACGGGTTCCGTACCTTCAGCCACGCGCGCGCCGTCTATCGCCAGCCGAAGCTCGACGTCGCGGGGTTCGCGGGCTTCAAGCCGCCCTATGGCAAGGCGACGGCAAAGACCCTGGCGAAAGAACTCAGGAAATAGGCTGGCAAAAATGCGACGCTTCGCCGTGCGGGAAGCGTCGCGCTTCAGGGGCATCGGTCCCGAAAGGCGATCGGGCCACGACCGTCTGGATCGCTGCCGGGGATGTCAGAGGGCTGCTTTGTCGATCGCCCATGCCGCCGCCGAGCGCGCCTGCTCCGCCTCGCGCTCCAGCCAGTCCCGGAACAGCGCGAGCTTGGTGCTCTTCTGGCGGACCACCGGAAAGACAAACCAGAATGAGCGACCGTCGCCGGCAACCAGATCGTGCGCCGGAACGAGGCGTCCGGCGTCTATTTCGTCGCGAAACAGGATCGGCGATGCGATCGCGATGCCGTGACCGGCAATCGCTGCCGCGACGTCGAGATGCTCCGCGGACAATGTCGTGCCGAACCTGCCGGGATCGGGAAGCCCCGCGGCACCGGTCGCGCGGTACCAGATGGCCCACCAGTCGGGGCGGCCGAGCAGGGGAACGTCGAGCGGCGCGCGGGGGTCGGCGATATCCGCCGCCGCGGCTTTCAGGTCCGGACGGCAAAGCGGCATGAAGATGCTGGGGAAAAGATAGGTCGCTCGCAGACCCGGCCAGCTGCCATGACCGTTGCGGATCGCGGCGTCGAATTGCGCGGACCCGAGGTTCTGCGCCTCCGCGGAAAGGTCGATCGCGACCGCGATGCCGGGATGATCGGTACGAAAGCGACCAAGGCGCGGGATCAGCCAGCTTGCCCCCAATGTCGGCAGAGTGGTGATCGAGAGCCTTGTTTCATCGAGTTCGGCGGCGCGGACGAAACTCGCGCGCAGCGAAGCGAAGGCCCGGGTCGCCTCGCCGGCAATCAATGCTCCGGCTTCGGTGAGCTCCACCCGCTGCGGATGACGGACGAAAAGCGCGAGGTCGAGCTGCCGTTCGAGCTGCCGGACATGATAGCTGACCGACGCGGCCGACATGGCCAGTTCGCGGGCGGCGGCGGCGAAATTGCCGAGCCGGGCCGCGGCCTCGAAGGCACGAATAGAGGCGAGGGAAGGAAAAGGAGAGCCGTCGACCATCAATCTGACTTAGCCTTGGTTGCCGAAGTTCGCATGTAAAATTTGTCGCGGGACGGTCACAGTCAGTCGAACCGAAACCACCGGGAGACATGCGATGACCGAGCCCCGATTTCCCGCTTCCACGACAAGTCGCCGCGATCTTCTTTCGATCATGGCTTGCGCTTCGATCGCGGCGGGTTTGCCGAAGCTGGCACAGGCGAGGCCGGCGGTGCATGACGGCCCTGCTGCGCGGGCGCGCGATTGGGATTGGTTGGCGGGCAACTGGAACGTCCGCAACCGGCGGCTGCGGCAACGGCTCGCGGGCGACACGCATTGGGACGAGTTTGCCGGGACGAGCGCGGTCTGGCTGACAATGGGCGGGCTGGGCACCGTCGACGACAATATCCTGCACCTGCCCGCCGGCCCCTATCGCGCGGCGGGTATCCGTTCCTATGATCCGGCAACCGACCGCTGGTCGATATGGTGGCTCGATGGTCGCAATCCGACCCGCATCGATCCGCCGGTGAGCGGCCGGTTCGATGGCGACGCCGGCACTTTTACCGGTGTCGATATGTTCGGGGGGCGGCCGATCGGCGTCCGTTTCCGGTGGCAGGGGATTCACGGCCGGCGGCCGCACTGGCAACAGTCCTTTTCGCCCGACGGGGGGAGGACGTGGGAAATGAACTGGGAGAATTTCTTCACCCGCACGGCCCCGACGCCATCACCATTGCCGCTCCTTTCCCCGGACGATGCGTCCAAAGCTCCGGACGACTGGTCGTTTCTCGCCGGGCGCTGGACGGTACATCATCGCAAGCTCCGCCATCGCCTTGTCGGGAGCCGGGAATGGGACGAGTTCGGCGGGACCTTCGTCAACTGGCCGCTGCTGGGCGGCAATGGCAACGTCGGCGACAATATGATGGCGGCGCCAGCCGGAGCATATCGCGGGATGGGGCTGCGAGCCTTCGACCCAGCGAGGCGCGAATGGCTGAGCTGGTTCCTCGACGGACGATATCCGACGCGTATCGGCGAACCGCTGCGCGGCGGCTTCAGCGACGGCGTCGGAACCTTCCTGTCCGATGATGTGCACGAGGGACGGCCGATCAGGGCGCGCGCGACCTGGTCGCGGATCACGCGCACCTCGGCGCGATGGGAACAGGCCTTTTCGGTCGACGGCGGGCAGAATTGGGAGGTCAACTGGACATCCGACTATACGAGGATCATGTGATGCAGGCCGGCCGGCGCGAAGCCATGAAATTGACCGCTCTGCTGCTTGCCGGGCTAGGCGCGGGCGATGCGCTTGCGCAGGACAGGGCTGCGCCGCCCGGTGAAGGAAAGGCCGCCAAGGGCGATTTCGACTTCTTTCTGGGGAAGTGGCGGGTCGAGCACCGGCGCTTGCGCCGACGCCTTGCCGCCAGCAACGACTGGGAAGAATTCGGCGGCGAGACTTTCTGCCAGCAGATGTTCGGCGGCCTCGTGAATCTGAACGAGAGCATATCCTGTCGGGGCGGACGGAGGTCCTATGGCCTGGGGCTGCGCGCGCTCGATGAAGCGCATGGTCGATGGGCCGACTGGTATCTGACGGCAAGCGATCCGGGCAAGATCGATCCGCCCCTTTACGGTCGCTTCGCCCGCGGCGTGGGGACATTCCATTCCCGGGAGTCGTTCGAGGGGCGCCCGATCCTTGTGCGTGGCCGGTTCATGCCGGTCCACGATACGGAAGCGCGCTGGGAGCAGGCCTTTTCGGCGGACGAGGGCGCGACGTGGGAGACCAACTGGATCATGCGCTACCTGCGCACGACCTGACCGCCCGTTTCGGGCGATAACCGCCGGCGCTTTCCGGCCATTTTCCGGCGCTGGCCAACCGCCTGTCGCACCTGCGGCACAACGGGCCCGATCGCGACTCCTCCCGGCTCCCGCTTCGATATAGTCCCGTCCGGAGGGGCGTTGACTGGCAGGAGCAATTATGAGTGTCCCTTCATTGCGGCAGGAAGACGATGTCCTGCCCGGTCTCGCGCCGCCCGGGGCCGCCCCGGTGCGTATCGAGGATCATGCGCTCGGGCTCCAATATTGCCGCATCGGCATTCTTTCCCTGATGCGGTTGCAACTGGCGATCGAACGCGGCGACCGGTCCCGCGTACTGGAGGCGATCGACGATCTCCACGCATTCGATGCGGAGGTCGAACATGTGGTGGAGGCGCTTGCCGTTCCGGCAGATGACGTACGGCTGGCACTGGTCGCACGGCGGCTGAAGTCCGAGAAGATGGCGGTGGCTTTCGAGAAGCTTGCGCTGGCCAGCGGAATCAGTGGTCCCGGCATGTCGTCCCAAGTTGTGCTCGCCGATCGAACGACCGATACGATCGCGGCGCGAAACGCCCCCGACGCGGAAGCCGTCTGGCCACCCCCCGAAGCGCGGTCGCGGAGGCTGATGCGCGAACATGGCGTACAGGCGGCCGTGATGCTCGGCATCCTGCTGGCGGTCGCGCTTCTGTTCCTGCTGTTGTGAACACCAGGCCCGGCATGCCGGCCGTCGATCGGCTATTGGATGTCATCGGAACGAGAAAGGGCAAGGCGCGTGCAATACGGGCTGGAAATCTTTTCCGGTCCTACCTATAGCGCGCCGGTCGATCCTTGGCGCAGCAGGTGCCAAGCGGCACGCGGGTGTGGCGGAATTGGTAGACGCAGCGGATTCAAAATCCGCCTCTGAGTGATCAGAATGCCGGTTCGAGTCCGGCCACCCGTACCAGATGATCTCCGTCAGATTTGCTTAAAAGATACGGCGCGGCCAAGGCCCCCGATATTCCTTATCCATGACGAGCCGGCCCTGGCTGGAACGCGATCGCGCGCGCGGGCACGGCGGGTCAGGTGGTCGCAGCCGTCGGCAGCGGCGCGAGCATGCCCAACCAGGCGACAAGCGCGAGAATGGCCGCGCCGGCAAGCGCTTCCATAACGAGGCTCCGGCGCATCGTGCGCACGGCGATGCGGGCGTCGCCGCTTGTCGACGAGGCGCGAAGTGCAGGAGTCAGTCGCCAGCGGTTCGCCGCAGCGAGAGCCAGCATCGTGCCGAAGAGAAGGAGTTTGGCGACGAAGAGCTGGCCATAGGGTGTCGCCAACGATGTGCCGGCGTTCCGGATGCCGAGGGTCAATTCCGCATTGATCAGACCGGTTGCCGTCAGGGCCAGCACGCACATCGTCCCCGTCGCGGCAAAGGAGTCCAAACTTCGCGCGGTCCGGGCAGTCCGCGCGGGGTCGGGCTCGGCCCCGCGCAGGGACCGCAGGAGCAGCAGAAAGGCAAGGATCGCGCCGAGCCAGATCGCGGCGGCGATCATGTGCAGCGCGTCGCTGGCGCGATGGAGCGTCCCGGGCAGGCCTTCGGTCGCGCCGGCATGGCCCGACCATGCGAGCGACGCCAGCGTTGTTGCGCCGGCGATCGTCACGATCGCGGCGGCGGGAAAGGGCGATCGGCGGGCGTGCCAAGCAGCTCCCGCCGCAACGAACAGCGCGATCATCCGGACCGTCCATGCGGTTCCGACGTCGGTTTCGCCGATCATCGTCAGGAGCATGGGCAGGTCGACCGCGAACATGTCGACGCCCTGCATGTTCGCGGTCAGGATGAGCATTCCGAGCGCGGAGACGAGCAGTCCCGTCGCGCAGAGCCAGCACAGGGGATAGGCGAACAGTGCGGCAAGTTCGGGATCGCGCCGTTCGCCGGCGGCAAGGGCATGGAAGGGGAAGGCCGCAAGTCCCGTGATCAGCATGAGGTCGGCGTAGAGCGCGAACCGGATGCCGATCACGGGGAGGTCGGTCATCGCCTTACTTCACCGAGAAGCTGAATTCGCTGCCCATGCGGTGCGTGTCGGCGCCCGCGGCCGACCATTTGACCTTGTAGGTGCCGGGTACGAGCGCGCGCTTCGGTTGCAGCGTCATCGACTTGCCGTCCTTGCCCATTGCCGAGGTGAAGGGGATTTTCATCGGCGGATGGTCCTTCATGCCGGGCATGCCCGTCATCACCAGTTCGGCCTTCACGGTCGATGCGATCAGCTTTTCGCTGAACTTCAGGACGACCGAGGTCACCTTCGATGTCGTTGCATTCGCCGCGGGGGTCGAGCCGACCAGCTTGGCGTGCGCGAACGCGGTGCCCGGCATCGCGGTCAGTGCGAGTGCGGCGATCAGGGAGAGGGGAAGCCACTTTTTCATAAAAAACTCCAATCGGATGTCCGTTCCGGCTATTACGCATGGCAACGGGGGTTCCCCTCGGAAAAAACAATGGCTTCGAAAATGCGCGGCGTTGAGGGGTAACCGGGCGGCGCGCGTATAGTGGCTGGAAGGAATGGCGAAAGCCGATGGACGACGAACTTCGAATCCTGAATGCGACCAGCCTGCCCGAGGCGCTGGATTCGCTCGACGACCGCGTGTTGAGCGCGCTTGCCACGCGGCAGCGCGAGGCGGCGGCGATGCGGCGGACGATCGCGCTTGCCGCGTTCATTTCGCTCGGCGGCGGCGTGATCGCCGGCAGCGCCTTCGCGCCCTCCGCCGTTGCGGCCAGCCCGCTGACGCCGCTCGTTCCCGCAAGCCCGCTGGATCCGCGTTGATGACCCCGTCGCGCCGTTTGCTCATTATCGGACTGATCGCCTTTCTGGCCGCGCTGGCCGGCGTGTTCGTCGGGCGCGCGCTCGTCGACGCGCCGCGTGCGAACGAGACCGAGCTCCATGCCATGCTGCATCGCGAACTGAAGCTGACGCCCGGCCAGAAGCAGAAGCTCGGTCCGATCGAGGCGCAGTTCAAGGCACGGCGCGATGCGCTCGAGCTCGAGATGCGCGCTGCCAATATCCGGCTGGCGCAGGCGATCGCGGCCGAGCATGGCTATGGCCCGCAGGTCACGAGGGCGATCGACGAGACGCACGAGGTGATGGGCGACCTGCAGAAGGAAACGCTCCGGCATCTGTTCGCGATGCGCGGCGTGCTCGATCGCGACCAGGCGCGGATGTTCGACAAGGTCGTGGTCGAGGCGCTGACCGCCGATGCGCGGTGAGCCTCGACCTTTCGCGATGTAGCGACGGCGAACTCGCTGCGCTGGCCCGGACTGGCCGACAGGACGTCTATCGCGAATTTCTGGCGCGCTACAAGGCGCCGGTCTTTCGCCTGATCCGGGGGCATGTCGGCGACGCCGACGAGGCGATGGACCTGACGCAGGAGACCTTCGTTGCGGGCTTCGCCGCGCTCGCGCGCTACGACGGCGAGCGACCGTTCCGTACGTGGATTTCGCGCATCGCGATCAACAAGTGCCGCGACTGGGCGCGCCGGCGCGCCGTGCGCTCCTTCTTCGCGCGCGCACTGCCGCTCGAAAGCGCGCACGAAGTCGCGAGCGAAGGGCCGGCGCCCGATATCGAAGCCGGGGATCGCGCCGAACTCGCGCGCGTCCGCAAGGCGATGGCGGCGCTTCCGCACAATCTGCGCGAAGTGCTGGTGCTGCGGGGGCTCGAGGATCTGAGCCAGTCCGAGACCGCCGAGCTTTTGAAGGTCAGCGAAAAGACGGTCGAGACGCGGCTCTATCGGGCCCGGGCCAAGCTGCGCGCGCTGCTCGGCGGAGACGGGGAATAGGGCGAGGTCGCCGAAGGGCGGTCATTTTTGATCGGCCGAGCTCCCGCACCCGTGTCATCCCGGCCTTCGCGGGGACCCCGATGTCATAGCTCGCCGGAAGTCGCGATCTGAAACCTTTGGGTGCCGAAGAAGGCAGCGGCTTTGCTCCGGATCGCAGTTGTTCAGGGTGCCATCTGATATCCCGAAGACGATCGCTCGCGAGCGTTTGTTTGCAACATCCATCGAGGGTGGGAAGCGGTTGTTGCTCCGTCCGTTCGCCTAACCTCCGTTGCAGGCTCCGGTCGGCTGCCACTCATGTGCATGGCCAAGCGACTGGCCCGACGGATGAACGATAACCGCTAATGCGCGCCTGCCACCTTCAGCCGCATGGAGAACCATCGGCGTTTTCGCCGGAATCAACACCTGTTCCCCGCTCCGGGCTCGATCGCTTCCATCGGGTGTCTCGACGCATTGCTGTCCATCCAGAATCAGCAGGGCCTCGGGGCCATCGTGCATGTGAACCCGTGTCTGCATGCCGGATATCAGCCACGTCTGCAGGAAGGTCGCGGTGTGAGGAACCGGGGCGACAAGCTGCATCGGCCCCAGGCTGGCAACGTGACGTCCGCCCTTCGGCGTCCATTGCCGCGACGTGACCGCCATCAGGTAAATCCGGCCGTAAGCGGCGATAACTTCGGCGTCCTCCACCTTGGCCTGTGCTGCCAATTCGGCGGATGCAAATTCGTAGATGTGCCAATAAACCTGCCCGCCTCGCGGTGCCGTCACGGGCTGGCTTCCCAAGATCCAGCATCCCACCTGGTCCCTATGCTCGCCCAAGGGGAGACAGCGAACGTCCTTCTCCGCCACAGGGCTCTCCACCGCTCGGGCTGGCTCGACGCAGCCGGTCACCAATGTCATCACGAAGAGGCTCAAGAGCAGGGTAGAGCTTTTGCGCGCCATGTCCTCTCCAGTGCCAATGGAAATGTGGCTCATCGTGATCCCTAGCACAGTCAGAGACAGGATGCACCGTTCGAGAATGACCGCAATGGGCCAATATTGCTATTAAGCGGACGGCCATCTTTCGGCCAACGGTCACCTAAGACACGGCGCGCTGCAAGCCAGTTCCCTAAAAATCAGCCGTTCGCGAAGCTTCGAACAGCGCGTCGGCAACGCGCCTATCAGGTCGCGCCAGTGACGGAGCGGGTTCAGGAGCCGGCAGTTCGTTACTGGTGAGAGTATAAATTGTGGGAAGGCGTTCTTCCAAACGCGCCGGTCAATCCAGCAATCCAGCATTGCAGAGCATGTCGCCTACGGTAGGAAGCCTGACGCAGGCGCTCCACTTCAAGTCGCGTATTTTGGCGTTCGTCGAAGTAATCAGCTCAGCCTTCAGATCCAAATGATGCAAATCGAACCAATGGGGAGCGATTGTGAGATTCAATATAATACACTGATTTTATTGAATAAATATCGGATTTTTGGCTCAAGGGTTCGAATCCGGCCCTGTCCACCAGGGGCATCCCCACGAGACCAAGAGCATACACAGAAAGCCGGGTATTTGTGCGGCTTTGAGGCGATTCGTGCGCCCGCACGTCCATACCGGTCCGGGCGCGTCAAATTTCTCCCGAGGCTCCGGAAGGCACGCGAGTCAATTCCTGCCGCACGGCTGCAAGTGCCGAGACCGGTCTCTTCCTGACGCTTCCCCGCGATCAGCTCGCCAGATACGCCCGCCACATACGTTTCCCGATCCGGTCGTAACGGGTCATCGCTTCCACCAGCTCGGTGAGCGCGTCCGTTGGGCAAAGCGCCTCGGGCAGCAGCGGATCGCGCATGATCCGCCGGATCGCCTCCCGGCCGATCCGCAGCGTTTCTGCGGCGGCAGCAGCAAGGTCCATATCCCCCACAGCCTCTGCGCTGCGATCCAGATCCCCGGCGAGCCGGCGATGCGCGGCGCGGAGAATTCCGCTGTTCCAAAGCGTGCGGAAACGCGCCGCACGCCCGGCGTCGAGCCCGCCGGCCTCGCACAGGAAAAGCGTAGGAGCCGCCTCAAGATCGGCGAGGCGTGCGCGGGTGCCATCCGCGCCGCCCGCGAGATTGTCGGGCCGCGCCCAGACATTGGTTTCGGCCTCGGCAAAACCTTCGAGTTCGAGCGCACGCAGCGTTCGGCGCCAGACGGTGCGGTCGGCACGTTCCTGCGGTCCCGCAATGGCCAGCAGCCAGCCGCCATTCCATTCCCGGCGACCATCGAGCCGCGTCCGCCAGCCGAGGATGCGCTGTTGGAGCGGTTCGGCATTGGCGCCGATCGTGTAGCGCCCGCGCGCGGTCGGGCGCACCCGGCCTTCGGATTTCAGCCGCGTCAGCGCCGTACGAATTCCGGGCGCCTCGATGCCGAACGCCGCGCCCGCGCGGACGAGATCGGCGACCGAAAAATCCTGCGGATCGCCGGTATCGAACAGGTCGAGAATCAGCTTGCGCGCGCTCATCGCGTCGCCGTCGATCATTATTGTGTTGCGTATTTCGTCCATATTCGTCAATTTATGCAATAAATAATGGGAGAGAGGAAGATGCTGCCCCTCGAAGGCATTACGGTAATCGATCTCACCAGCGTTGTCGCGGGCCCGCTCGCGACGCAGATCATGGCGCAGCAGGGTGCGCGGGTGTGGAAGGTCGAACCGCCCGAAGGCGATCGCTCGCGCCTGCTCGGGGCGATCGCGGCGCCCGGATTCAGTTCGGCCTATGTGGCGCTGAACGCCGACAAGCAGTCGGTGGGGATCGATCTCGGCGGCGCAGCAGGCCGCGACCTGCTGCGGCGGATGATCCCGAACGCCGACGTGTTGTTCCACAATTTCCGGCCCGGCGTGCTGGAGCGGCTGGGTTTCGACGCGGCGACGCTTCACGCGCTTCGCCCCGACCTGATCGTCGCGCGGATCACCGGCTTCGGACAGGACGGGCCGATGCGCGGCGGGCGGGCCTATGACCCGATCGTCCAGGCCGAATCGGGCATGGTGAGCTGGGGCGACGAGGGTCCGGTGCTGGCGCCGCAGTGGATCTGCGACAAGAATGCCGGCCTCTACGCCGTGCAGGCGGTGACCGCCGCGCTCTTCGCACGCGAGCGCAGCGGCAAGGGGGCTGTGGTCGACATCTCGATGCTCGAAGCGGCGGTGGCGTATGGCTGGATGGACCTCCACGGCGGCGAGGCTTTTCCTGACTGTGCATCATCGCCGCCGAACATCGCATCGGTCTATCGCCCTTGGGCGACGACGGACGGCTGGATCGTCGTCGTCATGCTCTCGCAGGCGGAGTTCGAGGGCTGGGCACGCGCGATCGGGGCACCCGAACTGCTTGCCGATCCGCGCTACGCCGATATGGTGACGCGCTTTCTCAACTGGAACGACCTGCGCGCCTTTTCCGCGCCGCGCATCGCGGCGATGACCACTGCCGAAGCCGTGGCGCGGTTGGGCGAGACCGGCGTACCGTGCGGCGTCGCCAACCCTTCGGCGGCGCTCGTCGGTCACGCTCAGCTTGTCCACGATGATTTCGTGGCGATCACGGCGCATCCGCGAGCGGGTGCGGTCCGCCGCACGCGTGCCGTCGCGCGCTTCGACGGCGCGCGATCCGGGTTCGACGCTCATGCGCCGTGCATCGGCCAGCATAGCCGCGCGGTTCTCGCCGCTGCCGGCCTCAGCGATACCGAAATTTCCGCCGCGCTCGCTTCGGGCGCGGCCCATGCTCCGCAGGAGAATTGACGATGCGATTTGAAACCCTGTCCTATGCTACCGACAATCGCGTCGCGACGATCACGCTCGACCGTCCCGAACATTTCAACGCGATCGCGCACAACATGCCGCGTGAAATCCGCGCGGCGGTCGAGATGGCCGAGGCCGATCAGGACGTTCATGTCATCGTCGTCCGCGGTGCGGGGCCGGGCTTTTGCGGCGGCTACGATCTCAAACATTATGCCGAGCGCAAGGGCACGATCAGCGGGTCGCAGGACATGCCGTGGGACCCGACGCTCGATTTCCAGATGATGTGGCGCAACACGCAGGATTTCATGGCGCTGTGGCGCGCGACCAAACCGACGATCGCGCGCGTCCATGGCGCGGCGGTCGCGGGCGGATCGGACATCGCGCTGTGCTGCGACTTCCTCATCATGGCCGATGACGCCCGCATCGGTTATCCGCCGGCGCGTGTCTGGGGCGTGCCGACCCCCGCGATGTGGGTCTATCGGCTGGGGCCGCAGATGGCGAAGCGGATGATGATGACCGGCGATCTGATCGACGGGCGCGAGGCGGAACGCATCGGCCTGGCGCTCGAAGCGGTGCCCGCGGCCGAGCTCGACGAGGCGGTCGAACGTCTCGTCGGGCGGCTGCGCGGGGTACCGCGTAACCAGCTCATGATGACCAAGACCGTCGTCAATCAGGCCTATGACAATATGGGCCTCAACAATACGCAGATGTTCGCGACCCTGTTCGACGGCGTTTCGCGCCATTCGCCCGAGGGTATATGGTTTCGCGAACGCACGCAGGAGGTCGGCTTCAAGCAGGCGGTGGCCGAACGCGACAGCGGCGACCCCATTGCGAGCCAGGTGTCGAAGCGCCTGCCTGCGGCCGATTGAGGAGAGGGAAGATGACCGCGATCCGCCCGATCGACCGGCTCGACACGCACGAGGTGTTCAACCAGCCGCCGCCGTTCGAAAATGTGAACCTGTTCAGCGGCGACCGGGCGCTTGTCGACGCGGTGGCGAACGCGGGCGCCGGGGAACATGCTGACCGATTGACGGCGCTAGGCGCGCGTTGCGGTTCGGCCGAAGTGATCGAATGGGGTGTCGAGGCGAACCGGCAGGTGCCGGTACTCGACAGTTTCGACCGCTATGGGCATCGTACCGACGAGGTTCGCTTCCATCCCGCCTATCACGACCTGATGCGGCTGGGGCTGGACAGCGGTTTCGCGGCGGCGGCGTGGGACGGCAGCGCGCGCGGGCATACGCTCCACGCCGCGATCCTGTTCCTGACGGGCCAAGCCGATTCGGGGACGAGTTGCCCGATGACGATGACCTATGCCGCGGTGCCCGCGCTGCGCGCCGAAGCCGCCGTCGCCGACGTCTGGGTGCCGCGCATCGCCGCCGGCCGCTACGATCCGGCCGCGCGTCCGGCGGCCGAAAAGGCCGGCGTGACGATCGGCATGGCGATGACCGAAAAGCAGGGCGGCAGCGATGTGCGCGCGAACACGACGCGCGCCGCGCCGACCGGCGAGGAGGGCTGGTACAGCCTGACCGGCCACAAATGGTTCTGCTCGGCGCCGATGTGCGATGCATTTCTGACGCTCGCCTATGCGGCGGGCGGGCTGACCTGCTTCCTCGTCCCGCGCTGGCTGCCCGACGGCACGCGCAACGCGGGATTCCGCGTGATGCGCCTCAAGGACAAGATGGGCGACAGGTCGAACGCGTCGTCGGAGATCGAATATCATGGTGCGCTCGCCCAGCGGCTCGGACCCGAGGGGCGCGGCGTCGCGACGATCATCCAGATGGTCCAGCACACGCGGCTCGACTGCGTCGTTGGATCGGCGCAGCAGATGCGCGGTGCGCTCGCGCAGGCGCTCTGGCACACGGCCAACCGCGCGGCGTTTCAGCGCCGCCTGATCGATCAGCCCGCGATGGCGGCGGTGCTGGCCGACCTCGCGGTCGAAAGCGAGGCGGCGACAGCGCTCGCCTTCCGGCTCGCGCAGGCGTTCGATGAAGGCGACGCGATCGCGCGGCTGCTGACCCCGGTCGCCAAATATTGGGTGTGCAAGCGCGCGCCCGGCCTCGTCTACGAGGCGATGGAGTGCCATGGCGGCGCCGGCTATGTCGAGGCGGGACCGATGCCGCGCCTGTTCCGCCAGTCGCCGCTCAATGCGATCTGGGAGGGGTCGGGCAATGTCATCGCGCTCGACGTGCTGCGCGCGATCGCGCGCGAGCCCGAAGGTGTCGAGGCGCTGCACAACTTCCTCGCTGCGCAGCGCGGGCGCGATGCCGCTTATGATGCGTGGATCGACGCGATCGATTTGCGGACCGCACAGGAAGGAACGGCGCGGCTTATCGTCGAGCGGCTCGCCCTCGCCGCGCAGGCGGCCGTGCTGCTGGGACAGGATAATCCGATGGCGGAGGCTTTCTGCCGGCTGCGGCTGGGCGCGCGTGGCAGTGCCTATGGCGCCTTCGATGCCGCGATCGACACGCGCGCGATCGTCGACCGTGCGATGCCCGCGACATGAGCGTGCGGGTGGAAAATGACGGCGCCGTGCGCACCGTCACTATCGACCGGCCGCATTGCCGCAATGCCGTCGACCCCGATACCGCCGATGCGCTGCGTCAGGCCTTCGCCGATTTCGAGGCGGACGATAGCGCGGCGGTCGCGATCCTGACCGGCGCGAGCGGCCATTTTTGCGCCGGTTTCGATCTGAAGGCGGTCGGATCGGGCAACGACCGGTACGAGCCCGAGGGGGTCGGCCCGATGGGACCGACGCGGATGTTGTTGTCGAAACCGGTCATCGCGGCGGTCGAGGGCTATGCGGTCGCGGGCGGATTGGAACTCGCGCTGTGGTGCGACCTGCGCATCGCGTCGGAAAGCGCGGTGTTCGGGGTTTTCTGCCGCCGCTGGGGGGTGCCGCTGATCGACGGCGGCACGGTTCGCCTGCCGCGAATTGTCGGTCAGGGCAGGGCGCTCGACATGATCCTGACAGGACGGCCGGTGGAGGCCGCGGAAGCGCTGGCGATCGGCCTCGCCAATCGCGTCGTTCCCGAAGGCGGCGCACTGGCTGCGGCGCAGGCGCTCGCTACCGAGATTGCACGCTTTCCCGCGCTTTGCATGCGCACCGACCGGATGTCGACCTATCGTCAATGGGATTTCGATCTTGCCGGGGCGCTGGGTTTCGAGGGGCGTGAAGGCACCAGGCCGCTCCGTGTCGAAGCTGCGGCCGGTGCAGGCCTCTTTGCCAGGGGCGCCGGTCGCGGGGGCAGCTTCTCCTGACCGGTACCTGCATTCGGGTGCTCCGCGCGCTCCCGATTTACAGACGCGTTGCACCGCACGGTGGCGGCTCAACCTGCTTCCAAGCTTTCGACGAGGGAGCGGGATCGGTCGACTCGCGGCCATGTGCCGGAGAGCGCTCGGGAGCCGGCAGTTCGTTGTCGGCCAGAGCCGGAATTGCGGGCAAAGGTCCCGCAAAACGCCCCAGCCAGTCCGGCAAAGCCGCATTGCAGGGCTGTCGCCTGCACCGGGAATGTCTGGTGTCATCCATTCGCTGAAACTGGCTGTCGATCTGCGGCGGTGCCGAACAGCCAAACTCGCGTCCGGCGCTGGCGATAGGATCGGCAATGCACTAGCGTTGCCCGGTTCGAAGGATGTGGAGGGACTGAATAGACTATGCCAAGTACAGAGACGCTTGCCGGACGTCGGGTCACCATGGCGGATATCGCCAGCGCTGCGGGAGTGTCGAAGATCACGGTGTCGCGGGCACTGAGCGGAAGCGAGCTGGTCAAGGCCGAGGTCCGCAAGCGCGTATGCGAAACCGCGGCGGCGATGGGATACCGGATGAACCTCGCCGCACGCGATCTCCGGTTGCGCCAGCGGATGCGCATTGCGGTTGTGGTCGATATGCCTGCGACAAACGATCGGCCGTTTTATGATCCGTATCCGCTCGCATTGCTTGGCGGCATCATGCAGGAATGTGCAGCCGCGGGGTTCGCCATCGTGTTGGCCACCAGCGACCCGCGCATGGCAGCCGAAGCCCAGGACGCGGGCGGAATCATCGTTCTCGGTCAAGGTGTGGACCACCATGCCGTTCGCGCGCTGACGAGCCTGAACCTGCCGCTGGCGGTGTGGGGAGCGGACGATGGCGTCGAAGCGACCATGGGCGCCGAAGTCGTGGGGAGTGACAATCGGCTTGGCGGCCAGCTGGCCGCACGGCATCTGATCGCGCGCGGTCGCCGGCGCCTCGTCTTCCTCGGCGATACGCATCATGCGGAGATCGCCGATCGCGCTACCGGGTTCGCGCTGGGGCTGGTGGACGGCGCGCAGATCGTGGCGCAGCGCAGCTGCGATTTTACGCGCGATGGCGGGCGGACGGCGATGGCCGACGTTATTGGCGAAGGCGTCGCGTTCGACGGTGTGTTCGCCGGCAGCGACCTTGTGGCGATCGGTGCCATGGAGGCAATGGCCGCTGCGGGGCTTCGGCCCGGCGTCGATGTCGCGGTGGTCGGTTACGACGACATCCCGGCAGCGGCGGCGCATAAGCCGCGCCTGACTACAATCCACCAGGATTTGACCGAGGCCGGGCGGTTGCTTGCAGCAGCCTTGCTGTGGCGCCTCGATCCCGAACGGTTCGATGCGCCACGGACGAGGAGCTTGCCCGTGACGCTCGTCACCCGCGAGACCTGAATCGAACATAGCAGTGATATCGATATCATATCTGTTGATATCGATATCATTCAATGTTACTCCGCGAGCCTCCGGAAGGATGAACTCGTCCCGAGAGCTTGCCGATGGGGGCAAGAGACGATGATCGGGCATTGGCAGCCAATCCTCCGGAAGACAAAAAATGCCGCGGGACGGCAAATGGGGAGGATAATATGATCAATTCGCGTGCCGTGCTGCTGGGATCAGCGGCCGCAATCCTGTTCACGTCACCAGTGGCTGTCCACGCCGCCGATCCGGCGAGCGACAACGCGTCCGCAGCCGATGCGAGCGGGCAGGATGGCGCCGGCGGAGCGAACGAAGTCGAGGGCGGTCAAAACGACATCGTCGTAACCGGCACTGCGTCGCGGGGACTCCGACGCCTCGACGCCGGTTTTTCGATCACTACGGTCGACGCCGAGACCATTCAGCGCACGACGCCGCTGAGTACGGCCGATGTATTGAAGACCGTGCCTGGAACTTACATCGAATCCTCCGGCGGTGTTGCGGGTTTGCGCGTCGGTGTGCGCGGCTTCCCGATGAACGGCGGTGGCCAGTTCTCGACCGTGCAACTCGACGGCACGACCCTGCTGCCACCGAACACGCTCGGCTTCATCGAGAGCTTCAGCCTGTTCCGCGTCGATGACACGGTCGAGCGGATCGAGGTCTTGCGTGGCGGCCCGAGCCCGATCTTCTCCAATGGCCAGCCCGGCATCACGCTCAACTTCCTGCAAAAAACGGGCAAGGATACGCCGGAAGGCAGCGCACGCGTGACGGTCGGCGCGGAAGGCCTCTATCGTTTCGACGGTTTTGTCGGCGGCAAGCTCGGCGAGGGCTGGTACGCGACCGTCGGCGGCTTTTATCGCGTCAGCGATGGTATCCGCGATTCGCAGTTCCGGGGTGACAAGGGCGGACAGATCAGCGGTACGCTGACGCGGCGTTTCGATGACGGCGAGATCACCATCTGGGCCCGCCGCGTCAAGGATTCCAATATATTCTTTTCGGGCGCGCCGCTGCTGTCGAGCGCCGATGGCAAGCTCAGCGTCTATCCCTTCTTCGACCAGCGCAAGGACGCGCTCGCGGGCAACGATACGCGTCTGCTGACCTTCGAAACGACGCCGGGTTCGACCCCGGGGACGATCGACCGCGACTTTTCGGATGGGCGCACGATCAATCTGAGCCAGTTCGGGGGCAATTTCGAGTTCACGCCGGGCGATTGGCGTATCCGTGGCAGCATCGGCTATCTCTCGGGCAGCGCCGACACCCGCGCGATCTTCACCAGCGCAGTGCCAACGACGCTCGGCGCCTATGTGGCGGGACGCGTCACCGCGATCAATGCGACGCCTGCGATCGTCGCGGCGGGCGGTCTCGCTACCGGCGGGACGGCGCGCTTCACTTCGTCGGGCGCGGCGGTGGACCCCGGCCAGCCGGTGATCGTCGCCGGCTTCTGGTCGATCGACAAGCATCTCGAGACTTTCTCGTCCGACCTGCGCGTCAGCCGCGATATCGGATCCCACGCGCTGACCATCGGCACCTATTTTGCAACGCACGACATCCGCGACCTGTGGTATCAGGGCAATAATGCGTTGCTGGCGTTCGAGCCCAACGCGCGCCGGATCGACGTGACGCTGAACAATGGTGCGCGCATCACGCAAAACGGTTTCACCGGCTATGCGACCAACAATTTCCGCGACAGTTTCGAAGGTACCAACCTTGCGGGCTTCATCGCCGACGAGTGGACGATCAGCGATTCCCTTCGCGTCGACGCGGGCGTTCGCGTCGAGCATTACAAGACGAACGGCACAGTGGGGCTGGCCTCCAACGTCAATCTCGACGGCAACCCGCTGACTGTTTACAACAACAGCGTCTCGGTGCTGAACGGCCAGACCCGCAGTTTTGAATATTCGAAGACCCAGGTCTCCTACACCGCCGGCGCGAACTATTATCTGACGCCGCGGATCACGACCTTCGTGCGGCTCAACTCGGGCTTCCGCTTCCCGACCTTTGACGAGGTTTATGGCGGGTTTCGGACCGTGCAGAAAATCAAGCAATATGAGTGGGGTTTCAAGACCTCGAACCGCTTTCTCGATGCATCGCTGACCCTGTTCCGCAACGATTTCGTCGGCCAGACCTATTCGCAGCAAATCGTCGATCCGACGACCGGCGGGATAGCGACCGTGATTGCCGTCGCCGGCTCGCGCACATGGGGCGCGGAGTTCGAAGGCGAACTGCGTCCCGTCGACAATCTGTCGATCGGGTTCAATGCCACTGCGTTCCGCGCCCGCTTTCGCGACATCGACGCAGGCGTCGCGAACGGCGTCCAGAACGGTTACAGGGTGCCCCGCCAGCCCAGCTTCCAGGCGCGTATCAGCCCTGCCTATACGATCCCGTTCGACGGCGGCGATTTGACGTTATTTGGCGCTTACACGCATGTCGGAGCGCGCTTCTCGGACATCCAGAATCTGCAGAAACTGCCGTCTTACGATACGCTGGATCTCGGTGCAGCGGTGAAATTCGACCAGTTCGAGATTCAGGTCACGGCGAACAACCTGACCAACACGCTGGCGCTGACGGAGGGTAACGCCCGGATTATCGGCACCACAGGCGGGTCGGTGATCGCGCGGTCGAACTTCGGACGCTCGTTCCAGGCGACCGCTGTATATCGCTTCTGATCTCTCCCTCCTGTCCCCGGGGTGCGACATCCCGGGGGCGTTTTTTGACGATCGGCGGAGAACGGAATGAACCGGCGGGAAATACTGAAAAGCGTCGCGGGGAGCGCCGCGCTGGGATTGCTCGCCGGCCCACGGCCGGTGGCCGCGGCCGGCCCGGATCGGGCAAGGAAACGCAACATCCTGCTGGTCGTCAGTGACGATCAGGGGCTGGATCTGGGATGCCTCGGGGGCGGGGTGAAGACACCGAATCTCGACGCGCTGGCGGCGCAGGGGACGCGGTTCGACCAAGCCTATGCCGCGGTCTCTTCGTGCAGTCCGAGCCGCGCGGTTCTCTATACCGGGTTATATGGGCACCAGAACGGCATGTACGGGCTGGCGCACGATGTGCACAACCAGGGGTTGAAGGACGGAATCCAGACGCTGCCGTGGCTGCTCAAGAAAGCGGGTTATGCCACGGCGCTGGTCGGCAAGAAGCATGTCCGCCCCGAAAGCGCGTTTCCCTACGACGCCGAGCTCGCCCCCGAACGATCGGGCATCCGTGACGTCGCGCTCATCGCCGATGCGACCGAGGTTTTCATCCGCGAGATCGGCGACGCCCCGTTCTTCGTCACGGTTGCTTACAGCGACCCGCATCGCGCTCCCGTCAATTTCGGCAACGACCGGCCCTGGCCAGGGGTGGAGCCGGTTCGTTACGACCCGGCCAAGGTTGCCGTTCCGTCGCATCTGCCCGATATCCCGGCGGTGCGGGCCGATCTTGCGCAATATTATGAATCGCTCAGTCGCCTCGACAGCGGGGTCGGGATGTTGCGTACCGCGCTGGAGCGGACCGGTCATGCCGACGATACACTCGTCATCTTCCTTAGCGATAATGGACGTCCCTTTCCCGGGGCGAAGACCAACCTCTATGATCCCGGCCTGCACTTGCCCTTGATCGTGCACGCGCCGGGACTGTCGGGCGGCGCGGTGAGCGATGCGATGGTAAGTTGGGTGGATATCGCGCCGACCATCCTCGAATGGGCGGGGGCGAACGGCCCCTCCTATCCATTGCCGGGCCGCTCGCTGCTGCCGGCGCTGGGAAAGCGCGGCATGGCGGGGTGGGATGCGATCTTTGCCAGCCATGAATGGCACGAGATCAACCAATATTACCCGATGCGCGCGATCCGTACGCGGACGCGCAGCTATATCGAAAATCTCGCCTGGCAATTGCCCTATCCGATCGCGGGCGACGTCGGGCAGTCGGAGAGCTGGCGCGCCATCGCCGCCGATCCGCGCCTGCGGCTCGGCAAAAGGAGTCAGGCAGCCTATCTGCAGCGCCCGGCGCGCGAATTTTACGATCTGGAACGCGACCCGGACGAGGTGGTGAATCTCGCGGAGCGGCGCGATCATGCTGCCGAGCGCGACGCGCTGGCGGCGCGGCTGGCGGCTTTTCGAGCCGAAACCCGCGATCCTTGGGCCCCGGGGCAGACTTCGCCGCATACCGCGGAGCATTGATCTTTCGGAGGGCCTTCCGGCCTGTTACCGACGTTGCCGCCCATCAGGAGGGGCGTCCGCCGCGCGGGTTCGGATTCCGTCTTGGGCGGCCGTCATGTCTGGCGGACAGCTATCTGGGTCGGAAGCAATGCAGATCGGGGCCGCCCGCCGTCCAGCGCCTGCATCAGCTTCTCGACGAGCAGCGCGCCGGCGACTCCGGTTTGCTGTGCGATGGTCGTGATCGACGGGGTGAAGTGGGCCGCGGGCGGAATGTCGTTGTAGCCGACGAGCGAGTAGTCGCGCGGCGTCAGATGTCCTTCCTTGCTGAAGGCGCCGATGACCGCCATGGCAGCCGTATCGGAAAAGGCAAAGACGGCGTCGGGACGTTTCGGGCAGCTCTTCAGATAGGCATTCGCCTGATCATGGATCGCAGAAAAGGCCATCGATTCAATCGAAAGCACCTCGATTTCGATGTCCCTGTTCGCGCGCGCAGCCGTGTGCAGCCCCTCGAAGCGCAAGCGAATTTCCTCGTGCTGGCAATCGCCGACGAACAGCCAGCGGCGGCGGCCGTGCGCAAGGAAGCGCTCGCCGGCCAGCCGGCCCCCCAGTTCATTGTCGCTCCCGACGGCGCAATAGCCGCTCGCCTCGCTGACCGCGCCCCATACGACCATCGGGATATTCCGGCGCGCGACCTTTTGCAGCAGAGCGTCGCGCGTTCCCTGTCCCAGCACGATGAAGCCGTCGGCGCCGCGCGACTGATAAAGATCGACGAAGCCTTCGACGGTTTCGAGGCCCGACGGCGAGAGGAGAAGGTCGAGGTCGCGCACTGACAGCGCCTCTGAAATGCCGGCCAGCAATTCGAAGATAAAAGGGTCGCCGATCGCGCCCTGACGGTGCGATCCGAAATCCAGCACGACGGCGATCGCATTGGCACGCTCGCGCCGCAGTTTTTGTGCGTGACGGTTGAGCGCGTAGCCCTGTTCACGGGCGACCGCGAGCACGCGCTCGCGCGTTTCGGCGCTGACCAGCGGACTGCCGCTCAAGACGCGCGACACGGTCGGCTTTGAAACTTTTGCAATGCGCGCCACGTCTTCCATCGTCGGTCGTGTTGTGCGCGGCATCGTGGTCATATCGCTGTTTCTGCCCGCCATAGGCTGTTCATATGACACCCGCGGCGCGGGCGCAATCATCGATCAAGCGGCTATGAAACTTGTTGTTGAAATGCATTTCATAAAAACCTATCAGATTCGGCGAACGGGCGACACAGTCCGCCGAGGGAGGATGACGATGGCAATCATGCGCAAATATCTGATGTCGCTTTGCTGGGGTGCTGCGCCGATGGCGCTCGCATTCGGTCCGTCGCAGGCCATGGCGCAGGAGGCCGCGGACGCGGATACGGCGTCGGGCGGCGGTATCGAGGAAATCATTGTAACCGCCCGCCGCGTCGATGAACGCGCCCAGCAGGTTCCCGTCGCCATTACCGCCTTCAACCAGGACAGCCTGCGTACGAAGGGCATCAACAACGGCACCGATCTCCAGAATTTCACGCCATCGCTTTCGACGCTCGGCAATGTCGCGCGCAACGATGAAACCTATGCGGTGCGCGGAATGGGCGGCAGCGCAGGGCAGGGGACAGGCAGCGGGCCCGGTGTGGTCGGCTATTTTGCCGAAGTGCCCTACAGCGCCAGCGGACCGGGCAACTTCTATGACCTCGCCTCGCTGCAGGTTCTCAAGGGGCCCCAGGGAACGCTGTTCGGCCGCAACACGACGGGCGGCGCGGTACTGCTCGAGCCGGCGCGTCCGAAGATGGGCGTGGTCGAAGGCTATGTCGATCTCACGCTGGGCAATTATGACCGCCGCAGCGGACAAGGTGCGTTGAATATCCCCCTGGTCGATGACGTGCTGGCCATCCGTGTCGCCGGGCAGTTCGACAAGCGGGACGGATATTCCCGCGACGTCATTACCGGTTTCGATTACCTCAATCGCAATAATTACAGCGTGCGTTTCGGGCTGCAGTTCAATCCGACCGAAACGATCCGCAGCTATACGGCGGTCACCTACAGCGACATCAAGGAGCATGGCGGCGGGAGCGTCCTGCTGGCCGTCAATCCCGCCGGCCCCTTCGCCGCGTTGCTTCAGCCATATCTCGAGGCGCAGCAGGCGCGCGGCGTACGCAAGACGGCGCTCAGCGTGCCGACGCGCGAAATCGCCAAAAACCTCCTGATCCTCAACAATAGCGAATTCGACTTGAGCGATACGCTGACGCTCAAGAATGTCTTCAGCTACGCCCGCAACCGGTCGACCTATGCGGGCGACCGCGATTCGACGCCCTTGCCGATCTCCGACCTGCTGGGCTCGTATCCGGGCAGCTATAACAATAACCTGCGCACGATTACCGAGGAACTGCAGCTTCGCTATGACGACGGCACGCTGCGTATCCAGGCCGGCGGCTTCTTCCTCGATCAGAAGACGCCGTCGCCGCTGACCTTCCGGACGATAAACCCGATGCAGCAACTGGGGTTGCTCGGTGGCGGGCCGATTATCCTGCCGCCGGTCCTGCAAGCGGCACTCGGCGTCGACGGACCCTTGCTGCCGGCGCTCAGCCTTCAGCCCGAAGCCCGCGTCACCGCCCGTAGCAAGGCGGCTTATGCGCAGTTGCAATACAAGCTGACGCCCGATCTCACCGCAACAGCCGGCTTTCGCTGGACCTGGGACCGTTTCGGCGGCGAGATCCAAGCCTATCAGGATCCGCAAAGCTATGATGTGTTCAACCGGCTCGCGGCGCTGGGTGTGATAACGCCGGGGCAGGCGGCGCAAGTCATCGGTCTCAATGCCAATCTGTGCGTCTATGATGCCTATCAGGCGGTGGCTGCGGGTGGCTTCCCGACGCTCTACTATCCCAACTGCACGACGCCCAGTTTCAAGGGCAAGAGCGATGGGCCAACATGGCAAATCGGGCTCGACTGGCAGGCAAATCCCGACACGTTGCTCTACGCCGTATCGCGGCGGGGCTATAAATCGGGTGCGACCAATCCGATCGTGTCGCTGTTTCTGGGCGAACAGCATCCGCTGTTCGCGGTGCGCCCCGAAAAGGTCACCGACGTCGAAATCGGAATGAAGAAGGACTGGGATCTTGGCGGCGATGCAAGGGCGCGCACCAATATTGCGGGTTTCTATACCTGGTACAACGATATCCAGGTGATTCAGCGCGCAGCTATCTCCGGCGCCGACATCCTCACAAACGCCAAGCGGGCGCGGGTCATGGGGCTGGAGTTCGAGGGGCAACTGATGCCGGTCCGTGGCCTGACGCTGAGCGCCGTCTATTCCTTCAACTCGGCGAAATATCTCGAATATGATTCGATTGCGATCCCGGCGATCCCGGAGGCGTTGACCGCCGCGCAGCCGAGCCGCGACCTCTCAGGCACGCCTTTCTCCTTTGTTCCGAAACACAAGTTCAGCCTCAACGGCCGGATCGATCTGCCGGCCGTCGAAGGCGTGGGGGAGATGGCGTTCAACGCGAACTGGACATATCAGTCGAGCCAGCGCGTGACTCCCGAAGCGCAGCCGTTCGACACCATCAAGGGCTATGGCCTCGTCAACCTGCGGTTCGAGTGGAACAATATGTTCGGGGCGCCGGTCGACATGGCCGTCTTCGGTACCAATATCTTCGACAAGGAATATCGGGTCACCGCCAATCCCGGCTATAACAGCTCCGGTTTCACCAACTCGATTTACGGGGAGCCGGCACAATATGGCGTGCAGGCCCGCTATCGTTTCTGAGCCCGCAGGGATGAGGCGATCCACGCCTGTGCTCGACCGGCGCGAGATGATCGGCCTCGGCGCCGCGGCGGTGGCCGTCGCAGCGGCGACCCCGTCTCGCGCCGCGCCGGCCACGCTGCCCTTCCTGTGGGGCGCCGCAACCGCAGGGCACCAGGTCGAGGGAAATAATGTAAACGCCGATATCTGGCTGCTCGAACAGGTAAGGCCCACCATCTTTACCGAACCATCGGGCGATGCGTGCGACAGCCTGCACCGCTGGCGCGAGGATGTCGCAATCGTCAAGGCGCTCGGTCTCAACTGCTATCGTTTCTCGGTCGAATGGTCGCGGATCGAGCCGGCGCCGGGACAGTTCAGCCAAGCCTGTCTCGATCATTATGCGCGCATCGTCGACCATTGTCGCGAGCAGGGGCTGGCCCCGGTCGTAACCTTCAACCATTTCACCACGCCGCGCTGGTTCGCGGCGGCAGGCGGCTGGGAGCATCCCGACGCGCCGGACCTGTTCGCGCGCTACTGCGACAGGGTGGCGCGCGCGATGGCGGCGGGGATGAGCCATGCGCTGACCTTCAACGAACCCAACCTCGCGCTCGGCGGGAAATGGGCCATCCACCCGCCGTCGCAGGCAATGCTCAACGCGGTCGCCGCCTGCTGCGCGGCAGCGGCAAAGGCGAGCGGATCGGATCGTTTCTCACTGCTCAATGCGGGCGATCCTGCGCCGATGATCCCCGGCGTCACCGCTGCGCATGTCGCGGCGCGTGCGGCGATCCGTGCGGCGCGCTCCGATCTGCCGATCGGGATGAGCCTCGCCATTCCCGACAATGTCGCGGCGGGTGCGGACAGCGCGATCGAGCGCAAGCGCGCCGAAGTTTACGACCCATTTTTTGCGGTGATGGACAAGGATGATTTCGTCGGCGTGCAAACCTATGGCCGCGCTCATGTCGGCGCCGACCGCGATGTCGACCCGCCCGCGGATGCGCCGAAGCGGCCCGGCGGCGGCGAATGGTTTCCCGCCGCGGTCGGCAATGTCGTGCGGTACGCCCACAGAGCGACCGGACTGCCGGTGATGGTGACCGAGAACGGGATCGACGCCGCCGATGATGCCGAACGCGAGCGTTTCATTCCCGAAGCCGTCGCTTCGGTCGAAGCGGCGCGACGCGACGGGATACCGGTGCTCGGCTATATTCATTGGTCGCTGCTCGACAATTTCGAATGGATGTCGGGCTATGGCCCCAGGTTCGGGCTGGTGTCGGTCGACCGGAAAACATTCAAACGGACGGTCAAGCCGAGTGCGAAACGGCTCGGGGCGATCGCACGGGCCGGTGGAGTGTGTGCGGGATGATCCGGGTGCTTCTGATATCCTTGGTCGCAGCGGGGTTCGTATCCGCAACGGCCGGGGCCCAGGCGGTCAAGGCGCCGTGGCCCGACTTTCTGTCCCCCGAGGCAAAGGCAGGGCTTGCCGCCGACGCCGCGCGTCCGCCCGAGCCCCCCGAGATCGAGGGACGCCGCGCGCGCATCGACGCGATCCAGCAGGAAATCGGGCTGCCGCGGCTCGCGCGCCACGGCGTGACGATGCGGGACGACATGATCGCCGGGGTTCCGGTTCGCATTTTCACGCCAGCCAAGGGTGCGGCGAAGGTGCCGGTCCTCCTGAACCTTCACGGCGGCGGTTTTATCGTCGATGCGGGGTCGATCAGCGAAAATGCCGCAGTCGCGGCGCTCACCGGCTATCGCGTCGTCGCGGTGCGCTATCGATTGATGCCCGAACATCGCTTTCCTGCCGGGGTCGACGACCCGCTCGCCGTCTATCGCGCGCTGCTGGAAAAGCACGATCCCGCGCATATCGGAGTTTACGGGACTTCGGCCGGCGCGATTCTTTCGGCCGAGCTCGTCGCCCGGCTGCGCACCGAAAAACTGCCACAACCCGCCGCACTCGGCTTTTTTTCGGGGGCTGCAGACCTCTCGCGGATTGGCGACAGCGCCGGATTGTTCGCCGATGCCTCGGGGGTGGACGCGCTTGCCCGCCTCTATACGGGGGAACGCCCGCTCGACGATCCGCTCGTCTCGCCGCAGCGCGGTGACCTCGCCGGTTGGCCCGCGACGTTGTGCCTCGCGAGTACGCGCGATTTCCTGCTCAGCGGGACCGCGGATTTCTGCCGTGCGATCGACGCGGCAGGGGCGCCCGCGAAGCTTCTCGTCTTCGATGGACTGCCGCATGCCTTCTGGGCCTATATCGACGCGCCGGAAAGCGATGCCGCCTTTGCCGCGATGGCGCGCTTCTTCACCGAACGGCTGGGGGAAAAACCATGAGGATATTGCTCGCCGCAGCCGCTTTTGCGATTGCATCTCCGGCTGCGGCCCAACTCGCAGTTCCTGCCTTCACCCTGCCGGCGTCGAACCAGCTCAGCGACGAGGCGCGGGTCGTCCTCGGTCGCATGGCGGCCGCGACAGCGCCGGCCGAGATCGCCATCGACGTTCTGAAACAGCGCGCCTTCTACGACCGCTACAATGACGATCGCCTTGCCGAAATGCGAAGGCATTTCAGGACCAGCGAGCGGCGAACGACGATGAACGGCGTCACGGTCGATATCGTCGAACCGGCGGAGGGCGTCTCGAAGGGCAACGCCCGGCGCGTGCTCATCAATGTTCACGGCGGCGCCTTCATGTGGGGATCGGGCAGCGGTGCGCTGGTGGAGGCGATCCCGATCGCCGCGACCATGGGAGTCAAGGTCGTCACGGTCGATTACCGCCTTGCGCCCGAGCATCGTTATCCCGCTGCATCGGAAGATGTGACGACAGTCTACGGCGCGCTGCTCAAACATTATCGGCCCGAGAATATCGGCATCTACGGCTGTTCGGCGGGCGGGGTCATCACTGCGCAGGCGACGGCATGGATCCGCCGCGCAAAACTTCCGCGCCCCGGCGCTATCGGCACTTTCTGCGGTACCGGCGCGCCCTATTCGGGCGATAGCCCCTATCTGGCCGGACCGATCACCGGCGGTGCGGCGCTCCCCGCGCCGGCGTTGCCCGACGTACTGCCGCTTCCCTATATGCAGGGCATAAAGGCGAGCGATATCGCTGCCTATCCGCTTGCATCCGAAGCCGAGATCAAGGCGATGCCTCCGACGCTTCTGCTGGCGGGCGGTCGCGATTTTGCGGTCAGTGCGCTGACGCTGGCGCACCGGCGGCTTGCCGCGGCTGGCGTGACAAGCGAGCTTCACCTCTTCGACGGGCTCCCGCACGCCTTCTTCGTCTGGCCCGACATGCCCGAATCGATGGAGGCCTATCGGCTGATTGCGTCCTTCTTTGACCGGCATCTGGGACGAAATGCGCGCTGATGCGAAAGCGGATCATCCTTGCGCTCGCGCTGACGTACGCGCTGCTCGGCCTGCTGATGAACAGCGTCGGGATCGTCATCCTGCAATCGATCGCGCAGTTCGGGATCAGCAAGCCGATGGGTTCGACGCTCGAGGCATGCAAGGATCTGTCCGTCGTCGTCGCGTCGCTGCTGCTCGTCGCTGCGGTGCCTGCGGTCGGCTATCGACGTTCGCTGATCGGGGTTCTTGCCGCGATGGCGGCGACCTGCCTGCTCGCTTCCTTCGCGACCGGCTTCGCTGCGATGCAGGCGCTGTTCGTGGTGACGGGCCTGTCGTTCGGGATCACCAAGATCGCGACCTATTCGGCGATCGGTCTCGTCGCGCGCGACCCCGCCGATCATGCCAGCATCACCGGTCTGATCGAAGGCGTGTTCATGGGCGGTGTCCTCGCCGGCGCTTGGCTATTCGGCTGGTTCATCGACGCGGGTGAGTGGCTGCGCGTCTATTGGCTGCTTGCGGCGATCTGTACGCTGGCGGCGCTTGCCTGGCTCGGTATCCGGCTCGACGAAAGCACGGCGGCGACAGAAAATACGGGAGCTTCGGCGGCAGCGGGATGGAGGGCGATGCTCGCGCTCGCGTCGCTTCCCGCAACGGCGGCGGTGCTTGCGGTCCTGTTTCTCTATGTGCTGGTCGAACAGGGCGTCGGGACCTGGCTGCCGACCTTCAATCGCGAGATATTGCATCTGCCTGCCGCGATGAGCGTCCAGATGTCTAGCATTTTCGTCGCGTCGATTGCGCTCGGCCGGTTGTTGTCGGGGGCCTTGCTCCGCCGCGTCGGCTGGCTGCCGGTGCTGCTCGCCTGCCTTGCAGCACTTGCGCTGCTCGTCGTTGCGGCGCTGCCGCTGGCTGAAGGCGTGCGGCCGCGCGCCGGTATCGGGTGGGGCAGCGCTCCGCTCGCCGCCTGGCTGTTCCCGCTGGTCGGCTTTTTCCTCGCCCCCATCTACCCGACCGTTTGTTCGGTCGCCTTGAGCGCGCTGCCGCAACACCGCCATGCGGCGATGATCGGGCTGATCGTGATATTTTCCGCGCTCGGCGGTACGATCGGCTCCTTCCTCGTCGGGCTGCTGTTTCAGACGCTGCCCGGGACGACTGCCTTCTATCTTCTCCTGTTTCCGATCGCGCTGGTCGCACTGGCCTTGCCGCTCGTGCGGCGGCGGGTCGCGGGAGTGGCGGCATGAACGCGCTCGAAACCCCCGCCGGGCTGTTTGGCCCATTGTTCGCTGCGGTGCAGGAGCGCGGGCTGTTCGTCGATTCAAAGACCTTCGCCGACGCGCGCCCGCGCCGCGCACCCGCCGCCATTCTCGCCGACTGGCGGACGGTGCGCCCGGCCGGCGACGAGGAACTTCGTCGTTTCGTCCACGCCAATTTCGACATGCCACAGGCCTGGTCCGACCCGCCCATCGATCAGCGCCCGCTCGCCGCGCATATCGAGGCGCTGTGGCCGCTCCTGACGCGCGTCGCAGGCGACCCCGCGCCCGGATCGTCCGAAATGTGGCTTCCGCACAGCTATGTCGTTCCCGGCGGCCGCTTTCGCGAGCTCTATTACTGGGACAGCTATTTCACCATGCTGGGCCTCGCACGGTCGGGCCAGCAGCAGCTCGTCGAGAATATGATAGCCAATTTCGGCAGCCTTCTCGATCGCGTCGGCCATATCCCGAACGGTACGCGCAGCTATTATGTCAGCCGCTCGCACCCGCCATTCTTCCACCTGATGGCAGCGCTGTCGTGCGATGACAGCACCGGCGGCCGTCGCCGCCGGCTCGGCTGGATGGTCAAGGAACATGATTTCTGGATGGCGGGCGCGACGCAGCTCGCGCTCGGCGGAGAGACGCGACGCGTCGTGCGGTTTGCCGATGGCGCTTTGCTCAATCGCTACTGGGATGACAGCGATCGTCCGCGCGACGAAAGCTGGCGCGAAGATGTCGCGCTCGCGGCCGCGGCCGAAACACGCGACGCAGGAGTGCTATGGCGCGATCTTCGCGCGGCCGCCGAAAGCGGTTGGGATTTCAGTTCGCGCTGGCTCGCAGACGGACATGACCTGGGTTCGATCCGTACCACGCGGTTGGTACCCGTCGATCTCAATTCGCTGCTCTTCGGGCTCGAACAGGCGATTGCGGCCGAAACCGGAGCGCTCGGCGAGCGGGACGTCGCCATCACTTTCGCCGCGCGGGCCGAGGCGCGCGCGAAAGCTATCGCGGATCATCTCTGGCATGAAGCCGCCGGTCACTATGCCGATTTCGATCTCGATCGCGGCCGGCCGTCGGACCGCCTGACTGCGGCCGCCGCATTTCCACTCTTTGCAGGGCTTGCGGCTCCCGGACGCGCGGCGCGAACAGCGGCGGCGCTGCGGCAATTGCTGCGCCCCGGCGGACTGATGACGACCCTGTGCGACAGCGGGCAGCAATGGGACGCACCGAATGGCTGGGCGCCGCTGCAATGGATCGCGATCACCGGCTTGCGCCGCTACGGCGAGACCGAGCTTGCCGGGCTGATTGCCGATCGGTGGGTGGCGATGGTCGAAGCGCAATATATCACGACCGGACAGCTCCTCGAAAAATATGATGTCGTCACCTGCTCGGCGGGCTCGGGCGGCGAATACGGGACCGAAACCGGGTTCGGCTGGACCAACGGTGTGACGCTGGAACTGCTGGCGATGCGGGACGACGAAGCGAGAAAGGGTGGAGGCTGTGATGCGTAACGGGATAGGAAAATCTTTCGGGATACGGCTGGCGGCGGCGCTACTGGTATGCGTCACACCGGCGGCGCTTCATGCCGAGGAGGCGCCCGCAGTCGCCCTGACGCCGGTGCAGTCAAGCCTCGTCGCGCAGGCGGGGACACTCGGCGCGACCGATCTCAAGACGCTTCCCGCGCCGGGCGGTGGCTTCGTTCTCGCGGGCAAGCTCGAAGGCGATCAGTTTTCGGTCGCCTTCCCGGCAGGCTGGAAGGGGGGCGCCTTGCTCTTCGCGCACGGCTATTCCGCGCCGGGATCCCCTGTTGCGGTTGCGGAAGACCCGCTGTCGGCGGCGGTCGGCACCAACGGCATGATGCTGAAAGTCTATCGGGACGGCTATGCCGCAGGACACAGCGCCTATGACAAGGCGGGCATGGGGGTCGAAACGGCGAGCGAGAATACGCTGCGCCTGCGCAATTTTCTGACGAAACTCGGTGCGAAGCGCGTGCTCGTCGCGGGTGGATCGATGGGTGGCAATATCGTGATGTCGCTGATCGAACAGCATCCCAAGGCCTTCGCCGGAGCGATTTCGGCGTGCGGCGTCACCGACGGCTGGGAAAGCCTGTTCACGCAGCTCATCGATATGCGCGCGGCCTATAATGTGCTGACCGAAGGAACGCCCTATGCCTTGCCCGGCGAGCACGATCTGCTGAAGTCGGCGTTCCCGATGGACCCGCCCGCGGGCGAGGCGGCGAGCAGCGACGCCTTTCGCAACGGACGCATCGTGCAGATCGCCATGCCGGTGCTGATGCTCGCGCAGGCGGCCGCGACGAACCCCGACGGGCGCGAGGCGCGCATCCTGAAGCAGGTCGCCTCGATCGGCGGTTTCGAGCCCGAGGTGGCGTCGATCGCCTTTCCGCTCGTCACCGTGACGCTCGGCATGGACGATCTCGGGGCGACGCTGGGCGGCAATATCTACAGTAATATCGGCAAGGTCTATGCGAGCGCGGAGATGACCGGAGAGGAAGCGGCCGCCTTCAATGCAAAGGTTCAGCGCATCGCCGCAGATCCGGCGGCGGTCGCCAACGGCCGCCGCTGGCATCAGGCCACCGGCCGGTTCGCCGTGCCGCTGGTCACGATCCATAACCGCGTCGATTCGCTCGTTCCGCACGCGCAGTCGGAGGCGCTGGGCCGGATCGTCGCTGCTGCCGGCAACGAAAAGCGGCTCGCGCAATATACCGTCCCGGGCACAAAGGCGCCGCTGCCCGTCGGCGGGGTCGAAGGCTATACGCATTGCGGTTTCACGCCCGAACAGATGACGGCGACCTGGGAGGCATTGAAGGGCTGGGTCGAGACAGGCAAGCGCCCCGCCGCCGACGCCGTCCGATAATCCGATAACAGGCAAGGGGAGCGCGGCATGTCCGAAGGTGCTGGCCCGGGTCGCCGCTATTTTCTGCAGGCGAGTGCTGCTGCTGCTGCCGTTCTTGCCGGCACGGGAGCGAAGGCGGCGCCCCGCATCGCCGCGGCGGGCATCGACGCCCTGATCGCGCGGATGACGCTGGCCGAGAAGCTCGGGCAGCTCGTACAGGCGCGCGGCGAGCGCAACGACACCGGGCCCTATGTTCCGGCGGGCAGCGAAGCCGATGTGCGCGCGGCGCGCGTCGGGTCCTTTCTGAGCGTCTATGGCGCCGAAACCACCAGGCGGCTTCAGCGCATAGCAGTGGAGGAGACACGCCTTGGCATACCTTTGCTCTTTGCGGACGACGTGATCCACGGTTTTCGCACGATCTTTCCGGTGCCGCTCGGTGAAGCGGCGAGCTTCGATCCTGCTGCGGCGGAAAAGGCTGCGCGGATCGCTGCGATCGAGGCAACCGCCAACGGGCTCCACTGGACCTATGCCCCGATGGTCGACATGGCACGCGATCCGCGCTGGGGCCGCGTTGTCGAAGGCGCGGGCGAGGACGTCGAGCTTGCGTGCCGTTTTGCCGAAGCGCGGGTGCGGGGTTTTCAGGGCAGGCGTCTGTCGGATCCGGATGCGCTGCTTGCGACCGCCAAGCATTTCGTCGCCTATGGCGCGGCCGAGGGTGGGCGCGACTATGACGTCGCCGATGTGTCGGCGCGGCGCCTCGCCGAATATCATTATCCGCCTTTCCGTGCGGCGCTCGCGGCGGGAGCGGGGAGCGTCATGGTCGCGTTCAACGAGGTCAACGGCGTGCCGATGCACGCCAATCGTGCGCTGCTGCGCGATGTGCTGCGCGGCGAATGGAATTTCGGCGGACTGATCGTCAGCGATTATACGGGCATTCGCGAACTCGTCGCGCACGGCGTCGCGGCGAACGATCTCGATGCCGGCGTCCTTGCGATGGAGGCGGGGGTCGATGTCGACATGGTCAGCGCCATCTATACCGGCGCCTTGCCTGCGGCGGTCGAAGAGGGCCGGCTTGATGTTGCGCTCGTCGACGCGGCGGTGCGGCAGGTGCTCGAGGCCAAGGCCGCGCTGGGATTGTTCGAAAATCCTTATCGCAACTGCGACCCCGTGCGCGCGAAGCGCGCGACGCTTCGACGCGAGCATCGCGCCGCCGCGCGCGATCTCGCCCGCAAGAGTTTCGTCCTGCTCCGGAACGAAGGGCAGCTTCTCCCGCTGTCCCGCGATCTGCGCTCGGTCGCGGTCATCGGGCCGCTGGCCGACGATCGCCGCTCGATGCTGGGAAGCTGGGCGCCGACCGGCGTCGCCGCCGATGCCATCACGCCGCGCGAGGGCATTGCTGCCGCGCTCGGATCCGCTGCGCGGGTGCTGTATGCCGCGGGCGGCGAGGCGGCGCTGTCGGCGGCCCGCGCCGCCGATGCCGTCGTCCTGTGCATCGGGGAGGATTGGGACATGAGCGGCGAGGCGCGGAGCCGCGTCCTGCTCGACCTCGCGCCCGATCAGCAGGCACTCGCCGATGCGGTGCTGGAGCTTGGCAAGCCGGTGGCAACCGTAATTTTCGCGGGACGCCCACTGACGATAGGCGCGCTGGCCGACCGGGCCCCCGCGATCCTGTGGGCCTGGCACCCGGGGGTCGAGGCGGGGCCGGCGCTCGCCGATGTCCTGTTCGGCGACGTCAGTCCCTCGGGCCGCCTGCCGATCAGCTTTCCGCGCCATGTCGGGCAAATTCCGATCCACTATGATTATCGCAGCACCGGTCGCCCTGCGAGCGAAACCGAGCGGAACAGCGCCAAATATGTCGACGCGCCGCGGACGCCGCTCTATCCCTTCGGGCACGGTCTCGGCTATTCGGCGGTCCGCTACGAAGCGCTGCAACTGTCTTCCGGGCGGATCGCCGCCGACGAAACGCTGGAGGTCCGTTTCTGGATCGCAAACGAGGGGCGGTACGTCGTGGAGGAGGTCGTCCAGCTCTATCTGCGCGACGATGTCGCGAGTACGACGCGCCCTGTGAAGGCGCTCAAGCGTTTCGCGCGCATCCCGCTCGCGCCCGGCGAGCGGAAGCCCGTTCGCTTCACTCTCGGCCGCAGCGACTTCGAACTTCTCGACGCCGATCTGCTTCCCGCCGTTGAAGCCGGAAGCTTCACCATTCTGGTCGGCGGCAGCTCGCAGACCGTGCTGGAGCGACGCTTCGTTGTCGCCGCAGCCGTGATGAACGACGAAGGCGCTGGACGTCCTTGATCGCGTTGCGACCAGAATATCGTTTTGCGTACGATGATGGCGGGAAGCAGCAGCCACCGCACGCCGCTCCCCAAGACCTGCCAGCCCGGACAAGGGCGGTTCCGATCTACGCGAATCCCCGTTCGGCCGACCAGCGCAGCACATGGTCGATACAGGTCGCGAGCTTGTCGTCCTGCCCCAGATAATAATGGGACGCACCATAGATCTCGACATATTCATGATCGCGTCGCGCGACGGAGGTAAGGGCCGAAGCGATGATGCGATTGTGCGTCGCCGGCACCGCGTCGTCGGCCTCGTTGACGATCTGGAAGATCGGTACGCGCGAGATACGCCGGGCGTTTTCGGGCCCGCGGCTGAAGGTGCGGTCGATCGACCATTGCGACAGCCATGATCGCAGCGATGTGTATCTTGCGATCCCTGCAGGGCCGACATTGGCGGTTCGCGGATCGCCGAGATAGCAGCGCCCGGGCGGACGTCCGTTCGGGTCGATCGCCGGATCGATCCAGCGCGGGTCGCACATGGTGCGATGGACGATGAAACTTCGCTCGACCTCGCCAGTGTCGCGCTCGCGCAGCCGGGCGAGCCATTCTTCGGCGAACCCCGTGATACGCGCCGAGCGGGCACGTTGCGCATCGCGGAACCGGTCGACGAACTCGGCCGAGAAGGGGGGCTTGTTGGGGCAACCCGGATCATAAATATCGAGCTCGGGATCGCGCGTATCGGGATCGGCCTCGTCGGTCACCGACGGATCGAGCCATTCGGTCAGCGTCTCGGCGCGCGACAGATGTGCGGCGATAAAGATGATGCCGTCCGCCGGGATCAGTCCGGCCTTTGTGAGGTCATAAGGATCGCCCGCCGGCGTATGCGTGACCGAAGGCTGTTCGGCCTGCGACTGATAGTAGAGCGAGAGCGACCCGCCGCCCGACCAGCCGACCAGCACGATCTTGCGGTAGCCGAGCACCTCCTTCGCGTGTCGGATGTAGGCGCCGAGGTCGAAGACCACCTTTTCCATGATCAGCGCGCTGTCGTTCTTCGCATAGCGGCTGCCGGCACACAGGACGTGCAGCCCCGCCTCGGCCAGCGCACGCGGCATGGGGAGAAGTTGAAGTGTCGAAGCCGGGTGCATGAACAGAAAGAGCGTCTGCGCCTTCACTCCGCGCGGGATCAGCAACTGTCCTTCGAGAAAGGTCATGCCCTGGCTGCCGACGAAGCCATAGGTTTCGACCGCCGCCAGCTTTTCGGCGAAGGAGATGATCAGCGGCACGCGATCGAAGGCGTGCACTCCGTGCTGGCCGGCGTCGTCTGGTCGTTCCGTCATCTGTCCCGCCCTTTCAATATTTGAACGAAAGCTGCACGCCGTAGGTCCGCGGCGGGGCATAGGATGTGCGGTCGGCAAAGGTGCCGGCGACGACATAGTTCGGATAACGCACATCGTTGATGTTGCGCCCGAACAGTTCGATGGCGACGCGATCCCCCGGTAAGGCGTAACCGATCGTCGCGTTGATCAGGCCGTGCCCCCTGGTCGTCAGCCGCGCGCCGGGCTCCCAATAGATCTTGTCGGTCAGATAGACGCTCGCATTGGCGTACACGCGACTGTCGTCGGCAAATCTGTGGTCGTAGTTGACGCCGATATTTCCACTGAAGCGCGGGGTCCGCGGCAGCGGGTTGCCGCTCGCATCGCCGATGGTAAGGGCATTGCCGCCACTTGTCCTCGGAACGTAGATCTCGGCTCCCGGAAAGCGCGTATAGCTGGCGTGGACCCACGAGAACCCCGCCTGGATTTGCAGATCGTCCGACAGGACCGCTGCAATGTCGCCGTCGATCCCATAGATGCGCGCCGAAGCGGCATTTTGCAGGCTGACGCCGATATTGCCCGGAAGCTGGGCGCGAACCTGGATATTCCGGAAATCGGTATAGAAGCCGGCGATGTTGAAACGGACACGGCGATCGAACAGTTCGCTCTTCAAGCCCGCTTCGAAACTGTCGACCTTTTCGGGGTTCACCGGCACCGGCGGGCCGAACAGCGTGTTGAAGACCCCGCTCTTGTAGCCGCGGTTATAGCTGAGATAGCCCATGATCGCCGGGGTGAACTGGTGGCTGTAGGACAATCGCCAGGTCGGGCGTTTCCAGCTTTCCTCGGCCGGTGCATTCGGCGCGAAGGAGCGGCGATAATCCTTCTTGTCGTAGGTGTAGCGAATACCGGCCGTGAGCTTGCCCCTGTCGCCGATGTCGAAGGTCGCTTGCGCGAATCCGGCGAGCGACTGACCGGCCGAGAAGAGTCTGGACTCGCTGACCGGGGCACCGTTCGCGAACACCGTCACCGGGTCCCATCCCGCATCGGTCTTCAGATAATAGAGCCCGAGGATCCATTCGAACGGCGCGTCGTCGGGCGACAGAAGCTGCAACTCCTGCGAGAATTGCCAGTAGCGGAGATGCGCGAAGGTTTCGCTGATCGGGGCCGAACTGTCGTCGCCGTCGAGATATTGCGCGCCCCTGGTCTTGCGATAGGCGGTGATCGATACCAGCCGCGCGGCGCCGAGATCGGCGTTCAGCGTCGCGCTGCCGCCCCAGTCGCGGACCTGCGCCGTATCGTCGCGGGTGTTGGAGTAGAGGCCGGGGATGGTGCTGTAGGTTCCCGCGGGCAGGGCGGGGAGCGAGCCGACGGCCGGCTGGCGGGTGCTGGCGAGCGTATTGTCATAGTCCGAATAATCGCCCGCGAGCGTCAGCGTGACGTCCGGGCTGATCTCTGCGACCAGCTTCGAGCGCAGATAGGTGCCTTCCTCATAGGAGACGCGGTTGCCGGTGCCGAGATTGCGGTAATAACCCTTGCCCTGCGAGCGTATGTTGACCGCCATGTCGGCTGCCACGCCCTCGCCAAGCCCGCCCGCGAGATAGCCCTTGGCGATGAAGGTGTCGAAATTGCCGTAGCTGAGGCTGCCCTCCATCCGGAGTTCGTCGGTGGGTCGGCGCGTGATGACGTTGAGCAGGCCGCCGGTCGAGTTGCGCCCGTAGAGCGTGCCTTGCGGTCCCTTCAGTACCTCGATCCGCTCGATATTGTTGAAGGCGAACGAGCCCGCATTCATGTTCGCGATATAGACCCCGTCGACATAGGTCGCGACGCTTGCTTCGTTGCCCGGCGAGAAGCTGTCGGTGCCGATGCCGCGGATGAAGGGCTGCGCGAACACCGCGGTTTGCGAGAAATTGAGCGACGGGGTTGCGAAGGTCAGGTCCTGCGTCGTCTCGATCTGCGCCCGGTCGAGCGCCTGCGCGGTCACGGCTGTGATGGCGATGGGAACGCGTTGCAGATTTTCCGATCGCTTCTGCGCGGTCACGACGATCTCCTCGATCCCGGGTCGTGCTGCGGCTTCGTCGCTTTCGGTTTCGGCGCTGTTTTGCGCCCAGGCAAGGGTCGGCGTGAACGCGCACGTCAGAAGCAGGGTCTTCACGGAAATTTTCATGTCACTCTCCCCAACATCTTGTTTTGATTATTGATATTTGACAGTCATCGCCTCCGGGACATCAGGAAAGCGGTGACGAAGGCGAGGGGCAGTGCGATGAGTGCCGGCTCGCGAAGTGCGAATGGAGCGTCGCCGAGACCAAGGACGTCGGTCCATACGCTCGGCCCAAGCAGGATCAGAATGACCGCCGCCGACAGCCCGGCTGCGCCGCCCCAGAAGGCGCCGGCTTCGGTCAGGTCCGGCCATCTCAACGAGAGAAAAAGCAGCGGGAAATTGGCGCAGGCGGCGATCGCGAAGGCGAGGCTGACGGTGAAACCGATCTGCTGTTCGCGAAAAGCCCAGGCGACCAGTGCGGCGAAACCGACGACTGCAACGGTGCAGAGCCGTTCGGCCAGCAACCCGGGCGCTCTTGCCTGCGTGTCCGTTCCGCCGCGCAGGTCATGCGCCAGCGCCGAGACGCCGGCGAGCACGAGACCGGCGACAACCGCGAGGATCGTCGCGACCAGCGCGCCGCCGACGATCGCGAGCAATGTGCCGCCGCCGATCGCGGTCACGAGATGCAGAAAGACAAGATTGTCGCCGCCGAGCACGATGCCCGCCCGGTCCATGAAGGTCGAACCCGGCGCGACATGGACGATCGCGGCGAGAGAAAGGATCAGATAGGTCGCGATCACGAACGAAATGATCAGCGTCGCAACGCGCAGCGACTGCCGTGCCGCGCGCGGGGTCGCGACCGTGCCGAGCCGCATGAAGATATGCGGCAGGCCCGCAATGCCGAACGTCAGCGACAGGGCGAGTGACAATGCTGCGCCGGCATCGGGCAGCATATGTCCTGGCGAAAGAAAGCCCGTCTGCATCGGATGCGCGGCGGACGCGGCGCGAACAAGCGCGGTCAGGTCGAAATTATAGGGGATGAGCACGGCTGCGGACAGCAAGGTGAGACCGACAACGAAGAGCACCGCCTTCGCGACCTGCACCCATGTGGCGGCCGCCATCCCGCCCAGCGCCACGAACGCGATGACGAGCAGGCCGAAGAGCAAAAGCGCCGCCGCGAAATCAAGACCGACCACCAGACCGGTCAGCTTGGCGGCGCCGACGAATTGCGACACGAGATAGAAGGTGATGATCGCAAGATTGCTGATCGCGCAAAGCCGGCGCAAGCGCACCGAATGGAAACGGCTGGCAAGGACGTCCGCCATCGAAAAACTGCCGAGTTCGCGGAAACGCTCGGCGAGAAAGAAGAAAACGAAGGCAAAGCCGATGCAGGTGCTGAGCGAATAGACGAGCGCATCGACCCCGAAACGGTGAAAGAGGGCAATCACGCCAAGCAGCGAAGCCGCCGAAGTGAACTCGGCCGAGATGGCAATCCCGTTCGTTACCCCGCCGACATGGCCGCCCGCGGTGTAAAATTCGCTCGCATTCCGGGTCCGGCGCTGGCCGAGGATCGCGAGCCCGATCGCGGCGGCGATCGTGGCCCAGAAGATCAGGGCGCCCCAGGAAAGATCATTGTGCCCCCCGTTCATGGCCTAGTCGCCCCTCTCGCCCGGCGCAGGCAGAAGGACGAGCAGCACCTGTACGAGGAAAAGGAGAATCGAAAGCGCCAGATAGGCCGAAAGTCCGCCCAGCCACGCGAGCGGAGTCCCGAGCGACGAGGGTGCCAGCGCTGCGATCGAAATCAGCAGCAGGAACAGAGCGAGCGGCGCAATGTACAATGTCGCCCGACTGGCTCTGGCGCGCGGTGAGGTTGGCTGCGGGTGCTTCATGCGTGCCCGCGCTTGCGCTCGGTCCACGCGGTGATCGATGCCGGTGCCTCGCGTCCGAATTCGGCCCACATGTCGGCGCTGTCGGTCCGGACGGACATTTCGAGCCGGTGCCCGCTCGGATCATAGAAATACCAGGACTGGCATATATGGTGATCGACCGGGCCGACGACCTCGACACCTGCACCGGTCAGGCGATCCGCGGCCGCCTGCGCGCGCTCCATGCTCGAAACCTCGAGCGCGAGATGTTGTGCCCAATCGCGATCGACCGGGACGACGGGATCATGATCGCCGATGAGATCGAAGAAGGCGATGAAGCTGCCATCCTCCATCTCGAAGAAGATGTGATTGTGCGCGATCCGCTTGCCGATCGACGGTACCTCTTCCTGGACAAGACTTGCGGCAAGCCGGAGGCCGAGGAGCCCGGTGTAGAAGCGCGTCGTTTCCGCCGCATCGGTGCAGCGATAAGCCACATGGTGAAGCTTGCTTAGCATGAACTTTCCCCTGCGATGAACCGTGCGGGATCTGATAAGTTCGTATTCTAATGATGTCTAATAATTGAATTTCATATCCTGATGCGATATCCGCATGACAATGTTGGCCCAGCTCAAGCATTTCGTCGGCGTCATCGAATGGGGGAGCTTCTCGGCCGCGGCCGAAGCGCTGAACATCTCGCAGCCCGGTTTGTCGCGCAGTCTTCAGGCGCTGGAGACCCGGCTTGGCGTGACGCTGATCGACCGGACGGGCTCGCCGGTGCCGACCGAGGCGGGGCGCCTCCTGCTGCCGAGGGCGCGAGCATTGCTTGCCGAGCAGGCATCGATCAACCGGGACCTCGATGCGCTGCGAAATGGAGTGGCGAGGCCGACCTTCGTCAATGTGGCGCCAATGGTTGCCGTCAGCCTGCTGCCGCGCATCCTGACGGTGATGGCGCAGGATCATCCCGAATATCCGATCTCGGTAAAGGGCGAAAATGGCGCGAACTATGACTGGAAGATCGAGGCATTGAAGTCGGGCGACCTTGATGCTCTCCTCACCATCTACGATCCGTCGATATGCGACGACAGCCTGGTCCAGACCCTGCTTTTCCAGCCATTGCTGCGGGTCGTCGTCCGGCGCGGTCATCCGGCCGTTTCGGCGGGCGCGACCAGCCTCGCCGATACGCTGGATTATCGGTGGATCCTGCCGCCGGAAGGCAGCAGCCCGCGCCGCGTTGTCGAAAACGAGTTTGCGCTGCAGGGGCTCCGCCCTCCGGCCGACGCCATCGAAATCTCGGATTGGCGGATCGCATTCGACCTGGTCAGCGGCAGCGACATGATCACGGCCATTCCTTATCACCCCGCTTGCTTTCAGGACGAACTACGGCGCTTTTCTGTTCTCCCGATCGCGTTCAGCGCACCGCCACTGGCTATTGCGATGACCGTCAGAAGCATTTCCGCTGGCCGAAACGGCACACTCGCCTTCATGCGGGTCACGCAAAATCTGGTTCGGGATCTCGCGCTGCAGGGAATCGACCCTTTGCCGATGGTGTGATCGGGACGCGCGACGCCGGGTAGGGAACCGGCCCTCGCTGCAGCGGCCATCCGACCCAAATCGCACTGAAAAGGATATCGTGTCTGTCGAGAATACGTCGGCTTTCTTTCGCTCCGACAACGGGCGGGACAGGCCTGATTCAGCGCAAGGTGTCCAGATGCGCGCTCAATCTCGAAAAAGGAGCCAAAAATGTATTTCCTCCGCCATGCCGGCGCCATCCCGATCGCCATGGCCGGCTTGCTTGCAGCAACCGGTGCGCAGGCGACCCCCTCGTCCGCGCCGCTCGCGAAGGGCGCTCCCGCCCTCGCTTCGCAGCATTGGGACCTTGTCGAATGGAGCGGTCGCACGCTGCCCGAAGGCGCGAAGCTCCGTCTCGACTTCGACGCAGAAAGCGGACGCTTTTCCGGCACGACCGGATGCAACCGGACCGGCGGTGCGTTCAAGGTCAAGGGCAGCGCACTTCGCTTTGGCAACGGGAAGGGCGGTTTTGCCAGCACGCTCATGGCGTGTCCGGAACCTGCGATGTCCATGGAGCGGGCCTATGTCGACGCCCTGGGCGCGGTCACGCGATACAAGATCAGCGGAGACCGGCTTGTCCTGCGCACGGCCAAAGGGGCGACGCTCACTTATCGTGCGGCGCACAAGCCGGCTGCCGATGCGCCGCGGAAGTTCATCTACGTCTCTGCCGAAACCAAGCCGTGCATGGGCGTCGCGCCGATGACATGTCTGCAGGTTCGCGAGAAGGAAGGCGACGCCTGGCAACTCCATTATAGCGGGATCGTCGATTTCACGCCGCAGCCGGGGATCGAATATCGCCTGCGGATCATCGAAGAACAGGTCAAAAATCCGCCCGCTGACGGCTCGTCGATCCGCTGGACTCTGGATCAGGTGATCGAACAGAGGGTGGTCAATCCATGATATGGTGCAGGCCGGGGCACGTCTCGGGACACCCCGGCCGATCCCGGTCACGCTTCGCAGGCCTTTGCAAAGCGGCGGGCAGGGATCTCGAACGGCATGCTCGCATGGGATGGCAAGCGCGACGCGTGTTCCGGGAATCTCATCGCCGGCCAGTCCGGCAAAGCTGCCAATAGCCGGATGATCTAGTCCGCCACGAAGGTCAGTGTCGAAACGTGGATCGTCTTCGCAACGGTCTTGCCACCGAGCGTGCGATCACCCTCGACATTGTGCGACACCGACACGAGGTACCGGCCGGCAGCCGAAACGGGAACGTCGATCCGGCCATCGCCGCTGGCGGTGAAGCTCTTTTGCCAGCGCTCCGGGTTGATCACGACCACCTTCGCGTCGGCCAGCGGCTTGCCGAGCCAGGTGACGACGAAGCTGTCGGCGCCGGCGGCTGTCGGGACGATTTCGAGGTCGAGCGAGGGGCTGGTCGCCGCGCGGCCGGCCTTTGCATAATAGACGACGCCCTCGAACTTTCCGCCTTCGCCTTCCCATGGTGCGAACACATTGTCGTCGATGAGACGGACGTCGCCCGAACCCGTCGTCGCGGCCTCGATATGATTCGCACGGCGGACCAGCGCCGCCGAATCGCTGCTGCCGGCTTCGAAGACTTTCGGGGCCTTCAGCTTCGGAAATTCGGGATCCCCGGTTGCCGGAACGGGATCGGCGGGCTCGCCGAGATAGATGCGCGCGGGTCCGCTCGCGTCGCGTTCAATCCAGACCTCATGGGCCGCGGCGGGCGACGCAAGGCAGCTGAATGCCATCAGCGCGGCGAAGGTCTCTTTCATGGGAATGTCCCTCTTTTCTCGAATTTTTGAACGGCACAGGGCTGCTGGACGAGCCCGCCGGCTCCCGTGTGACCCCGGGCGCCTCTTATTGCAAACGATTATTACTAGCTTGCTATTGCGAACCATTCTCTATAGCCGCCGCCTCAAATTGAGATTGAGTCGCAAAAAGGGAAACGCCATGACCGTCCGAATGATCGCGCTCTGCGGAGCAGCCGTGCTTGCCTTTTCGGTCGATCCGGCGTGGGCGGGCGAGGGCGCGGACGATAGCGCGTCGGCAGCTCGCGCCAACGAAGCCGATGCGGGCGCCGGCGAGGACATGATCGTCGTTACGGGCTACACCGGAACCAAGACCGACACCGCGCTGACCGAATTGCCGCAGCCGATCAAGGTCATCACCGCCGAACAATATGAGGCGCAGGGCGCGATCAGCATCAGCGACACGGTCAAATATGCCGCGGGCGTGCTCGCCAATCCCTATGGCCGCGACACCCGCGTCGACGGGTTCAATGTGCGCGGGCTCGATGCGCTGCAATTCCGCGACGGCATGCGCGACATCTTCAGCTATTACGCCTCGATCACGTCGGATCCCTATAATTTCTCGCGTGTCGAGATCGTGCGCGGGCCGGCCTCGGTGCTGTTCGGCCAAGGGTCGATCGGCGGCCTCGTCAATCTCGTCAGCAAGACGCCCGACTTCACCACGCGCGGCGAAATCAATCTCGTCTACGGCAGCCATGACCGCAAGGAAGTGCTGGGTGACGTCAACCTCGCGCTCGCTGACAATCTCGCGGTCCGCTTCGTCGGCCGCGCGCGTGACGCCGACACCTACGTCGACCATGTCCCCGACGATCGGGTGATGTTCGCGCCGTCGATCCGCTGGCAGCCGACGCCCGATACCGACATCGTGCTCACCGGCCTCTATCAGGAGGATGATACCGGCTCGACCTCGCAATTTCTGCCGATCGTCGGCACCTTCAGGCCCAACCCGGTCGCCGGGCAGCAACTCGATCGCTATACCTTCGTGGGCAAGGCCGGCTGGGACCGTTACGCCGGCCGTTCGTTGCAGGGCGGTGGATCGATCACCCACCGCTTCTCGGACAATGTGAAGCTCAGCCTGAAGGCGCGCTACATCGACAGCGACCTCGAATATAACACGCACTATGCCGACAGCTATTCGAACCCGCAGGATCCCTTCTCGGTCTACGGCACCAACGGGCGTATGATCGGCCTGATCGCGGACGCCAGCGACGCGCGGATGAACGTTTTTTCGACCGACAATAACCTGCAGTTCAACTTCAACACCGGTGCCGATATCGAGCACAAGCTGCTGGCCGGCATCGATTACAGCTGGAACAAGGTGCAGAAGCGCTATGCGGGCGGTTCCGAACTCGTCGACCTCTATGACATCGACTATGATGCGCTGCTGACCTATGATCCGAGCGGCCCCTTTACTACGGAAAGCCAGAAGCAGCTCGGCATTTACGTCCAGGACCAGATCCGCTTCTTCGACCGCGTCTCGGTCGTACTGGGCGCCCGCCGCGACCGCGTCACCGGCTCCTCGGGCCAGAAGGACAATGCCACCACCTTCCGCGCCGGCATCATCGGCGAGATCGGCGCAGGCTTCTCGCCCTTCTTCAGCTATACAGAAAGCTTCCTGCCGGTCGCCGGCCGGATCGACAATGGCGACGGCACCTTCGGCGATCCCTACCGGCCGCAGACCGGCACGCAGTACGAAGCCGGCGTGAAGTGGCAGCCGACCCCGAACACGCTCGTCACCGCGACCGCTTTCAAGATCAAGGAACGCAATCGCGTCCTCTACCTCGCCGCCGGCGGCACCACCCAGTCGGGCGAGCTCAACACCAAGGGTTTCGAGATCGAGGCCAGCCATACGCTGCCCGGCAATTTCGAACTGCTCGCCAATTACGGTTATTCGAAGCTCAAGTCGGAAACTAACACCAGCCTCGACTATATGCCGCGTCACACCGCGTCGCTCTGGTCGACCAAGACCTTCGGCCTTCCGGACGAAGCGCAACTGCGCCTCGGCGGCGGTGTCGTGTATAGCGGCAAGAGCGTCTCGACGAGCGATATCTGGTCGATCGTCACCCCGTCGCGCACGACGGTCGACGCGCTGGCCGAGATCAGCTGGAGCAACTGGCGTTTCGCGATCAACGCAACGAACCTGCTCAACAACAAATATTTCGCTTCCTGTCTTGCGCGCGGCGACTGTTTCGTGGGCGCGCCGCGCAACGTGATGGGCACGATAGGCTATCGTTTCTGATCCGGGGCCGTTTCCGGCGATCTTGAAGCGGGCGCGGGGTGTAGCTATTGCGAGTCAGTTGCAATCTTGCGATAGGGGCGCGATGAGCAGAGGAACCCGAATTTTGCGCGGCGCGCGCGCGCGCGAGATCACGGCGCGTGCGCTCGCCGCGGTGCCGCTCAACTATGCCGTCACCAGTGCGCTGACCGTCCTGATCGCGCGGCTTTTGCCGGGCGGCGGGGCGCAGGCCTCGATCGGTGCGACGATGCTCTCCTTCGCGATCTTCGCAGGCCTCGCCATGACCGCTTTCGCGGTCCGCTCGGTGGCGAGGCTGTGGATCGCCTTCGTCGGCATCGCGCTGTTCGCCGGCGTGGTCGACTGGATGCTGATCCACTGGGGTGGCCGGCTGTGAAGGGCGGCTTCCGGCAATCGATGGCATGGCTGCATACCTGGACCGGGCTGCTTCTTGGCTGGTTGCTGTTCGCGATCTTCGTTACCGGCACCTCGGCCTATTTCCAGGAAGAGATCACCCGCTGGATGACGCCCGAGGTGCGGAGCGTGCCCGCCGATCCCGCGAGCGGCTTTGCGGGCGCAGTGCGCTGGCTCGAACGCGAGGCGCCGGGGGCGAGTGAGTGGTCGGCCTATTCGGCGGGCAAGCGAACCGCCGGTCTCCAGCTCTATTGGGTGAACGGTCCGGACGCATCTGCCGATGCGCCGACCGAGGCGCGCCTCGACGGCGCGGGTCGCAAGGTGGAGGCGCGCGAGACGCTTGGCGGCTGGTTCCTTTACCGCTTCCATTATGATCTCCATTACATCAACTGGTATTGGGCGCGCTGGCTTGTCGGTGTCGCCGCAATGGCGATGCTCGTCGCGATCCTCAGCGGGATCGTCACGCACAAGAAGATAATCGCCGACTTCTTCCTGCTCCGTTTCGGGAAGGGACAGCGCAGCTGGCTCGACGTGCACAATGTGTCGAGCGTGCTGTTCCTGCCCTTCATCCTGATGATCACCTACACCGGGCTCGTCAGCCTCGCGACGCACTATATGCCGTGGGGCGTCGCCGCCAACTATTCGGACCAGGCGAAGTTCGTTGACGCGGCCTTTCCGTGGCCCGCTCCCGGCGAGCGGGCAGGGGCCGCGCCGCTCGTTCCCGTCGCGCCGCTGGTCGAGCGTGCCGAGCATGGCTGGGGCGTCGCCGCGGGGAGCATCCGTATCCTCAATCCCGGCGACAGGAGCGCCCGGATCATCGTGTCGAGCGCGCCCGATTCCAGCATGTTCGTGCGGCCGCGCTCGATCACCTTCGACGGCGTTACGGGCAGGCAGATCGATGCGCGCGATCCGTCGGGCGCCGCGACGAACACCGAGAGCGCGATGATCGGGCTGCATGCCGGGCGCTACGCGAACATGTTGTTGCGCGTGCTCTATTTCCTCTCGGGGCTTGCCGGTTGCGTGATGGTTGCGTCGGGCCTGATCCTCTGGACCGTCAAGCGCCGCGCCCGGCTTCCCGATCCGGGCCGGCCGCATCCGGGTTTCCGGCTTGTCGAGAAGCTCAACATTGCCGCGATCGTCGGACTGCCGTTCGGAATTGCCGTCTATTTCCTCGCCAACCGGTTGCTGTCGCTCGGGATCGAGGGGCGCAGCGAACAGGAGATCGATGCGATGTTCATCGCCTGGGGTGCGATCGCCGTGTGGGCGATCGCACGTCCGGCACGAAGGGCCTGGATCGAAAGCCTTTCGGCCGCGGCGCTGGCATTTGTTTCCGTACCGATCGTCAATGCGCTGACCACCAGTCGCGGTCTTCCAGCCAGCCTGATGGCAGGCGACAGCATCTTTGCCCTGTTCGACATTGCGATGCTGGTTATCGCGGCGGGGTTCTGCGGGGCTGCATTCAAAGTTGCGCAGCGGGACGCGGGCAGGGCCGCGAACCGGCGTATGCGCAAGGCATCGCCACCCGCGACGGAGGTCGCATGATTCATATCCTGCTTTTTCTCTTCGCTTTCCTCGGCTTTTCGCTGCTCTGTCTCGCGCGCGAAAGGCATCAGCGCGACCTTTTCGGTCGCAAGCTGGCGGCTTCGACCGCGAGGCGGCTGCGCCGGGGAGGCAGCCTCTGCCTTCTGCTCGCCTATCCGGCCGCGGGCTCGATCCTTGGCTGGGGCTATGGCGCGGTCGAATGGCTCGGGCAGCTGAGCGTCGGCGCGCTGGTCACCGTCCTGCTCCTGACAAGGCTTTCCACCCGGAGATCGCAGCGTCCAACCGGCGCATAGGCGCGGCTCGGCGCATGAAAGATTTTCTTCGTCGCGGAAACGTTGCCCGCCTGTTGACGGATTTAATATCTATCTTTTAAGTAGACATTGTCATCCGGACTTGGTCGAAACGGATGACGGGCTCTCCCTTTCGACCCGCGGCTTTTGACCGGGAAGCAGCTTGCTCCGCGTTACCAACGGCTAAAGCGCGTGATGCTCGGGCGACAGCGCCAGGCATTGCGTTCCCCCAAGAAGGGGTATTGCGATGCATATGTGTAGCACCATCACCTAGATCGTCGCCGCGCTGGCGCAGGGTAGCGGACCGACCGCGCCCCGGCCGTACGCAGCCTCCCGACATCTCCGGTCGCGCCTCCTCATGCGAGACGCTGCGGCCTGACGTCCGGCGCCCGAGCGCCGGCCCGGGGAAATATCATGCCTTTGCTGACCCAATCCGACCTGTCGGATCTGGCCCGCTATCCTGCGTCCCTGCGCAGCGCCGCCCGCGCGCTGTGGGGGGCGGAGCTGGCGGCCGCCCGATCCGGTGCGGCGCACCGCGCCACCTTCCATCACATCAAAAAGGGGGCGGGATCGCCGCCCGGGGACCAAATATAATGAACCGTTTCTCTCCCGATCATCGTTTGAAGTTCCTGCTTGGTGCGGCGCTGTTGCTGCCGGCCGCACCGGCTTTTGCCGCCGAGACCGAAACGGCCGATGCCGCGGCGGTCGACGAAGAAGCTGTCGGCGCCGCCGTGGCGGCCGCTGCCGCTGCCGCTGCCGCTGCCGCCGCCTCCTATGACGGCGCCGAAATCATCGTGTCGGCGCGCCGCCGCGACGAGAGTGCGCAGGATGTGCCGATCGCGCTCTCGGTCGTCGGCGCGTCACAGCTCGAGGCGACGGGCAATTATACGCTGACCCAGATTCAGCAGATCGTCCCGAGCCTGCAGGTGTTCAGCTTCAACCCGCGCAATACGAACATCAACATCCGCGGGCTCGGCAGCAACGTTGCGCTGACCAACGACGGGCTCGAGAACGGCGTCGGCTTCTATGTCGACAATGTCTATTTCGGGCGCGTCGGCCAGTCGCAGTTCGACCTCGTCGATTTGCAGCAGATCGAGGTACTGCGCGGACCGCAGGGGACGCTGTTCGGCAAGAACACGACCTCGGGCGCGATCAACATCAGCTCGAGGAAGCCGAGCTTCGACCCCGAGTTCTCGGGCGAAGCGAGCGTCGGCGATTACGGCTATTACCAGCTGCGCGGTTCGGCGTCGGGCGCGCTGATCGACGATCTGCTCGCCGTGCGCGTCAGCGGTTCGGTGACCGAACGCCGCGGTTTCCTTTACAATGACACGCAGAACGAGCGCGCGCAGGATTATTCGAACTGGAGCGTGCGCGGGCAATTGCTGTTCACGCCCACCGCCGATCTCGAAGTTCGCATCATCGGCGACTTTGCGCGGCAGAAACAGAACCACGTCCTCAACATCTTCGCCGACTATTTCGGCACCTATGCCAATGGCGCGGCGATCCCGAACAGCTTTGCCGAGCGCGCGGCGCGTTTCCCCGGCTACAGCTTCCCGGCGATCGACCCCTTCGCGCGGCGGGGCGAGGCCGACAGCCATTATCAGTCGAACATGGACGGTTATGGCGTGTCGGGACAGGTCGACTGGGATGTCGGCGCGGTCAAGCTGACCTCGATCACCGCCTATCGCTGGTGGGACTGGAACCCCGCGAATGACGGCGATTCGACTTCGCTTCCCGTCATCACCAAGGCACAGCAGGCGAACCGCCAGCGCCAGTTCAGCCAGGAAATCCGCCTCGCCTCCGACACCGACGGCCCGATCGACTATGTCGTCGGCGCCTATTATTTCTGGCAGGTCATCCGCGGCAGGGGGGCGAGCGCCTATGGTCCGGCGGCGGCGCAGTGGAACCGCCCCGCTACCTCGCCGATCCCGCTCGCGGCGTGGGAGGCCGCGCTGAATGGTTTCGAGGCGAATTCGACTTCGGACCCGCGTACCAAAAGCTATGCCTTGTTCGGCCAGCTCGACTGGAAATTTACCGACCGGCTGACGCTGACCGCGGGGCTGCGTTACACGCATGAGAAGAAGAGCGGCTCGTTCACGCAGATCCATGTCGCGGGGACCGATCTGTCGACGCTGCCCGCAGGAATCGCGGCGCAGGCGGCGGCGCTCCGTGCGCAGTTCAATCCGGTCACCAGCTATTCGACCGGCTTCAAGGACAACAGCGTTTCGGGTCTTGCGACGTTGTCGTGGCAATTCTCGGACGAAGCGCTGGCCTATGCGACATATTCGCGTGGCAACAAGTCGGGCGGGCTCAACCTCACCAATCTGCCCGCAGGGATTGACCCCGACGTCGCGCCCGAAAAGGTCGACAGCTACGAACTCGGGATCAAGTCGCAGTGGTTCGACAAGGCGGTGACGCTCAATATCGCGGGCTACTGGACCGAGATCAGCGATTATCAGACCGCGATCACCGAGCAGGTGCCCAACACGGTCAACGTCCGCCAATATATCGCCAATATCCCGGGGGTGCGCTCGCGCGGGGTCGAAGGCGACCTGAGCTATGCGCCGTCGGAGCGCGCGAGCTTCTATGCCTCGGTGGCTTATGCGGACACGACGTACAGCGATTACCGCACCGCACCGCAGGCGCCCGAACGCCTCAACCAAGGGGGCATCCAGGATCTGACGGGCGCGCAACTGCCCGGCGTGCCGAAATTCACTTACACGCTCGGCGGCGACGTGTCGGCGCCGCTCGGCAATCTCGGCGGGCGCGACCTGTCGATCTATGCCCATGCCGATTATTCGCACCGATCGTCGTTCAACACTTCGTCGAGCAACAGCATCTACGCCGATGTTCCCGCCTACGGCATCGCGAACGCGCGTATCGGTTTCAGGACCGACGACGGACTGTTCGATCTGTCGCTCTGGGCGCGCAACCTGTTCGACAAGGATTATTTCCAGACTTTGTCGCCGGCGGTCACGGGCATCGTGACCTCGCTGATCGGCGAACCGCGCACGATCGGCGCGACGCTGCGGACGAAGATATGATGCGCCCGCCCTTCCCAGAAATTCGCCGCGACGACAGCCGGAACCGGTCGGACGCGCCTGCGTCGAATACCCGCCGTCCAACCCCCAAAGGAGACTGACATGACGGACCTTCACAACAGCTATGCCAATGCGCGCGACAAGAATATTCCGCTCGAAATCACGCCGGTGACGGGCACGATCGGAGCTATCGTTCATGGCGTCGAGCTGTCGGGCGATCTGCCCGCACCGGTGGTGCAGGCTATCCAGGCTGCACTCGTCCGGCACAAGGTGCTCTTTTTCCGCGACCAGCAGCATCTGACCGATCAGGAGCATGAAGATTTCGCCGCGCTGCTCGGCGATCCGGTCGCGCATCCGACGGTGCCCGTCGCCGAAGGGTCGCGCTACCTGCTCGAACTCGACAGCCGCGAAGGCTATGCCGCCTCAAGCTGGCATACCGACGTGACTTTTGTCGATGCCTATCCCAAGGCGTCGATCCTGCGCGCGATCACTATTCCCGAAGCGGGTGGCGACACGCAATGGGCGAATGGCGAGACGGCGTATGAGGGCTTGCCCGAAGTGCTGCGCCAGCTCGTCAACAATCTGTGGGCGACGCACACCAACCTCTATGATTATGCGTCGATCCTGCAATCGGCCCCCGATGCCGAAAGCGCAGCCAGGCGGATCAGGGAGCATCGCAGCGTCTTCGCCTCGACCGTCTACGAAACCGAGCATCCGGTGGTGCGCGTCCATCCGGTCAGCGGCCAGCGCAGCCTGCTGCTCGGCCATTTCGTCAAGCAGTTCGTCGGGCTGAACCAGGTCGACAGCGCGCGGCTGTTCCAGACGCTGCAGGAGCATATCACCAAGCCCGAGAATGTCGTGCGCTGGCGCTGGCGCGAGGGCGACGTCGCCATCTGGGACAACCAGGCGACGCAGCATCGCGCGACGGCCGATTTCGGGCTCCAGCGCCGCACGCTGCGCCGCGCGACGATCCACGGCGAGGTGCCGGTCGCGATCGACGGCCGCCGGAGCCGCATCGTGCGGCAGGAAAAGCCGGTCGAATACGCACCCGCGTGATCGAAATCGACCGGCGTCCCATTCCTCTCCCATCCTGTGACTGCGCCGGTCCAGACTGCGGCGCGCCCCGGGTTCCATTCGCCCGCGGCGCGCCGCCCTTCCATTGAACAGGGATGCCCGAATGAAACGCCTTGCTTCGCTACTGCTCGCTCTTGTGGTCCTTGCTCCGCCTGCGCAGGCGAAAGAAAGGCGGCCGAATTTCCTTGTCATCGTCGCCGACGACCTCGGCTATTCGGACATCGGCGCGTTTGGCGGCGAAATCGCGACCCCCAACCTCGACCGGCTTGCGCTTGCGGGTATCCGGCTGGCGGGCTTCCACACGGCGCCGACCTGCTCGCCGACGCGTTCGATGCTGCTGTCGGGCACCGACAACCATATCGCCGGGCTGGGCACGATGGCCGAAATGATCCGCCCGAACCAGAAGGGCAAGCCGGGTTATGAGGGCTATTTGCGGAACGACGTTGCGACGCTGGCCGAGCGCCTGTCGGGCGGCGGCTATCGCACGCTATTCTCGGGCAAGTGGCACCTCGGCCTGACGCCGGAGCAGGATCCGCACGCCCGCGGTTTCGGGCGCAGCTTCGCGCTGCTGCAGGGCGGACACAATCATTTCGGCACCGACGTCGGCACCACCGCGACCTATACCGAACAGGGAAAGGCGCTGACCCGGCTTCCTTCCGATTTCTATTCGAGCGACTATTTCGCGAGCCGCCTGATCGATTTTTTGGGGGAGCGGCCGGAGCAGGGGAAAGCCCGGCCCTTCTTCGCCTATCTCGCCTTCACCGCGCCGCACTGGCCGCTGCAGGCGCCCCCCGATGACATCGCGCGCTACAGGGGGCGTTATGACGCGGGTTTCGAGGTGCTGCGCGAGCAGCGTCTCGATCGGCAGCGCAAGCTGGGGATATTGTCCGCCGACGTCATTCCCCACACGCCGCGCAACCGCGACGGCAGCTGGGATTCGCTGACTGCGGATCAGCAGCGCACGGCCGCGCGCAACATGGAAATCTATGCCGCGATGGTCGACCGGCTCGACCGGAATGTCGGCCGCGTGATCGAAGCGCTGCGCGCGTCGGGCGAGCTCGACAATACGGTGATCGTCTTCCTCGCCGACAATGGCGCCGAGGCGCTCGATGTCGAGACGACCGGCGCCGAGATGCTTGCTGCCAGGGTAAAAGAAGCCGACAATGGCTTTGCCAATCGCGGTACGGCTTCCTCTTATGTCACCTATGGCGCAGGCTGGGCGCAGGCCGCCACCGCGCCCTCGTGGCTGACCAAGGGTTATCAGAGCGAAGGCGGAACGCGCGCGGTCGCGTTCATAAGCGGCAAGGGCATTCCCCGGCGTGACGGCGCCGACACGCAATTCCTGTCTGTTGCGGATATTGCGCCGACCCTGCTGGAACTGGCGGGACTGAACGCGCGGACGGTGGCCGGGGTCGGAGGGCGGGCAGTGCGGCCGATCACCGGACGATCCTGGGTCGGCTGGCTACGAAGCCCCGCCACGCGCGTATATGGCGCCAACGACGGCTTTGGTTCGGAACTCTTCGGCTCGCGTGCCTATCGGCAGGGCGACTGGAAACTCACCGACATCGGCGACGGGAAATGGCGGCTGTTCGATCTCGCACGCGACCCCGGCGAGACGCGCGATCGGTCGTTTCTCGAGCCTGAGCGGCGCGAAAAACTGGTCGAGGCCTGGAACCGCTACGCGCGCGACGTCGGGATCATCGCGCCCGACTCCATACCCTATCGTCCCTAGTGGCGGCGGCCGTTCCGCCTGTCAGTCGATCGTGCTTGCGAGTTCGCGGTTCAGCCACAACGCGACGAGCGTGACGATCGCGCCCGACAGCAGGTAGCCGCCCGCGGCGATCAGCCCGAACTGGCTCGACAGCCAGAGCGCGACCATCGGCGCGAAACCCGCGCCGAACAGCCAGGCGAGGTCGGAGGTGAAGGCCGACCCGGTATAGCGGTGACGCGGCTGGAAGTTGGACGACAGCGCGCCCGACGACTGGCCGAACGACAGGCCGAGGAGGAGGAAGCCGAGGATCATGAAGGTCGCTTCGCCGAATTCGCCGGCGTCGAGCAGCTGCGGCGCGAAGCCGCTGAACGCGGCGATCGCGGCGGCGGTTGCGCCGAGCAGCGTGCGGCGGCCGATGCGGTCGGCGAGATAACCCGAGGCGATGATCGATGCGACGCCGACGACCGCGGCGATCGCTTCGATCATCAGGAAGCGCACCGGGGTTTCGTCGGTGAACAGGAATACCCACGACAGCGGATAGACGGTGACCATATGGAACATCGCGAAGCTGGCGAGCGGCGCGAAGGTCCCGACGACGATCGTCTTCCATTCCGACCGCACGGTTTCGAGCAGGGGTGCGGGCTCGAGCTCGCGATTCTCGAACAGTTCGGCATATTCGGGAGTCACCACGATGCGCAGCCGCGCGAACAGCGCGACGACGTTGATCGCGAAGGCGACGAAGAAGGGATAGCGCCAGCCCCACGCGAGGAAATCCTCGGCGGGTAGCGCCGAGATCAGGAACATGAAGAGCAGGCTGGCGACGATGAGGCCGAGCGGCGCACCGAGCTGCGGGATCATCGCATACCAGCCGCGGCGGTTTTCGGGTGCGTTGATCGCGAGCAACGAGGCAAGGCCGTCCCACGAGCCGCCGAGCGCGACGCCCTGACCCATGCGGAACAGCGCGAGGAGTAGTGCCGCGCCGATGCCGATCGATTCATAGCCGGGCAGGAAGGCGATCGCGGCGGTCGAGCCGCCGAGCAGGAAGAGCGCGATGGTGAGCTTGGCGCCGCGGCCATAGGCGCGGTCGATCGCGGTGAAGATGATCGTGCCGACGGGGCGCGAGACGAAGGCGAGGGCGAAGATCGCGAACGACCAGAGCGTGCCGGTCAGCGGATCGAGGTGCGGGAAGACGAGCTTCGGGAACACCAGCACCGACGCGATCGCATAGACGAAGAAGTCGAAGAATTCGGACGTGCGGCCGATGATGACCCCGATGGCGATCTCGGCGGGATCGATACGATGGCCGCCGTCTTCGCTGGCGCCGTGGAGGGCGCGGGCGTCGCGCTCGGCCTCGGTGGTGGGGACGGTATCGGCAGCCATGGTAACAATCCTTGAGCTGGCGCCCTCCGCAGGACAGGATGCGGCGGCACGAGTCGGTCATAGGGCAAAATCGCCCCGAATGAAAACGCCCCTGCGCGATGAAGAGCGGTCGCGGGATTGGACAAAATGTCCTATGTGCAGTGCAACAAAGGAGGCCTAGGCGCGCATCATGCCAAGCAATCTCCCCCGTTTTTCCGCCCGGTTGCGGCTCCTGCCGCTGCTCGCCGCGCTGCCCCTGCTGTCGGGCTGCGGGCTGGTCGTGCTCGACCCCGCGGGCGACGTCGCGCGCCAGCAGGGCGACCTGATCGTCCTGTCGACGGTGCTGATGCTGCTGATCATCGTGCCGGTGATGGCGCTGACGATCTTCTTCGCGTGGAAATATCGCGCGTCGAACAAGGAGGCGACCTACAAGCCCGACTGGGACCATTCGACGCAGCTCGAACTCGTCATCTGGTCGGCGCCGCTGCTGATCATCATCTGCCTCGGCGCGGTGACGTGGGTCGCGACGCATCTGCTCGATCCCTATCGCCCGCTGGCGCGTACGGGGCCGGGGCAGCCCGTCGCCGCCGAGGCCAAGCCACTCGACGTGCAGGTGGTCGCGCTCGACTGGAAATGGCTGTTCATCTACCCCGAACAGGGCGTCGCGACGGTGAACGAACTGGCGCTGCCGGTGAACCGGCCGGTGCGCTTCCGCATCTCCTCCTCGTCGGTGATGAACAGCTTCTACGTTCCGGCGCTCGCGGGGCAGATTTATGCGATGCCCGGCATGGAAACCAAGCTGCACGGCGTGTTCGACAAGACCGGCGATTATACCGGCTTTTCGGCCAATTATTCGGGCTGGGGCTTTTCGAACATGCGCTTCGCGGTGAAGAGCCTGCCCGCGGGCGAGTTCGACAAATGGGTCGCGACGACAAAGGCTTCGGCCGAGGGCGACCTCAGCCGCGATACCTATCTGAAGCTCGAGAAGCCGACGCACAAGGAACCCGTGCGCCGCTTCGCCGCGAGCGATCCGCAGCTGTTCGACGCGGTCGTCAACATGTGCGTCGAGCCCGGCAAGATGTGCATGCACGACATGATGTCGGTCGATGCCGCTGGCGGCGCGGGCATCGCGGGAATCGGCAATGTCCGGCAGGTGACCTATGACAAGTTCGCGGCGCGCGGCACGGTCGACGCGGCGCGCTGGAGCATGCGTTATGTCGCGGCCTATTGCAGCTCGCCGGTCATGTCGAACGACCGCCCCGATGCGAAGCCGGTCGCGCCCGAAAGGCTGAAGGGCGAAGGGCTTCCCCATCCCTCCAAGCCCGAACGCACGGCGCTGCGCGCACCCGTCGCCGCCGAACGCCCGATGTCCTGAACGAGCCCGAGATCACCATGACCATCCCGCATCCCGCACCCGAAACCGGTCCGATCCTCGGCAAATTGTCGATGGAAGCGCTGCCGCTGCACGAACCGATCCTCGTCGCCACCTTCATCGGCGTCGTCCTCGGCGGCATCGCCGTGCTCGGCCTGATCACCAAATTCCGCCTCTGGGGCTATTTGTGGAAGGACTGGTTCACCACCGTCGACCACAAGCGCATCGGGATCATGTACATGATCCTGGGGCTCGTCATGTTCTTGCGCGGCTTTGCCGACGCGATCATGATGCGCCTGCAGCAGGCGATGGCGTTCGGCGGGTCCGAGGGCTATCTGACCCCGCACCATTATGACCAGGTGTTCACCGCGCACGGCGTGATCATGATCTTCTTCGTCGCGATGCCGTTCATCACCGGGCTGATGAACTATGTCGTGCCGCTCCAGATCGGCGCGCGCGACGTCAGCTTTCCTTTCCTCAACAATTTCAGCTTCTGGATGACGACCGCGGGCGCCGTGCTGACGATGATCTCCTTGTTCGTCGGCGAATATGCACAGACCGGCTGGCTGGCCTATCCTCCGCTGTCGGGGATCGCCTACAGCCCCAATGTCGGCGTCGACTATTATATCTGGGGCCTACAGATAGCCGGCGTCGGCACCACCCTGTCGGGCATCAACCTGATCGTCACGATCCTGAAGCTGCGCGCGCCGGGCATGGGGCTGATGAAGATGCCTGTCTTCACCTGGACGAGCCTCTGCGCGAACATCCTGATCGTCGCGTCCTTCCCGATCCTGACCGCGACGCTCGTCCTGCTCAGCCTTGACCGCTATGTCGGCACCAACTTCTTCACCAACGATCTCGGCGGGTCGCCGATGATGTATGTGAACCTGATCTGGATCTGGGGTCACCCCGAGGTCTATATCCTCGTGCTGCCGCTGTTCGGCGTCTTCTCCGAAGTTACCTCGACTTTCTCGGGCAAGAAGCTCTTCGGCTATACCTCGATGGTCTATGCGACGATCTGCATCACGATTCTGTCGTACCTCGTGTGGCTGCACCATTTCTTCACCATGGGGTCGGGGGCGAGCGTCAACAGCTTCTTCGGCATCACGACGATGGTGATCTCGATCCCGACGGGGGCCAAGCTCTTCAACTGGCTGTTCACCATGTATCGCGGCCGCATCCGCTTCGAGCTGCCGATGATGTGGACGATTGCCTTCATGCTGACGTTTGTCATCGGTGGCATGACCGGGGTGCTGCTCGCGGTGCCGCCCGCCGACTTCGTGCTGCACAATTCGCTGTTCCTGATCGCGCACTTCCACAATGTGATCATCGGCGGCGTCCTGTTCGGCCTGTTCGCGGCGATCAATTACTGGTGGCCCAAGGCGTTCGGCTACAAGCTCGACGTCTTCTGGGGCAAGATCAGCTTCTGGTGCTGGGTGGTCGGTTTCTGGGTCGCCTTCACCCCGCTCTACATCCTCGGTCTGATGGGCGTAACGCGGCGGATGCGCGTGTTCGACGACCCGAGCCTGCAGATATGGTTCGTGATCGCGGGCATCGGCGCGCTGATCGTCGCCGCGGGCATCGGTGCGATGCTGGTCCAGTTCGCGGTGAGCATCTGGCGCCGCAAGGAACTGCGCGACACGACGGGCGGCGACCCTTGGGACGGCCGTACGCTCGAATGGGCGACGAGTTCGCCGCCACCTGATTACAACTTCGCCTTCACGCCGGTGATCCACGACCTCGACGCATGGTACGACATGAAGTCGCGCGGACACCAGCGGCCGACGGCCGGCTTCCGCGACATCCATATGCCGAGCAACACCGGCACGGGGATGATCCTGTCGGGCTTCTGCCTCGTCATGGGTTTCGCGCTCGTCTGGCACATCTGGTGGCTCGTCGCGCTGAGCTTCGCCGCGACGATCGTCGGCGCGATCTATCACACGTTCAACTACAAGCGCGATTTCGACATTCCGGCGGCGACGGTCACCGCGGTCGAGGACGCGCGCACCCGCCAGCTGGCCGGAGCCTGATCCGATGAGTGCCAAGACGATAACCGCCGACGCGCCTGTCCGGTTCTACGACCTCGACGAGCATGCGCATCCCGAGGGGCACAGCACGATGCTGGGCTTCTGGATCTATCTGATGAGCGACTGCCTCATCTTTGCGATCCTCTTCGCCTGCTATGCCGTACTCGGCGGCAGCTATGCCGCTGGGCCTTCGCCGAAGGATCTGTTCGACCTCAAGCTCATCGCGCTCAACACCGCGATGCTGCTCTTCTCGTCGATCACTTATGGCTTTGCGGTGCTGCAGATGCAGCGGGGCAAGGTGAAGGGCGTCCAGATCTGGCTTGCGATTACCGGCCTCTTCGGGCTCGCCTTCCTCGGGATCGAACTCTACGAATTCCATCACCTGATCGAGATCGGCGCGGGCCCGCAGCGCAGCGCCTTCCTGTCGAGTTTCTTCACGCTCGTCGGCACGCACGGTCTGCACGTCACTTTCGGCATCGTCTGGCTGGTGACGCTGATGGTCCAGCTGTCGAAGCGCGGGCTGATCGCTGCTAACAAGCGCCGCGTGATGTGCCTTTCGATGTTCTGGCACTTCCTCGACGTCGTCTGGATCGGCGTCTTCACCTTTGTCTATCTGATGGGAGTGCTGCGATGAGCCACGATCCTCACGCCGCCCACGGTCATCACGAGATCGAGATGCCGCACGCGTCGATGCGCGACTATGTCATCGGTTTCGTCCTGTCGGTGATCCTGACCGCCATTCCCTTCTGGCTCGTCATGACGATGCCGCTCAGCCCGGGTGTGACCGGCGCGGTCATCATGGGTTTCGCGGTGGTGCAGATCGTCGTTCACATGGTCTTCTTCCTGCATATGACCCCGAAGGCCGAGGGCGGCTGGTCGCTGACGTCGCTCGTCTTCACGATCATCGTCGTCGTGATCATGCTCGCGGGGTCGCTGTGGGTGATGCATCACCTCAACACCAACATGATGCCGATGCCGCACGAGCCGACGAGTCAGGTTACGGGTCAGGTGCCGTGACACGTACCCGCCGCGCGGCCTTTGCCGCGGCGGCGCTGATCGCGGCGATCGGCCTCGCGGCGCTCGGCGTCTGGCAGCTCGAACGCCGCGTCTGGAAGCATGAGCTGGTCGCGGCGGTCGAAGCGCGTATTCATGCGGCGCCGGTGGCGGCGCCGGGTCCGGGGACGTGGGATGCGGTCGACGCGAAGACCGATGCCTATCGCCGGGTCACCGCAACGGGCATATTCCGGCACGATCGAGAGACGCTCGTTCAGGCGGTGACCGATCGCGGCCCGGGTTTCTGGGTGCTGACGCCGCTTGAAACGCCGCGCTTCACACTGCTCGTCAATCGCGGGTTCGTCCCCAGGGACCGGCGTGCGCCGGAAAAGCGCGCGGCGGGCAATGCCGTCGGATCCGCAGCGGTGACCGGACTCCTGCGCGTGACCGAGCCCGGCGGGGGCTTTCTTCGCTCGAACGATCCCGCGGCGGACCGCTGGTTTTCGCGCGACGTCACGGCAATCGCGAACGCGCGCGGGCTGGGCGATGCCGCCCCCTATTTCGTCGATGCCGACGCGTCGCCGAACCCGGGCGGCTATCCGGTCGGGGGGCTCACCGTCGTGCGCTTTCCCGACAATCATCTGGTTTATGCGCTGACCTGGTTCGCACTTAGCGCGCTCAGCCTCTTTTTTGCGTGGCGGCTGTGGCGTATCCGGGATCGATGACCCAATCGACAATCCTGCCGGCCGCGCCCGTCCGGGCTCCCGCGGGCCGCCGCAACATGACGCTGCTGATCCAGCTCCGCTGGCTCGCGGTCGGGGGACAGCTCGCGACGATCGGGATCGTCAGCGGTCCGATGGGCATCTCGCTGCCGCAGGCGCCGCTGCTCGCCGCGATCATGGTGCTGGTCGCGATCAATTTCATGAGCATCGCGCTGCTGCGCCGCGGCCGCGGCGTCACCAATGCCGAGCTTACCGCAGCGCTGCTGTTCGACGTTGCGGCGCTCGGCTGGCAGCTCCACCATAGCGGCGGGCTCGCGAATCCCTTCGCCTCGCTTTTCCTGTTGCAGGTCGTGATCGGCGCGATCCTGCTCACGCCGCGCTCGTCGTGGGCAATCGTCGCGGCGGCGCTCGCCGCGCTCGCGGCGCTGCGCGTCGACCCGACCCCGCTCGTGTTGCCGCCGCTCTATGCCGCCGACCCGATGAAGCTCTACCTTCAGGGCAGTTTCGTCTGCTTCCTGTTGATCGCGGTGCTGCTCGTCGCCTTTGTGACGCGGATCAGTCGCAACCTGCGCGACAGCGACGCGGCGCTTGCGACGAGCCGCCAGCGCGCCGCCGAGGAGGATCATATCGTGCGCATGGGGCTGCTCGCGTCGGGCGCGGCGCACGAGCTCGGCACGCCGCTGTCGACGCTGTCGGTGCTGATCGGCGACTGGAAAGCGGCGCCGCGCCTCGCGAAGGATCGCGAGATGCAGGAGGATCTGGCCGACATGGATGCGGCGGTGCAGCGCTGCAAGGCGATCGTCAGCGGCATTTTGATGTCGGCGGGCGAGGCGCGCGGCGAGGCGCCGCAACTGACGACGATGCGCGCCTTCCTGACCGACATCGTCACCGGATCGCGCGCGCTTCGCCGCCCCGGCACGGTCGAATTCAACGACCGTTTCGGCGCCGATGTCGCGATCGTGTCGGACCCTGCGCTGCGGCAGGTGATCGACAATGTGATGGACAATGCGTCCGAAGTCTCGCCCGACTGGGTCGGCGTTACCGCGACGCGCGACGGCGACATGGCGGTGATCGAGATTGCCGATCGCGGCCCGGGGTTCAGCGACGAGATGCTCGAAAGCTTCGGCCAGCCCTATCGTTCGACCAAGGGGCGCCCCGGCGGCGGGCTCGGGTTGTTCCTGCTCGTCAATGTGCTGCGCAAGCTCGGCGGCGGCGCGACGGTCGCAAACCGCGACGCGGGGGGCGCCCTGGTGCGGATCACGCTGCCGATCTCGGCGATCGCGCGGCCCGGCGGAGAAACGACATGAGCGAGACACGGCAATTGCTGATCGTCGAGGACGACGAGGCGTTCGCGCGGACGCTGAAACGTTCGTTCGAGCGGCGCGGCTATATCGTGCACGTCGCGCATGGTCCCGAGGAAATGGACGAAATCCTGCGGACGTTCCGGCCCGGCTATGCGGTCGTCGACCTGAAGCTGGGCAGCGCGTCGGGGCTGGCGTGCGTGCAGACGCTGCGCGCGCTCGATCCGGCGATGCGGATCGTCGTGCTCACGGGCTTTGCGAGCATTGCGACGGCGGTCGAGGCGATCAAGCTCGGCGCCTCCTACTATCTCGCCAAGCCGTCGAACACCGACGATATCGAGGCGGCGTTCGACCGCGCCGAAGGCAATGTCGAAACGCCGGTGGGCGACCGTCCGTCGTCGATCAAGACCGTCGAGTGGGAGCATATTCACCAGATGTTGGTCGAGACCGACTTCAACATATCCGAGACCGCCCGCCGGCTTGGCATGCACCGGCGCACGCTCGCGCGGAAGCTGGAGAAGAGGCAAATCCGCTAAGCTGCGGGGTCGCTATTTCTTCTCGACCAGTTCGCGCAGCAGGAAGCCGTGAAGCATCGCTGCGCGCACCGCGTCCTCGGCATGATCGGCGCCGACCGAATGGCCGCCCTCGATATATTCGTGATAATAGACGCGGTTGCCGTTCGCCATCAGCCGCGCGGCAAATTTGCGCGCATGGCCGGGGTGGACGCGGTCGTCCTTGGTCGAAAGGTAGAGGAAGATCGGCGGGTATTTCACGCCCCCCCGAATGTTGTGATAGGGCGAATATTTCGACAGGAACGCCCAATCCTCGGGCACGTCGGGGTCGCCATATTCGGCGACCCACGAAGCGCCCGCGAGCATCTTGTCGTACCGCCACATATCCTTGATCGGCGAGCCCGAGATCACGGCGCCATAAAGGTCGGGACGTTGCGTCATCGCGGCGCCGACGAGCACGCCGCCGTTCGAGCGACCCGAGATCGCGATCCTGCCCTTCGCGCTGACGCCGGTTCTGACAAGGTCCTCGGCGACCGCGTGGAGGTCGTCGAAGCTGTTCTGGCGCTTCTCGCGTAGCGCGGCATCATGCCAGGCGGGGCCATATTCGCCGCCGCCGCGGATATTGGCGAGGACATAGGCGTTGCCGTCCTCGACCCAGAACAGGCCGAGCGGTCCGGCGCGGTAGGGCTGGCCGGTGAGATAGCCGGGCGTCTGCGCCGAACGGAAACCGCCATAGGCGTGGACGAGCGCGGGGACGGGGCCGGTCGTGCCCTTCTTGCGCGCGATGAAATAAGGGATTTTCGTGCCGTCCTTCGACGTCGCGAAGCGCTTTTCGACGCTCATGTCCGTGGCGTCGAACGTCGCAGGCAGGCTCTGCACCGCTCGCGGCGCGGCGGTTTCGGACACGGCGTAGAGTGTCGGCGGCATCAGCATCGTCTCGGCGCTCGCGAAGATCGTATCGCGCTTGCCGATCGTGCCTGCGATGTTGACCGTCGCGTTGGCGGCGAGCGGGACTTCCTTCTGGCTCCAGCGTCCGTTCGGCTGGTCGCGGCGCAGCGCGAACAGCTTGCCCTCGACATCGTCGAGCGCCTTGACCCAGAGGATATTGTCGGTCGCCGAGACATCCTCGATCGCCTGTGCCCTGGTCGGAGCCATCACCGGAATGATCGGAACCTGCCGGTCGGCCGCCATATCCTCGAGCGACAGCGAGATCAGCGAGCCGGCAGGGAAGCCTTCGCCGAAATCCTTGTTGAGGAAGACGATCGCTTGGCCGGCCAGCACATCGCGAAGGCTCGCGGTGTCGGGAATGATCGTCGAACGATAGCTGTCGCCGCCGGCGCCGCGGATCAGATAGTCGGTGGTGTAGAATGTCTTGCCGCGGCTGATTATCGGCCAGCGCCTGTCGCCGTCTACGAGCGCGAAGACATTCATGCCGACATCCGCTTGCTCGCCCTCGGCCACCGTCGTCGCGGCTGACAGCGGCGTGCCGCGCTTCCAGCGCTTGACGATGCGCGGATAGCCCGAAGCGGTCATGCTGCCTGCGCCATAGTCGGTTGCGACGAGCAGCGTGTCGGCATCCTCCCACGTCACGCTGCTCTTCGCCTGCGGCAGCGCGAAACCGCCGTCGACGAAGCTCTTCGTCGTGCGGTCCCATTCGCGCACGATGTCGGCGTCGGTGCCGCCGGGGCTCAGCGAGACGAGGCAGCGCGTGTAATCGGGGGCGAGGCAGTCGGCGCCGTGCCAGACCCAGCTCTGCTTCTCGGCCTTGCCGAGCGCGTCGACGTCGATCAGCGTCGTCCAGACGGGCTTGCCGGCGAGCCAGGCGTCGAGTGGGCTCTGGCGCCAGATGCCGCGCGGGTTGGCCGCGTCGCGCCAGAAGTTGGTGATCATGTCGCCCATCACCTCGCCGGGTTCGGCGATCTGGCGGTCGTCGTCGAGGATTTCGCGCGCGCGCTTGCGGTCGGCCTCGAACCCCGGGCGGCTCGTGATCAGCTTGTCGGTTGCCGCATTCTCCTTTTTGACCCAACCGAGCGCCTTCGCGCCCTCGATGTCCTCGAGCCAGAGGTACGGATCCTTGTCCTGCGGCGCGGCGGCCGCGACGACGGTGCAGGAACAGCTGAGGGCAAGCGCGGCGAGGCTGGCGCGGATCATCCGGAATATCTCCCCTGGGGTGTGGAGGCGCTGTGCTAGCAGCATTACACACCCCGAGGGAAGATGGCGAAGCGCCTATTGGTCGATGATGATCGTGCCGGGGTGATGCTTGTCGAGATGTTTCTTGATGATCTTGAGGTTGCGCGTGTTCGAGCGGAAGAAAAGGTCGAAGGCATCGCCGACGACCGGGACCGCACCCAGCGCGGTGTCGACGCCGAGGTTGCCGATCATGCGCCAGATCTTCCATTTCGGCATGCCGAGGTTACGCGCCTCCCAGATCAGATAGGCGCCCATCGTCGCGGCGATGACGTCGCCGACGACGGGAACGAGGCCGACGATCGCGTCGAGCCCGACCGGGCGGTTGATGCCGGGAATGACGAAGCTGCGTTCGAGCAGGATTTCGAGCGTCTCGACGCGTTTGCGCAGCGCGGCGGGGTCGGTCCGGTTCTGGATCAGCGCGTCGAAGATCGCGTCGGGATTGGGGGACGAAGGGGCCATCGGGGTCCTTTCAGGAGCGCTCGAACTTGAAGCGCCACTGTATTAGTTGGGTATGGCAATCACATGATTCAATGGGTGCTGTGCGCGGCCGTTGGCGCGCAGGCCGGTGAGGCGCTGCGACGCGACCGACCAGCGCAGCGGCGTCGCAAGCGGGATGAAAGGTGCATAGCGTGCGAGCACGGCTTCGGCGTCGCGCACCTGCACCCGACGCTGGCCGGCGTCGATATTCGCGGTCGCCTGGTCGATCAGTACCTGCGCGTCGCGGTTGCACAGCGTGTCGCGACGGCACGACAGGCGGCGCAGCGCCCAGAGAGCATCATCATTCGGCGCCACCTCGTCGATCAGACGGAGGTCGGCCGCGGACGCCATATTGACGCGGCGGCTCGGCACGCCGATCGCGGTGAAATCGGCGGACACATAGGCGAAGAGGATGCGCCCGCCCGGTGAATCGGGAACCGCAATGCGCAGCGGCTCGATTTCGCGCCCGGCGCTGCGCCACGCGTCGACCGTGCGCTTCGCCTGCGCAATACGTGACGCCTCGTCATAATCGGCCCAAGCCGGAATGAGCGGAGCAGGGCCGCCGTCGCGTGCGTAGAGTGCGGGGCGCAGCGAAACCTGGGGCTGCCATTCGGTGAGGCCGAACGCCTCGACGAGCCGCTCGCGCCGGATCGCGCGGACGAGCGCGTCGCGATTGGCATCGGTGGCAAGAAATCCCTCGGCGCGGACGAACGACAGGCCGAAGAGGCCGGGAACGGGGTCGACGACGAGGCGCGAACGACCAATGTTCGAGGCGACGAAATAGGGGAGCGTCGAGAAGCGGCCACCGAGCACCCCGTCGGCATAGCCATTCTGGAACCGCGCGAGCGCGCCCTGCGGCGTCGTGCCGACGAGCTCGATCGAGGCGGCGGGGTCGTTCGCTGCAGCCTCGGCCGCTTCGGGGTCTTCGGCGAGCGGGTCGGGGACGGGCGAGAGCAGCACCGCGCGTCCGATCTTGCGCGCGCGCATCGGACCCCAGCCCATGCCGCGATTGACGATCGCCATCGATGGCTGCGCGAGGAGTTCGAGGAGCGCGGGTTGCGGCACCGCGAGCCGGATTTCGATGACCGTGTCGGTCATCGCCTTGATCGTCTCGATCTCCGGAAAATCGCTCTTCAGCAGATGACGGCTGGCGGGCGCGAGATAGGAACGCAGGATCGCTGCGACATCCTCGGCCGTCACTTTGCGCCCGTTGCCCCATCTGGCTTCGCGCAGCCGGAAGATATAGCTGCGTCCGTCGGTCGTGACGGTCCAGCGATCGGCGAGCCCGGTGTCGATCTGACCCTCGCCATCATAGCTGACGAGGCCCTGCGACGTCGCGTCGAGCAGCGCGGCGTTCGCCCCCGACAATTCGCCGGTCAGCGGCGTCGCTGCCGGGTTGAGCGCGCCGATCGCGGTGATCCTGACGGGGCCGCGTTCGCCGAACAGGCCGCAGCTCGACAGCGGCAGCGCGAGGCCCGCGACCGCCGCCATCCATGCTGCGGTTCGCCCGAATCTGCCCCATGCCGTCATTTACGCGCCTTGTCTCTCGCCTCGTCCGTGCCGATCATAGCCATGTGCCGCGAAACCGGAATAGGGCTATCGAAATATCGGGCGAGAACGATCATCCGGCGTCGATGCTGGCGAGCAGCCAGGCCCGGAACGCGTCGACCGCGGCATCGTCCTCGCCGGCAGGCGCGACGAGCCAATAATGATCGGGGCCCGCGAGCGTGAAGGCGAAGGGCTGGACGAGGCGCGCGGCGACGAGTTCGGCCGCAAAGAAACGCGGTGAAAGCATCGCGACGCCATGGCCCTCGATCGCCGCCTGTGCCGCAATATCCTGCGTGGGGTAGGCCGAGCGTCTCGTCGCGTGGAGGTCGGGCGCGGGCAGGCCTTGCCCGGCGAACCAGCGCGCCCAGTCGGGACCCGCAATGAGAGGGCCGCGGGCGAGATCGGCGGGACGCTGCGGCCTGACAGCATTCATAAGGTGCGGGGCCAGCATTGGCGCCGCCTCGACCGCGAACAGCCGCGTCGCACGCACGTCGGCCCAGTTCCCGTCGCCGCTGCGGATCGCGAGGTCGTAGCGGTCGGGCGTGCGGACATCGGTCGCGACATCAAGCTCGATCGCGATGCCCGGATGCGTCGCTTCGAATTCGGCGAGCCGCCCGGCAAGCCAGCGCGACGCGAAGGTCGGCGTCGTGGTCAGGCGCAAGGTCCGGACCGTCTGCAACTCGTCGATCGCGGTGCGGGCCAGCGTCATGATCGCGCGTGTGCGACGAGCCAGTGTCTCGCCGTCGCCGTTGAGCCGGACGCGCGGGCCGTGCCGGGCGAACAGTCGCTTGCCGACCGCGGTTTCGAGCGCGCGGATGCGCTGGCTGACCGCGGCCGGAGTGATGCACAGCTCCTCGGCGGCGCGCGAGAAATTCATGTGGCGCGCGCAGGCGTCGAAGATGCGGAGCGTCTCGAGCGAGGGGATGCGCGCGGCCATCGTCATATTAAGCCTGGCTTACCATGACGATGCAATCGCATTGTTTTGCGGCGGCAAGCGGACGCCGTAGGCCGAAGGGATGAAATATCCCCTGACCCTTGTCGCGGTGACCGGGCTGCTCGGCTGCGCGTCGCCGGTTCCCCGTCCGGCGGAGCGCTGGACACCCGATGCCATTGCAAGCCCGCGCTATGAAGCCAGCCCCAGCTTTTCGGCCGATGGCGCCGAGATGATCTATCTGTCGGCAGGGCGCGATTTCACCGGCTGGCGCCTGCTGCGCTCGGTCTGCGAAAACGGCCGATGGTCGCCGCCCGCGCCGCCGCCGTTCGCCGCGCCGCCGCCGGTGATCGAGGCCGATCCCGGCTTCACCCCCGACGGCAAGGGGCTCTATTATATTTCGGCGCGGCACGACTCCGCGAACGAGGATTTCGACATCTATCACGTCGTTCGCGGCGACGACGGCGGTTGGGGGGAGCCCGAGCGCCTGCCCGCGCCGGTGAATTCGCGGACGGCCGAACTGCTGCCGCGTGCGGATGGTGCGGGCAGTCTCTATTTCGGGTCGGCTCGACCCGGCGGGATGGGGCAGGGCGATATCTATGTCGCCAACCGCACTGCGAAAGACGGCTGGCACGTCGCCCCTGTCGGCCCGCCGGTGAACTCGCCCGCGAACGAATATGAAGCCGAAATATCGCGCGACGGCCGCACGCTCATCCTCGTGTCCGACCGCGAGGGGCGTTCGCATCTGTATCGCTTCGTGCGTGAGGGTGGCGTGTGGGTCGACAAGGGGCGTATTGCGGCGCGCGATGACGTGTTCCAGGTCGGGCCGTTGCTGTCGCCGAGGGGTGAGAAGCTGCTGTTCGCGCAGGACGACGGTGACCGCTCTGGAGAGATGTTCCTGCATGCGCTGGCGCCCGGCAGCCTTGAAGACTGGCCGCCGAGATGCTGAACAGACGTGCATTTGCGGCAGGAGCGATGCTGATGGCGAGCGGAAGGGCCTTTGAACCGAGCGGAACATCCTATTCACAGGCCTGGCTGGCCGAGCGTGCCGAACGGATATTGTTCGTCAGCGGACAGGTGCCGGCCGACGACGCGGGTGCGGTGCCTGACGGATTCGAGGCGCAGTGCCGGCTGGTGTGGGCGAATGTGGCGCGTCGACTGGCCGATGCGGGCATGACGCTGACCGACATCGCGAAGGTGAACATCTTTCTGTCGAGTCGCGACCATCGCGCTGCGAACACCACGATCCGGCACGAGGTTCTGGGCGACCACTCGCCCGCAATCACGGTGATCATCGCCGGGATTTTCGACGAAGCCTGGTTGCTCGAGATCGATGTCATCGCCTGCGCCTGACGGAGCGGGCTGGTGCGGACGGCGGGACTTGAACCCGCATACCCAGAGGATGGCAGATTTTAAGTCTGCTGCGTCTACCGATTTCGCCACGTCCGCACGCCCGGCTGGTCAAGCCGATGGGCCAATGGAGGTCAAGCGATGTTTGCTGCTTCACGCGGTGCGGCGGCTCGGCTAGACGGCGTGGCATGACAGTGGTCCTCGAAATTTCCGGCCTCGGAAAAACGTACAAAAGCGGTCACACAGCGTTGAGCGATGTCGACCTCACCATCAACAAGGGCGAGATTTTTGCGCTGCTCGGGCCGAACGGTGCGGGCAAGACGACGCTGATCAGCATCGTCTGCGGCATCGTGACGGCGAGCGCCGGAAGGGTGACGGTCGGCGGGCACGATCATGCCCAAGGCTATCGCGCCGCGCGGACGATGATCGGGCTGGTGCCGCAGGAATTGCACACCGATGCGTTCGAAAGCGTGATGGCGACGGTGAGTTTCTCGCGCGGGCTGTTCGGCAAGCCGCGCGACCCGGCGTTCATCGAACAGCTGCTCAGGGATCTGTCGCTGTGGGACAAGCGCAACGCGAAGATCATGGAATTGTCGGGCGGGATGAAGCGGCGCGTGATGATCGCCAAGGCGCTGAGCCACGAGCCCGAAATCCTGTTCCTCGACGAGCCCACCGCGGGCGTCGACGTCGAACTGCGGCGCGACATGTGGAACATGGTGCGCGGCCTGCGCGAGCGCGGGGTCACGATCATTCTCACCACCCATTATATCGAGGAGGCCGAGGAAATGGCCGACCGCGTCGGGGTGATCACCGGCGGGCGGCTGATCCTCGTCGAGCAGAAGGACGAGCTCATCAAGAAGCTGGGGCGCAAGACGCTGACGCTCAATCTTGCCGAACCGCTTGCGGCGATCCCCGACGAGCTGGCGCAATGGAAGCTCGAACTGGCGGGCGAGGGCAATGAGCTGGTCTATGAGTTCGACAGCCGGGCCGAGGCTACCGGGGTGCCCTCGCTGCTGCGGCGAATGACCGACATCGGGGTCCCGTTCAAGGATCTGCACACGCGGCAAAGCTCGCTCGAGGATATTTTCGTCGGACTGGTGCACGAATCGAACGGCGCGAAGGGAGAAGCCGCATGACCGCGAACTGGCGCGGCGTGCGCGCGATCTACGCTTTCGAAATGGCGCGCTTCGGGCGGACCTTCTGGACGAGTCTGATGCTGCCGGTGATCACCACCGCGCTCTATTTCGTCGTCTTCGGATCGGCGATCGGCAGCCGGATGAGCGAGGTCAGCGACGTCCCCTATGGCGCGTTCATCGTGCCGGGGCTCATGATGCTGACGATGTTTACCGAAAGCATCAGCAACGCGTCCTTCGGCATCTATATGCCCAAATGGACGGGAACGATCTACGAGATGCTGTCGGCGCCGCTGTCGCCGCTGGAGACGGTGATCGCCTATGTCGGCGCGGCGGCGACCAAGTCGGTGATCATCGGGTCGATCATCTTCGCGACCGCGCATCTGTTCGTCGACGTCCAGGTCGCGCACCCGATGCTGATGGTGGCCTTCATGATCCTGATGGCGGTGACTTTCTGCCTGTTCGGCTTCATCATCGGCATCTGGGCGCAAAGTTTCGAGCAGCTTCAGGTCATTCCGATGCTGGTCATCTATCCGCTGACCTTCCTCGGCGGTGCCTTCTATTCGCTCGACATGCTGCCCGCGGCGTGGCGGACGATCACGCTGTTCAACCCCGTCGTCTATCTGATCAGCGGCTTTCGCTGGACTTTCTTCGGCAAGGGCGACGTCGGGATCGAGGTCAGCATGGGCGCAGTAACGCTGTTCCTGGCGCTGTGCCTCGGCGTGATTTTCTGGATGTTCCGCACCGGATACCGGCTCAAGAACTGATGTCGGGGCAGAGCCCGCGCCGCGACAGGGCGCGGGCGCTCAGCCGTTCAAACGCTCGCGCATTTCCTTGCCGGGTTTGAAATAGGGCACATTTTTCGCCTTCACATCGACGGCAGCACCCGTCCGCGGGTTGCGGCCAGTGCGCGATTCGCGCGCGCGGGTCGAGAAGGCGCCGAAGCCGCGCAGTTCGACGCGGCCGCCGGCGGCGAGCTGGTCGACGATGGAATCGAAGAAAGTGTCGACGATGCGCTCGACTTCCTCGAGCCGCAAATCGCTGTTTTCGCTCGCGATCTTTTGAACCAGTTCTGACCGGATCATGTGCTTCCCCTATTATATACAGTCACGCTCCTCCCGCCATGGCGGGCATCCGGTCGTTGCCGGCAAAACGTGCGTGAGACCCCTCCCAACGCGCGCCGAAGGTATCACGAATCACTATCCGGTCAAAATATATCACCGAAAGAAAAAGGCCCGCAGAGGGACACTCTGCGGGCCTTTTGTTTCGCGTGAGCGAGGAAGGAGGAATTAATCCTTCTTGCCGGCCTTCAGCGCCTCGCCGAGGATGTCGCCGAGCGACGCACCCGAGTCCGACGAGCCGTACTGCGCGACGGCTTCCTTCTCTTCGGCGATCTGCATCGCCTTGACCGAGAAGTTCGGCTTTTTCGAACGGTCGAAGCCGATGACCATCGCGTCGAACTTCTGGCCGACCTGGTAACGCTCGGCGCGCTGTTCGTCGCGATCGCGGCCGAGGTCGGCGCGCTTGATGAAGCCGGTGGCGCCATCTTCGCCGGCCTGCACTTCGAGGCCGTTGTCGCGGACTTCGAGGACCGAGACGGTGACGATGTCGTTCTTCTTCAGCGAACCGGCTGCGGCAACGCCGCCGCCGACGGCCGGAGCACCCTTTTCAAGCTGCTTGATGCCGAGGCTGATGCGTTCCTTCTCGACGTCGACGTCGAGAACGACGACCTGCACGGCCTCGCCCTTGCGGTGGAGGTGCAGCGCTTCTTCGCCCGAAATGCCCCATGCGATGTCCGACATGTGAACCATGCCGTCGACGTCGCCCGGCAGGCCGACGAACAGACCGAATTCGGTCGCGTTCTTGACTTCGCCTTCGACGACCGAGCCGACCGGGTGAGCCTCTGCAAAGGCACCCCACGGGTTCGACTGGGCCTGCTTGAGGCCGAGCGAGATGCGGCGCTTGTCGCTGTCGACTTCGAGGACGATGACGTCGACTTCCTGGCTCGTCGAGACGATCTTGCCGGGGTGGACGTTCTTCTTGACCCACGACATTTCGCTGACGTGGACGAGGCCTTCGATGCCGGCTTCGAGCTCGACGAACGCGCCGTAGTCGGTGATGTTCGTGACGGTGCCCGACAGCTTCGCACCGACGGGGTACTTGGCGGCGACGCCTTCCCACGGATCGCTTTCGAGCTGCTTCATGCCGAGGCTGATGCGCTGCGTGTCGCGGTTGATGCGGATGATCTGGACGCGGACCGTGTCA